>Ga0193697_1000347_pt1 | contig 17395 bp, 17 predicted proteins | sample L3m2metaG_FD_145073 | JGI IMG/M metagenome (GOLD analysis project Ga0193697, IMG submission 145073) | Soil microbial communities from a riparian zone of the East river system, Colorado, United States - L3m2 | ecosystem: Environmental > Terrestrial > Soil > Riparian zone | place: USA: East River... | reverse complement strand
CAGAGCCGGACCCTCGATCCTGCATCTGCGAGATCACGGCAGTCGGCCTCGGTGCGATACAGGTAGGCCTGCAACACCGCACCAGTCCCGGGGTACTCCTTGCGCAGTGTCCGCAGGGTCTCCAGTGTCGCGTCGGTGGTGGTGTGATCTTCCATATCGAGAGTAACCGCTGTGTCGGCCATCCGCGCCGCACGACAGATCAGCTCGGCATTCTCTAGCGCGAGTTGCGGGCCATCTCGGAGGTGGAGGCCCAGGGCGCTGAGCTTGATCGACACCTCGGCCGAAGGGCTGAGGCCCGATTCCCGAAGCCTGGTGAGCAGATCGAGGTATGCGACCACGACCGTGTCTGCCTGCCCCCGCTCGGTGGTGTCCTCTGCGAGGTAGTCGATGGTGGCCAGCAGCCTCGAACCGACAAGCCGGCGGGTTACGGCCACTGCCTGGTCAGATGTCTCACCAGCGATGAACCGCTCGACCACACCAGAAGTCACCGGTGCTGTCGTCACCACATGCTTGATCCTGGAACTGCGGGATAGTCGAAGCAGCGCGCCACGCAGCATTCGCTTCCTCCCTCCGCGGAGGCCATGTCATCGAGGTGCACCTTCTGCGAATTGCCCCGACTCTAGCCTTGAGCGCATGACCATCGATCACACGGTCGTGCTACTCCCCGCGCTGGGCGTGACCGCCGCTCAAACGTCGGCCCTGCACGCTGCCGTGGGCGAGGCAGCGCAGGTGCTGACACCTGACATCGGGGTCAGGGGCACCTCACCGGTGATCTTGGAAGAACCGGCCCTTGCCGTGCTCGACGCGATGAAAGTCGCTCACTCTCATCAGGTCGTCATCATCGGACATGGCTGGGGAAGCATGGTCGCCCTGGAGATCGCTGCCAGTCACGCTGACCGCGTCGCCGCGCTCCTGCTGAGCACCAACGCTCGGCTGGACGCGATTGCCCTCCGGTCTGTCTTTTCCGGCTTCCTCGCTCTCATGCCGGCCAGCGTCGTACAGCAGCTCGGCGGCCGGCCAGCTGATGTCGCCGCGCTGCTGGACCAGGTACGGCCGGTAGACGTCAAGTCCCTCGCGGCGCGGGCAGCGGCGCCGGCGCTGGTGATCGTTGGCGAGCGAGACATCGCCAACCGAGGACCGAGCGCTGCTCTGGCCAGATCGCTGCCGCTCGGCAACCTTCGTGTTGTGCCACAGGCCGGCCACGGCTGGCAAGCCCAGAAGCCCCATCTCGTTGTTGAGCTACTTGTCGACTTCTTGTCCAGCCCGGCCTAAGCGGGCCGTAGGTGAACTGTCGGTTCATCCCCACCAGCCCTGTTTCCGCGCCCACCGAAGCAAGATCAGCGATATGATCAACATGATCAACAGCAAGATGGCCAGCGCTACCCAATGCGTGGACTCGTTGACGATCACGTTCATGCCGAGAACAGACGACAGCGACGTGATCGGCAACGTAATCGCCGCGATAACGGCGAGGCGCTCGGCGGCAATCGTCATCTTGGTGTCCGTGCGGGCCCGGTAGAACTCAGTAACGCCCATCAGAAACAACCGCTGGGAGTCGCTGATATGGGCGACCGTCTCGTACTGGTCGAGCACATCCTTCATCAACTCCAGGCCCTCGGGGGATGCAAATCTATTCAGCTTGATTGCCCGTCGATATATCTCGCTGCCCTGCTCGGCCATGGTCTTGATCGCCAACAGTTCATGCCGAGCCGCGAACAGCTCAGTCAGAAACCTTTGCGGATCCTCGTCCGCTTCAGCCATCACCCGCTGCTCCAACAGGCCGACCTCACGCGCGATCTCGGCGACCATGTCAGCTTCCTTGCGGGCGATCGAGGAAACGATCGCGTACGTGAGGCCGAATGGCGAGGCTGGGTGCAGCCGACCGCTGTCCATCCGGGCCGCCACGGCCTCGGTCTCACGCAGCGCCGCCTCTAACGGCACCTTGGGGTTCAGCGGTCCATGCACGGTGACGAGGAAGTGTTCGCCAACGAACTGGTCCAGCTCGAGGTAGTGCACATGGCCGGCTGTGCCGATCTCAGGCGCATGTACGACGGTGAACACGTGGTCTGGATACACGTGGAGTCGGGCAACGTGATTACGGTCCCTGCTCTTGGCGATCGCCATCGGATGAAAGTGAAACTCATCCGTCAAGACCGCCTCGGCCTCTTCGCTCCACTCGGGAATGTCGAGCCAAAGAAATCCGTCGGCGCGCGTCCGCAGGGCCGGCAGCTCGGCTAGGTCACGCTCAGTTGATCCTGTCGAGTCGATCCAGCGCAGCTTCATGGCCAGTCTCCTTCCACCTTTTTTCTACACGCCTCAGCGGCGCCATCCGCTCGCAGCCTCGAAGTCCCAGCCGAGCCGACCTGCACAGCCAGCCGCGGGTCCGTCGACTGCGGGCTATAGGAAGAACGCGCTCGACAAGCAGGTACGAGTCATCCGGTGAGGTTTTCCGTCCGAATGTGGTATTGCTGAATTGCGCCCCCCGATGGCGTTCGGTCCAGCTCACAAAGGAGTGATCCATGTCAGATTCGACTATTAGTCGTCGTCGCTTCCTCGGAGGACTGGGACTGGGGGTGGCCGCTGTCAGCGCTGGCCCACTTCTCTCAGCCTGCGGCGGGGGATCCTCGGGCCTCTCGGGCGACCAGGGAGGAGGCGGAGCCTCTGCCGGGGCCAGCGGGTCAAAGCCGACGCTGAACGTCTGGTACCACCAATACGGCGAGGCCGGCACCCAGCAGGCGGTGATGCGCTACGCCAAGGAGTATCCCGATGCCACCGTGAAGGTGCAGTGGACGCCGGGTGACTACACCTCCAAGCTCAACGCCGGTCTGCTCTCCACATCGGGACCGGATGTCTTCGAGAGCAGCGTCAACATCGATCAGGTGAAGAGCGGGCAGGTCGCAGCCCTGGACGACATCATTGGCGATACCAAGAGCGACTACACCGACGCAGACATCAAGTCCTCCACCGTGGACGGCAAGATTTACCAGGTCAAGATGGTGGACGACATGGGCGTGCTCTACTACCGCAAGAGCATTCTTGATAAGGCCGGTGTGAAGCCGCCCACCACCATCGATGAGCTGATCTCGGCGTCGAAGGCGTTGAATACCAAGGATCAGAAGGGCTTGTTCATCGGCAACGACGCCGGCGTAACGCCGTCCTTCGGTGGTGGCTCCCTGCTGGGACCGATCCTGTGGACGGTGGGCAGCGACTACCTGACGGCCGACAACAAGCCCGGTTTCACCACACCGGAGGTCAAGCAGTCGTTTGCGAAGATGCGCGAGCTGTTCCTCTCCAAGTCGATCCTGCTCGGTTCCCCGACAGACTGGTGGGATCCCTCCTCGTTCACACAGGGCCTCGCGGCCATGCAATGGTGCGGGCTGTGGGCGATGCCGGGAATCCAGAAGGCCCTTAAAGACGACTTCGGCGTGGTGGCCTGGCCGGCGTTCAGCAGCTCGGTCGGCAAGCCGTCCACCTTCCTGGGCGGCTGGGGTGCCATGGTCAGCGCCAAGTCGGCGAACGTCGACGCCGCCAAGGCGTACATCAAGTGGCTGTGGATCGACAACACCAAGGACCAGGAGGACTTCAACCTCAGTTACGGCTTCCACATCCCGCCGCGCAAGTCGCTCGCCGCCGCGGCGTCCAAGTTACAATCCGGGCCGGCGGCCGACGCGCTAAAGATCTTCAACGACTACGCGGTCCCCGCCAACCCCGCCTGGACACCGAAAATGAACAGCGCGTACGCCGACGCAGCCACCGCGATTGTTCGCAAGGGCGGCGACATCGACTCGAACCTCGCCAAGGCGGAGAAGACCGTCAACGCCGAGCTCAATCGGCTGTTTGGCTGACATGTCGGCGCCGACCCTGATGGCGCCGGCCGCAAACACGGCGCCGCCTCGGCGCCGGGCCAAAGGTCGGATCGCCGGAGTCACTGGAGCGTTCTGGCTCTTCGTCGGGCCCTTCGTCGTCGGCTTAGTGATCTTCGTCTTTGTGCCGATCATCTGGTCCGTGGTCCTCAGCTTCTCCCGTGCCCAGAACACCGTGACGCCGGGCGATTGGGTCGGCTTGCAGAACTACATCGATCTACTCCAGCCGGGGCCGTTCCTGGACAGCCTCATCACGTTCACCATCTTCGCGGCGTTCATCGTGCCTCTCACGTTCGCGCTGTCCCTCGGCTTGGCGCTGCTGCTCAACGGGGTCAGGATCCTGAGGGCATTTTTCCGGTCGGTGTATTTCCTGCCCACCGCCTGCTCGTACGTGGTGGCTTCGCTGGTCTGGAAGCTATCAGTCTTCAACGGCGTTCGGTTCGGACTGGCCAACACCGTCCTCGGCTGGTTTGGCGTGGACAACATCGCCTGGCTGGCCACGACGGACCCGCCTTGGTACTGGCTGGTGATCGTGACCGTTCGGCTCTGGCTGCAGATCGGCTTCTACATGATCTTGTTCCTTGCAGGCCTACAGCGGATCTCGCCCGAGCTGTACGAGGCCGCGGCAGTGGACGGCGCCCGCAACTCGTGGCAGACCTTCCGCTACATCACCTTCCCGCAACTGCGGGCGACCTCGGTCGCAGTACTGCTGCTGCTGTTGATCAACGCCTACCAGGCGTTCGACGAGTTCTTCAACCTGCTCGGCAATTCCTCCTTTGCCCGCCCGCCGCTGGTGTACCTGTACTACACCGCACAGTTCAATCAGGACTTCGGGCACGGCACGGCCGGCGCAGTGATCTTGGCACTGTTGATCAACGCCTACCAGGCGTTCGACGAGTTCTTCAACCTGCTCGGCAATTCCTCCTTTGCCCGCCCGCCGCTGGTGTACCTGTACTACACCGCACAGTTCAATCAAGACTTCGGGCACGGCACGGCCGGCGCAGTGATCTTGGCACTGTTGATCATGGTGGTGACCCTCGCGCAGGGCCGTATCTTCGGCTTCGGGAGGGCCGAATGAGCACCGCGACGCACACCCTCGCCCAACACGGGCCGGAAATGCGGCAGGACCCCGTCCAGCGGAAGCGCCGGCGGATGAGGCCAGGCGCCGTGGTGGTGGCCGTGCTGCGCTACATCGCGCTGGTTATCTCAGCAGTGCTGTTCCTGTTGCCGTTCTACCTGATCTTGCGCAATTCGGTATCCCTCGACACCGACATCACCGCTCCCGGCTGGACGCTGTTCCCCCGCCAGATCCAGTGGGCGAACTTCGCCGAGCTGTTTACCGACCCCAGCGTGAATATCCTTCGGGCGTTGGCGAACTCGGCAATCATCGCCGTGCTGCAGACCGCCGGAATGCTCCTGCTGTGCTCGATGGCCGGCTACGGGCTGGCGCGGATCCCTTACCGCTGGGCCACACCGATCTTTTACGCGATCCTCGTGACATTGATGATCCCTCCGGCGGTGACGTTCATCCCGTCGTTCATCATCGTCTCCCAGCTGCGCTGGGTGGACACCTACCAGGGGATCATCGTGCCGGTGCTGTTTAGCGGCTTCACCACATTCTTGTTCCGCCAGTACTTCCTGAACTTTCCGCGCAGCCTGGAAGAGGCGGCGCGGGTTGATGGGCTCGGGTATTTCGGCGCCTTTTGGCGGGTAGTGGTACCCAACTCCTTGGCGTTCTTCGCGGCGATCGCGGTGATCACCTTTATCGCCAGCTGGAATGCGTTCCTGTGGCCGCTGATCATTGGCCAGGACTCGTCGATGTGGACCGTCCAGGTGGCGTTGAGCACTTTCCTCACCGCACAGACGATCAACCTGCACGAGCTGTTCCTCGCCGCGGCCGTGTCCATCGCCCCGCTGGTCTTGGTCTTCCTCTTCCTCCAGCGGTACCTGGTGCAGGGAGTTGCCGAGACCGGAATCAAGGGCTGAGCGGCACTGGTTGTCAGATCATGCCCACCGCCTCGCTCGTTCTCGATGCCGCGTACGCCATTGCTCCGGTGCCGCGGCGCCTCTTCGGCACGTTCGTCGAGCACATGGGGCGCTGCGTGTACACCGGCCTGTACGAGCCCGGGCATCCGCACGCCGATGAGACCGGCCTTCGGGAAGACGTACTCGCCCTGACTCGCGAGATTGGACCAACGGTGGTGCGCTATCCCGGCGGCAACTTCGTGTCCAGCTACCGCTGGGAGGACGGCATTGGACCCGGAGTCGAGCGGCCGACGCGACTGGATCTGGCCTGGCACTCGATCGAGACCAACCAGTTTGGGTTGCACGAGTTCGCCGACTGGGCCGACCGAGTCGGCACCGAGATCATGCTGGCTGTCAACCTCGGCACCCGCGGGCTGCAGGAAGCTTGCGACCTGATCGAGTACACCAACCATCCCGGCGGCAGCTATTGGTCCGACCGGCGCATTGCCAACGGGGCCCATGACCCGTTCGAGATCAAACTGTGGTGCCTGGGCAATGAAATGGACGGCCCGTGGCAGGTAGGACAGAAGACCGCGTACGAGTACGGCCGACTCGCCAACGAAACCGGCAAGGCGATGCGCCTCATCGACAGCGGGATCGAACTCGTCGCCTGCGGCTCATCCAACTCGAGCATGCCAACCTTCGGATCCTGGGAGTCCACGGTCCTCGAGCACTGCTATGAGACGGTCGACTACGTCTCCCTGCATAGTTACTACGAGGAGCTCGACGGTGATCCGCTGAACTTCCTGGCATCGGCAGTGGACATGGACAACTTCATCGACGCGGTAATCGCGACCAGCGATGCGGTCGGAGCCAAGCTCAAGAGTCGCAAGCGCCTCAACCTCAGCTTCGACGAGTGGAATGTCTGGTACGCCAGCCGCTTCGCCGCCGACGGCCAACAGGTCAGGGACAGGCCCTGGCTGCCGCACCCACGCCTCATCGAAGATGACTACACCATTACCGATGCCGTCGTCGTCGGGACCCTGCTCAACTCACTGCTCCGTCACGGCGACCGGGTCACCGTCGCCTGCCAGGCTCAGTTGGTCAACGTCATCGGACTGCTGCGCTCCGAGCCGGACGGCGACGCATGGAAGCAGACGATCGCCTACCCGTTCGAACAGATGCGCCGCCTGGCCCGTGGTCAGATCCTCCAAGTGATCGCTCAATCCGATCAGTACGACTCGGCCAGCTACACCGACGTACCGCTCGTGGATGCCAGCGCCACCTATGACGAAGAGACCGGCAGAGCCGCACTCTTTGTTGCGAATCGAAGCCTGACCGAGCCCACTGGACTCTCGGTCGACGTGCGCGGGGTCCGAGCGACGCGCGTCCGCGCGTCCAACACCTTGCACGCGCAGCCCGGCCAAGATCGCCACAGCAGCAATGGCGTCTCACACGATGCTGTGACCCCCCAACCGTTCGATGCCCACGCCTTCAGCGACGGCCGATTGACCGCCACCCTGCCGCCGCTGTCCTGGACCGTCTTCGACATCCAGGCGTGACCATCAGGCACGGGTCTGGATCATCAATGCTGGTGGCATGCGCGACTACTTGAAGTGGCACGACGCCTATGACGACCCTGCCTCCGATCTCTCGTGGCGGTTACGCCAGGTGCAGGCCTATATCCGTTCCGCGCTGGACCAGATCCGTGTGCAGGCCACCGTGCTGAGCCTGTGCGCGGGCGATGGCCGGGACGTCCTGCAGGTATTGGCCGAGCGCGACGACTCCTCGCGGATCCAGACCACACTGATCGAGCTGCACCCGGTCCTGGCGCAGCGAGCGCGGGAGTTCGCCGCCGCGTCACGGCTGGAGAACGTCGTCGTGCGGACTCTCGACGCCGGAAACACCGCGGCGTACGCCGGCGCGGTGCCAGCAGATCTGGTGATCATTATGGGCATCTTCGGCAACGTCAGCGACGACGACGTCCGGCGTACGATCATGACGGCGCCACAGCTCTGCCGACCAGGCGCGACGCTGTTGTGGTCACGCGCCACCAACGATGCGAACAGCTTGGTTCATGGTGTGCTCGCAGCGGCCGGCTTCGTCGAGCTTGACTACCGTGAATTTGATCAAGATGAAGGTGAGCGGGCAGCACTCGGCTCGGCCCGCTACGACGGCCCGTCCCAGCCGTTGATCACCGGACAGCAACTCTTCACATTCTTGGGATGAATTCACTGCTCGTGACAGGTCTGATTATGACTGGCAGCTGTCCCGGACTCGGGTGATCGACGGGCCCAACGTCACACACCTGCGCTACCGCGGGGATGGTCCACACGAGAAATAGCTAGCGCCTGAGCTGATCTTCACACAGCGGGCAGGAGGAGGTCGCGGGACAGATCCTTGATCGTCGGGACGCCGAGCAGCGCCATGGTCAGGTCGAGCTCGGCAACAACGTTCTCGATGACCTGGCGCACCCCGTCCGCGCCATCTAGGGCCAGCCCGTAGATGTATGGCCGGCCGATCAGGCAAGCATCGGCCCCGAGCGCCAGCGCGACAAACACATCGGTCCCTGAGCGAATGCCGCTGTCCAGCAGGATCTTCGGCTGCTCTCCGACGGCCTCGCGAATGGCGACTAGTGCATCCAGAGAGGCGATGGCATTGTCGACTTGCCTGCCGCCATGGTTGGACACGATGATCGCGTCGACGCCAAGCTCAATCGCCCGGCGCGCGTCATCGGGATGAAGTATCCCTTTGAGCACGATCGGCAAGGACGTCCGATCGCGGAGCGTCGCAAGATGGTCCCAGGACAGGCCCGGGTTGGAGTAGATATCGAGAAACGCCTCTACGGCTGCCCGTGGCTCCACCGATCGCAGATTCTTGCCGAACACGCCCGGATGCTGTTGGGACATTGACACCAACGTGCGCACCGCGCCCAGACTGACCCGTGTCTTCGGGCGATCGCCGGCCGCCGCAATTCGATCCTGAACGATCTCGCGGAAGCGTGGGTCAGAGGTGTATTGCGCAATGCCGTGACCGCGCGCAAACGGTAGTGAGCCGAGGTTCAGATCTTGCGGCCGCCATCCCAGGATGGTCGTGTCCAGGGTGACGACGAGCGCCTGCGCACCGCAGCTTTCAGCGCGCTTGATCATCGAATCGACGAGCGCCTCGTCGGTGGACCAGTAGAGCTGATACCAGAACTGCGTCGAGCCCATTTCGGCAGCGGTCTCCTCCATGGGGTTGCTGCCCTGGCTGGAAATCACGTACGGCGTACCAGCTGCCGCGGCGCCTTGGGCGATGACCACGTCGCTGTTTCCCGCCACAAGAGACGCCGCGCCGATCGGTGCCAGAAGTATCGGTGAAGCCAGCGGGGTACCGAGCACCGAGGTCGTCAGGTCGCGCTCCGTCACCCCGTGCAGCATGCGAGGCACGACCCGCCACCGCTCGAAGGCGTCACGGTTGTGTTGCATGGTCCGGCCCTCGCCCGCGCCACCAGCGACGTACGCCCATGCCTGCGGGGACATGACCTTCTTCGCGCGTCGCTCAAGGCTGGCTGCGTCCGTGGGAATCGATGGAGCGCGACCAAGCGTCCCAGCTCGATAGATCGCGGCCTGGCGCACTCGTCCCGGCCCCTGGCGAGACGGACGGTCTGCTGGTGATGTCATGGTGCTCTCACCAGCCGCTACTCGTCAGCCCACATATCCATAGCCCAATATCCATAAGCCCAAATATCCATGAGCACAGTGTCGATGGTTCGGAGGCGTTCTTGGCTGAGCAAACGCAATGGCTGCACGTCTTCATTGACGTAAACCCTGACGTGTCGGAGGAGTCGGCTCGGCCAGGCTGATCTTGCAGGTGCGTTTCTGCATCACAGAGCCACAAAGAATGGGCCATCTACACGTGTATGGAGCGCATTCGCGGCCTTGAGCGGAGAAACGAACGAGAGGTCTCTGCGAGGCCACCCGCTAGTCTCCGGATGGCCGCCGCTCAGAGTGCGCTAGCGACGCCGGTACCGTCCACGGCGTACGAGGGCTGGATCGGCGCTGCCAGGTGCAGCCGGGCGAAAGCCAGCGACTCGGCCAGGTCGGCCTCCCGCTGCGCGCGGGTGCCGCTCTTGCGCGAATTGATCTCCAAGACCACGTGCCCGGTGAAGTTCCGCTCAGCCAGGTACTGCAACACCCGGCCAGCCTGCTGGTCGCCACGACCGGGCACCAGGTGCTCGTCCTTGACAGAACCCGTTCCGTCGGTGAGATGGACATGGCGCAGCCGCGAGCCCCACGACCGTAGGAGATCCATCGATTGCTGGCCAGCAGTCGAGGCGTGCGAAAAGTCCAATGTCAGATCGGCGTAATCAAGATCAGTTGGGTCCCAGCCCGGGACGTACGCCTTCAGCTCGCCGCCCGGAGTACGCCAGGGATACATGTTCTCGACACAGAACAGGATCCCGGTGTCTTCGGCAAGGCGCCGGACTCCCTCGACGAAGCCTCTGGCGTAATCACGCTGCCAGCGAAACGGCGGATGCACCACAACGACATTGGCGTCCAGCCGCTGCGCCGCCTCCGCTGAACGCTCCAGCTTCGCCCACGGATCGGTGCCCCATACCCGTTGAGTGATCAACAAGCACGGTGAGTGGATCGCCAGCACCGGTACGCCGTGATAGTCACGCAGCTTCTCCACCGCGTCGATGTCCGCCGCCACCGGGTCGATGCCGACCATCAGCTCCAGCCCGTCATAGCCAAGCCGGCGTGCGAGTTCGAATGCGCTCGAGGTGCTCTCGGGATACACAGAGGAGGTCGAGAGTCCTACCCGAGCAGGCGGAATCTTGATCAAGTGGCCTTCGGAGTTCACCTTTACCGGCCCCGGTGCCCGCGTCGTAGCGGGTGACGAGTCGGCTGCACGCACGCGCCCAGCCTAGACCTCGCGTCATCAGGCATACACTGGCGCGCGTGCCAGAAGTGCTGATCGGCTTCCCCCGCGCCTTCGTGGAGTTCGGAGATCCAGCCGACAACAGCCAGGTTTTTCGCTGCGACCTCACCTGGCTCACCTCACGATGGGCCTGCATCTATGGCAACGGCTGCCAGGGCATCTATGCCGATCGGCCACATGACGGATGCTGCACTCTAGGCGCCCATTTCGCCGATGCCGAGGATGAACAGCGGGTCGCGAAGGCGGTCAAGCAGCTGAAGGCGAGCCAGTGGCAGTACAAGAAGGACGGTCGGGTCGGCGGCTGGGCCGAGGAGGAGCGTCCTGATCACGTTGCCGAGGGGGAGCTGCCGGGCCGCAAGACGAGGGTTATCGATGGTGCATGCATCTTCCTCAACCGCCCAGGGTTTCCGGCCGGTCAAGGTTGCGCGCTGCATCTGCTGGCCATGAGCCAGGGCCGCGATTTCTTGGAAACCAAGCCGGACGTCTGCTGGCAACTACCGATCCGGCGCCAGTTCCGTACTGTGACGCGTACGGACGAGACCACCTACACCGAGATCAGCATCGGTGAATATGGGCGGGACGGCTGGGGTCCCGGTGGCGTCGATCTTGACTGGTATTGCTCCTCCAATAGCGAGGCCCATTCAGGCGTACGCCCGGTCTATCTGGAAAACCGTGCCGAGCTGGTTGCGCTGATGGGTGCCGCAGCGTACGAGGTCCTGGTCACGATGTGTGAAGAGTTCGACTCCCGACGTGGCAATGCGATGCGGCATCCCGCCGATCCCAAGCTGATAGCACCTCTACGCCCCAAGCGGTGAACCAGGCCCCCTGCTCTGGGTCAACGGCCCCCGGCAACAATGTGGGCATGCACTTGGACCACCTGTCGTTCGCGGCCGGACCGGAAGGCCTGGAAGCCACGGCGCAGCGACTCGGAGCGCGGTTGGGGGTGAGGTTTCTCGACGGCGGATTCCATCCTCGCTTCGGCACCCGCAACCTCATCCTGCCGCTGACGGCCGGGCATTACTTGGAGGTCGTCAGTGTTCTTGATCACCCTGCGGCGGACAAGGCGCCGTTCGGTCAGGCGGTCCGGGCGCGCTCCGCGGAAGGTGGCGGTTGGCTGGGCTGGGTGATCGCAGTGGATGATCTTGCCCCATTGGAACAGCGGATGGGTCGCCCGGCGATCGAGGGTCATCGCCATCTGCCCGACGGGACGGTCCTGACCTGGCATCAGCTCGGCGTCAAGGACCTCCAGTTCGATCCACAATTGCCTTTCTTCGTGCAATGGTCGCGTGATGCGATCCATCCGTCCGTCGGCGGCCGCGAGGTCGAGCTCCTCAAGATCGAGATCGCCGGCGATCCAGAGCGGATCGACGAATGGCTCGGTGGCCGGAGTAAAGAGGTCTTGTCCGACGTCGACATCGGCTGGTGTGCCCCGCAGGATCGGCCGGGGCTCGCCGCCGCGATCTTCAGCACCCCGCGCGGTGAGGTCCGGATTTGATCAAGCTTCGCTCGGCCGTTGCTGGACTGCCGACCTACACCGCTGGCAAGCCCGCTCCGACGTTGGATCACGAGCAGTCCTTCAAGTTATCCAGCAACGAGAATCCCTATCCACCGCTTCCTGGTGTTATCGAGGCAACCGCCGCCGCAGTTGCCCAGATGAATCGCTACCCAGACTTTGCCAACGCCGAGATCACCAACGCGCTCGCTAGCCGGCTTGGCGTGCCCGGTGAGCGGATTGCCTTCGGCGCCGGGTCGGTAGCGGTGATGTACCACCTCCTTCAGGCCACCTGTGAGGCCGGCGATGAGGTCATTTACGCGTGGCGCAGCTTCGAGGCCTATCCGATCGCAGTGCCGATAGCGGGGGCGAGATCGGTTCAGGTACCGCTCGGTCCGGGTGGTGTTCATGATCTTGATGCAATGCGCAAGGCGGTTACCCCGGCTACCAAGGCGATCATGCTCTGTACGCCGAACAACCCGACGGGTCCGGCACTGCAGCATGCAGAGGTGATCGACTTTCTCGACTCGATACCTGATCACATCTTGATCACTCTCGACGAGGCGTATCTGGAATTCGTCACTGACCCGGAAGGTCTGCGCGGGCTGGACGTCCTCACCGGGCGCAGGAACGTCGCAGTGCTCCGCACCTTTTCCAAGGCTTACGGGCTGGCTGGGTTTCGGGTCGGCTACTGCGTGGCCGATGCTGATCTTGCCGGTGCCGTTCGGACCGTGTCGTTGCCGTTCGGGGTGTCCATCGCCGCGCAGGCGGCGGTGATCGCTTCACTGGCGGCCGAGCCGCAATTGCTCGAGCGCGTTGCCGATCTGGTCAAGGCGCGTGATGCATTGGCCGTCGGCCTGCGGGGCCTCGGCTTCGACATCCCAGTCGCCCAAGGCAACTTCGTCTGGTTGCCAGGTGGGCCGAACACGCGGGCGTACGCGGCGACCTTCGCCCGAGCCGGGCTGATGGTGCGGCCGTACGCCTCAGGCGGAGACTGGGACGGCCTCCGGATCACCGTCGGTGAACCTGCTGCCAACGAGCGCGTCTTGGAGGTCGCGGCTACATTGCCGCCATCGAATCACTAGCCCGCACCTCGGCGAGCCGTGCTAGCCGAGGAGCGAAACATCGTGGGCACGCTCAGGGTTCTTGCGCGCCCAGAGGGTCATCAGGATCACACCGGCTCCCGTCAGGACGAGGGTGGTCGCCGTTCCGAGACCCAAGAACCGCGGCACACCGACAGCTGACTGATTGGCGAGACCCAGCAGGATGAATTCAGCAGATTGATGCATCGTGCCAAACGCGGTTACCCCGAACAGCAGAACCACCAGCCGCTGCATGATCACTCGGTTGACCGCTTCCCGGCTCAGCGCCGCGTACGCCAGGAACGCAAGGCCGACCAACTCTGAGATCGTGCCGATGATGATCCAGGTGCCGCCGTGAGCAACCCAACGCTCGACCGACCAGACCCCAAACCACCCGGCACCGGTCATGATCACCAGCGGGATGGCGACGACAGCGCCGAAAAGCTGGCTGCGGTGACCTAACGGCGTCAAGATCAAGAACGCAATCCACGCGATGGTCGCAAGCGTCAATCCCAATGCGGCCAGTGGGGCCGACCACGCCACCCGGAGTGCCACCGTGTCGGCTTGAATCGGCAGCATGTTCATGGTGCCGCGCAATGCCACGCACGCCTCAGCCGACGCGTTGCCACTGCACAGCGACCACTGTCGCAGCACCGAAACCGCGGTTGCCACACCAGCCGCGATCAGCAGAGCACCAGCCGCGAACCAGCCGTTCTCCGCCGAGGTCGCGCGGCGGACCGCCGCAGCAGGCTCGATGGACATGACGCTCCCGGCGATGAGTGGTGTTCCGGTCAGAGTAGCTGAGCGCATCGCGCGCCATCCGACAAAATGTCAGCCGCCTGCTCTAGCTTTTTCGCCATGCCGAAGACCAGCACCAGACCCAGCCACATCTGCACCGAGTGCGGCTGGCGGTCGAGTCGCTGGGTCGGCCGTTGTGGCGAGTGTCAGACCTGGGGCAGCGTGGTGGAGGCATCCGCGCCGAAGATTAGCCAGATCTCCTCATCGGCACCCGTAAGCAAGGCCGTGCCAATCGGCACGATCAACGCGCGCTTGGCGACCCATGCCCGGACGGGCGTAGCTGAGCTCGACCGGGTGCTGGGCGACGGTCTGGTGCCGGGGGTGGTCGTGCTGCTCGCTGGTGAGCCTGGGGTCGGAAAGTCCACGCTGCTGCTCGAGGTCGCGGCCCGGTGGGCGCGCCAAGGGCATACCACCCTGTATGTCACGGGCGAGGAGTCAGCCGCTCAGGTGCGGCTGCGGGCCGGGCGTACCAATGCGCTGGCCGACCAGCTCTATTTGGCAGCCGAGACCGACCTCGGGACTGTGCTCGGACACATCGAGGAGGTCGAGCCGTCGCTGATGGTGCTGGATTCCGTGCAGACGATTGGCACGGCGGAGGCGGATGGCTCGCCCGGTGGCGTCACGCAGGTCCGAGAGGTGACCAGCGCGCTGGTACGGATCGCGAAACGACGTGGCATGGCGGTAATCATCGTCGGACACGTCACCAAGGACGGAGCCGTCGCTGGTCCTCGTCTGCTGGAGCATCTGGTCGATGTGGTGCTGGCGTTTGAAGGGGATCGCCATTCCGGCTTTCGGATGGTGCGAGCGGTCAAGAACCGTTTCGGCCCGGCTGATGAGGTCGGCTGCTTCGAGATGGTCGACTCCGGGATCGTGGAGGTGTCGGATCCTTCGGGTCTTTTCACCTCACACCATGGTGAACCGGTGCCGGGCAGCGCCGTGACGGTCACGATGGAGGGTCGCCGACCACTGCTTGCCGAGGTTCAGGCGCTAGTCGTCGGGTCGGCGCTGACACATCCGCGACGCATCGTGAACGGTGTCGAATCGAGCCGGCTCGCGATGGTGCTTGCTGTGCTGGAGCGGCGCTGCGGCATACGTCTGAGTGATCGTGATGTTTACGCCTCCACGGTGGGCGGGGCCAAGGTGAGCGATCCGGCAGCTGACCTGGCGGCGGCCTTCGCGGTTTCGTCGGCGGCGTGCAACAAGCCGGTACCGCAACGCATCGTGGCTTTAGGCGAGGTGGGCCTGGCCGGCGAATTGCGCCGGGTCCCGGGAACCAGCCGGAGGCTCAACGAGGCCGTGCGGCTCGGTTTCGCCGAGGCGGTGATACCCGCCGAGACCCGGGACTCGCGCGAGCAGGCGTTGACAGTTCACGCCGGCATGGTGGTGCATTCGGTGACCACCCTTGAGCAGGCTTTGGCGGCTCTCGGGCTTCGGCCGGAGGACTCAGCGTGACGCTGCTGCTTCCCCCCATGACGCGGTTGATACGGTCGGCCGAGGGAGTGGGTCTGGTCGCAACGGCGCGACAGGGCCCGCCCCCGCCTGAATCTCTGACGCTGACGGAGGGAGCAATTGTGGCGTCAGACATCGATCGGCGCCGTCGGCTGCTGGAGTACCTCACGATGATGGCGCCTGGTACTCCGCTCCGCGATGGGTTTGAGCGGATCCTGCGCGGCCGCACCGGGGCGCTGGTCGTCCTCGGCCGGAACAAGGTCATCTCGCAGATCTCGACCGGCGGTTTCGCCCTGGACGTCGCCTATACCCCGACAGCGCTACGTGAGCTGGCGAAAATGGATGGCGCGATCATCGTCGATTGGGAAGATGACCGGATCGTGCGCGCCGGAGTTCAGCTGATGCCCGACCCGACCATCGACACCGTGGAAACCGGCACCCGGCATCGTACGGCCGACCGGGTGTCGCGCCAGTCGGGGCTGCCTGTCGTTTCCGTCTCGGCATCCATGTCGACGATCGCCCTATACCTGGATCATGACCGCCATCTCGTCGAGCATTCCGATCAGATCTTGACGCGTGCGCACCAGGCTTTGCAGACCCTGGAACGCTACCGAGGGCGGCTTTGGGAAGTGACGACCCGGCTGTCCTCTTTGGAGGTCCAAGATCAGGTAACGGCCCGGGACGTCGCGCTGGTCGCACAGCGACTGGAGATGGTGCGGCGGCTCGAGGAGGAGCTAGACACCTATGTTGTCGAGTTGGGGACCGATGGCCGGCTGCTGACCCTGCAGCTTCATGAGCTCCGCGCGGGAATTGATGAGTTGCGTTGCCTCTTGGAGCGGGACTATCGACCACCGGGCTCCGCCGCGTTCGGCCTGGTCAATCTGCGGCACCTCAATACCGACGAACTGCTTGATCCGCTTACGGTGGCACGGGCCGCCGGTTTCCCGCATAACGTGCATCTGGAGGCTCATGTCACGACTCGCGGCTTCCGGCAGATGGCGCAGATCAACCGCCTGCCGACGTATCTGGGAGACCGGTTGATCGAGCACTTCGGCACATTGCAGGCACTCTTCGGGGCCAGCGCCAATGACTTGCAGGCGGTCGAGGGCGTCGGCGAGAGCCGTGCGCGGGTCATTCGAGACGGCCTGGTGAGGCTAGCCGAGTCGGCGTACACGGAGCGTCTTTCTTGAGTTGCGAGCGTCGAGGCGGCAGCCCTCACGAAATCGTCATCCGCAACTTCACCGGCTCGGCGCCGTCAAGCCGCGCGGTCGCAGCGTAGCGGCCTGGCTTCGGCACTTGGCGGGCGGACTTGCAGTTGGCCTTGGAGCGCTTGCCATTCCAGGTCAGCGACCATGCGACCGCATGCTCGGAGCCCAGCTTGCGGCTGATCGTGTTGATGGCAGATGGACAATCACGGGTGCTCCACAGCTGCCCCTTGCCGGAGGAGATCTTGAGCTCAAAGTTCTTCCTTGTCACCCGGGCGGTGCAGGTTCGACCTGAGCCATTGATCAAAGACAACTGGAAGCTGGTGCGCTGTTTCGGGGCGAGGCGAATTCTGCCGGTCAAGGTCGGCCGAAGGTCCCTGGCCGGGCAGGCTACCGGTTTGGGGTGCCCCTTCTTCTTCTTCTTTGAAGCTGTCGGCTGCGGACTCGCTGTCGCCGCACTTGTGGAGGAGAAGTCGACCACTGATGGGGTGGGTGGGGCTGTTTGCAGCGAGTTCGGCGAAGTCGCGCTCGGCACCGGATATGCCGAAGCGGGTGTCGAGGGACTTGCTTGAGCTGCCGAGCCGCTGCTCGTGCCGCCGATGGTCAATACCAGAACGA
>Ga0193697_1000345_pt1 | contig 17434 bp, 13 predicted proteins | sample L3m2metaG_FD_145073 | JGI IMG/M metagenome (GOLD analysis project Ga0193697, IMG submission 145073) | Soil microbial communities from a riparian zone of the East river system, Colorado, United States - L3m2 | ecosystem: Environmental > Terrestrial > Soil > Riparian zone | place: USA: East River... | reverse complement strand
GGTTCTAAGGTTCTAGAGTTCAAGAGTTCAAGGTTCAAGACCGCGTCGAAGTCGCCTTGGCTGACGATGAACAACGCGCCAGTCTTGGCCTTCTGAAAATCCGCAATCGCCCGCAGCGTCGCCTTCTTGCACAGGCTCTCGATATCGGCGCCTGTCAGACCCTCGGTGCGACGGGCGATCTCTTCGAGGTCGACGTCAGCGGCGAGCGGGATCTGCCGGCAGCACAGCCGCGCGATGGCCGCCCGCTCGGCCGCGTCCGGCTTCGCGAACCGAACGATATAGTCGAACCGGCCGCTCCGCAAGAGCGCCGGCTCCACCTGCTCGGGCCGGTTCGTCGCGCCGATCAGGATCACGCCCTTCACGTCTCGCAGGTTGTCGATTTCGCGCAGCAGCTGGCTGAGTATCCGGTGGTGGACGTCGGCGCCCTGCTGGCCGGGTTCGACCTGTGGCGCCACGGCGTCGATGGTGTCGAAAAACAGCAGGCACGGAGCGGCGCGCCTCGCCTTCTTGAAGACCTCGCGCAGCGCCTTCTCCGACTCGCCCAGCCATTTCGAATACAGCTGCGGTCCGTCGATGGCGATGAGCGGAATCTGTTTCTCGCCAGACAGCGCGCGCGCCATGGCCGTCTTGCCGGTCCCGGACGGACCGACCAGGAGCATGCCGCGCGGCGGCGCGAGCCCGACCTGCTCGTACACCTCGTCGTGCATGTGCGAGTGCTCGACGACCGAGTCGAGAAGTCGCTTCACCTCGGCGAGACCGCCAATCGACGCGAACGTGGACGTGCTCTTCTCGATGAAGAACTCGCGTGTCGCGCTCGGCTCGACTTCCTTGAGACCCGCGAGGAAATCGTCGCGCGTGACCTGCAGCTGGTCGAGCGGCCGTTCTTCAGGATGGTCGCGGAGAAAGCGGCGCAGCGCGATCATGCCGACTTCCTGGCACAGCGCCTCGACGTCCGCGCCGACAAAGCCGTGCGAGTGCTCGGCGATTTCCGCGAGGTCGACATCGCCGGCGAGCGGCATCGCGCGCGTGTGTATCCTGAGAATCTGCAGCCGCGCCTGCGTATTGGGGACGCCAATCTCGATTTCGCGATCGAAGCGCCCAGGTCGGCGCAGCGCCGGATCGAGCACCTCCGGGATATTCGTCGCGCCCATCACGATGACCTGGCCGCGCGACACGAATCCGTCCATCAGGCTCAACAGCTGCGCGACGACCCGCTTTTCGACGTCGCCCGTCACTTCCGCGCGCTTCGGCGCGACGGCGTCGATTTCGTCGATGAACAGAATCGCCGGCGCCCGCCGTGCCGCTTCCTCGAACACCTCTCGAAGCTTCGCCTCGCTCTCCCCGTAGAACTTCCGCATGATCTCGGGGCCGTTCAGGTGGATGAAGTGGACGCGGCTCTCGGCCGCGACCGCGCGGGCCAGCAGCGTCTTGCCGGTCCCTGGCGGGCCGTACAGCAACACGCCCTTCGGCGCGAGAATCCCCAGCTGCTCGAAAAGCCTCGAGTGCTTGAGCGGCAGCTCCACGATTTCGCGCACGCGCGCGACCTCCCGCTCGAGGCCGCCGATGTCCTCGTATGAAACCGCCGGCGCTGTCCCGACCGTCGGCTCGCCCTCGACGATGCGGATGTCGGTGCGCGGGTTGATGACGACCGGACCGCCGGGCATCGTGCGCACCACCTGGAAGTTGATCGCTTTGGCGAACGTCGGCACTCGGATCGCCGATCCGGTGATCACCGGCACACCGACGAGATCTTCGAGCAGCCGCTCGTGCGCGACGATAGCGGGGGCGGCTCCAACCCACAGCGGTGTCAGCCGCACGGCAACCGCCTGCGCCGCTTCGACCGTCGCCGCGGTAACCGGCTCCTCGAGGCTGGCGCCGCAGTTGCTGCGCAGCGTGCCATCGATCTGGATGACGCCGTCGTGTCCGGACTCGGCGACTTCAGCGCGCGCGACGGCGGTGGTTCGGCCCGTGATCTTCAGGATGTCGCCGGGACGTCCGCCGATGCGTGCGAGATCCGCGGCCGACAGGCGCGCGATGGCGTGCGCGATGTCGTCGACCCGCGCTTCCGCGACCCGCAAGGTGATGGTGGGGGCGGAGGGCGCGGCGGGGGTGGAGGTGGCCGGGTCGGTCATTGGGGACTCGGCCGGTCCTGCGCCCGCGTCAGGTGACGGTGCAGGTCCGCCGCGAAGCGGTCGAAGACCGCCTTGAGCGCCGGCTGCGAGGCGGCAGCGGAATCGCGCGCGACGATGGCGACCGAGGTGCCATGGGCGCCCTGGTCGGTGACGCGGATCGTGCCGAGGTCCGTGTGTTCGATCGCCCAGCCATCGGCCTTGACCGACGTGACGGCGATGCTGAGCGTCGTGGCGTCGCTTTCCCACGGCACCACGAGCGCGCCGACGCGGCCCGTCGCGCGCGCGTAGTCCTCGATCGCCCGCGAGACGTCGCGCGGCTTCCCGGGTATAGAAAACTCAGTCAAAGTTAAAACTTAAAACTTAAAAGTTAAAACCAGAAAGGCCAGTCCTCAAACCAGAGAACCGCCTGCGCTTTCTTGTTCGTCAATCGCGTGTGCGCTCAGCCCATTGATTCTCGCCGTGCTACGTTTCTGCTTCTTCCTCTACTTTTCTACTTTCCACTTTCACTTTGAACTTTTCTCTTTTCACTTTTAACTTTCCCCGTTAAACTGGCCCAGTGGTCCGACCAGTTGAAAGCGGCAGTCTGACACTCGCCCCGCGACGTGTCAAGCGCGCCGCGTCCGTCCACGCGCTGCGGGGCGGGCTCATCCGGCCGATCAAGAAAACCCGGATTGCCGAGGAAATCGCCGATCGCATCCGCGTCCTGATTCTCGACGGCACGCTGCCTCCCGATCGGCCGCTGCCGGGCGAGCGGCTGCTGGCGGCGCGCTTCGGCGTCAGCCGCGGCTCGGTCCGAGACGCCTTCCGCCTGCTGGAAACCATCGGCCTGCTCGAGACGCGGCACGGCCAGGGCACCTTCCCGCGCGAGCTGGACGTCGACCGCCTCGTGGCCCCGCTGGCGTCGATCCTGACCTACCGCCGCGATCTGCGGGAAGAGCTGCTCGACGTCCGACGCATGTTCGAGCCGGCGGTGGCGCGGGTCGCGGCCGCCCGCGCGAGTGACGAAGACCTCGCCGACCTCCAGCGCATTCTCGATACGCAGCGGCGCAAGCTCGCGGCCGGCGGCTCGGCCATCGTCGAGGACACGGCGTTTCACGCCGTCCTCGCCCGCGCGACCCGCAACCGCGTGGTCATGCGCATCATGGAAACGCTCAACAACCTGCTGATCGAGTCGCGCAAGCTGACGCTGAAGCAGAAGGGCCGGCCCGAGCGGTCGATTCAGGGCCACGAGGCTGTCGTCGCGGCGCTGCGCCGGCGCGACGCCGACGCCGCCGCGGAAGCGATGCTCGAACACATCGAACAAATCGCCAACCTCCTCCAACGTCCACCGACGCCCACCCGTCATGGATGAGGCGCTGCGCCACCAGCGCGATACCTCGCTCGGTCAGCTCGACACGCTGATTCGAAGGGGACGCGAGATCGCGCTCACGCGGTCGGCTGATGTGACACGGGGGTGGCAGACCGACTGCGCGGCCGCGGTCAATCAACTCTCAGGCGGCAGCAAAGCCCACTGGCTCGCCCGTGCCTACAGCGAGGCCTTCATGGTCCGCTCGGCCAACGGCGGCGTGGTGGTGGAAGCGGACGCGACGGAGATTGTCGAACGGATCCTCGGCGTCCTGGCGCAGGCGGTCGTGTCGCTGTCACGGATGGACGACGTGACGGCGGCGTCTTCGGGAGCGGCGCCGCGGGTGCGCCGATTCGACTTCGTGCACAACACGCAGCTCCGGCCGGTCTTCGAGCGGGCGTTCGACGACAGCCGCGCCGCCCTCGCACGCGGCGACTGCGCGATCGCCCTCACCTTGTCGTGCGGGCTGATCGACGCACTGCTCACCGACGCCCTGGAATCCGCAATCGGCCATCCGCCATCCGAGATGTCATTCGACGCGCGTATCGCGGCCGCCGAGCGTGCGGGCGTCATTCGGGGCGGCTGCGCCCGGCTGCCAGCGGTTGCGCGCCGATATCGCGAGCTGACCGACGGCGATGGCACCCTGTGCCCGGACGTCACGGTGTCCGAACGCGAGGCGCGCACCGCGGGTCAGGTGCTGGTCGTCGTGATGCGCGATCTGGATCCTGGGCGCTAGCGGACTGGAGCTGGAGCCGTCGCTGGTGTTCCCTGAGCGCGGTGAGGCTCGGCCCGCGCGATCGCGCGCACGCGCATCGGCTTCAGTACCGCCAGCGCCATAACGGCGGCGATGATGTTGAGGGTTGCGGCGACGTAGAACACGGCGTGCCAGCTGCCGGTTGCATTCGTCAGCACGTTGGCCAACGGAACCAGCAAGGCGGCGGTCCCCTTCGCCGTGTAGAGCAGGCCGTAATTCGTGGTGGCGAACGTGCGGCCATAGATGTCGGTGCACGTCGCCGGGAACAGCGAGTAGATCTCGCCCCAGGCAAAGAACACCAGGCCGGACAGGATCACGAATATCGTGGGATGACCAGCGAACAACAGCAGCGCGTAGATGCCAATGCCCTCGACGAGGAAGGCGCCGAACATCGTGTTCTCGCGCCCGATGTGATCCGACACCCAGCCGAAGAATGGCCGGCAGATGCCGTTGAGCACGCGATCGATCGTCAGCGCGAAGGTGAGCGCCGGCAGTGTGAGGCCGAGGATCGAGACCGGGACGCGGGCCACGTTGAAGTCCGTGGCGATCGGCCCCAGTTGGGCGACCGCCATCAAGCCGCCCGCTCCGACCATGACGAACATCGCATACATGACCCAGAAGACGGGCGTACGGAGCACCTCGGCCGGCCGGTAGTCGCGCCGCGTCTGCTGAACGGTTGCCGCCGCCGGCGCCACAGCCTCGCCAGCCGCTGGCGCGCGCAGCATCAGCGCGACGAGAACGACGACGAGACCTTGTCCCAGACCAAACCACAGGAAAGCGGATTGATATCCGCTCGACTGGATCATGTTGGCAATCGGGACGACGGTGAGGGCCGAGCCGGCGCCGAAGCCTGCCGCCGTCAATCCCGCGGCGATGCCACGGCGATCGGGAAACCACTTGAGCGCGTTGCCGACCGATCCGCCATAGATCACGCCTGCGCCGACGCCGCCAATCGCGGCGCCCACATACAGCAGGAACAGCGAGTCCGCCATCGAGTTGATGACCCAGGCGATGGCCACGAGAACGCCGCTGAGGCTGATCATCATCCGCGGTCCGAACTTGTCGATCAGGTAGCCCTCGATCGGGACGAGCCAGGTCTCCATCAGCACGAAGATCGTGAAGGCGAGTTGAATCGCGGCGCGGCCCCAGTGGTATTTCGCGTCGATCGGGGCGACGAACAGTGTCCACCCGTACTGGAGGTTGGCGATCATGACCATGCAGATGATGCCGAAAATCAATTGCCGCCAACGCGTGGGCATGTCTCCCCCTTGATAGTCGTCAGCCGTCGGCCGTCGAGCTGTTCGGATGCCGACGGTGGCGATAAAATACTCGATCGGAACGTCACTCGCCAGCGCGGCCGTCCGGCTCTCCTTCCGAACCCAGGAAAATCTTTACGAACATGAGTCAGGTGTCATCCGCTTCGTCAACGCTACTCGACTTGCTGGAACGCGGTCCCGCGGAGAAGATCGCGATCGTTCTTCCAGAGCAACACGTCCGTATCACCTATGCCGAGCTGCTGCGCCAGGTGCGCGCCGTCGCGGAACAACTCGCGGCGGCGAACATCAAGCGCGGCGATCGTGTCGGGATTGCGCTGCCCAACGGGCTGCCGATGATCGTCTCGTTTCTCGCGGCGGCGGCGGCCGGCACCGCCGCGCCGCTGAATCCCGCATACCGGGAAGACGAGTTCCGGTTCTACCTCGAGGACACGGACGCGCGCGCGTTGATTCTGCCGCCCGAGGGCGCGGAAGAAGCGCGCCGCGCCGCCGGCGATCGCGTGCCGATTTTCACGGCAGATGTGGACGCCGCAGGGGCCGTCCATCTCGCCGCCATGGCGGCGGAAGGCCTGCGCTACGAGACGCCGCCCGTGTGTTCAGAGCCCACGCCAGACGACGTCGCGCTCGTTTTGCACACCAGTGGGAGCACAGGGCGGCCCAAGCGCGTGCCACTCTCGCACGCGAACCTGTCCATTTCCGCCGGCAACATCGCGCGCGGCTACGCCCTCGGCCCGGATGACGTCACGATGTGCGTGATGCCGCTATTTCACGTGCACGGACTCGTCGCATCGATGCTCGCCACGCTGATTTCCGGTGGAACCGTCGTCGTTCCCGCGAGATTCAATCCGCTGTCGTTCTGGCGGGTGGCCCGGGATCACGGCGTCACGTGGTATTCGGCGGTGCCGACGCTCCATCAGCTCCTGCTGGCGCGCGCTGCCGACCCGTCCTCCCGCAAACCCGCGGGCACCGAGCGCCTGCGCTTCATCCGTTCTTGCAGCGCGTCGCTGCCGCCGCGGCTGATGCTGGCGCTTGAAACCGCGTTCGGCGCCCCCGTAGTCGAGGCGTACGGCATGACCGAAGCCGCGCATCAGATGGCATCCAACCCGCTCCCGCCCGCGAACCGCAGGCCGGGATCGGTCGGGCGCGGCGTCGACGTGCGCATCAGCATCATGGACAAGGAGGGCCGCCACCTCGCGCCCGGTGAGCGCGGCGAGGTCGTCATCCAAGGACCGAACGTCATTCGCGGCTACGAGAACAACCCGGAGGCCAACGCAGCGTCGTTCGTCGACGGCTGGTTTCGGACCGGCGACCGCGGCTACCTCGATGCCGACGGCTACCTCTGGCTCGTCGCGCGAATCAAGGAGTTGATCAATCGCGGCGGCGAGAAAATCTCGCCGCGCGAAATCGACGAGGTGCTGCTGGCCCATCCGTCGGTCGCCGAGGCGGTCACGTTCGGTGTCCCGCATGCGACCTGGGGCGAGGAAGTCGCCGCGGCCGTCATCCTGCGCGACGCCGTCACGGAAGCCGAGCTGCTGACCTACTGCGGCGAGCACCTGGCGGACTACAAGCGTCCGAAGCGGATCCACATCACCGACACCATCCCGCGCACCGCCACCGGCAAGATTCAGCGCGGCGTCGTCGCGAGGACGTACCGGCAGAAGGCGTCGTGAGAATCGTCATCGCCGGAGCAGGCGCTATCGGCGGTTACATCGGCGCGCGGCTCACGAAGGCCGGTGCCGACGTCGTGCTCTTCGCGCGCGGACCGCATCTGCACGCGATGCAGACGCGTGGCCTGCGCGTGATCAGCCCCGACGGCGATTTCGAGGTGCAACCGCAGGTGACAGACGACCTGGCCGCAATCGGTCAGGCCGACGTGATCGTGCTCGGTGTGAAGGCGCACAGCCTGACGGGGCTGGCGCCGCAGCTGCGGCCGCTGTTCGGTCCTGACACGGCCGTCGTTAGCACCCAGAACGGAATTCCGTGGTGGTACTTCCAGAACCACGGCGGCCAGCTCGACGGCCTCCGCCTGGAGCACGTCGATCCAGGGGGCGCGATCGCGGCAGCCATCGAGCCGCGCCGCGTGGTCGGATCCCTCGCGTATTTCGCCACCGACATCGTCGAACCCGGTGTGATCCGTCACACCGAGGGCAACAAGATCAGCTTCGGCGAGCCAGACGGATCGAAGTCCGAGCGCGCCCGAAGAATCGCCGAACCGCTGATTGCCGCGGGCTTTCGCTGCCCGATCAACCGGCGGTTCCGTCATGAGATCTGGGTCAAGCTGCTCGGGAACGTGGCGTTCAACCCCATCAGCGCGCTGACCGGTGGGACGCTCGAGGAACTGGCGCGCCATCCCGACGCCTCGAAGCTCGTTCGCGAGGTGATGGCCGAGACAGAGGCGGTGGCGGCGCGGCTGAACATCGAGCTGCCGATTTCAGTCGATCAGCGGATGGCCGGCGCCGAGAAGGTCGGCGCCCACAAGACGTCAATGCTCCAGGATTTCGAGGCCGGCCGCCCGATGGAGCTCGACGCCATCGTCGGCGCCGTCGTGGAGCTTGGCGATCGACTCGGCGTCCCGATGCCCTCGACACGAGCGGTCTACGCGTGCGCCAAGCTGCTGGACGAACATCGCGGCCGGCGGCAGTAGAGTGCGTTGCGCTACTTGGATTTCGCAACGGCGCTCGTCGAACGCGGATCTGTCGAATCAGAACACTGGCGGCGCTTCGGGAATCGCCGCGCCGTCGTGGCGCGGTTCGGACGCGCCGAAGTGCACGCCCGTAGCGTCGTTGCTCATCACGGCCTGACCTGAACCGAAGACCCCCGATCGTGGAGGGACGACGGTCACGTCGTGGCCGAAGCGTTTGAGCTCGGCCCGCACGGCCTCCGGGATCAGCGCCTCGATGCTGACGTCCGCCCCGTCGAATGTGCTCTTCGTGAACCGCGGAGCTTCGAGCGCCTCCTGGACGTCCATCCCGTAGTCGACGATGTTGGCGACGAACTGCGCGTGGGCTTGCGCCTGATTCCAGGCGCCCATGATGCCGAAGCCGATGCGGAGGCCGCCCTTCTGCATGAACCCCGGGATGATCGTGTGAAGCGGACGTTTCCGCGGCGCGAGCACGTTCGGGTGCTGCTCGTCGAGCGTGAAGAGCGCGCCCCGATTCTGCAGGGCGAAGCCGGTCCCGGACGGCACGAGCCCGCTGCCGAATCCCTGGTAGATGCTCTGAATCAGCGACACGATGTTGCCCTCGCGATCGATCGCCGACAGGTAGATCGTGTCGCCGCCGTGTCGGGTGGTCACGCTATCGACGACGGACGGCTTCACGCGCGTCGCCGCGGACTCCGGGCGAATCAGCCGCGCCCGCGCCCTGGCCGCCGCCTTGTCGAGCAGTTCGCCGACCGGCACGGCGCCAAACCTTGGATCCGCGACGTACTGCAGCATGTCCGCGTAAGCCAGCTTCTTGGCTTCGATCAGCACGTGAAGCGAGGGCGCGCTCGCGAAGCCATACTCGCGAAGCGGAAACTGTTCCATCAGATCGAGCATCATCAACGCGGCGATGCCCTGCGTGTTCGGCGGGATTTCGTAAACACGCCACTCGCGATAGGTGGTTGAAATCGGATCGACCCATTCGGCTTCGAAGTCGCGTAGATCCTCCGCGGTCATCGTGCCGCCGCGCGCGCGTGAGCATTCGAGGATGGCCGCGGCGGTAGGCCCCGCATAAAACCCGGCCGGTCCATCGCTCGCAATCCGTCGCAGAACCGACGCCAGATCCCGGTTGGCAAAGAGCTCTCCCGACCGTGGCGCCCGTCCGTTCGGCAGGTAGGTCGCGGCCGCGCTCGAGTCGGCGGACAGCTTGTCGGTCCACTGGGCCCATCGAGCCGCAATCACATCCGATACGGGAAATCCGTTTTCAGCGTAGAAGATGGCGGGCGCCAGCAGGTCGGCCATCGGCAGCCGGCCGAATCGACGATGCAGCGCCGCCCATCCCGCGACAGCGCCCGGCACGGTCACGGTGTGAATGCCGTTGAACGGCATGTCCGTCAGGCCCTGTGCTTTCAGCAGTCCTGGTGTCAACCCGCCCGGCGCCCAGCCGCCCGCGTTCAAGCCATGCGGCCCGTCGCCAGACGACTCCGATACCATCGCGAACAGGTCGCCGCCGATACCGTTCATTTCCGGTTCGACGACGCCCATCACCGCGTTCGCGGCAACCGCCGCGTCGACGGCGTGACCGCCACGCTCGAGAACCTGGACTCCCGCCCGCGCGGCGAGCGGCTGGCTGGCCGCGACGATGCCGAATTGAGTCGCAATCTTCGATCGGCCGGCGACGACGGGCATGAACCCGGATCCTACACATTCCGCTGGCACACTGCGATTGGGTTCACGTAAGAACCACAGAGACTCAGAGGCACAGAGGCGCGTCTGGAGATTCGGCGTGGCGCCGCGAAGCGGCGCCGCACGGGCGGGCAACGGGCAGACGAATGATCTATATCTGCGGCGACGCGTTCATTCGTCCGCCCGTTCCCGCCCACCGCGCTCGGCCTGCTCCGCAGGCCGACACGCCGAATCATCAGCGCGCTCAGAACGCAGTCTTCGCCGTTGGCCTTGATTCTCTGTGTCTCGGTGTCTCTGTGGTTTGGTTTCGTGGTTTACTGTTGCGGTGACGTTCGGCAGACATTTTCTTCAGATCCCCGGGCCCACGAACGTACCCGACCGCGTGCTGCGTGCGATGGCACAGCCGACCATCGATCACCGCGGCCCGGCTTTTGCCGCGCTTGGCCGCGAGGTGCTCGAGAGCCTCAAGCGCGTCTTTCAGACAACGGGCCCGGTCGTCATCTACCCGTCGTCGGGTACCGGCGCGTGGGAAGCGGCGCTCGTTAACACCCTGTCGCCCGGCGACACGGTGCTGATGTTTGAAACCGGCCATTTCGCGAGCCTGTGGCGCGACATGGCGGCGCGTCTTGGGCTGAATGTCGAGTTCGTGGCCGGCGACTGGAGGCACGGCGTCGATCCGCATGCCGTGCACGCCAGGCTCGCCGACGATGGCGCGCGGACGATCAAAGCCGTCGCGATCGTGCACAACGAGACTTCGACGGGCGTGACGACGCGCGTGGCCGACGTGCGGCAGGAGATGAACGCCGCGAATCATCCAGCGCTGCTGCTCGTCGACACGATTTCGTCGCTCGGGTCGATCGACTACCGCCACGACGAGTGGGGCGTGGACGTCACGGTGGCCGGTTCGCAGAAAGGTCTGATGCTGCCGCCGGGCCTCGGCTTCAACGCCGTCAGCGAGAAGGCGCGTGCCGCTGCCAGGTCGGCGCGGCTGCCCAAGGCGTACTGGGACTGGGAGCCGATGATCCGCGACAACGCCGGCGGATTTTTTCCGTTCACGCCGGCGACCAACCTTCTGTACGGGCTGCGCGAAGCCCTGGAGATGCTGCTCGACGAAGGGCTGCCTGGCGTCTTCGCGCGTCACGCGCGGCACGGCGAAGCGACCCGGCGTGCCGTGAAGGCGTGGGAACTCGAGATTCTTGCCGCCAATCCCTCTGAGTTCAGCAACACGCTGACCGCAGTGGTGATGCCACCGGCCCACGACGCCGATCGCGTGCGTCAGACCATCCTCGAACGCTTCGACATGTCGCTAGGCACGGGGCTCGGCAAGCTCAAAGGCCGCGTCTTTCGCATCGGACACCTCGGCGACTTCAACGACCTGATGCTGGCCGGTACGCTGTGCGGCGTCGAGATGGGGCTCTCGATCTGCGGGGTGCCGTTCAATCGCAGCGGAGTACACGCAGCGCTTGCCTATCTGTCAGCTGCCGGCGACTGAGCTCGCGAGGCGGATTCGCGCCAGGGAAGTGTCCGCGCGCGAAGCCGTATCCGCGCACCTCGATCGCATCGCCCGCGTCAACCCATCCGTCAACGCCATCGTCACGCTCGTCGCGGAGCAGGCGATGGAGCGCGCCCGTCTCGCGGACGATGCGCTGGCGAGGGGCGCGGCGATTGGTCCGCTGCACGGAATTCCGATCGCGCACAAGGATTTGCAGATCACCAAGGGGATCCGCACGACGTTCGGGTCGCCGATTTACGAGCACTTCGTGCCCGCCGAGGACTCGCTGCTCGTCGATCGGATCCGGCGGGCGGGCGCGATCCTCGTCGGCAAGAGCAACACGCCGGAGTTCGGCGCCGGATCACAGACGTTCAATCCAGTGTTCGGTGCGACCAGGAATCCGTACGACACGACGAAAACCTGCGGCGGCAGCAGCGGCGGTGCCGCGGTCGCGCTCGCCTGCGGCATGCTGCCGCTCGCGGACGGCAGCGACATGGGGGGGTCGCTGCGAAATCCCGCCAGCTTCTGCTCCGTAGTCGGGTTGCGGCCGTCGCCGGGCCGCGTGCCGACATGGCCCGCGCGGCTGCCGTGGTCGCCGCTCAGCGTCGACGGCCCGATGGCGCGCAACGTGGCCGACGTCGCGCTGTTGCTGAGTGCGATTGCCGGTCCCGATGCGCGATCGCCGATCGCGCTTGGCGAGGCGGGCCGGCGATTCGCCGGCCGGCTGGACCGCGACGTCGACGGCGTGCGCGTCGCGTGGTGGACGGATCTCGGCGGCGTGCCGTTCGACCCTGTTGTCAGACAGGTCGTGAACGAGCAGCGCGCGGTGTTCGAGTCGCTCGGGTGCCTCGTGGAGGATGCGGAGCCCGATTTCACCGGTGCGGACGACGCGTTCAAGACGCTGCGCGCCGTGGCGTTCGCGGCTGGCTACCGCGACCTGATCCCGAGCGAGCGCGCGCGCTTGAAAGACACGATCGTGTGGGAGCTCGAGCGCGCCGGCGGGCTGACGGCAAACGACATCGCGAAAGCCGAGGTGGCGCGAACCGATCTCTATCACCGGACGCGTCAGTTCTTCGAGCGTCACGAGTTCTTCGTGCTGCCGACGGTCCAGGTTCCGCCGTTCGACGTCGAGCAGCCCTATCCGACCGAGATTGACGGTGTGAAGATGGACACCTACATCGACTGGATGAAATCCTGTTACTACATCTCGGTTGCGGGCAATCCCGCGATCTCGGTTCCGTGCGGGTACACCGCGGAGGGCTTGCCGATCGGCCTGCAGATTGTGGCGCGTCATCACGACGACTGGGGGTTGCTTCAGATGGCGCACGCCTTCGAGCAGGCAGCGAGAATCCGTACGCCTGCGTCACTCGTGGTGGAACCGGATCACTCGATCGGCTTCGGTCGACCGTCGTAGCGCGACCGGGCCGCGCTACGAAACGGCGCCTGATTCCCGCATCGCCGCAATCTCGGAATCGCTGAACCCCGCTTCGCGCAGGACGACGTCGGTGTGCTCGCCGAGCAGCGGGGCGCGGCGGCGCACATCGGGCGGCGTGTCGCTCATCTTGAGCGGCGATCCGAGCGTCCGCAGGCGCCCGAGCGTCGGGTGATCGACTTCGACCACCATCTCGCGGCTGCGGACCTGCGAGTCGGCGAACACCTGCTCGTAGTTGTTAATCGGACCGCACGGGATGTCGTTCGCCTCGAGCAGCTCGAGCCAATGACTGCGTGGCTGCTGACAGGTGATGGCCTCGATGCGCCCCGCCAGGGCGTCGCGGTTCCTGACGCGGCTCGCGTTGTCGGCGAACTCGGTCATCGAAGTCCACTCAGGATGGCCCAGCACATCGCACAGCCGCCGGAAGAGACGTTCGTTGGCGCCGCCCAGCGTGATGTAGCCGTCGGCGCAGCGAATCGCCTGATACGGCGCGTTCATCCGGTGCGCCGAGCCGAGCGCCACCGGAATGCCGGCGCCCGAAAAATACTCGGTCGCCTCCCACACCGACAGCGCGACCCCCGCGTCGACAAGTGAGGTGTCCACGTGCTGGCCCACGCCAGTGTGGTGACGCGCTTCGACGGCGGCCAGGATGCCGACGGTGGCGAAGAGGCCGGCGCCCAGGTCGGTGAGCGGCACGCCGGCCTTGACCGGCGGCCCGCCGGCGTTGCCGGTAATCGACATGATGCCGGCGACGCCCTGCGCGATGAGATCGAAGCCGCCCTTCGCGCGCGACGGGCCGGTCTGGCCGTAGCCAGAAATCGACGCGTAAATCAGCCGCGGGTTGAGCGCCGACAGCGACGGGTAGTCCAGGCCGAGCGCGGCCATCACGCCGGGCCGGTAGTTCTCGATTAGGATGTCAGTCGACCGCGCGAGCCGCACGAACGCTTCGCGGCCGGCCGCCGTTTTCAGGTTGAGCACGACGCTGCGCTTGCCGCGATTGACCGCGTTGAAGCTCGGGCTGTCGCCGGCGACGGCTCCCGGCATCTGACGCGTCGAGTCGCCCGAGGGTGGCTCGATCTTGATGACGTCGGCGCCGAGATCGGAGAGCAACATCGCGCAGAACGGCCCCGCCATCACTTGGGTGACATCAAGAACATGTAGGCTGGATAGAGCAGAGGGCATCAGGTGATTTAGTGATTTAGTGATTTGGTGATTTGGTGATTTGGTGATTGATTGGTTGATTGAATTATGGCTCACACGGTGTTCGAAACCGACGGACCGATCGCCACGCTGACGTTCAATCGCCCCGAGGCGCGCAACGCGATGACGTGGGAGATGTACGAAGCGCTCGTCGCCGCCTGCGAGCGCGTCGATGCCGACGGCGAGCTTCGCGTCCTGGTCCTGCGGGGCGCCGGCGGGAAAGCGTTTGTCGCCGGCACGGATATCTCGCAGTTTCAGAGTTTCCGCGACCGCGAGGACGGTATCAAATACGAAGAGCGGCTCGACCGCGTCCTCGATCGGCTGGAGCGGGTCAGCAAGCCGACCATCGCCCAGGTGCAGGGCGTCGCTGTCGGCGGCGGCTGCGCCATCGCCCTGACCTGCGATCTGCGCGTCGCCACACCCGAATCCACGTTTGGCATTCCCATCGCCCGCACGCTCGGCAACTGTCTGTCGGCGGCCAGCTACAGCCGCCTCGTGGATTTGATGGGACCGTCGCGCGTGAAGGACCTGATGTTCACCGGGCGCCTGATGGACGGCGCAGAAGCCCACCACGCCGGCCTGATCGCGCGCCTCGTGTCCGCGGAAACCATCGACGACGTCACGCGCGCCCTCGCCCTCGAAATCGCCGCGAACGCGCCGCTGACGCTGCGCGCGACAAAGGAACTTCTCCGTCGCCTGGCCGCCCGGCGGCGGCTCGCGCCGGGAGACGACGCTGACATTGTAGAGATGTGTTACACGAGCGAGGATTTCCGCGAGGGGGTGACGGCGTTTCTAGCCAAGCGAAAGCCGCAATGGCGAGGGCGCTGATCTGGTGATTGGGTGATCGGGTGATTTGGTGATCGTTGGTGAATCGAAGGATTGAGTGATTGGGTGATTGATCGGAGTGATTGAGTGATTGAGTGATTGATTTGGCGGATTGTGTGCAAAGCGTGCGGAAGTCGGCACTATGTATGCGTGAAGATCGCTCGTGACCGGGGCCCGTCAATCAATCAATCACCCAATCAATCACCCAACCAATCACCCCATCACTCAATCCTTCAATCCTGTAAACGATCACCAAATCACTAAATCACCCAATCACCCGATCCGCCGCCTGCTCCACCACCCCTTCAAACGGCCGTTCGGGATGCATCAGCGGCGCGAGAACCGTTCCGAGCAGGAGAAACCCGAGCGAGCCGGCAAACGGCAGCTGCCAGTTGCCCGTGCTGTCGATGATGTAGCCGAAGGCAATCGGCGACAGGATCGCGGCCAGCGCCGAACCGGTGTTCATCATGCCGGCGGCGGTTCCGGAGAACTTGCCGGCGATGTCCATCGGGATCGACCACATCGGGCCGATCACGAGCTCGGCGAAGAAAAACGCGGCGCCGAGCGACAGGATGATCAACATCAGATCGTGCGTGAGGAAGACCGGCACCAGGCAGACGAACGAGCCGGCGAACCCGATCATCACCATATTGCGCCGCGCGGACTGCAGGCTGCCCGTCCGGTGAAGGATGCGGTCGCTCACCTCGCCGCCCAGGTAGTCGCCGACGACGCCGGCGAAGAAGACGGCGGAAGTGAACAGCGCCGATTTCTTCAGGTCGTACTGATACTCGTGCAGGAAGTACGACGGCAGCCACGTCAGATACAGCCAGAGCGTCCAGCCGTAGCAGAAGTAGACAATCGTCACCGGTATCATGCGTCGCGTCAGCGCCGCCCACGGAACCCGCGGCCGCGTTCTTGTCTCGGGCACGCCGCGATTCGGCAGCGCGTCGAGCTCTTCGCGCGTAATCGCCGGGTGATCGCTCGGGTTGTCGCGGAAGTAGAGGAACCAGGCGACGACCCACAGCAGGCTCATGCATCCGAGCGTGATGAACGACCCGCGCCACGCGACCAGCGCAATCAGCCAGGCGACGATTGGCGGGGTGACGGCGTTGCCCAGCCGGGCAAAGGCGTGGGTAATGCCTTGCGCGAAGCCGCGGCGCCCGAGCGGCGTCCAGTTCTGCATCGCGCGCGTGGCAACCGGGAACGTCGCGCCTTCGCCGACCCCGACCAGCAGGCGGCAGAGGAACAGCGTCACAAGACCGCCGGAGAATCCAGTCAGGATGGTCGCCGCCGCCCAGATCAGGCCGCACTGGAACAGCGTGCGCCGCGGGCCGAAGCGATCCCCGACCCAGCCGCCGAAGATCTGAAACAGCAGATACGGATAGCCGAACGCCGACTGCAGGAAGCCGAGCTGCGTGTTCGACAGCCCGAGCTCCTTCTGGATGTCGCGCGCGGCGGTCGAGATGTTCACCCGATCGACGTACGTGATCAAGTACATCGCGCACAGCAAGCCGAGGACGACCGAACTCGCCGCCGGTGTCTTCAGGCGCATCGTCAAAGCGGCTATAGGTTACATCAATGAACTACCGTGAACTGGCCGACACCGGTGTGTTCGTCTCCGAGCTGTGCCTCGGTACGATGACGTTCGGCGGCCGCGGACAGATGTGGGAAGTGATCGGCGGCATCGACCAGCAGAGCGTCGACGCGATCGTCAGCCGCGCGCTCGATGCCGGCATCAATTTCGTCGACACGGCGAACGTCTACTCGGCCGGCGAGTCCGAGACGATGCTCGGCAAGGCGCTCGGCAGCCGGCGGCACGAGGTGGTGCTCGCGACGAAGGTGCGCGGGCGCACGGGCCCCGGTCCGAATCAGGTGGGCCTGTCGCGGCTCCACATTCTGCAGGCGGTCGAGGACAGCCTGAAGCGGCTGGACACGGATTACATCGACCTGTATCAGATTCACCGCTTCGATCTGCTGACGAACATCGAGGACACGCTCCGCACGCTGGACGACCTGGTGCATGCCGGGAAGGTGCGCTACATCGGCTGCTCCAACCTCGCCGCCTGGCAGCTGATGAAGGCGCTGGCGGTGTCGCGCGAACAGGGACTGGAACGGTTCAAGTGCACGCAGTCGTACTACTCGCTGGCCGGCCGCGACCTCGAGCGCGAGATGATTCCGCTGCTGAAGGACCAGGGGCTCGGCCTGCTGGTGTGGAGCCCGCTGGCCGGCGGCTTCCTTTCGGGCAAGTTCACGCGTGACGGCGGCGACGATGCGGCGCGCCGGGCGAAATTCGACTTTCCGCCGGTGGACAAGGAGAAGGGGTTCGCCGTTCTCGACGTGGCGAAGGCGATTGCCGATCGGCACGGCGCCAGCGTCGCGCAGGTGGCGTTGGCGTGGATTCTGGCCAACAGCGCCGTCACCAGCGTCATCATCGGCGCCAGAAAGCCGGCGCAGCTCGAGGACAATCTCAAGGCCATCGACGTCAGGTTGTCCGCGGAGGATATGAAGGCGCTGGACGAGGTGAGCAAGCTGACGACCGAGTATCCGGCATGGATGGAGAACCTGGGGACGGATCGCCGGCCAGGGGAACGGCGGTACTGAATACGGTCCGAAATTAGGAATTAGGAATTAGGAATTAGGAATTCTGATCTTG
>Ga0193697_1000342_pt1 | contig 17492 bp, 15 predicted proteins | sample L3m2metaG_FD_145073 | JGI IMG/M metagenome (GOLD analysis project Ga0193697, IMG submission 145073) | Soil microbial communities from a riparian zone of the East river system, Colorado, United States - L3m2 | ecosystem: Environmental > Terrestrial > Soil > Riparian zone | place: USA: East River... | reverse complement strand
ACCAGGGCGCCGGGTTATTGACGAATGACCGGCCCACTGACGCTAATGCGACTGCCGAGCGGGATGAAGACACCTGTGGGCGCCGCCTCTTGCTCAATCACTGCACGCGCGCCTTCGTTGATGGCAACGGCGCCTACGAATGTGTCGAGTATAAGGTTGAGGTACTTAGAGATATAGCGGTACGGCGAAAACGGAACATAGACAATGTCCTGCGGCTCGAGCCGAACATTTTCGGCTTTTCCCTGGATTACATTCTTGTAATCGACAATGGCGATTTGGGGATTGCTCATTGAGCCGCGCACGATGGCGACCTGATGAACGTAGGCGTCCTGAATTGTGCCGTAGGCGCTGGCAATTGCGGAAACCAGGGTCACTTCATCGTTATATGGCATGGCTCTAGGCTGACCCACCGCACCCAGAACATAGACTTCACGCGCAGCGGCCGCAGGCATATAGATGAAATCATCCGGCTGAAGATATATATTTTGCGACAAATCGCCATTTTTAAGTAATTTATAGAAATTGACCGGCAGCAACTTTCCTTTGCGCACGACAAAGGCCCTTTGAAGATCAGCGAGTTCCTCGCTGGTGTAGGCAAAATTAGACTGCTGATTGCCCGAAAGGCTCATCGTGCCGCCCGCAAGGGCGACCGCCTCCAAAACTCTCATGGGGGCGGTCATGGCATAGACGCCCGGATTTTGGAAGCGACCGAGCATCCAAACGCGTTTGCTCTCGACTGCGCGGAGAGTGATTCCGACCGGGGGAATCTCGGCTTTGTCGCGAATGAATTTGCCCAGTTCACGGTCGATCGCCTCCTTTGCTTCGGTGATTGTGAGGCCCCATACATCAATCCCGGGGAGATAGTAAAAATATATTTTCCCATCCGGACCGACGATTGTCGTGGTCTTGGTGAGCGGGTCGCCGAGCAATTCCAGATCGAGCCGGTCGCCCGGGCCAAGGCGGAAGGCTTCGGGCGGTGCATTGAGGACTTCCGGCGGAATGGCATTGGTGACGGATACCGCGTCGAGGCCGGCGGTCGCGCCCGCAGGCATATGCGGATTAAACGGCGGTCCTTTGTGATGACAGCCGACCGCGAGGACGAGCAGGAACGTTAAGATGTAAAGACGAGTTTTCATGGGTGAGGAATAAAAGGACTGGTAATGATAGGTTCGATATATTTACCGGCCCACGCGGCTGTCGCCGATTGGATGAAAGCGGTTGCGGCCAGATCGAGCACTTCTTCAACGCGAATGAAAGGCCGCGTGCTCACGTAGACAATGTCTTTTGGTTCAAGTTTGAAGTTAAGACCTCTGGCATCAAGCGTTGCCCACGTATCAACAATGAAGGTCTTCGGATTATTAAGCGACCCGCGCACGACCAGGACGCGCGATTTGAATGCTTTATCGGTGTAACCCAGGCGCGTTGAGATCGCGCCCATGACGGTCATTTCCGGTGTGTAGGTGACCGGGCCCGGAGAACGCACCTGGCCCAGGACATAAACTTCTTTGAGATTTGCCGAGGCAAAATAAAGATAGTCGTCGGGTTCGAGAGCGATGTTTTGCGTGAGATCGCCCTCGAAGAAGAGCTTTTCGAAATCGATCGGGACGCGCTGGTTGCGCCGCATCAGGAAGCTGCGTTGCAGGTCGGCGAGGTCGTAGGTGTTTTGGTTTTCGAGCAGACCGGTCTCAAGGCCTTTCGCGCGCGCGATAGCTTCGAGAAGGGTGACTGGCCGATCCAGCGTGAACACGCCTTTGGTTACGACCTTGCCAAGCATGTAATATTTTTTGCTCTTGTAACTGACCGGGACAACGATCGTGCGGGGCGAGCGATGAAATTTGCCAAGCTCTTCGTCGAGTTTGGCGCGGAGTTCATCCACAGTGAGTCCTTCAGCAACAATATTGATCGCTTGCATAAAACTCACCTTGCCGTCAGGGCTAATGACGACTTCGTTTGGGGCGGTGTCGAGCCGCGCCGAGGCCGAGAGCGAGGCGAGCAGCGTCTGACCATACATGGAGATGTTTAGAACGTCGCCTGGGCCGAGCGTCAGCTTTTTTTGCCATTCGCCGCGATTGGTCACCGAAGTGCCAAAAATGACTGGCTCATTGGCGAGAGCCGATGGTGCAGTAGCTGCGGGACGGGCTGGCGGCGGTGGCTGGTCATCAACGCGCGCCAGTTGGACGGGTGGCTTCGAATCTTCCTCGGTGCGAACTGCCTCGGGGACCGGCTTTGTCAACGCAGGCGCGGGCGGATTTGCGGCGGTGTTGGGCGATCTGCGCAGCAATTCGAGAGCGCGAGCGTGAACGTCATTGGTTACAGTCGCGGGAGGCGCCGGCGTTGCCTGGTCATTGGCTTCGGCCCGCACGGAGTGCGCGGCCAGGCAAATGGCTGCCAGCAATGGCCAGGCGCCCACCCAGCGAGAAAAACGTTTGCGCATGCGGGCAGAGGCAGGCGCGCGATTGAGCACTGTGCCAACGAGATTACACCGGGCATCGCGAAGTGTTTGCAGTTGCTCGCGACTCTCGGTCGCGTCGGCTTTGCTGCCGTCGCTCAACCAAATGACGTTGGGAATGTTTTCGGCTAACAGGACGGCCTCGGGATCGCAAGCGGGCGGGAGCTCAACGAGGATGACGATATTCTCGATGTTGCGCCATTGCTTGAGGGCGGACTGCCATTGCTTGCGGCGCTCCAGGCTCCAAACCCATCCCGGCAAGGGGATATGGACGAGCGGTTGCGGATTATCACCCGTGAGTTTCTCGGTGACCTGCGCCGGCGTGCTGAGCACACTGTTGGCGACGGCCATCGAAGGATCACTGCCAAACGGCGACGATGTTTCTGTCCCTTTCATAACGTTTTCATTATGGTTCCCGTAAACTTCTGCCTCGGCATCCTCCCTGCTGATTTGTTCTTCCTGGTCCGGTTGCATGAACGGCGGCGAAGGTAGTGTCGCGACCGTCAACACACGGAAGCCACACTGGCTTGCCGCCTTGGCCAGCAACCGAATCCACGTGGAGCGGCCCTGGCCTGGACCGCTCGAAGTAAACCCACAAACAAGCCCGTGATTGGGCGAAAGGCTTAAGCGACTCTGCAACGCAGTCCACGTGCGAAAACCCCAACTGGCCTGCGCGGAGGGATGCATCTTTTCGATATCGCCCAGGGCCGCGATGACGGGGAGTTTGGTGACTCGCTTGAGGTCGGCGGCTGTCTTGAGGCGATTGTCGATCAACTCGAAAAACAGGATGAGCAAAATCACGAACCCAGCACCTCCGATCCCACCAACCACGCCGAGAAAAGCGATCTTGGTTTTCGGGTCCTGAAGCTGGGCATCGTTCAATTCTGCCAAAGCAAATAGATTGCAGTAGCCGGGCGGGTTTTTGGCGAATTGCTCGGCTTCGCGCTGCCGAGTGGCAAGCGTGATCCGGGTGCTCACCAGCATCTGGACCTGCGCCCGTAACAACTCGATGTCATCGAGGGGCGTTTTCTCTGCGGCCTTATCCTGCGACTTAGCCTGACTATCGATCCAGTTCTGTACCTCCTTTTTCAACCGCGCGACTTCGTTTTGTTTCTGGATCACATCAGGATGGCGTTCTGTGAATCTCGCGAGCAATTCATCCAATTCCGCGTTTGCTTTCTTGAGTTTGTCAGCAGGCGAGAGAGGACCAGCTCCCTTCAATGCGTCGGCCTGAGGGACTTGTCTGAATCTCTTATTGAGCTCCACGATGTCAGCATCCATTTTCGCTAGTTGATTAGTCAGGTACTCGTTGTCTTTGGCTGCCTCTTTACTCTGAAGCTCGCGAAAGAACTCGACCGCGTTTGTGGTGTAGACATTAACCAACGAGACAGCGCGGCCTGCTGTTTCGGCCTGGATCTGGACCGCAACGACGTCCGACTCATTGGCCGGCAGAATCGTTAAGCGATGTTTGAGGTCCTCCGGAGTGAGACCGGGTCTCGCCTTGCGACTGACTCGCTCCAGCAAGTCCGGGGATTGCAGGATGCTGAGAAATGTGGGCTGAGTGATCTGCTGGTATTTGAAAAACTCCGCCGAATTCTGCTGCTCGGAGCGAATCAACTGCGCGGTCGAAATATAGGACGGTTGCCAGAGATTAAGACCTGCGAAGGCGCCCAGGCCGGCGCAGATAATTGCAGCGAGCAGCAGCCAGTACCAGCGTTTGAGCACCGTTTCGGCCAGTGCCCAGGTATCCAGCAGCATCGGGCGCACATCGCCGTTCGCGTGTGGCCGCGGAGGTTGCCAGTGCCCGTGGCGTCCGCGCCGACGCCGCCGGTTCGAATAATGCGGCATGCCGTCGGCCCCATGTTCCTCTGAATACGAGTGGGAACTTCTTTCGTTCATGATGAAAAATGGTCAAGACGCCGTAATCGGCTGGCGAAGCGCAGTAACACTAAGTCTGCGGAGAGTCTCCGAGTTCACGGACGAAAGCCTACGTCCCGAAAAAGCGGCTCGGAATGAGGTAAATACCTCGGAGAACCGGGGGCAAGACCCTAGGATGGCTGACACTTCGCACACCAGACTGTGGTCCGACCGCCGATGACGGCGCAGTTCAGCGCGGTTTTGTGCCTGGGGCAGAGGCCTGTGCGGCTCCATCGCTGGTGGAAGAGCCAGTCCAAGGGTGGGTCGGAGAAATCCCGGCCGATGGTGCGCATGGCGGTTCGGCAGACGTTGCGAATGGTGGTCCAAAGCCGATGCACCTCGGTTTCGGAGAGTTGGGCGGTTTTGCGAGCGGGTGCGACGCCGCTTTGCCACAGGATTTCGTCGGCCATCCAATTGCCGATTCCCGGAAAGCCTCGTTGGAGGAGCAACGTGGCTTTGATGGGCAATCGACGATGGCGGGCCAGGAATTGCTCCACCAGCTTTTGCGTGAAGCCGCGATCGGTTGGGGCCGGAGGGATTTTCGTCCACCAATCCGGCGGTTGCGTCCCCTGGTGGAAATGAACGCGCCCGAATTGACGGGGATCTCGAAATACAAGCGCGACGGTTTTCAGCGTGATGACCAGATGATCGTGTTTGGTGGGGCGAAATGGGAGTTGCTCGGAACGCAACTTACCGGTCATGCCAAGGTGAATTCCGATCCAGGCCTGACCGCCGAAGCGAAACAACATCTGCTTGCCGCGAGCAAAGGACTCCCGATATCGCAAACCCGGCAAGGCTCGCGTCATCACTCTCACATCCGTTCCGCGGAAGATGCGCTTATTCGCATGCACGGCCACGCGCGCCACCGCTTGCGCCAGGCTGGCATCCCATTGCTTGCGGTAGAATTCGACTTCGGCCAACTCGGGCATGTCGAACGATAGCCGCGCGGAATCGCCATGGAAATTACTTGTTGGGTGTGGTTAATCGAATCTAGCTTGACTAGCCAGAATGGCTGGCTTAGGGTTAGCTCAAATGAAAGCATGGCCGCTTCAAGACGCGAAAAACCAGTTCAGCCATGTAGTTGACCTTGCCGCCACTCAAGGGCCCCAGACCGTCACGAGGCACGGTCGGCCCGTGGCCGTGATTGTCTCCGCCGACGAATTTAAGCGCATCGCACGACCGAAAGAGAGTGTGGCAGAGTTTTTTGCGCCTCTGAAAGGTTCAGGAATCAAGCTTATTCGCCGTAAAGATCTCGGTCGCAAGGTGGTCCTCTAATGTTCCTGCTGGATACGGACGCTGTGTCCGAATTCGAAAAGCCCACCCCCAATCCGGGGCTTTTATCGTGGGTTGAGAGTGTCGATTGGCTGGAGCTTTATATCAGCGTAATCACAGTTGCTGAACTCTGGGAAGGGATCTCTCGACTTCCCGCCTCCCGAAAACGCCGCTCACTCGAAGCGATGTTCGATCTGCTCCCAGATCGGTTCCATAACCGGATACTTTCAGTCGACTATTCCGTTGCAATAAGGTTTGGAAACATTCAGGCGCAAGCCGGTCCTCTGCCCGTACTTGATACTCTAATAGCCGCAATTGCTCTGACACGCCGGCTAACCGTAATCAGCCACAACACCGTGGACATGGCGCGCACAGGAGCATCGGTCCTCGACCCGTGGAGTTGATTGCGCGGCTGCGCCGATTGGGCGTGGTATATTCGCACATGAAGTTGGAGGTTAAGCCGCCGTTTTCGCCGATGGAGGCGTTGTCGGTGGATAAAGTGCCGACCGGCCCGGGATGGCAATATGAACCGAAGTGGGACGGGTTCCGGTGCCTTGCTTTTCGCGATGGGAACAAAGTGGAATTGCAATCCAAGGCCGGGCAATCGCTCACGAGATATTTTCCCGAGATTATCGAGGGCCTTCGCGGATTGAAAGCGTCGCGATTCGTTCTCGACGGGGAGTTGGTGATTCCAGTGAATGGCGCGCTGTCGTTTGACGATCTATTGCAGCGGATTCATCCGGCAGAAAGTCGCATACGCAAACTGGCAACGGCGACTCCGGCGTTGCTGATCGTATTTGATCTGCCGGCGGATGAGCGCGGTAAATCGCTTTTGAAACTCACACTCGCTGCACGCCGTAAATTGCTGGAAGCGTTCGCAAAGAAATATTTCAAGGACCCGTGCAGGCTGTCCCCGGCGACGACCGACGCGGCCGAAGCGAAAAAATGGTTTAGCGGAGGTGGCGCAAGTCTCGATGGCATTGTCGCCAAGCGAACGGAGCTTCCCTACCAGTCCGGCGAGCGCACGGGGATGCAGAAGATCAAGACGTTCCGCACGGCCGACTGCGTGGTTGGTGGATTCAGGTACGCAGAGAAGAAACCGGTCGTCGGCTCGCTTTTGCTGGGTTTGTACGACAAGGACAGCCTGCTGCATCACGTCGGTTTTTGCTCGGGGATCAAAGCCGAAGAGAAACCGGCTTTGACACGCAAATTGGAAAAGCTCGTGCAGCCGCCTGGGTTCACAGGCCGCGCTCCGGGTGGCCCGAGTCGCTGGAGCACGCGGCGCTCGGCGGAATGGAAGCCGCTCAAGCCTGAACTCATTGCAGAGGTCACCTACGATCACATCAGCAGCGCGCGGTTCCGGCACGGGACAGGCTTTGTGCGATGGCGTCCAGACAAATTGCCGAAGCAATGCACGATGCAACAGTTGAAACACAAACGCAGCCGCACTCTCGAACTGCTGCTTCAGCCGCGAAGGAAGTAATTGGGAGTATATTGGCGGGCGGGTTCCGGGTCCAGATTGCGCCCGACTTCAACAATGTGGGCTTCGTTGCGCGCGCCGAAGAAGATGAATACACCGATCAGCATTAGCATGGGATGCTGAATCGTAAGCCCAACGATCACGAAAAGAATCGCCATCACTTGTCCAACTCGCGCAGCGATGCGGGTCGCGCGGACATACTCGAGTCGCTGGGCCAACAGCGCGCGGAAGACGCGCCCGCCGTCCATCGGAAATGCGGGGAGGAGATTGAATACGATCAGGACCCAATTGGCCACCAACAAGGACGGGAGAAACACCGTGTGCGGCCATAGAAAACGTGTGGCGGGAATCTGAAGCACGAGAAGGACAACGATCAGAAGCCCTGCGATCGCGACGTTTACAAGTGGGCCCGCGACTGCGACCCATAGCTCTTGCTTCGGCTCGCGAGGCATTCGCTCCATTCGCGCCACGCCACCAATAGGCAGCAGAGTAATATCGCGGGTCGAAATACCGTAACGTCGCGCGGCCAAGGCATGGCCGAGTTCGTGCAAGACGATGCATGTGAAGAGCGCGACAATAAACAGCGCGGCCTGGGTGGTATTTGGGAGACCCATTCCCTTCGCTGGATCGCTAAAGAAAACCCAAAGGGGCAGGATCAGGAAGGTCCAATGCAAATAAATGCGAATTCCCGCGATCTTTCCCAACTTCAGCGACCACCGCATACCTCAATATCGGTCAAAATGTGGCGAACCACAATCCGGCAAGCTACCGGGGTGACGGGGGCAACGACCTACCACGCTATTCTTTCCCCTCGAATTCGAGCTGCGGTTGGGGCTCGGTCTGCGGCTTTGAGTCAACTATAGCAGCGGTTGCGGGGCCTTCGGTCCCTTTTGCGACGACCAGTGGGTTGCGGACGCGCTGGCCCTGAAAAGTGTAGCCGGGCGCCAGCGCTTGCGTGACTTTTGCGTCCGAGACAGGCGCGGGATGGCCCTCGGGGAGGAGATGGGCCTTTTCATCGTATGGCTCGCCGACTTTTGCGTCCACCGGCACGAGACCAACGCGCCGGACTACCTCGCGGCACGCACTCTGAAACTGGGTTAGTTGCACGATCACGTTTTGCTGGCCTGAGCGCACGGCCGCCTGTTGCAGCGCATAAATATGATCGAGCAGGTGCACAATCAATTGCAGCCACTCGCCCTCGCCGCGGCGGAGTTTTTCGTTTTGCAAACGCAGATGCGCTTTCTCGGCGTCGTTGGCCTTTAGCATGAACTCGCTGAACGCCTGGGCGTCAGCGGTGATGCGATCTGCGATTTCCTTGGCGGCATGGACCGTCTTGTTCGAATTCTCCTGGATGTTTTGCCATTGCGCGGTGGCAAAACTGATTTGATTGGTGAAGGTGCGGAGATTGTTGAGTTTTTCGACGGTGTTCGCAAGCTTGTCGGCTTCTGCGAACTTCAAGTCGGCACGATACTGTGTCAGGAACGGCAGGATGCTCATCCACGCGCCGAAGGCGGTGCAGCCAAGGACCGAGAGCAGCGGCCACATCGAGAGCGGTTTGGCGCCCTGGTGAACGATCCATGCGGCGAGCCCCAATAACAGAATGTCGGCTGCAAAAAAGGGCCATTTAGGCAATTGGGGCTTCGCACGCTGAGTCATATCGTAAGTGAAGATTTATCAAAAATGAAGCCGTATGGCGATGGAAAACTGAACGCGTTCGCCGCGCGAATTGTAACCACTTGCGGAGACCAACAGTGCCTGCGTACGATGAGGACTGCGCCATGCACACTCTTGGGTTATCGCTTGGACTGCTGCTTTTCGCGATTGCAACGAAAGCTGGTGAGATCGAGCCTCCCATTATCCCGGCCGGTCTCGACGCCTACCGTATGTGGGAATACTGGCCGCACCAGCGGATTGGCGCGCGCGCTTACATGCGCAGCACCTACGACCGCCGCGGCGGCAACGAGGGCGCCGACGCGAGCCATTTTTTGTATCAACTGGCCGACGACTTCAACGTCGCGCTTGATGTTGCCGGTCCCGGCATTCTCTATTTTGTGCGTTGCAATCATTGGCATGGGAGCCCGTGGCATTACGAAATTGATGGAAAGGACCACATCGTCCAGGAGAGCAGCTCTGCCGATCCAACCAAGCCGGTGCCTGATTCGGTTTTCCTCCCGGAAGAGTTATTTCCAAACCCGCTGACGTGGACGTGGTCCATTACGAAAGGCGCCGATCTCAATTGGGTGCCAATGGCATTTGAGAAAACGTTTCGGCTCGGTTACTCGCGCACCCGTTATGGCACTGGGTATTATATTTATCACCTCTACGACCGCAGCGCGAAGCTCTCCACACCGCTTCGTTCATGGGACCGCCAAACGACACCCGCAAGGGAAGTGCTCGATCTGATTTCGCGCTCCGGAACTGATCTGGTTGCGAACCTGAAAGATTTGCGAGTGGATGAAAAATCAGCTGCCAATCACCGACTCACGACTCGTCTTTCCGATGGTGAACCTCGCATGATTCGCGCGCTCGAAATTTCGGCGCCGCGCAAAGATGCGATCCTGCTGGGCCGCGGCCGTATTCGCATTACGTGGGACGATCGCGCGCAACCGTCGATCGATGCGCCTGTCGCATTGTTCTTTGGCGCGGGCACACTCTACAACCGCGACGGGCGCGAGTACCTCGTGAAGGCTTTCCCGATGAACATCCGTTATGACAGCAACCGTGTGCATCTCGCGTGTTATTTTCCGATGCCGTATTTCTTGTCGGCGACGGTCGAACTGACTGACGTCGTTAAAGAGACCCGCCTGAAGATTCGTTACCAACCCCTGAGAGACCCGCGCGAACACGTCGGATATTTTCACGCGACGTATCGGGACCACGGCAAGCCCGAACCGGGCCGGGATCTTCTGTTGCTGGACACGTGCGACGTGGAAGGCGGCGGCGATTGGGCGGGGCAGTTTGTGGGTAATTCATGGATTTTCTCGCAACGCGGCGTGCTCAACACACTCGAAGGCGATCCGCGTTTCTTTTTCGATGACAGCCAGAGTCCGCAGGCCTATGGCACAGGCACGGAAGAATGGGGCGGTGGCGGCGATTATTGGGGTGGCCGCAATATGACGCTCCCTTTTGCGGGACATCCGTGCGGAGCGCGGAATTTTAACGAAGCCAAAGACCCTGAGGATTTGATTCAGTCCGCCTATCGCTTCCTTTTGGCTGACCTGATGCCCTTTGGCAAAAACGCGGTGATTCGCCTCGAACACGGCGGCCAAAACGAATCGACCGAACATTACGAAAGCGTCACCTACTGGTATGGCGCGCCCGGTGCGACTCTTGTTGAAACCGATCAACTCAAAATCGGCGATGCGCAAAGCGAGCGAGAGCACGAATACAACTCACCCGAAGCATCGGAGGCTTACGAGATCACGTCACGATATGAACTGGGCGTGGACGCGCTGCATGGCAAAGAGATTTATCCCGCGCACACTGATCGCGGGCGCAAGACAAAGGGTACATCCGAGTTTACGCTTGCCGTTGATCCGAAAAATCTTGGCGTGCTCCTCCGTCGCAAACTCGATTACAGCCTGCCCAATCAGCGTGCCGAAGTGCGCGTCTTGAACTCCGACCAAAAAACGTGGGATTTAGCGGGCATCTGGTATCTGGCCGGCGGCAACACGTGCATTTACTCAAATCCCAAAGACGAACTCGGAGCAACGGAACACAACGTCCAAACTTCCAATCGCCGATTTCGCGACGACGAATTCTTAATTTCGCGCGACCTGACACGCGGCCGAGACAAGATCCGTCTGCGCATCAAATTTACTCCCGTAAATACTCCGCTCTTTCCCGGTCATCCTTTGCCCGAACTCGCCTGGAGCGAAATCCACTACAAAGCCTATTCCTACCGATTTCCAGCTGTAGTCAAATAGCCGATTTGGATTCATGACTTCCGCGGATTTACAAACTGTGAGCATAAGTGCGACTGAGGCCCAGCGCGTCTCGGGTCTGCTGCAAGTGCCGAAGGAAGCCCGCGCGTGCTATATGCTGGCGCACGGTGCGGGCGCGGGAATGACACATCCGTTCATGAGCGCCGTTGCGAAGGGACTTGCCGACCGCGGGTTTGCGACGCTGCGTTATCAGTTTCCGTACATGGAAAATAGATCAAAGCGACCCGACGCCCCGGCACTGGCTCATGCGACCGTACGCGCGGCGGTGCTCGAAGCGACGCGCCTCGTTCCCGGCCTCACGTTAGTGGCTGGCGGGAAATCTTTTGGCGGACGGATGACTTCGCAAGCGCAAGCTTCGTCGGCGTTGCCGGGCGTGCGAGGACTTGTATTTCTCGGATTTCCACTTCATCCGGCGGGGAAACCGTCGGTCGAGCGCGCGAAGCATCTTTTCGATGTGCGGATTCCAATGCTTTTGCTGCAGGGAACTCGCGACGATCTGGCGCACCTGCCGCTAATAACTGAGGTCTGCGAACAACTCGGCAACCGCAGCACGCTGAAGCTGTTTCAGGACGCCGATCACTCGTTTCACGTGCCCGCGCGCACGGGACGGAAGGACTCCGAAGTTCTGTCCGCGCTGCTGGATAGTGTCGCGGACTGGATCGGCAGTGTGATCCTCAAGAAAGCATGAACTCCAGAGCGGCAGCAGGGTTTTTCCTGGCACTTGGCTCGTTGACGACATCTCTCGTTGCGGCCAGCGCACTCGACGATCCGCTCTGGGCCAAAGCCATTGGGATCGCCAGCGCAAACAGCAATTGGGTGCCGGGACTTACCATTATTCGGACTGAAGTCCTGGAAGGCGGCAAATCAGAAGGGGTGCACGAAGTATGGCAGCGCTCGAGTTTAGGGGCGAAGGATGAAGTGGCAACACAGACCGTGAAGGTTCTGGAAGATGGCAAGGACGTCACGGCTCGAGAGAAGAAAAAGATCGACACCAAAGCCGATCGCAAAGTAACAGCCAAACTCGGTGGGCATCCATTTGATTTAAAAGCGCAGGGCCAACTGGTCGTGAAAGCGACGGAGCAAACGAAGTTGATTTCGAACAGGAATTGCGTCGCGTATGAATTCGAATTGCGCAGCACGAACGGGGTGCTGACAAAGGGTGTAAGCTGGCTGGAAAAGGAAACAGGGTGGCCCGCGGAAATCGAGAACATGACGATGAACCCTTTGCCGGATAAGCACTTCAAGCGAATGGGAATAACGACGCGCTACGAAGCGAGCCCGGAGGGAAGATGGCAAGCAAAAGAGGTGATTACCACAGGAACGGTGAGTGTGATGTTCATCAAAGCCGACATTCGATCTACGACAACGTTTAGCGATTATTGGAAAAAGCCGTCCAAGGGTGAGCACTAGAAGTTGTAATGATGTGCGAGACCAAGGGACGACAAACAGTGCTCAACGCAAACGTGATGTGTTCTTTAAACGCGGACCGACGCTGTTTGAGTTGATCCGGCAGGCGCTCTCTTCAACGCAGCGAGGATACGATTTGCTGGCGCCGAAGTTTGACGCGAGTCCGTTTCGCACACCCGATGAGATGCTGGGTTTTGCGATGGAGACCATCGGCGGAGCGGACACGGCGCTGGACGTATGCTGCGGAACCGGTGTCGCGACACAGGCCTTGCGCCGTATTTGTCGCGAGAAGGTGGTCGGGGTTGATTTCAGTCCGGGCATGCTTGCGCAGGCACGGCGAAAATTGGAGAACGCCGAAGGGACCGCAAAGGTGGAATTTGTAGAAGCCGACGTGATGAAGATGAGCTTTCGGGAGGAGTTCGATGTTGTGACGTGTTTCGGCGGGCTCGGCCATATACCACCGGGAGAGGAGATGGCTTTTGTGAAGTTGGTGTATCGGGCACTGAAACGTGGTGGCCGTTTTGTTTTTTATTCGGCATACCCGCCGCACGTGCTGTCGTTTCGCAGCATTGTGTTACGGAGCTTCAACTTGACCATGAGAGTGCGCAATGCGCTGCTCAAGCCGCCCTTCATTATGTACTACTTCAATTTTCTCCTGCCGGAGATCGCCCAGAAGTTGAAAGAAGAAGGGTTTGCGGTCGAAATTCGTAACGGGCCGCACGGAAGACACCGCATCGTGGTTGCAACAAAATGCTGAAGGTCATGCCTTGCTGAGCCGAAGACAACCTGCCGGAGCGAGTCCGACCAGAAAGAAGATGAGATTCGCTCCGATATTTAATGTGAGCATGAAATCGTTCGGCGTGCCGTAACTGTGGACGTCGGTAAGCAGGTTCGCCCCAAACCACGCGAGGCTCACGACGATATTGCCGAAAATACTTAAGAGAAGCAGACCACGAGTACTCATCCGCCTCCACCAATGAATTGCCGTAAAAAGCACCAACCAGCCAAACACACAGGCTCCGCCTGTTTCCTTCACGTCCCACGCCCAGTATCGGTCCCATGCGCCTTTCGCCCAAATCATGCCGAGGCCGATGCCGATGGCGGTCATGAACACAGCGAAGGCACCAAGCGGGAACGTGAGGCGCGATATGGAGCGTTGGCGCGTGAGAGAGAAGTCCGAGAAGCACCGCTGGCAGACGTAGCAAATCCCAAGCCCTCCGATGAGGAACACCGTAGCGTAGCCGAGTGTCACAGTGAAAACGTGGGCGGCGAGCAAGAGAGTGGTCCCTCTGATCATTCTCCACGCCAACAAGGCGGCCATCGCCACCGCCAGGACGACTTCCATGCCAATAACGATTTTGAGTGGCAACCAGGTGCGTTGATCGAGTTTTTTGAATTCGGATGAAATCGCTGGCGATGATCCGAGTTGCGCGACGGCGGTCTGAAATGCGTCCGCTTCGCTCATCCCCGTGTGGACAAGTTGCTCGACCGTTTCACGCAGGTGAGTTTCAAGTTCTTCGAGCCGGTCTTTTCCGAGTCGCTGGCCGTTGGCCATTGTTTTGCGCCAGTCTGAAATCAGTTGTTCGAGTTTAGGCATGTTGTGGTCTCCAAAGTTGTTGCAAGGTTGATGTGACGACGTTCCATTGCGCTTTCTGCTGCCGCAGGGCTTTCCGGCCCGTGGGCGCCAGTGAGTAATACCTTCGTCTGCGGCCCGATTCGGATTTCATCCAGCGGCCGCGTATGTGGCCGTTATCTTCGAGCCAATGCAGGACCGGATAAAGCATCCCGTCCGTCCAGGCGATGTTGCCGCCGGACAATTCCTTGACGCGCTGAATGATCGCGTAGCCGTAGCTATCCGCCTCCGCCAGAATGGAAAGAATCAACGGAACCGAGGAAGCCGCAACCAACTCTTTTTCCAGTTTCATGGCCGCTATATACATTGCACTGTTATGTATTGCAAGCAGAGTTTTAGAATAACTTTTGTTAGTGCGAATTGAATTTCGATTCCCGGAGCGCGGCGCTAGCCGTTGATGTTTTTAGATCTTTCTGTCCGGCAACTCCAGAATCGTGCCCCGAATGCGGCAAGCGGTATCAGGGCCGTGAGCAACGCGGGCAACAGAGACTCCCGGAGACGATGCTGGTAAGCAGCGGAACCAAACTCCACATCGCGATCAACCGCGACGAACGCGGTGGCAATCACAAGCAACATGACGGCGATCAGGCCGCCCCAAAGCGCGACTTGACTCAATCGACGCGCAAGGGAAGCAGTCCGCGTGAATGGAGATAAAGCCAGAGAGACGACCACTGCGAATGCTGAAGATGAAGCGACGACGAACCATGCAATGCCAGCGCACATCGCTCCTGCGCCACCGGGATATGTTGTTGCGAACATCGAACGTAGCATCACGGTGTGAAACTCGCCAAAGAGATTTTGGATTTCACCTTTGACGATAGATCTAAGCCGAAGCTGCGGTGCTCGGGTGAGCACCGCAGTGGTTGCCTGTTACTTTGGTTTGCGGTCGATGGCTTCGACGAGGGGCACGCCCATGGGACCCACGGGCAAGTAGATCGTCGTGTGGTTCGGCGAGCCTACCATCGCCTTTTGGGCTTCGATCGCCTCGTGCTGCAGGTAATTCTGCGTGAGGCGCTCGTTGATGATTTGCATCGATTCCGCGATGCCTCCAGCTTCAACGATGCGTTTACGCGCCTCGGCCCCGGCGATGTCGATCTCGATTTGCTTGCGCTCCAGCACTTGCGTCGCCGCGAGTTTTTGCGCGACGGCGCTCGCCACTTCTTCCGGATATTGCACGTTGCCGACGACCACGCTCGTGACCTGGAAAGGAGTGTTTTGCGTCAGCGCGAGCACCCGTTGCAGGATCGCATCCCCGATCGGCGTGATCTGTTCCTTGATTGCGAGGCCGTTCAGCGTTTGGATCGCGTCGCGCGCGTAGGTGCGCAACGGTTCGCGCAGGAAGTTCGTGTAAGCGATCTCGACAATTTTGTCCGAAGTGCTGCCACCATACAATGTGCTGTAGCGTTCGACGAAATCTTTGATCTGTGTTTCGCGGACACGCCAGACGACGTGAATGCGAAAGGAGATTTTCAGATTGTCTTTGGACAGCACGGAGTTGTTGGCCGTGAAGTCTTCGGTGTAGGTATAAGGGGTGATGCTGATGTTTTCGACGTTGAGCAGCCACGTGCGGCCGGACGAAGTAGGACCCTTCTGCAAGCCGTAGTAGCGCGTTTTGCCGAGAACCGCGCCCTGAGTGAGATAACCGACGTAACCCGCTGGAGTCACAGGATTGCGCGAACCGGCGAACCAAACGAACGTCGCCAGCAGGAGCATGCCCGCCAGCAATGTTGCGAGACTGGACCTGGCTTTCATAACTGACCTTTCATGCCTGCCTCTGCGTAGGCAGACGAACTGAATGAGCCGGGAAGTCGGGAGGACATCCCTTGCCCTGGATAACGCTGACGAGGTTAGCTGTCGGGCTGGGACCAACCAGTGTCCCTGATGCCGCAGGCACCATTCGCCCCAATCGCTTGCGCGAAGATTTGGGTCCCCCGCTGGCCGGCACGACGCCGGACCATTAAGCAGACAAAGAACTGAGATTCTTATAGCAGAGGTGGGCTGGATTGCAAACGGCAGATGTGTAACAGGCTCTGCAAGAGCGGCTTACGTCGATTTCACGAGCCGCCTGGCGGAAGCGACAGTATCGATTTCAGCGGGGGTTTTGTCGGTGCGAATGCGCAGAATACGAGGGAAGCGCATCGCCAAGCCGCTGCTGTGACGGTCGCTGGCCTGGAGCCTGTCGAAGGCGACTTCGAGGACGGTGTCCGGCACGACTTCGTGGTAGCGGCCATATTGGCGGACGGTGCGGCTGAGGAAATGTTTGGTGAGTTCGGCAATTTCCGCGTCGGTCAGTCCGCTGTACGCTTTGCCGATCGTCTTTAGCTCACCGGTTTCGTCGTCGCGCACCGCGAACGTGTAGTCGCTCAGCACTCTGTTGCGCTTGCCATGGCCGTACTCCGCGCCAACCACCACGCAGTCCAAAGTGGCAAAAGCCTTTTTGAGTTTCAGCCAGGCGAGGCCGCGGCGCCCTGGTGAATAGATGCTCTGCGGCTCTTTGACCATGAGGCCTTCATTGTTGCGTTCGCGCGCCGCGGTGAAGGCCGCCTCAATTTGTTCGGGTGAGTTGACCGGCGTAATGCGCGCCAGTTGAAAGGCGGCCGGAGGCAGAGCGAGACTTTCCAGAAGTTGGCGTCGTTCGCGGAGCGGCGTTTTCAAAAGGCCGGCGCCGTCTTGCCACAGAATATCGAAGGCGACGAATTTCACCGGGATTTCGTCGTGCATGAACAAGTCGTGCTCGCGACGGCCGAGCCGCCGTTGCAAATCGGCGAAGGGCAAAACGGTGTCGCCGCGCATCGCGAGCACTTCGCCGTCGAGAATTACATCGGAGGGGAGCTTGCGCGCGGCATCGGCAATTTCGTGAAAGGTGGCCGTGATGTCTTTGAGATCGCGCGAGTAAAGCGCGGCTTTGCCGTCTGACTTGTGCAATTGGCATCGGATGCCGTCGTATTTGTCTTCGATCCAGACCGGCGTGTCCGGAGTCTCGGCATTGTGCACGCGCTCCCAAATATCAGCAGCGGTCGCCTCGGGCGAAGCGAGCATGAATTTGACAGGCCGGAATGGGACGATATCGGCTTCCGCGAGGCGATTGTCGCGCGCGAGCACGGCGGTTTGACCGACGTTCCCGAGCAAGAGATTGGCACGGCGCACGTCATCGGCCGGAACGTTGAATGCGGCAGCAATGGCTTCCTCGACGAGGCCTTCCTTCAAACCGATGCGAAGATCGGTGGTGATGATCTTGACGAGGAACTTCGCTTCGAAGGGATCGCACTTCTGAAACAGTGAGATGAGAATGGGCAACTTTGCGCGAGGTCCGCGCGCGGCTTCGAGGGCGCGAAAGGCCTGATCCACTTCGGTAATCTTCACGCCGGCGCTGGCAGCATCGAAGGACTG
>Ga0193697_1000340_pt1 | contig 17548 bp, 12 predicted proteins | sample L3m2metaG_FD_145073 | JGI IMG/M metagenome (GOLD analysis project Ga0193697, IMG submission 145073) | Soil microbial communities from a riparian zone of the East river system, Colorado, United States - L3m2 | ecosystem: Environmental > Terrestrial > Soil > Riparian zone | place: USA: East River... | reverse complement strand
CCGAACCTTGCGAGCTTCATATGCGGCGCTACCGCTTGCGACAGGTAGAAGGCGCCGGTCACGTTGACGTCGAAGATGGCCTGCCATTGTTCGGGCGTCACTTCTTCCAGCGGCTGTCCGACCTGCCCCAGCACGCCACCGGCATTGTTGACGAGAATCGTCGCACCGCAGCAGTCGCGCACGAGGCGTTCCGCCGCAGCCTTATCCCGCACATCCACCTTGCTGATCGCGCAGCCGGCTCCCTTGGCCTCGCACAGCGCTTGCGTCTCCCTCAGCTCATGCTCGAGGACGTCGCATGCCCACACCTCCGCGCCTCGCTCGGCGAGGGCGATGGTGATCGCGCGGCCGAAGCCGTGGGCGGCGCCGGTGACGATCGCGGTCTTGCCCTTGAAATCGATGTTCATGCGCGGGGCATCACGGCGCGAAGCGCGTCCAGGGTTTCCATTGACTGGGGGCGCTCGCCGCGCTCGATCTCGTGGATCAGGCTCACCACGGCCGACGTCAGCGGCGTCGGCACGCCGGCCTCGGCGCCCAACGCGGCGACGATGCCGAGCTGCGCGTCCACTTCGGTCGGCCGCTTGCGGACGGCGAGGTCGCGCCAGATGCCGCTGTGGGTCTTGGCCGACTTGCGATTGTGCGCCACGAGCTGATCGAGCGATCGATCCGCGGCGCCCCCCCCCGCCGGGGCGTCGGGCAGATACGCCGCGGGATCGAAGCCATCGAACGCCTCGGGGTGCACGCCGCGCGCCAGCGCCACGGCGAGGATTTCGCGGGCCAGCGCGACGTAGAGTTCGCGGTATTCCAGCCGCGCCAGGCCGTCGGCGATCGAATCGTTGGTCAGCGCGGTGGCGAAGAGCATCGCGCCGTAGGCTTCCTTGGCCCAGAGGTAGCCCCAGATGTTGGGGGTCGCGGCGGCTAGGGTCTCGAAGTCGCGCCAGGCGTCGCGGATCGCCACTACGCGGGGGCTGACGCGCTGCGACGGTTCACCGAACGCCTCTCCCACCATCACCGTGCCGCGGCCGCCGTAGAGAATCGCGCCGGGCTCCAGGTAGTCGGCGCCGAAGTTCACGAACGCGCCGACGGTCCGCGCTTCGCCGACGACGGCGGCGATGGCCAGCTCGTTGAGGCCGTTCTGCGCCGAGACGACACATCCCGCGGGGGTGAGATGGGGGAGTAGGGCGCGGGCGGCCGTCTCGGTGTGGTGCGCCTTGGTCGCGAGGATGATCGTGTCCCACGCGCCCCCCCCGCGGAGCGTGTCGGGGGTGAAGGCGGGCAGGGATGTGGTGAACGCCGCGATCGGTCCGGAGATGGTGAGACCGGAGCGATTGATCGCGGCGACGTGCTCGGCGACCGTGTCCACCAGGGGCACGTCGGGACCGGCGCGGGCGAGGTACGCGCCGAGCGTGCCCCCGATCGCGCCCGCCCCCCAAATCAGACAGATCAGACAGCGCCCCAAGAGCCATCCAGCAACGCGCGCGTCTCTTCGACGGCGACCTGCCACAGCGCGAGGACTTCGGCGTCGGAGCGCTGGTAGCGACCGCCGAAGTTTCCGTCGCCCAGGTGTGCCTTGAGCGCGATCGGATCCATCATGCGGATCTGCTCTATGGGAGTCATGGGCCGGCCGCCTTCCGGGAACGTCACGCCGGGCACGCGGGTCCAGGGGAAATTCTCCATCCACGAGCCATGCGACGAATCGGGATCGATGGCCTGCACCTTCGCCCACGTCTTGGGGGCGTTCCACCAATTATGGAAGAGAACTTTGCAGCCGGGGTGGTCGGCGGTCCACTCCTGCGCGAATTGCTGCACGGCGCCGTTGCCGCCGTGCCCGTTGCAGATCATGATGCGCCGGAAGCCGCTGTGCGCCATGCTGTCGAGTATGTCTCGCACCAGCGCGAGGTGGGTCTCGACGCGCAGCGAGATAGAGCCGGGGAATTCGCGGAAGTACGGCGTCACGCCGTAGGCCACCACCGGGAATACGGGTACGCCCAACGGCTCGGCGGCTTCCGCGGCGACCCGCTCGGGGAGAATACAGTCCACGGTCAGGCGCAGGTAGCTGTGCTGTTCGGTACTGCCGAGTGGCAGCACCGCGCGGTCGTCGCGTCGCAGATACGCCTCGACCTGCATCCAATTCATGTCGCTGATACGCACGGCGCCGTTCCACTCTGGGTAAGAGCCGAGTGAGAACATATCGTGTGTTCGGCCCCTACGCTTCCTTTCTTTTTGCAAAGTGGCGCGCCCGGCATGTCATCCCGAGCGAGCGCGCGGAGCGAGGGATCTCCTGAGCGTAGCGAGGGATCTCAAAAGCAGGTCCCTCGCTCCGCGTGCCTGCGGCACGCTCCGCTCGGGATGACAAGCGCGCGCCGTCGTGAGGGAAAAAAGAGATTAGTGAAGGGAAGGATCTAAAGGCGACGGTGCGAAGACCATGAGCAGCACCCCGCCGAGGCCGGTGATCGCCGCGGAGAACAGCAGCACTCCCTGCTGGGCCGGCACCTGGAACGACGTCACCAACATGATCGCGGCATGCGCAAGGCTCGACCACGCGGCGAACAGGATGAGACTGCGATGCGCCGGCGGGTTCCGTGCCGCCAGGAACACGAACACTCCCAGCGTCGCCAGCACGGTGTTCAACATCGGCGCGGCGGTACAACGCGGCGCGTGCAGGATGCTGTTGACGACAGGACCGATCGCAGCGGCGAAGAACCCCACGCCCAACAACGCCAGGACGACCGTGCGCACGCGCTCTCGATTAGATGCGGGAACCATCGGCCTGCTCCCTAACGAGGGGACGGAGAAGCAGCCTCGAACGTCGCGGTCATCACGGCGAACAAAAACCCGCCTGCGGCGTCCGGGTTCGTGAAGACGAAATAGAGGTCATGGGCTCCCGTGCCCACTCCCGTCGCCCGTTGCAGCGCCACGCGCCGAGAGACGGGCGCTTCGTCGGTGGCAGGCAGAATCGGCTCGCTCTCACCGAGCAACGTCCCGGTCGGAGCATCGAGATAGACGGCGATCTTCCCGCCCTTCGCCTGAAACGCCGCCGGCGCCGCCACCATGAACGTCACAGCCCCGACGCCCGTCAGATCGATCTGTTTCAAGGCGACGGATGAGCCGGATCGGTTCGCGAGCACGAACGGAACCGGAACGCGGTCATCCGTCTGCTTCGACACGCCGTCCGACAGTTCGCCGTTCGCCACGATAACCGTCGGCGACTGCAGCTGCAGCCTTTTCTCGATGGTGATGGCCGGCACGCCGTTCGCACCGCGGTCGGTGTACACCGCGCGCAGCTGCACCACGCCTTCGGGCGCGTCGCCCGAGCCCGCGGGCGGCGCATAGGTCCCCCGGACGGGCAACGCTGGGGCGCGTGGCGCCGTGTCGGCGAGGCTCATGATGTAGGCCACCATCGCGGCGGCCTGCGCGTCGCTGAGCGCTGGGTGCGCCGGCATCGACACGGGGCCCCACACCCCCGATCCGCCTTCGCGGATCTTCTTGCTGAGCCGCGCACGCGCCGAGGTGTCCGCGAGGTACTTGCGGGCGACGTCGCGGTACGCCGGTCCGATCGATTTGCGATTCAGCTGATGGCAGGAGAGGCAGTCGCCCCCTTCGATCAGCAGCCGCCCCTGATCGACGGGACTCGCCGCGGGTTCCCCCGTGCCCCCCGTGCCCCCCCCGTCCTTGAGATACTGCGCGCTCACCGCGACGCGCCGCGCCGGGATCCTGCCGCTGCGCAGCGTCCCGTCTTCGCGATCGGTCACACGCACCGCGTAGCGCACCGGCACATCCGGAAAGAAGAACGTGCTGTTACTGCCTACGAGATCGATGGCCACCATGGGCGGCTGATTGCCCGCGACCATCTCGATCGGAGCCGCACTGGCCGACAATCCCTGGGCGTCCGTCACGGTCAGCGTTGCGGTGTAGGTCCCCGCCTGCCTGAATGTGATCGATGGGTTCGGGGCCGTCGCGCGCGCCACGCCCGCGCCGCGCTGCGTAATCGTCCATTCGTACCGCAGCGAGTCCTCGTCGAGGTCCACCGTGCCGACCGAGGACAGCGCGACACGCAGCGGAAGCGCGCCTTTGGGTTGATCGACGGCTGCCACGACGATCGGCTTGCGATTGCCGGCATTGTATTCGATGCGCACCAGACTGGCATCATCGTTGCCCTGGAACCACTGCGTTCCGTACTCGAGCATGTACAGGTCGCCGCTCGGCCCGAACTCCATCTCGATCGGCGCGGCGAACTGCGCATTCGGCATGAACTGCTCGATGGACACGAGATCGCCATTCGGCGCCATCGTGACCGCCATGATCCAATGCCGCATGAACTCGTAGATGAAGAGCTTGCCGTCGTAGTACGCCGGGAAGGGCCGAGCCGCGTTCGCGAAGTCTGCGCGATAGAAGATGGGACCGGCCTCGGCGGTGCGTCCACCGGTGCCGACGATCGGGAAATCGTCCGACGGCGCGTACGGATACCAGATGAACGCCGAACGGGCGGGCGGCAGCGTGTTCAGCCCCGTGTTATTCGGCGAGTTGTTGACCGGATGTGACGGATTGAATTGCGGGCCACCCTGCGTCGTGACCGAATCGATGACGGTCGTCTTGTAGTAGGCCTGATTATTCCCCACGAAGTACGGCCATCCGTAGTTCCCCGGGCTGCGTGCCTGACCGATCTCATCGTACCCGCGCGGTCCGCGTCCCACCGAGTCCACGTTCGCATCGGGACCGACTTCGCCCCAGTAGAGGAAACCAGTATGCTGGTCGACCGAGATCCGATACGGGTTGCGATGGCCCATCGTGTAGATCTCGGGCCGCGTCTTCGCCGTGCCGCGCGGGAACAGGTTGCCGGCCGGGATGATGTACGTGCCGTCCGGCTCGGGGTGGATGCGAATGATCTTGCCGCGCAGATCATTCGTGTTCCCGGAAGATTTCTGGGCATCCCACGGCTCCCGGTCGAGGCGCTCGTCGATCGGCGCATACCCGCTGGCGAACGGATTCGAGTTGTCGCCGGTGGACAGGTAGAGATTGCCGGCGCGATCGAAGGCAATCGAACCGCCCGTGTGACAGCACGCGCGACGCTGGACCGGGATCTCGAGGATCACCTTCTGAGACGCGAGATCGAGCGAGTCGCCCGTCAGCGTGAAGCGTGCGAGGACGTTCTTCGCGTCCGGTCCCGCCGGCGAGTAGTACATGTACACCCAGCCGGTCGCCGCAAAGTTGGGATCGGCGGCGAGTCCGAGCAGTCCGTCTTCCGCCTGGCTCGAGTCCGCGTACTTCGTGCTGACGGGAATCGTCGCGATGCGTCGCGCCTCACCCCCTGACCCCCTCTCCGTTCCGGAGAGGGGGGACGGCTTGTACAGATTCACGTAGCCGTGGCGTTCGATGAACAGCACCCGTTCGTCCGGCAGCACGGCGAGCTCGATGGGCTCGTCCAGCTTCCCGGCGAGGACGACGCGCGTGAAGCGATTCTCTTCCGGCCGCGCGCGATTGAAATCGACCCTCCCGGTGCCTCCCCCGATCGCGTAGCGCAGGCCGCCGAGCAGGTGTTGCAGGAAGAGCGGCTCGGTGTACGTCCCTTCCGTGTGCCCCATGTTGGTGTACCACGCGCGGCCGCCCTCGAAATCGTGATACCAGCTCATGGGGTGGTGATCGCCGTTCGTGCCGCCCTCGTAGCTCGTCTCATCGATCTCGACGAGCACGTGGATGGTCGGATCGATCGACTTGAAGTTATAGAACTCGTCTTCGCGATCGAAGCGGGCCGGCATGCCTTGCGTCGACACGTGCGTCGTGTCGAGGACGCGGTAGCTGCCTTTGCGAACGTTGGGGTTGCCGGGATGGCCGTTGAAGTACGCGCCGGCCAATCGGCCGTACCACGGCCAGTCGTACTCGGTGTCCGTGGCGGAGTGCACGCCGACGTAGCCGCCGCCCGCCTGGATGTAGCGCTCGAAGACGTCCTGCTGCATGGCATTCAGGACGTCACCCGTCGTACTCAGGAAGACGACGGCGCGATAGCGCGCCAGGTTTTTTTGGGTAAAGGCGCCGGCATCTTCGGTCGTGTCGACCGCGAACCCATGCTCTTGCCCGAGCTTCCGTATCGCGGCGATGCCGTTGGGGATGGAGCTGTGACGAAATCCCGCGGTCTTGGAAAAGACCAGCACCCGCGGTTCCTGCGCGTGCGCTGCGCTGGAGATCGAGACCGCTGCGATGAGAGGGAGCGCGAGCGAAACGAGGAGTCTGTGCATGGGCCAATCTGCAGCGGTGTGATGGTTTGCGGAACTCCTTTCCCGCCGTCCTTGCCGACGGTGTCCTCGCGGCCAAGATTCTCGCCCATGCTCCTCCTCCTCGCTCTCGTTCACCTCGCGCAGGCGCCGGCCTCGTTGCCCTTCGATCCGCCCGCCGGGTGGACCCGCTCGCAGGACCCGGGCAGCGGGCTCGTCATGTTCTCCCCGGGTGGATTGCCCGTTGGACGTATGGTGGTCATGACGGTCTTCCAGCCCGAAGCGTACTCCAGGGACGCGGCCGCGTTTCATAACGAGGTCGTGCGCCGCGCGATGACGAATGCACGCGCGCTCGAGCCCGCGCAGACCGGGAAGACGGGTGGGTTCTCCGGCACCGCGCTCCACCAGCAGCTCTCCAACGGCCTTCAGATGTGGTTTCGGATTTACACGGCGCGTTGGGCCGATCGCGGACAGACGTTCATCCTCTCGGCCAACGCGCCGGAGTTGATGCAACGGTTCGCGCCGCTGACTGATTCTTTGATGGCACGAATTGCCATTCCCGGGGCGGTGGCCGAGCAACCCGCTTCGTCTGGCGACTACATCTACGCGCTGCCCCAAGGTTGGAACGCGATGCCGCAGGGAGCGAGCATGTGGCTGGTCTCTCCCCCTTCGGAGACCGGCGAGCGGTGCACGATCAGCCTCTGGCCGATGCGGCAGTCGGGCGGCGATGTGCTGAACGACGCGGCCGCAGCCTGGGGGCCAACCTTCCGGGAATTCATGGTTCCGCCCGGCGTGACCACCCAGCTCATTCGCGGCGTATCCGCGCAGGGATGGGAGTACGCCATCGTGCATCGCGACATGGCCGCGCCCGGCTCTCCGGATGCAACGCTCACCGGGTTCGTGATGATGGCCAGGCTTGGGAACCGCGAGGCCATGATTTCCTGGCTGTCCAAGGCGCAGCTCTACAGCACGTGCGTGCAGTTCTATACCGGCCTGCCCAACGTCTGGCCCCGGTTCTTTGCCTCGCTCGGCTTCCGTGGCTGGACGGCGCCGGCCGGGAGCGGGGGGGGCCTGGCGAAGGGGATCATCGGGTCGTGGGAGTCATTCGGGAGCAGCACGGGCGGAGGCGCCGTGCTCCAGTACGCGTTCACACCCGCCGGCCGCTACGCGTTCATCGGCGTGGGACAGCGGTACATGGCGCTGTCGCGTTTCGAAGCCGCGGTGTGGACGAGCACCACGTTTGGAGACGGCTCCTATTCCGTTCGCGGCAACGAGCTGACGCTCACCCCCGACCGCGGACAGCGGGAGACCTATCTCATTCGTCTGGAGCAGGAGAGCAAGGACGGGCGCAACTGGACCGAGAAGCTCTACATGATGAAGCCGGAACGGGTGATGCACCTGGATGGGAGCAGGGTCGAGGACAACGAAGTGGGGTTGGCGCGGGTCCACCCATAGGGGCCACCGTGGGCGGATGGGCGGGGGGGCAGGTACTGCACGTGATTCACGTCAAACTGGCTCCGGCCCAGCAGCACCCAGCGCGTCCCCATGCTAATCGTCGCTAGCAGCCCCGATCAGGGCTCAACCCCGCGAGGCCCAACGTGGGCAGGGCCGAGCCCTGCGGGTCGATGGCGACTCGCCACGTGTGCGTTACGGCCAGGGCAGAGTGCGCGACCCATTTCGCTCCAATGGGCGTCGCGCTCGACTGGGCCGCGAGATACAGCGACGCGCTATAGTGCACGCTGTCGGACAGCGGCGTATTCCAGCACGTCGACCTCGCTGCGGGCAGAGTGACGGACCGAACGACCCCGCTGGTGGCATCCTCGAGAACCACGGTCGCACTGTCGGGAGTGTTGTTCTCGATGAGGCTGATGAGGCTGTCGGCGCTCGGTGGCTCGAGCACGCTTGCGAAAGTCGTGCCCAGCACTCCCCCCGACCCTGCGGGCACCAGCATGATCTGCGTCGCGCCCGGCCGGACGGCGGTGAGGCGGCCAAGGACCGCGTCGACAGCGACGATGGCAGGAACCCCTGAGATCCAGCGCAACCCGGCCGCGGTGGTGTCGGAGGGGAGGCACTCCGGCGCCGCTCCAGAGAACGTGGCACGCATGGTTACCGTGTCGCCGACGTGGAGCAGCGGGTGGGCGGGCGTGACCTGGGCGACGAGGATGAAGCAATGGTCAGTACTGATGGGCGACTTGCACGCGGCGAGTAGCGCCAGCATCGCGAGGCTAGAAGACCAAGGTCGGTTTCCCATATCGGATTCTCCCAGGCACCCCGAACACCCGTAAGTTTGTGTACTCCGCCTCTCGAGTCAATTCCTCCAGCGTCCTAACTCTTCGGCAACACGCTGCGCACCGCGGCCAGCAGCTCGTTCAGGGTCCAGGGCTTGGGTAAGAACGGCAGCGCCCTCGTCGTGGGCGTGTGCTGCAGCGTTTCCTCCCCCGTGAAGCCGCTGGTCAGGAGAAAACGCACGCCCTCGCGCTCGCGACTCACCGCCTCATACAGCGCGAGACCGCCCATCCGCGGCATGATGATGTCGGACACGACGAGATCGATCGTCTCCGCGTGCTTGTGCCATAACTCCAGACCTGCTTCGCCGTCCGCAGCGGCCAGCACGGTATAGCCGAAACGTGTCAGTCCGCGTGCCGCGGCGCTCCGCACCGCTTCCTGATCCTCAACCACCAGGATGGTCTGCTTCGCGTGCGGCCGTACCGGGCGGACCTCAGGCACCGTCGTCGCGACGGCGTGCGCGCTCACGGGGAAGTACAAGCGCACTTCTGTGCCGACACCCAGCGTGCTGTTCACCAGCACGTAGCCGAGCTGCTGCTTCATCAAGCCGTACACCATCGCCATGCCGAGCCCGCTGCCACGGTCGGCGGGCTTGGTCGTGAAGTATGGCTCGAAGATCCGCGCCAGCGTCTCACGCGACATGCCGCTGCCGTTGTCCGACACGGAGAGGACAACGTAATGCCCCGGGGCGCCCCACTCGGCGGCCGCCATTTGCTTCTCGTCGGGCGTCGCCGGCTCCAGATGCATGACGAGGCGGCCGGCTCCCCCTTCCGGCATCGCATCGGCGGCATTGGTGGCGAGGGTCAGCAGCATGTGCTGCACGGCGCCGGCGTCGGCCGCGACCGGTTGCAGGTCCTTCTCCCAGCTCACGACGACTTCGATCTTCGGCAGCATGCGCTGCACCGTGGGCACGATCTCGGTCACCAGCGCTTCCAGGTGGAGCGGAGTCAGGATTATGCGCTCGCGGCGACTGAAGCCGAGCAGCTTGCTGATCATCCCCGCGCCGCGGCGCGCCGCGCTCTGGGCCTGCATCAGGTCGTCGTGCAGCTCGGTCTTGGGGGGAAGGGCCGTGACCGCCAGGTCCACGTGGGCCATGACGGCGGTCAACACGTTGTTCAAATCGTGCGCGATGCCGCCCGCCAGCTGACCGACGGCTTCCATCTTCTGCGCCTGGCGCAGCCGGTCTTCGAGGTCGCGGCGCGCGGTCATATCCGCGGCGACGATCAGCGCCGCCGGCCGTCCCGCGTACGTGAACGCCTGCGCAGCGACTTCCACTTCGATAGCGGTGCCGTCCTTCTTGTGGTGATGCCACGTGCTGCTGCCACGCCACCCGTCGCCGGCGGTGCGGATCCACTCCGAGAGTGCGCCGCCCTGACTCGGCTGTTGCAGGTCGGTGAGCTTCATCGCGGAGAATTCTTCACGGGAATAGCCGTAGTGCCGCGTGGCGGCGTCGTTGACCGCCAGGAACGCGAGGGTCTCGCGGTCGCTGACCCACACGGGCTGCGGGTTCGAGTCGAACAGATGGCGGTAGCGTTCCTCCGCGCGGCTCCGCTCAGCGACTTCCTGCTGCAGCTCGCCGGTCCGCGCGTCCACCAGCTCGGCCAGGTGCTGCGCACGGTTCTCGATGCTGCGCACCCGGAGTCGCACACCCCCCAGCACGGCGGCCAGGACAGCCAACCCACTCAAGACGTAAAACCACCACGTCTCGTAGAAATGCAGGCCCAGGCGGAACGACAGCGCGGCGCCGCTCTCGTTCCACACACCGTCGTTGTTCGCGGCGAGGACATGAAAGCGATAGCGTCCGCCCGGCACTTGCGTGTAGTACGCCACTCGCCGTGTGCCCGCCTCCACCCAATCCTGGTCGTAGCCTTCGAGCTGGTAGCGGAATCGGACCCGCTCGGGGACGAGCAGGCTGGTGGCCGTGTAATGCAGCTCCAGCCGGCCGCCACTCGGCGGCACGTTCATGCTGTCGGTCACGGGAACGGCGCGGCCGTCCACGAAGATCCGCTCGATGTGGACGGGCGGCGGCAAGGCGTTGCTGGTGAGGTGGGCCGGGTCGACGACCACGAGTCCCTTGATGCTCGGAAACCAGAGCCGGCCGTCGGGACTCTTCCATCCGGCGTTCTGCGATGTGCCGTTGAACTCGATGCGGCGGCGTCCGTCGAGCTCTACCATCTCGTGCACCGGGACGCTGTCCTTCCCGCCGCCGGCAACCGCGGCGAGCAGCTCGCGTTCGTTCAGCTGGGCCAGCCCCTGGTTCGAACTCAGCCAGAGATGTCCGCCGTCATCCTTCTGAATCGTGAACAGGTCCGTCATCAGCACGTCGAACTTGAGCGGCACCTTCGTGATCCGGCCGCCTCCCGCCCGTACGAGGTTCAGTCCAGATTCCGTGCCGACCCACAGCCCATGCTCGTCGGCGAACAGCGACTCGACAACGTTATTCGAAAGGCCTTCCTTTGTCGTGAACGACGTGAAGCGATCGTTTTGGAGTCGCAGCAGGCCGTGGCCGTGCGTGCCGATCCACAGAACGCCGTCCCGATCTTCGACGATGGTGCGAACTTTTGCGGCAGCGAGACCGGCTTGCTGCGTGTAGTCGCGCAGCGCCCCGCCTTTCCAGCGATACAGCCCGTCGCTGCCGCCGAGCCAGAGCGCACCGGTCCGGTCTTCGGTGAGGGCCGAGACACTCAGCGTGGGGTGCGTTCCCCCAAACGTCATCGGCTCCCAGCGACCGCCGCGCAGCCGCGCCAGTCCCTCGCGCGTGGCGGCCCAGAGGGTTCCGTCGTTGCCTTGCAGCGTTGCAACCACCGACTTGCCACGCATGTAGTTCGTGAAGCGCCCCTGGTGCAACCGGTCCAGCCCGCCCGCCTCGGTCCCGATCCACAGCGCTCCCTGCCGGTCGCCGTACACCGACCAGACCACTTTTGCCGAGAGGCCCTCGCGCGGCGTGTAGAGGGTGAAGATGGGTTGCCGGAACCGGTTGAGGCCGCCGTGCCGCGTCCCCACCCACAGCGAGCCTTCGCGATCTTCGAGCAGGACCGTCACGGCATCGTCGGAGAGTCCGTCCTGCGCGGCGAAACGCTGGAACCGCCCATTGACCAGCCGAGCGAGACCGCCGCCGTCGGTGCCGACCCAGCGTTGGCCGTTTCGGCTCTCGAGAATCGAGGTCACGCCGCCACCGGGAAGTCCTTGGGCGGCGTCGAAGCGCTCGAGCCGCGCACCGCGAGAGTAGTAGAGGGCGTCCGGCGTCCCGAACCACCAGCCGTCGGTTTGGTCGTGGTAGACGGTCCACACGGCTCCCGTGATCCGCCCGCCCCCCCCGGGCGGTTGCCACGGCACCCAGCGATCGTTCTGCCACGCGGCCAGTCCGTGGCTTGTGCCGGCCAACAGGAGACCGCTCGAGTCTTCGGCCAGGCTGAAGACCGACCCGTCCACGCCGGGAGCCGGCTGGAACACGCCGTCCTTGAGGAGCAGGATTCCGCCCGTCCGTGCCGCCCAGAGCCTGCCCGCGCGGTCGCGATACACGCCATTCACGAACGCCCCCTCGGCGCCGGGAATCGGGGCGGACGTGCCCGCGCCCGCCGCCAGACGGCTCACGCCGCCGACCCAGGTGCCCACCACGACATCGGTCGCACGCTGGGACGAGTCGACCATGACCGCGCTGACGTAGTCGTCCTTCAGCGCGCTGGTGGTGGCCGTGGTGAAGGTCGTGAAGGTGACGCCGTCAAACCGAACCAGGCCGGCCTCGGTGCCGAGCCACAGATAGCCATCGGGACCTTGAGCGATCGCGAGGATCCCGTTTTGGGGGAGTCCCTGGTCGATGGTCCAGATGTCGTGGAGGTACTGACTGATGGGGCGCTGCGGGTCCAGACCGCCGGTTTGGGCTGACGCGACGGTGGGGAAGGGGTGGGGGAGGGCGAGGGTCAGGACAAGCCAGAACCAGCGCATCCATCACGATACCGCTTTCTTCACGAGCGCGCCGATCCGTGCCTCGTCAGCGGCAGTCAACTCCTGTAATGCGAAGGCCGTCGGCCAGATGCGGCCGTCGTCGAGGTTCGCCTTGTCGCTGAAGCCGAACGTCGAGTACCTCGCCTTGAACTTCGCCGCGTTTTGAAAGAAGCAGACGACCTTGTCGTCCTTGGCATAGGCGGGCATCCCGTACCAGAGTTTCGGCGACAGGGTGGGCGCGCTGGCCATGATGACGGCGTGGAGCCGCTTGCCCATGGTACGATCGGGTTCCGGCATCGTGGCGAGCTTCGCCAGCACGGCGCCTTCGCCCTCCCCGGACCCCTTCATCTCTTTGACGCGCTCCTTCATGGCGGCGCGTTCCTCGGCCGTGAATCCCTTGGACTTCTTGGCGGGTTTCGGCGTGGACTTCTTTGGGCTCATAGAAACCTCCTCTGGGTTGGCCTACCTCGGCGCCCAAAATGGATCCGTCGCCGGCACAAACGTCACCGGCACCTCCTGCACAAACGTGCCGAGCCAACGCGCAAACTCCTCCATCCCATCCTGCTCGGACGGAATGTGTCCCAAAATGATCAACGACTTCTTTTGTCCCGCGGTGATCGCGTCGGCCACATACTCGACGGTCTCCCACTCACGCGCCTCGCCGATCACCAGCACATCGACGTCCTGACGCAGCGCCTGGCGATGCCGGTCGAAGCCCGCAGCGCCGGGCACCAGGACGATCTTTGAGACGCGGAGGCTTGGATCCCCGACGACGCGCAGCGTGGGCGCCGGCAGGCGCCGCCGGACGTCCGCGGCGAGCTCGGCCAGCGTGGTTTCGGGAAGTCGATACACGAATTCGCTCTCGGCGCTGCGGTAGCGGTCCCAGCCGAGCTTGCGCGACAGGCTTGCCGACATCGGCTCGGGGCTGCGGCGATGCCAGTGATCGTGCATGCGCACGACCACCATCCGGTGCTCGCGGATAAACGCGCGCTTTGCGGCGGTCACCGCATCGTGCTCGCCCTCGAGCCCCTCGACCTTGTCGAAGTGATCGAAGAACGTCGGTTCGTGCGTGATCACGAGATTCGCGCCCTGCGCGGCCGCCCGCTGCAACACATCGAAGGTCGCCATCATCGTGACCGCGATTCCGGTCACGCGCGTCGTGGAGTCGCCATCCTTGAAGGTGTCGACCGTCGGCTCCGTCCACGGCACACCCATGTGCTGCTTGATGCGCTCCACCACATCGCGTGCGGTCAGGGGCTGCTGAGGCTGTGCGTTCGGCACGAAGATGAGGGCCGCGACCACGAACCACGTCTTCATTTATCGGACCTTCCCTCGCGCCGCGACTTTCCATCTGCCTGTCACTCGCCCGCCGCGGCCGTAGGCGATCTCGTCGTGGAGGTTCACGGTTGCACAACAATGGCTCGGTACTACCCACACTTTTTCACCGACGCGGGGTGGCGCGGCGCGATCGAGCTCCACGTAACCGTGCTCTTCATTCATCTTGCGCATCGTCCACCGACGCCCGATGAAGTGCCCGAACGTGAGGGCACCGACGGTCTGATCGCTCGAGAACGTCTTTGACCCGCCGTCGATCACGCACTGGCCCGGCACCGCCGTGCTGACGACCGTGGTGAGCACGCGCAGCGCGCAGTCCTCCACCCGGCAGAGCTGGGCGTGGAGGCTGCTCGCGTCATAGAAGACGTAGGTGCCAGGCCGAATCTCGGTGGTGCGAGGAATCAGCGGTGTTTTCGACGCACCTGGCGTCGAGCCTCCAGAGACGATCTTGGCCTCCAAGCCCGCCGCGGAAAGCGCGTCGAGCACGGCATCGAGCTTCACGCACGCGGCGCGGAAGCCCGTCTCGTCGAGCCACGACGGCCAGTAGAAGACCCCTTGGAAGTTCGAACAGGCCTTCGCGATCTCGACCGCTTGCTCGGGTGTCTGCACGCCGCAGCGGCCCACGCCGACGTCGATCTCGACCAGCGTGTCGATACCCTGGAGGTCCCGGGCGGCGTCGAGGGAATCGACCGCCACCTTCACGCGTCGCGTCTTCGCCAGCTCCCTCAAACGCGGCACCTTCGCCTTGAGCAGGGGATAGGCGACGAGCACGTCGTCGCCGGGCAACACTTCCGCCTCGCCCACTTTGGCGACCGTGATCCCGATGGCGCCGGCATCGAGCTGCATCTGGGCAATCTCGGCGATCTTGTGGGTCTTCACGTGCGGCCGCAGCGCGACGCCCCACGCGCGGGCGTGCTCCTGCATCCGCGCGATGTTGCGCTCCAGGACATCGAGATCGACGTACAGGGCAGGGGTGTCGAGCTCGAGCGCGTCCACTACTTCGCCTCCTTCCGGATCTTGCCGATGCGGGCGATGCACTCGATCTCGACGGCGATGCCGCCCGGCAGCGCGCCCGCCTGGATCGTGGTGCGCGCCGGGAAGGGCGCCGAGAAGACCGTGGCGTACACGTCGTTCATCGCGGCGAAATCGTTGATGTCGCGCAGATACACGTTGCACTTCATGACCTGATCGAGCGACGAGCCCGCCGCCTGCAGTATCGCCTTGATGTTTTCGAACACTCGCTTCGTCTCCGCCCGCGCGTCCCCGAGCTCGAGCTGTCCGGTCTGTGGATTGATTGGTCCCTGCCCCGAGACGAAAATGAAGTCTCCCTCGACGATTGCCTGCGAATACGGACCAACCGGCTTCGGTCCTTTTTCCGTCGTAATGGCTTGTCTCAAGAGACCCTCTTCAATCGTGTCCACAGGTGATGAACGGGGAATCCCGCCGCCGCGATGGCGAGTCCATAGATCGGCGAGTAGTTGCCGACCTGAATCTGTCCCCAGACGATGGCCGACAGCCCAATGACGGTGCCGACCAAGAAGAAAGCAGGCACCCAGGGATAGGCAGGCGTGCGGAACGGCCTCGGTGCGTCCGCCATCTTGGTCCGCAGCACGAACACTGCGCCGACCGCAAAAATCAGCGCCGCCCACTCGACCACGACGAAGTACGTGATGAGCGAGTCGTAATCTTGGAGCGCGAGCACCATGATGATGGCGACCACCGACACGATGAGCTGCGCCGGCCACGGCGTCGACCAGCGTGGATGGATCTTTCCAAGGAATGCGAACGTCAGCCCGTCGCGCCCCATCGCGTAGGCGACGCGCGGCTTGGCCAGCAGGTTGCCGTTCAAGGCGCCGAAAATGCTCGTCATGATCGCGAGCATGATGAGCGTGCCGCCGGCGGGCCCGGCAATCGCCGTCATGACGGTCCGCGCAATCGCTTCCTTTTGCTGGGCCATTACGCCGACCGGCATGACGTACAGGTACGCCAGGTTCGCCCCGATGTAGAGCGTGACAATCGTCAGCATGCCGATGATGATGATTCGCTTCATCAGCCGCTCTGGGGCGACGACCTCACCCGCGATCATGCTGACGGCAACCCAGCCGTCGTAGGTCCAGATGACCGCGGCGACCGCGCGCGCCAGCCCGCTGCCTTGCACCGCGCCCCCTGCGGTAATGTTTGAAAAACTGCCTTGGCCCAGGAGAAACGCGCCGAGGATGATCGCGGCCAGTGCCGTCACTTTCACGATGGTCGTCACGCCGCTCACCGCCGCGCCGACGCGTGCGCCAAGGACGTTGGCGGCCGTGAGGATGATGATCGACCCGATCGCGATCGCCTGTACCTTCCCGCCTACCGGTAAGCCGAGCAGGTTGAGCAGGAATTCGGCGAAGACCACCGCAAGCGCGGCGACGGTGGTGGGTGTCGTGATCAGCACGTACAGCCAGCCGAACACGAACGCGGCGGCATCGCCGTAGGCCTGCCGCAGGAACACGTAAACACCACCGGCCTGCGGTAGCATCGAGGTCAGCTCGGCCACCGCGAGCGCGCCGCAGATGCTGATCAGGCCGAATGCCGTCCACAGGCCCATGATGACGAGCGGATTGGGGACGAGCCCGGCGATCGTGGGCGGCGTGCGGAAGATCCCGCTCCCGATCGTGATGCCCACGATGAGCGCGACTCCGCCGAAGAGTCCGATGACTCGGCGGAGTTCGGTCAAGCGAACCGCAGGCAGACGGGGCTCGGTATCTCGATCCGCTGCTTGGTGGGCGTCAGCCTGCCGCTGTCTCGATCCCGGCTGAACACGACAACCGAGTTCGACCGCTGGTTGGCGACGAGCAGCCAGCGGCCGGTGGGTTCCAGGCTGAAGTTGCGCGGCCAGTCGCCCTCGGTGGAGACCACCTGCTCGAGTGTGAGCGCGCCGTCTCGAGTCACGGAGAACACGGCGATGCTGTTGTGGCCGCGGTTCGATACGTACAACGTTCGCCCGTTTGCGGCGACGTGGATGTCAGCCGGGTAATTCGTGCCGGTCCACCCGGGGGGCAACGTCGAAACGGTGGTTGGCGAAGACAATGCGCCGCGCGTCGAGTCGAAACGCAACGTGGTCACCGTGGAATCGAGCTCATTGGCCACGAACATCAGCGGCAGGGTAGGGTGGAACGCGAGGTGGCGCGGGCCCGCGCCGGGGCGCATGACGGCTTCGCCGACGTGGCGCAACGTGCTTGTTTCGAGGTCGAGCCGGTAGACAAAGACGCGGTCGGCACCGAGGTCCGCGGCGAGCGCGAAACGGTTGGATGGATCGGGAATGATACAGTGCGCATGCGGCGCTTCCTGCCGCTCGGCGTTCGGTCCTTTCCCCGTGTGCTGAACCACGTGCGCAGGGCCGAGTGCGCCATTCGGCTCGATCGGGAGCAGTGCGACGTTGCCCCCGGCGTAGTTGGCCACGAGCAGGGCGTGGCCGTTCCGGTCCACGCTCACGTAGCAGGGCGCGCCACCCTCCGTCGTTTGCTCGTTCAGCCGAGTGAGCAGGCCGGTGGCCCTCTCGATCGTCGAGGCGGTCACCGCGCCCTTATCGACCTCGTTGACGGCGTACAGCACGCGCCCGTTCGGGTGAATAGTAAGGAAGGACGGGCTTGCGCCGGCGCTTACGGCACCGACTCGCAGCAGTTCCCCTGACCTCCGGTCCATGCGCACGACATGGATGCTCTCGGTGTACGTCCCGACATAGAGCAAATCGGGATCCGTCCGAGCCTCGGTCATCGGGGTGCCCGTATCGCCTT
>Ga0193697_1000339_pt1 | contig 17566 bp, 19 predicted proteins | sample L3m2metaG_FD_145073 | JGI IMG/M metagenome (GOLD analysis project Ga0193697, IMG submission 145073) | Soil microbial communities from a riparian zone of the East river system, Colorado, United States - L3m2 | ecosystem: Environmental > Terrestrial > Soil > Riparian zone | place: USA: East River... | reverse complement strand
CGCTTCCGAATGATCGTTGTGCGCAAGCGAAGTCACCGATCAAGGGGTTGCAATACCTCGCGTGCGGCACAAGCACTGTCCTGTCGCCCGCGGACGGAGCGGCAGAAATGTTTCGCGATAGCGAGACGGGGTTGTTCGCGGAGAGCACAGCGGAGTGGTCGAAACACTTGCATGTTCTGATCGAACAGCGCCAAATGAGGCTCAAGATGGGAATGAAAGCACGTGAAACGTTTGAGCGGGAGTTTGCGTTGAAGAACACAGCCCCGCAGTTCGCGGACCTTTTGAAGGGTTGAACTCAGGCATTCACGACGCCAAATGTCTCGACGCAACACGATTCGCCTTTCGTTGGGAGAAAAGCTGCGTTACCCCTTCGATAGAGAATTGCGGCGCGCGCACCGGGCCTTCAAAGGCTTTCCACGCGAGCGGTATGACCGGATTTTAGATGTTGGAGCGTATGCGGGGAGCTTTACCGAGGCGGCACTGCGCCGTTTCAGCCCGACAAACGTATGGCTGGTGGAAGCGGACCCCGAGCTGGCCGAAACTTTGCGGGGCCGCTTTGGCGGTGACTCGCGCTGCCGCGTCGTCCATTGCGCGATCACAAACTTTTCCGGGTCGGCCAAATTGCGCATCAACCGCCACCGGGCATCGAGTTCATTGCTGCCAGTTTCGCGTGATGCCGGCCGCGCGTTTGGCGTGGATATGAGCGAACTCCGAACGGTGGAGGTGCCGGCGCTGACCCTAAACGAGTTATTTCATCAGGAGAAAATTTCGCGCATCGACTTGTGCAAAGTGGACATTCAGGGCGCCGAAAGGCTGATGATCGAAGGGGGAGACATCGCGCTTTCCAAAATTCGGTACGTCTACATCGAGATCCTGTTCGAGGAGTTTTACGAAGGCGGGGCGGAGTTTTTGGAGATTGACCGCCGGCTGCGCAGTCGCGGCTACAAACTGCACTTGCTCACGGATTTTCGGCGGAACACTCAGGGTGATCTCGCGTATGCCAATGCGCTCTACCGCAATGTTGCGCTAGTCGAAACGCCGGCGTCAGCTTCGCCAGCGCAAAGCCCCTAGAAGCGCGTCACGCGGGCAATGTGCTTTGACGCAGCTTGCGCCAGAGCCGCAGTGGTTTCGCTAGCCGATATCGCCATGCGGCCCGGCGCTTCAGACGGTCTCCACCCAGCGCGTGATAGAATACGGCCCGGTCTGCTTCTTCATCGATCGAGATGGTTGTTGAATGGAGCAACGGCCGGGAAATCTCGCCGATAGGCAACCGGCTAATCGGTGACAGGTCACGCGTGTGGGTCGCGTCTTCACGGTACCCGATATTGCTGACGAGATTGGCCACGGGTGCAACGCATAGACCTGCGCTCGCCCATACAGCAAATTGCCACGGATAGGCCCAGCTATCGGTGCGCTCGCGGGTGAAAAACGGATTGAGCTTGCGAATCCAGTGCCTTCGTTCGCGAGCATCGGGGAACATGGCTTTGCTGCCATTTTTGACAAATTCCTGCCAACGCTTCATTTCCAAATCCATGTGCCGCCACGCCCGCGCCCATGTCGCCCAGCCCCAAACGTTCGCGTACTTCGAGAAGTAATATGAATAAGAAGTCATCGGTGGTCGGGGAATAAAATTACTGCCGCAGACGTGCATCACGCGCTGGTTGTCACGATAATGATCCAACAACTCTGTGCAAAAGCCGAAGAAAGTTGGCGATGGCACGCAATCATCCTCCAAAATGATTGCGTCGTTGACCTGGGAAAACACCCAATCGAGGCCGGAAGCGATTCGATTACGGCAGCCGAGATTGTTCTCGCTGTAATCCCGACGCAGGTCACATTGCCAATCGACGTTCTCGATGATCCGCCGGGTTTCATCACACTTCGCGCGCTCATCGGGGTTCCGCGGGCCGTCAGCGATGACAAATAACCGGCCGGGTTTAGCCGCGCGGATCGTTTCCCAAACGCGGATTGTCAGGTCAGGGCGATTAAAGACGATTAAAACTACAGGAGCGTTCAAAGCCGTGTCGTCGCGTTCATCAACACAGTCGAAGATGTTCCTCCATGGAATTGCGAGCAAGCACTTTGAAAACTGGCTTGCCAGGCTGATGATCTGTGGAGCCAACCTGTTGCTGATGTGAGTCACGAAAACATTGGTTCGATGGTTTCGACCGCAAGGGAAGCAGGCCTTCGCGCTGAATGAACTCGCTCTCAAGCTCAAGCCATGTCTGGATTTCGGGGCGGGTTCTTCATTACTCGAAGACAATTTGGAGAGTGGTATGCGCCCATTGCCGAATTGTCGCACCATGACGTGCTGTATCGCGTGCGTACACCGCTGACGCAAACTACGCAGGGCACACTTGGCCAGTGATGTGAGCGTCGCGGTCCTGGATGATGCTTCCAATCCCGGGTTCTGGCAGGCGACTGGATCCTGGTGTGATGCGAACTGCTCGATGCAGGAAAAGCGACGTCGTCGATGTGTAACTGTTGACGGGGCCAAAGCCGGTGAAGTCGATTTGGATCAGATCCGCTTCGCGAAGCAATGCGGCAGTTTTCGGATGCCAATCGGAGTTGTCGAGGATGATCATGCCACCCTTTTCAAGAAACGGAAGCGCAGCTTTGGCGCATGCAAATCGATTCTTACCATCGATAATGATCAGATCAAACTTGCGGGCGAATGTAGCGATGGCAAGCGCGTAAGTGTCCAAATTCTCGTGCAATAAAAGCGTTTGATTCGGACGCTTGCGTTGCTCAACGATTTCGAACCATTTCGGATCATGTTCAACGCTCGTCACTGATTTGGCTCGCTGTGCCCAGAACTGCGAGCCATTTCCGGCGCCGAATTCGAAGACGTGCCGAGCGCTAAAGTCCAACTGCTGCAGGTATTCGATGGAAGGATACGTGTACCAGGGCAGTGGCTCGCCCGCGGCGGTGACAGGCAGCCGCATTTGCGATGAGAGAAAATGGCCGTATTTCTCCTCGAAGATGTCCAACAGCCATGCGGCTTGTCGTGGACCGACCTTGGCAACCAATAAAAGTAGTTTGATCATCGCGCTTGTTCGCCGGAATCTCATCCCCGACTGAACCAACGCGGGCCAGGCTGTGTCAACTTCAGGAAGACGGCTCAGTGGCGATATGCAGGGCGTTGGCGTGTGAAGGCTTTGTCAGCAACTGTCACCGCGACGGGAACTGGCACCGGCGGAAGGGAAGAGCCCTGAGGAACCGGTTTCGGCGTGCCCTTAACGCGCCCATTGACCAACTGGCGATAGATCCTGACAGGCTTGCTGAGGCGATAGCGCCACGTGCGTCGTTCGAGCAAACGCTTGCCCTCCATGGCTTCGTAAAACGTGCGTCGATCGGCTTCGGTATCGATTTCGATCTGTAAAGGGTGAGTCAGTTTCGTCGGCAATTCGACAACGGGCAAATTGGCGCGCTCCGAATCCGTTCGCGTGTGGGTCGCATCGTCGCGAAAGCCTATATTCGCCACGAGGTTTGTTTGTGGGACCACACAGAGCCCGGCCCGCGCCCAAACGGAGTATTGCCATGAATAGTCCCATGTGTCAGTGCGTTCGCCGGTGGAAATCGGGGTAAGTTTGTGCGCCCAATATTTTCTTTCCATTTTTTCGGGGAACATGTCGTTGATCGTCGAGGTCTGGAAGCGCGGCCATGTCTTCATTTCGAGATCCATATTCCGCCAGGCTCGGCGCCAGGTGGCCCATCCCCAGATATGCGCATATTTCGAGAAACAGTACGAATACGGGGTCATGCGGCGGCCTGGAAGGAAGTTGCTGCCGCCAATGTGCATCACGCGCGGATCGTCGCGATAGCGGTTGAGCAACTCACTGCAAAAGCGGAAGAAACTCGGCGACGGCAGGCAGTCATCCTCGAGGATAATCGCTTCACTCACGCGCGAGAAAACCCAGTTTAGGCCCGAAGCCATCCGGATACGGCAACCGAGGTTAGCTTCGCTGTAGGTGCGACGAACATCGCATGGCCAGTCGACGGATTCGGCGATCCGGCGCGTTTCCTCGCAGAGGTCTCGTTCTTGAGGTGAGCGCGGACCATCAGCGATCACAAACAGCTTTGCAGGACGCGCAGCTCGTATACTGTCAAAGACTCGAGCGGTTAAATCCGGGCGGTTAAAGATTGTAAAAACTACCGGAACCGAAATCCCCACATCGTCTGTCATAAAACTTTCCACCATTTCAGTCTGACTCTGCCGAACCCTTCGGACACTCATCCGAAGACTCGACAGCACTTCCGAGACTGATTTCCCCGCGACAGAAATTGGTCCCGTCAATAAATAGCTTAGTGCAACGAAATAATCATCAGGGATCGAGCCCCCGCGCACGGTAGGTAAAACCCTACCCTCTCCGCTGTATAAGAGTTGCTGCATATCGGTCAATAGAAAATAGTGATGGGCGTGCGGATCCTGTTACTTCCAGGAACTTACGATTGCAAAAACTTGGGTGATCTCGCGATGCTGCAGGTGGCCATTTCCCGCCTGCAGCGGCAGTTACCGGAGAACAGAATTCGCGTTCTCACTTCGGACAGTGAAACTCTCAAGCGGCACTGTCCTGACATTGACTGGGTGCCAACGGAGACCTGGAGGCGCTGGCGCACCGCAAAGATACTTCCCCGATGGCTTTGGCGTGAAGCAGAGGCTCGCTTTCGGCGTCATCAACCGGCGTTCTTTGTCAAGTTGTGGCGACTGAAGGCCGCATTGCTCCGCGGCAAATATTTATCTGACCGGCGCTTTCTGGAAGAAATAGACGACGCAGACGCGGTCTTTGTGAGCGGATGCGGAATGATAACCGACTCGTTTTGCGAAGCCTCGCTCCACGTTCTGGAACTGTTGCGCATCGCTATCGAACGGCGGGTCGCAACGGCGCTGTTCAGTCAAGGGGTCGGACCGTTGGAGAATGCTGCTGCGCTTAAGCGCGCCAGGGAAGTGCTGCCACGCGTGAAGGCCATTTTTGTGCGCGAGAGCCGTACTTCACCGTCGCTGCTCCAGACATGCGGCGTTGGACTGAATCGAATAACGTTTACGGGCGACGACGCTGTGGAAATGGCGTGGGCCGTACGTCCTGAAGTATCAGGCCCGCAGCTTGGGTTTAACCTGCGCGTTGCACCCTACTCAGGGATTGGCGAGGAAACGTTAGCTGCGATGCGGCGCGTGCTGGCGGCGAAAGCGCGCAATTCTGGAGCATGTTTGCTCGGCATTCCGATTACTCGCGGTGACACTGATTGTGATCTGCAAACCAACGAGCGAATTCTCCGTGACTTCGGGTCTCCGGCAAACACGGGGGCGGATATCGACACACCTATTAAGGCGATCGGCCGCGCGGCGGCATGTCGTCTGGTCGTGACCGGCAGCTACCACCTCGGTGTTTTTGCATTATCGCAGGGAATTCCGGCTGTCTGCATCGCGCGGAATTTATACTATACCAACAAATTTTTGGGTTTGGCTGATGCCTTTGGGCCCGGTTGCGTAGTTCTGCAAGCTGACGAACCTCGATTCGAATCCTCTTTGACCGAGTCCGTCAACTATCTCTGGCAGCAAGCGCCAGGGCTACGCCGTTCCCTGTTGGAAAGAGCTGAGCGCCAAGTTAGCCTGGCCAATAAGGCTTACGACAGGTTGCTTGCATGGTTTCGGGATAAACATAGGCAAAATCTTGCGGCTGCATGAGAGTTGCCCCAATGGAGGTCAATGCAGATACTTGGATATGCTCATCGCAGAAAGGCTCAAATGCAGAAACGCCGGGCGAGCGGGTAATATTTCTCAAACATGAATCTTCGAGAAGTGTTGAATGGCCTGCTCAAGCCAACCCGCTACGAGATTGCTCGCAAACGCAAGCATCGCGAGTCCTCACTTCCGCCGGATTTCACGCCCCAGGAGAAGGAAATTGTGGAGTTTGCCAGGCCATTTACGATGGCCAACCAGTTGGACCAGGTTTTCGATCGCGTATATCCAATCGTGAACGCGGTCACGTACGTTGTGCAGCAAAAGGTTCCGGGGAGCGTTGTCGAATGCGGTGTGTGGCGGGGCGGCATGATGGTCGCGGCAGCGAAAACTCTTCTGAACCTGGGCGATGCAAGCCGCGAACTCTATCTCTTCGACACATTTGCAGGGATGACGCCACCGACAAAAGCCGATGTCGATTTTGCGGGTAAGGATGCGCTGAGTCAGTTTCGCGAAGCTTCCAAAGCGCCCAATGGAGTAGTGGACTGGTGTTATGCGAGCCTGGAAGACGTGCGGGCCAATATGTTTTCGACGGGGTATCCGAAGGAAAAAATGCACTTTATCAAAGGAAAGGTTGAAGAGACGCTGCCCGCGGCGGCGCCGCAAACCATTAGCGTTCTACGGCTGGATACCGACTGGTATGAATCGAGCAAACACGAGATGGTGCATCTGTTTCCGAAGCTGCAACCGGGCGGAGTGCTCATCCTCGATGATTACGGTTATTGGCTGGGTTCCAGAAAGGCTATTGATGAATACTTCCGGGAAAACGGCATCGCGATGCATCTTGTGCGCATCGACAATGCGTGTCGAGTCGGAGTGAAACGCTAGAGCTGTGATTGCGCTCAGTGTCATAATCTGCACTCACAACCCGCGACCTGATTACTTTCGCAGGGTCGTGCAAGCATTGCGCGAACAAACCCTTTCGGCCGAGGAGTGGGAATTGCTCGTGGTGGACAATGCCTCGACCGAGCCGGTCTCAAAATGGGCGGATATCTCGTGGCATCCGCACGCGCGATACGTGCGCGAGGAAACGCTGGGGATTGCGTGGGCGCGCATTCGCGGAATTGTCGAGGCAAAAGCTGATCTGCTGGTTTTTGTTGACGATGATAACGTGTTGGCAAAGGACTACCTTGCTCACGCCAAAGCGATCGCATCTCAACACCTGAAACTCGGCGCGTGGAGCGGAAACGTCCAACTCGAATTTGAGAAGGCTCCTCCCGAATGGACAAAGCCGTATTGGCAACTTTTGGCCGCGCGCGACGTTGCGACCGACGCGCAAGGCCGCTCGACTTTGTCCACACCAGCTATCCTGCCAATCGGCGCGGGGATGTGTTTCCGGCGTGAGTTGGGTTTGTTTTACCGCGAGCAGTGGTTGCAATCGCCCATTCGCAAATTTTTTGGAGCACGGGGGCAGTCGTGCACCTTGGGCGAAGATACCGATCTGGCCCTGACCGCGGCCGATCTTGGTTTGGAGACGGGAGTCTTTGCGCGGCTCAAGCTTACGCATTTAATCCCTTGCCAGCGTCTGACCGAAGAATATTTCTTGCGACTGTCCAGAGGAGTGTCGACGGCTACTTTCCTGATGCAATTAGTGCGCGGAGAACCGATTCGCCGGCTGCCGCGGGGATTCAAATGGTGGACGAAGTTCTTTTACGACTGCGCGCGCAAGTGGGGGCGGACACGGCGGTTTTATGCCGCGCGCGAGTTGGGCAAGCGTGACGCGTTGCGCAATTTCGCGTCGTTTAATGGGTCTGCGCCAAAACCGGCCAGACTTCCCGAAAGACATCTCGTACCCCGGCAACATCATCCTGCTACATAGTTCGTTGTGATCTCAACCAGCGTCATCGTCTGCGCGCACAATCCCCGACGGGACCATCTCCAACGGGTCCTCGGTGGCTTGCGCAAACAGACAGTTCCGATGGGTGAATGGGAATTGTTGTTGGTGGACAATGCTTCGACCCCGCCGCTAACAGAGTGGATCGATCTCGGTTGGCATCCGAACTCCCGACACATCCGCGAAACGTCGCTCGGCATTGCGGCGGCGCGCCTTCGCGGCATCGCCGAGGCCAAAGCGGATCTGCTGATTTTCGCGGACGACGACACGGTGTTGGAGAATGATTATCTCGCGCATGCGCGCGCGATCGCCTGTGAGCACCCGAAGCTTGGCACCTGGAGCGGAAGCGTCCGGCTTGAGTTCGAAGAGACACCGCCCGAGTGGACGAAGCAATATTGGAGATTTCTGGCTGCGCGCGACGTGCCCCGCGATGCGCAGTCATCATCAACAAGTTGCGATCTGGCGGTCGCCGCCTGGGGAGGCGGCATGTGCCTGCGCCGTGAAGTCGGTTTATTTCACCGCCAACAATGGATGCAATCGGCCACGCATCAGATGTTCGGTCCAAAAGGCGAGTCGCTCACGTCGGCTGAAGACGTCGACCTGGCGCTTGCGGCGTGTGACATGGGGATGGCGACCGGTGTTTTCGCACGGCTGGAACTCACGCATCTGATCCCACCCGGGCGTGTGACCGAAGAATACCTCCTTCGTTTGTGCAACGGACGCGCAATGTCGTCACTGTTGCTCCGTTTAATACGGGAGATGCCGGTTCGCCGACTGCCGCAGGGGCCAAAATGGTGGACGCGTTTTCTATACGATTGCGCTCGTAAATGGGGAAGAAAGCGTCGCTTTTTCCTCGCCGAAACGCGCGGCCAGAGAGCGGCATTGCAGACGTTCCGCGGGTTGCGAGTATCGAACAAATCGCTCGCGCCCGCAGTCAAGCGAGAGAGCGCACTCAGCCGCATCGCATGATTGCTCTCAGTGTCATAATTTGTGCGCACAATCCTCGTTTGCAGTACCTTCAACGGGTCTTCGACGGATTACGGCGTCAAACGGTTGAACTCGCGCAATGGGAGTTGCTGCTGGTCGATAACGCGTCAAGCGTCCCGCTCGCCGAGTCCATCGATCTCACGTGGCATCCAAGCGCCCGGCACATCGCCGAGATGACACTCGGTGCGGCGTGGGCGCGTCTGCGCGGGATTACCGAAGCCAGGGGCGACTTGCTCGTGTTCGTGGATGACGACACCGCTCTCAAAACTGATTACCTCGCCCACGCTCAAGCGATCGCTTCGGAGCATCCCGAAGTTGGCGCCTGGAGTGGCAATGTCCGACTGGAATTTGAGGAACCGCCGCCGGAATGGCTGAAACCACATTATTATTTGTTGTCGCATCGTGACGTAGTTTCGGATGCTCACTCCCGCTCAACCCTTGATACGCCGCACACGCCATGGGGTGGGGGCTTGTGCCTTCGCCGCGAGGCCAGCCTGTTTTATCGCGAGCATTGGCTTCGATCGCCGCATCGGCAGGTTCTTGGGCCGAAGGGGGAATCGCTGGCGGCATGTGAAGACATTGACCTCGCGCTCAGCGCCTGCGAGATGGGTCTGGAGGCCGGTGTTTTTGCCCGACTGGAATTGACGCATCTGATCCCGCCGGAGCGAACCACTGAAGAATATATTTTGCGCCTGTGCCGAGGACTGGAGAGATCGCTCTGGTTTTGGCGATTCCTGCGCGGAAAACGCCTGGACCGCTTGCCGCAGGGACTCAACTGGTGGGTCAAGTTTATCTACGATGCCGCGCGCAAATCGCCGCGAGACCGCCGGTTTTATATCGCAAAAATTCTCGGCAAGAGGGACGCGTGGCGGATGTTCTGTGAGTTAATGAATTCAACGCAAACCAACAGCAGCGTTCCGCACCAGGAGCCTCTGCCTCGACCACAGCACTTCACACATTAGTCAGTCACCATGTTCGCTCCGAGTGTCATCGTTTGTGCTCACAATCCGCGGGTAGAATATCTACGGCGCGTGCTGGAGGCGCTTCGCGAGCAGACCTTGCCGTTGGCTGAATGGGAGTTGCTGTTGGTGGACAACGCGTCGGCAGAACCTCTATCGCAGACTGTGGACTTGTCCTGGCACCCGAACGGTCGACATATCCGCGAAATGTCGCTCGGTCTCACGGAAGCTCGCCAGCGCGGGATCGCTGAAGCCAGGTCGGAGCTACTCGTCTTCGTGGACGACGACAATGTGCTGAAGAGCGATTACCTGTCCCATGCTGTCGCAATTGCATCGCAGCATCCCGATCTGGGCGCATGGAGTGGAAACGTAATACTCGCATTTGAGGAGCCACCAGCCGAGTGGACAAAATCATACTGGCGTTTTTTGGCCGAGCGGAGCGTCCCCCAGGACGCATGGGCGTGCTCGGCAACCGACACTGAAAGCACGCCGTTTGGGGCGGGATTGTGTGTGCTCCGCAAAGTGGGGCTGTTTTACAACGACCAACTCCTGCAATCACCGCTGCGACGGAATCTCGATCGCAAGGGGTCGGCCCTGGTCTCCGGTGGAGACACGGATTTGGCTTTAACGGCATGCGATATGGGGATGGCCGCCGGAGTTTTTGCCCGCCTGGAACTGACTCATCTCATTCCGCCGCATCGAGTCACCGAGGAATACCTGCTTCGGATATGCCGGGCGCTGGCGATGTCGTGGATGTTGCTACGGCTGATCCGGGGAACATACCCCTGGCGGCTGCCGAAAGGCTTCAAGTGGTGGAAACTCTTTATTCGCGAATGCCTCGCGCGGCGCGGCAGAGAACGGCGCTTTTACATTGCTGAGAACTTTGGCCGGCGCGACGCGTGCCATCTGTTTGCCCGCATAAAAGCGAGCGGCGAAGTTCCCGCCCGACCACCCGTAGCGGCTAAAGTTTCGCGTCATCCAGCGACTTGATTTCAGGAAAGAAACGATTCATCAGCGGCCGGCAGTGCTTTTCAACTTTACCTTCGAGGAAATCCTGATCCAACTCGCGAATAAGTTGTTGCTTGGTCGGGTTTTGGTATTCGTGTGTGCGATCCAGACAAACCGTGCGTGCCGACAAGCCGGCAAACTTCGCGATGGCATGAGCATTAGCGTGGATCTGATCGGTCCTGACGACAAAGAGCCGCTCCGCAGGCACTTTCGAGATAACTTCCTGGTTATGCCTCGCCCAATACGATAAATAGCCGTCAAGGGTGTACAAGCTCTTTTCCTTCAGCACCTGTTCCCTGGCTTCGTGTCGAAAAAGGTCGGGACGGCAGCGCGAATCGAGCCACGGATGCCAAAGCGGGTCCATTTCAGTGGCGAAACGGACCATGTGGTTCAAAAGCGAGTTACACCAGGAATAACAGTCGCGAACCGTGAGAACAAACCGCGCTTCTTCAAATTCGCTCAGCAAAAAATCCAGGATATCGAAATTCAACGCCGACGAATCGACTTCCAGCGCCATCTCGCGATCTCGTGCATGAAGCCATTCCCGCAGCTCGGGGTCGGCAAGACGGCCGGGCTGCCACGGCGCTTTCTCCAATAATTGCCGTGCCTGGGGCTCGTGGGCGGCGCGCACTTTGTCCGAAAACATGGCCGCGATGGAATGCGTGCCGCTTTTGCCCATTCCGACACAATAGAGCCGTGTGCGGCGGGACCGATGCGGGCCGACGATCCGCCGTTTCGCCGCGAACAATGCGTCGGCACATGAATCCGCGATCGTGCTCAGAGACATACTTCAATTATTCGCGCTTTGGCTAAAGCCCCGCGTCATCCAGCGATTTGATTTCAGGAAAAAAGCGGGTCATCAGGCCTCGGCAGTGTTCGTCAACTTTTGCTTCCAAAAACGCTCTATCAATTTGCCGGAGGATTTCCTGTCGCTCGGGATTCCGATATTCATGGGTGCGTCCCAGTCGGACACTGCGCCGGGGGAAACCGGCGAAGTCGGCGATCTCAAAGGCTCGCTCTTTGATCTGGTCAGTTCTCACGGTCAACAGCCGTTCAGCGGGCACCTTGTCGAGCACGTGCTGGTTATGTCTTATCCAATGCGAAAAATAAGTCGCCAGGCTCATAAGCCTTTTTTCTTTAAGCAACTGTTCTTCGGGCGCATGCGGGAACATAGCTCCATCGAATCGCCCCATCTGCCGCCAAAGAGGATGCATTGTCGGCAGGACCTGGACCGTCTGCGTCATGAAAGAATTACACCAGGAGTAACAATCGCGAATCGTGAGCACGAAACGCGCGTCGGGAAACTCTCGCAGGAGGATCTCGAGAATTTCGAAATTGATCGTCGAGGAATCGACTTCCAACGCCAGTTCGCGATCGCGTCTGCGCAGCCATTCCACGAACTCAGGCTCGGTAACTTCCTTCTGACGCCATGCGACGATTTTCTCCATTAATTCCAAAACCTGCGGTTCGTGGCCCGATCGCACCGTGCGAGAAAACATTCCGGCAATCGAATGCGTTCCACTTTTGCCAAGGCCAACGCAATAAAGGCGGCCGCGGCGGGCATGATGCCGGCCGACAATCTTCCGTTTTGCGGAAAAGAAGGCGTCAGCGCAGCCGTCAACGACACTCTCCAGGAGCATTTGGCTGGACGATGTAGCCAATTGCCTTCGTTGTGGCCAGCCAATTTTGCGCCGAAAATCTTGGATAGACGATGTCGGCTCGCTTAAGGCAAAGTGACTCCAGCCGAATCCGCTCTTAGAGTCATGACCCAAAAGGACAAAACAACCTTTGCGTCCAAAGTGGCGCGCGTTTTTTCCCGTAAGCGGAGGTCCAACTCGCCCAGGCCCGAAGATCGTTCAGAGGTGGTGCGTGCTTCCGCCTACGCGACAAAGTGGTCGGGAGCGCAGAACTTCACCGACAAACGATCTGATGCCGGACCACCGTCCGAAGTGCCGAATCCGTTGCGGGAGTACTTCGAGTCTCGCGTGGAGGGGCGGGGAATCTGGAAATGGCTGCACTATTTCGACATCTATCACCGTCACCTCGGCAAGTTTGTTGGCCGTGAGGTACACATCGTCGAAATCGGCATTTTCAGTGGGGGCAGCCTGGACATGTGGAAGCACTACTTTGGTCCGAAGTGCCGCGTCTATGGCGTGGACATCGAGCCCGCCTGCAAAAAATACGAGGATGAGAAAACAAAGATCTTCATCGGAGACCAGGCGGATCGGGGATTCTGGAAAGCGTTCCGCGAGGCGGCGCCCGCCGTCGATATTTTGATCGATGATGGCGGGCACCTGCCCGAACAGCAAATCGTCACGCTTGAAGAAATGCTGCCCCATCTACGGCAGGGCGGCGTCTATATCTGCGAAGATGTACATTCTCTTTGGAACGGCTTTGCGGCCTACGTGGCGGGTCTTGCCGACAGTTTGAACGCATTCGTTGAGTCCGGCGAACCTTCGACATTCCAAAGAGACATTCACTCCGTTCATCTGTATCCGTTTGTCACGGTGATCGAAAAATGCAGCCCTCCTCGCCGACAATTCTCGTCGGTGCGCCACGGCACGCAGTGGGAGCCGTTTGCCGAGAAGATGCCAGGGTGGGTTCCGAAACACTGAATATCGTGATCAGGGAAATAGAAGAAAAGCTGGTCGCACGCCCAAAGGAGAAGACCACCTCGATTAGCCAGGATGAGGCGAGGTTCATCTATGAGTTTCTGAAGAAGCATGACATCAAGCGGACCATGGAGGTTGGTTTTGCGTATGGTTATTCCGCCGCCTGTATCATTGCCGCGACAGGCTCGGACCATGTTGCGATCGATCCTTTCCAAAGCAGCTTCGACTGCGCGGGCATGAAGAACCTGAAGGCGCTCGGTTATGAACATCGGTGCGAGTTGCGGGAACAACCTTCGCATGTGGCGCTGCCGGAACTTTTGAAGGAGGGCAGAAGGTTCCAGTTCATATTTGTCGATGGAGGCCATCGCTTTGATGACATTTTTACCGATTGGTACTTCTCCGACCTGTTGCTGGAGAAAAATGGCTACGTGCTTTTCCACGATTTATGGATGCGATCGACTCAGATGGTGGCAGCGTTCATCCAGACGAACCGAGCCGATTACAGAGCTATCCCCGCACCACTAAAGAACCTCGTTCTGTTTCAAAAGGGTGATCGGAAAGATGAGCGCTCCTGGGACCATTTCGAGGAGTTTTATAACACGAAGTCCGCCGGGATTTTGGATAAACTCATGAAAAGACTTCCCCGCGCACGACCGAGGAAACATCGAGATTAATCTCACCGGTAGGGTCATCGCGCCGTCGATGACCGCATTGTAAATCCGCAGTTGCATTTTCCAAAAGGGCTCTCTTATAGTCCGCGAACCCAATCCAAGCTGGAAGGCAAAGACCAAAATTTGCCTTCGTTGGGAGGAATCAGCTTGTTTGCCAATGAAATACACGAGGGTGCCATGGTTCGTGATACTTTTAGCGTTCATCATCTCGACTTACGTCCCATCCATCTACAGCCAAACCACTCTGATTCCTGCCGGGGCTGTGTGGCGCTATTTTGATGAACCCGGCGATCCACCCGCCAATTGGTTCGCATCCGACTTCAGTGCTCACATCTGGCCCGGCGGGAATGCGCAGTTCGGTTACGGTGAGCAGGATGAAGCAACGCTTGTTCGCGGTGGGCCGACCTACGGAATCTATACGCACTACTTCCAACACAAGTTTGTGGTGGCGCGCGCGGCGGACTACACGAACCTGGTTGTGAATGTGCTGCGGGATGATGGTGTGGTGGTTTATTTGAATGGGCAGGAGGTGTTTCGGATGAACATGCCGCCAGGAACAATCACGCGGCAGACAGAGGCTTCGAATCAGGTTATGGGGTCCGATGAATCGTTTTTCTTTCCGACGAACGTCAATGCTGCCTTGCTGATTAACGGGACGAACACTCTCGCCGTGGAACTTCACCAAACCACCGGCAGTGGCGACGGCAGCTTCGACCTGTCGTTGATTGGGTTTGGTCCGCCTCGGGATATTCGGCCGAGCCTGGACCTCGGGCGGGCTGGGAGCAAGTTGATGTTGCGATGGGAAGGGACGAATTCGGTGCTGGAACGGACGTGGGTGCCGGGATGGAATTGGGAGGTCTTGCCGGAGGCGCGGAGCCCGTATGAGGCGGATGCGAGGGGTGGATCGGCGTTGTTCCGGTTGCGTGTTGTTGAGCCGGCTGCGCCGTAGAAATTTTTCTTGATTTTGCTGTTGCTTTCCCCAAGCCCCGACGTAGTGTATGTGGCTCGCGCTCGATTAACGTGAACTGGAGAAGAATGAACAGCGAATTTTGCAGACAGGCCCTGGCAAAGGTCGGCAACCCCAACGTACTCGTAAATCTTGTTTCGCGCCGCGTGCGGCAGCTCAATTCCGGGGGCGGGTCGCTGAGCCGGCCGTTGATCGCGGATACGGCGGGGCTGGGGGTGGCGGATATCGCTCTGCGCGAAATTATTGAAGATAAGATCAGCTTTGATCTGCCCGAGGAACTCCAGCTCGTTGAGACGCCGAAGCGCCGCAAACGCCGCTAAGCGCCCCAAAAGAATCTCGGATTTTCAGCCAGAAGGTTTAGCTTCTGGCTGATTTCGTTTATGGCCGACATTCTCAACAACCCGAAAGCGCGGCGCGATTACCATATCCTCGAGACGTACGAGGCCGGCATCGTGTTGAAGGGGACGGAGGTCAAGGCGTTGCGCGCCGGCAAAGGGCAGATCAGCGACGCGTTTGCGCGGGTGGAGGATGACCAGGTGTTCCTCTACAACGCGCACATCGACGAATACAGCTACGGGAATTTGCAAAATCACCAGCCCAAAGCCGTCCGCAAACTGCTGCTGCACAAATCAGAGATTCGCAAGCTCTTCGGCCACTCCGCCGTGAAGGGTCATGCTCTTGTTCCGCTTTCGTTTTATTGGAAGAACGGCAAAGTCAAAGTCGCGCTCGGGCTCGGCAAGGGCAAAGTGCAATACGACAAACGCGAAGACATCAAAAAGCGCGACTCGGAACGCGAACTCAAACGCGCCCAAATGCACCGACTCAAGGGAAAGTGAGCGACTTGCGACGTCGCGGCCCTGGGGCGGTCGCGAGCGGCGTCGCGACCCTACCGTCAAAGGAAAGTGAGGGACTCGACCCGTCGCAGTCGCTGGTCTTCAGGCGAAGCCCAGAAGGCGTCGGAGTCCCGTCTTTAGACGGAAGCTGTCACAGTCGCTGGGCCAGCGCCTTTTGGCTCGCGTCAAAGACTTCCTTATGGAGGGAATTGCCGTTGGCGTCCATCGTCACCACCGCGGGAAAGTCTTCCACTTCAAATTCCCAAATGGCTTCCGGCGCGCCAAATTTCTCCATCATGTAAACGCCCCGCACTGACTTGATGCATTCGGCGAGCACTTGCGCCGCACCGCCGATCGCATGCAGATAGACGCAGCCATGTTCCTGGCAGGCCGCCAGCGTCCGGTCGCCCATGCCTCCCTTGCCGATCACTCCCCGCAAGCCGAACTCCTTGATGATTTGCCCCTGATAGGGCTCCTCGCGAATCGACGTGGTCGGCCCCGCCGCAGTGACTCGCCAGCGATCCTTCTCATCTTTGATCACCACCGGACCGCAGTGATAGAGAATGCCATTGCGGAGATTCACGCCGGGCGGAAGTTTCCCCCCTTCGTGCAGGTATTTATGCACCGCGTCGCGGCCTGTAAACAAGATGCCGGAAATTTCGACCGCTTCACCGACCTTCAGGGAGCGGATCAGCCCTTCATCGCACGGCGTCGTCAGCCTGGCCATATCAATAGAGCCAGCCTTCGATCTCGTGGCTGGCGTTCAGCTTCACGCCCTGGCGCCGGTAGGCCCAGCACATATAACTGACGCTGACAAAGAATGACGCCGGCAAGCGATTCGCCACACAGATTTTCACGCCGAGCAACGTCGTCTTGCCGCCGAAACCCATCGGCCCGATGCCAAGCTCATTGGCGGTGTTCAAAATATCCTGCTCAAGCTTATCGAGTTCAGGCACCGGATTCCGATCTTCGAGCCTGCGCAGAAATTGCTGCTTTGAAAACTCATAACCCGTCGCGCGGTCGCCGCCGATGCACACGCCCAGAATCCCCGGTCCGCACCCTTTGCCTTGCGCCTGCAACACCGCGTCGAGAATCACTTTGCGGCAGCCGTCCAGATCGCGATTCGCTTTGAGTTTCTCGCTCGGGAGCGAATACTGCGCACCTACATTCTCGCAACCACCGCCCTTGAGAACCAACCGCACTTCCGTTTCAGGGTTGCGACGCTGATGAAAATGGATCGTCGGCGAACCGGGCCCAACGTTGGTGCCGTCATTCACGCCGGTCAGTGAATCGACGGAGTTCTGTCGCAGATAACCCTTCTTGGTCGCGACACGCACCGCGTTTTTCGCGGCCTCTTCAAACTCGATCTGATCGAACCCGATTGGACAATCGACATAGAAGATGATGCTTCCTGTGTCCTGGCAAATCGGCTGGGACTTTTGCTTCGCGAGCTGGATATTGCGCTCGATAATTTTCATCGCCGATTCCGCGATCGTCCCCTTCTTCTCCCGTTCCAGCGACGCCAGAATGGCAGCCTGCACATCGTCGGGAATCTCCGCTGATGTGCGGCGAATCAACTCGACAAGCGAATGCTCCAGACCAGTCACATCAGAACGGTACGCCGGTAGCACAAACATTGTCAATCAGTGCAGCATCCTGCCAAGCCCGTTCGCTTGAAGTCCGTATTGCACGATCAAGATCCGAGGACCCAACAGCAATAGAAAAGCCCCGCATGCGCGAACGGAAGGGACTGAGCCGGCGCGGTGGGACACCGGCGCCTTACCAGCTTAATCGGAGCCGGCGACGGCGGCACGTATCAAATAGGTGATCTCGGTCCTGCCGCGTTCGGGCGACGCGAGGACAGTCGTCACGGTCTGGGGCTGGCGCATGACGAGGACTTCCATGCCCCGGCCGGGCTCGCGTTTGATTTGCCAGCCGTTGGAGCGCGCGATGGC
>Ga0193697_1000338_pt1 | contig 17571 bp, 25 predicted proteins | sample L3m2metaG_FD_145073 | JGI IMG/M metagenome (GOLD analysis project Ga0193697, IMG submission 145073) | Soil microbial communities from a riparian zone of the East river system, Colorado, United States - L3m2 | ecosystem: Environmental > Terrestrial > Soil > Riparian zone | place: USA: East River... | reverse complement strand
CCTCCGTTGACCCGCTCCGTAGAAATCCGTCGAAGAACCTAAAGCCCCCGGGGGTGGCACGCCCTTTGACGCCGATGAATGATTCGCGAATCGTGTCGAGATGCGTGCATTGGTCTACCGGCGCTGCGCCGCGTTCTCTCTTCATTCGATCTCCCACCCTAGGCATTCGTGTTCTGTCCCGCCTTACCGTTGGCGAATCAACACATAGAAGGACACGTCCTTCGTTTGTGGTATGGGTTCGTTCGTGACAATACGGTTGGTCACCTTGTACTTGACCAGTTCGGTCCCGGCCTTGAGACGGAGTTGGGTCGCCCGGGCTTGGGGCATCACGATCCCTTCGTTGTCCTTGGTCATTAAGCTGTCAACGCCAATGATGAAGAACAAAGAGGTTGCGATGAGCACCCCGGGGGCCAGGTGTTGTTCGGGCCCGATAGTCCCCGTACCCCAATCGAACTGGAACACCTCCTCGGCATCGGGGTCTTTGATGACCGTGCCGCCAGCGCGAATCACTCTCATGGAATCTCCATGTCGTCAGGCCATTCAGGGACCAGGATGATCTGCGGGGTCTCGACGACTAGGATGGTCTGCGGCCATTCGGGGACACGGATCACCCACGCAGGCGCGAGCAAGGTAAACAGCGTCGGCGGTTCCGTCCGGATCGACGGTTCCTGCCGAATACGAAGCACCAGCCTATCGGGGAACTTCGGCCACCATGTGACGCCCTGCTGGGCGCTGCCGATCGCGATCGACGGCACGACGAGCACGGCATCTGTGCGGTAGCGTTGGGCGACCAGATCCCGCGGCCGTGGCATCCACCAGATCACCGGATCAGGCGGACGGACAGGCTCCGCATGGACCGAGCCCAGCGGAAGCACCTGGCGCGGGAAGACGCGGAACGTCGGGAGCCAGGGCAGGTCGCCAGCGACTGACGCGTCTGGTTCACGCAACGGCGCGGCGAGTTGCGACGGGATCAGCCGGAGCGCTCGGAAGAGGGGTCGGAACTCTGGGAGCCACGGCAGATCCGAACGCCCATCGGGGTCGACAGGAACCGTGGGCTTGCTGTAGACAGACTCGACGCGCGCGAACGGCCGAATGACCAACCGCGGCTGAACGATCCAGGGGATTTGCGGCGCGGGCGAGGCGTCTGGTTCACGCAACGGCGAGGCGTAGACAGAGACAAAGGCACGCCTCGCACGATAGAGCGCCGGGAAGTCTGGGAGCCAAGGAAGATCCGACCGCGCCGCCCCATCGAGTGGTAATGGGGCCTTAGCAATGACCGTGCCGGCAAGGAAGGGCCGCGCCAGCACGATCCGAGGCGGCGCGGGCCACCAGCCGACCTCAAGGGGAATCGCAACTGGCCCGGCCACCGCCTGGAAATGGGTGTAGCGATCCGGCTGGACGAGACCGTCGCCATTGAACCGCAGCGGACCGTCAGGGACCACAGGCGCCGAGGGCACGACGACGAGCGCCATGACATCTGAGACATCACGCCGCGGCAGTACCAACCGGTCAGGGTAGTTCGGCCACCAGGTGATGTTCTGGGACGCACTCGCCGTGACACTCGACGGGGAGGCCAGTTCGGATCGACCCGTGACTGGTCCGCGCACGATCTCTGGGATGCGCGGGGTCCAACTGAAGTCCGGCGTGACCCCTGACGGAACGAAGACCGGACCAGCGATCGCGAGATAGTGGACAGTCCCGCGGGATTGGATCTGCGCCGCCCCGGTGTTGTCGGAGCTGCCGTCTGCGGCCGGCGGAGGGGGCGTCACCGTCAGGGCGTGAGCGGCGACCGACCGAATCAGCGGCACGCGTGGCGCGGGATCGAGCGTCTCTGGCCACCAGGTGATGTTCTGGGACGCACTCGCCGTCTGACTGGGAGGGCTGACGAGCACCGACTCGAGCCGCAGGTACGGCTTGGCGTAGTCGGGGAGTTTCGGGAGCCACCCGAGCGTCACGGGTGCCGCTGGCTGATCTTGGACGGGCGCCGCGAGGATCGACTGGGTGAGTGTGAGCCTGGCACGAACCGCGAACTCGTTCAGCGGTTCCCACGCGAGCGGCTGCCCAGCGACCATCGGGCCGGCAAGGGGCGCATACTGCGCGGTCGGCCCGCGATAGAGTTGTCCGGCACTCACCGTCGGCGCCGCGTCCGCCGCCGCCGCGACCAACGGCACAAGCGCGAGAACCGATACGATCACCCGTGGAGCGGGCAGGACGACGCGCGGGGCGTTGGTGAAGTACGGATCGCCACCAGATTCGAGCAATACGACGCCCGACCCGTCCTCGAGTTGGACGCCATCAATCGGGCTCGATTCCAGCAGATAACGATCAGCCATTGATTTTAAAACAGCGTTGTCACAACCACGCAGCCATGGCCGCCACGACCGCCGAATCCACCGGCCACCCCGGCGCCGCCACCGCCACCGCCGCCAGGGAACCCGCCATTACCGCCCGTGACGACTGACGAGCCGCCCCCCACGCCCCCCGACCCCCCATAGGGCAGATGCGTCGAGTCCGTCCCAGCCGCGCCCTGTGCGGAGATTACCCCGGGGGCGCCGCCGCCTGCGCCAGACCCAGAGATGTTGGTGTTGGTCCTGCCGCTCGATCCCCCGCCCCCGCCTCGAAGGCTGTACCCGTTTAAGAGGCTCGTCGTGGCGGCGTCGGTATCGGCGCCAGACTCTCCGCCACCGCCACCCCAATCCGCCGGCGAGCCTCCAACCGGGGCCGTCGTCCCTGATCCGCCGCGTCCGCCGAGACCACCGTATGCCACGAGCGCGTTCGTCGCGGCGAGTGCTTCAAGGGGCGCGCGGGTGGTCTGCGCCGCGAGCGCAACGGTTCCACGGCCAGACCCGCAGCCCCCGTTGCCGCCATCGGCTGACGCCGCAGCCGTGGCGGCCGTGCCGGCGATGCGATAGGCGGCCGTGAGCGGACCTTGCCCACCCTTCTCGAACTCGGACACGACGCCGGCATTGCCCGCCTGATTCAACACAGTGGTCGCCGCCCCGCCCTTGCCGGCATGGACAGTGACCGTCGCCGCCAGATCGTCAGCCCGATAGGAGGCTTCGTCATATCCACCGCCCCCACCGCCCCCGCCGCCGGCGGCCGTGGTCGTGGTGTTCCCGCTCGAACTGCTCCCACCGCCGTCGCAGATCTGCACGCGAATCGAGACCGCGCGATCCGGCTTCACCCACGTATCATCGAGATCAGGCGGCGAGCCGATGAACGTCTGGACTTGCATGGGCCGGCCATTCTCGGACGAGTCCGACGGCAACCACGCCATCACCGTCGAGACGTCGACGGTGGAGGTTCCCCAGGTGACCGTCGAGGCACCGAATGACCCGCGGTTCGCCTTGACACCCGTCAGCACGTAGATACCGCCGCCCGTTCCGTCCGTCGTCCCGTCGTCGAACTGCTCGGTCACACTCGTCAGGTCAGCGTTCGTTGGACTCGAACCCTGCGCCGCCGCGTTGTCGATCGCGTGCCCGAAGATCGCCATGATCAGACAGTTGTCCATCATGGTCGTGCCCTTGTCTGATGTGCCGGTCGTCGAGGTGGTGAATTTGAACGCCTGCCCGCAGATGATGAAGGGATCACCGATGATCGGACAGCCGCGGACCGCCAGCATTACGCCGTAGGTGTGATCGCCCGTGTCTGGAATCGTAGGGGCGGACTCCGATCCGTTATCCCGCTTCCAGAAGATGGACAGTTTGACGGTGCCAGCCGTCGCCGCCGCGCCGATCCCGTTCTGCGGCCCGAGCTGCGTATAGCCTGCAGGCGGCGTGATGTTCGACTCGTTGCTCGACTGCAGGATCAGTACGAGGATGTCGTTCGCCGCGTGCGTCCCCGGTAACGTCGCCGTCGGCACGCCGGTGCTGGTGAACTCCGCACCAACGGATGCGATCGTTGGCAGTGTAGGTAACGACGCCCGGATTTGGGCGAGGGTCATCTTCTTCGACGCCCCGGCCTCGTTGACGGCGAACTCACTGGCCGACGTGGCCGTGGTGACCGCCGTCAACGCGCTGATCTTGGTATCGGGCATTACACCTTACTCGGCGGGGTCATCCCGCCTGGCAGCATCGTCGCGCCGGTCGGCCCCTGGAGATTTGTGTGTCGTGGTTGCCACGGCAACGCCAAGCCTCCACCTCCCGCTGCCGCCGCCGCGATCCTGACGCCGAGCTGCGCCCAGTTCCCAGGAGGGCCAGTCGTCCACGACATGATGTCGCCAGCGACCGACCCATCCTGCACGCTGAACGCAAGCCCGCCGTTCTTAAAGACAAACGTCTGACCGGCATCCTCAGAGACTTCCGTCTCGGCAATGACGCCGTCCATCAAATAGTCGTCATCCACCGCCGCGCCAATCGCCGCCAGATTCGGGTTTGCGCTGTTCCCGCTGTTCGTCGTCTGGTTCGTGAGGGGGGTCGTTTGATGCGCCCCGGAAAACAACGCCGCGCCCACCGCCTGTTCGCCGATCGCTGTCCCGCTCCAGGTCGCCCGCACGATCTTGCTCGCGCCGGCCGTGGGGTTGATCCGATACCAGAATCGCAGCTTCAAATTGCCAGCGGCGAATTGCGAATCGAACGCCGTCAACGACTCGTTCACCCCTGCCGGGTCATAGACGACCGTGTTGAGCGTCTCGCTCGCCGTGTTGAACACCACGCCGACCACGAGCACGCGATCCGTCTGCGACCCAATCGTGAACACCGCCGTGTCGAGCGTCGAGACCGCTCCCGAAAACGCCCCGGCTCCGGTTTCGTAGACAACCGGCATTTACTTCACGTTCGTCGGGGCTTCACAGCCGTAGCCCACACAGTTCGTCACGCCGTAGGCCCCGACTGGCACCACCGTGCTGGTGAAGACGCCGCCCGATCGGACACGCCCCATCGTCGCGCAGGCACCTGTCACGCGGAGATTCGTCGGGGCACTCACAAACGTGCAGGCGGTTGTCGTCGAGTTGTCGTCCAGTGTGGTAGCTGCGACCACCGCGGCGAGGCTGGCGTAGCCGACCCCGTTGTAGGTGAAGCCAAGCCCCGACGTCCAGACGTTGTAATCGCTAATAGACGGAATCCCTTGAGACGCGGGATACATCTCCGTGTTGCTGGAGTTCGCGCTGTGGTTGATGTTGTTCCACCACTCCAAGTTGGCGAGTTTCCCATCTGAGGGCGTGTAGTTGAACGTCTCGGTGTTGTAACAGGTGTTGTTCCAGACCCACGTCCCACGGTCCGTCCCGCCAGATCCGCCGAGATGGCTGACGCAGCTCCCGGCGTTGACGGCGATGTTCCCGTAGATGCGGTTGTCGTCGCAGAACGAGTAGGGCATGACGGCGCCGATGCAGACCTGAAACGCCCCACCGCTAATATTGTTGACGTAGTTGTAGCGTTGGATATTACGCTGGCCGTTTTCCTTGTCGTCGATCCCGGTCGCCTCGAAGCCCTCCCCGTCATGCGTGTTGTATTCGATGATGCCGTCTTCGGTGTGATAGAGCTTGACCGCGCTCCCCTGGTTCTGGTCCCTATCCGCCGAGACATCCATGCTCTCAAACAGATTGTTATGAATCCACGGAACTGTATGCGCTTCGAGGAAGATGAAACTCCAGTTGCCGTCGCCGAACCAACCGACGAGAAACGTGTTGCCGTCGAGTTCCCAGCCCGCGACACAACCCACGCATGGTGCGCCGCTCTGTGTATGGTGGAGGTGTGCGGCGCCGATGATCGTGAACCCGTGGATGCGAATGTGACTCTGACCGTTGGCGGTGATCGTCGCGCCTGCACATTCGTTCGCGACGTAGCCTGCGCAGTTCCGCAAGATGGGCACATGCGGTGCCCCGGGAATCGCCGGAACATAATTGCGAATCGTGATGCGGTTGCCACTGCTGCCTGAGTGGATCGGATAGAACCCGCTCTTGTCCCGATAGCCGCCATCCACGACGTCTCGCGTGTAGATCCCGCTTCCGTTCATGAAGTAGCAGGTATCCGACCCAGACGTCGGAGCCTCGAAACACGGCTGACCGATATTGAATGGACCCGCGCCACCAGGCGACGACGCGCAGACCGGATCGGCTGGCGCGACACTGTTACGTGCGCCGTTGCCATTGTTCGAGCAGGCGTTGTTGGCGAAATAGTCCGTCGCCTCTACGGACGAGGCGGACCCGAGCAGGAGCAGCGCTAGCAGGACGGCGAATCGCCTCAAAACGCCACCAGCAGTTCCGTGGAGGATGGACCATAATTCGTCTGCCAGTCCCCGCCAAAGGCACCGACCGAAAAGATCCTTACGTAATACGTCCCTGACCCCAGGGCGCTCAGGTCGTAGGTCGTCGCTGTTGAGCCGACATGCGTCACGAGCTCGTCCGACAAACCCGGGGCACTCCCCACCTCGATCCGGTAATCAATCGCGCCGAACACCGCATCCCATTCCACGACCGCATCGCCACCACCACCAACGACCGGGACGACCATCGGCGTGGCCGGAGGCGTCATCCCGCCCCGCAAGGCCCGATTCTGCCCGCGTGACGATCCCTGCGTACACGGAGACCAGTCCACCCTAGCGACCCCCGGTGATGTACTGGTAGAAGCGCCCCCACCCGAGCTTGCGCGTGATCGCTTTTTCCTGTTGCTCGAGCCAGAGTTCCGCCGGCGTGCAACGGCCTTTCTCGTGGCATGGGATGCAAATCGCCGTCATGCACTTGCCGCAGAACGCGCCCGGAGCCTCGGTGTGGACTCCGGGCGTCTCCGTGGGCAAGAGATAGACGGTCGAGGCAGAGCCTGGCTTCACGAACACGATCTTTTGACAATGCCCGCATTGGATCGAGTCGTACTCGATCGGATGGCGGACATCGGGATCGACGGCCCGGAAATAGCCCTGCGCCCTGCCCATGCCTACTCCTCGAAGCCGATGTTCCCGGCGTAGGTCGAGGCGCTCGCGGCGCTCAGCCCAATCCCACAGCCATTGGTGGCCGTCGCGGGGGTCACCAGTTCTCGGCCGGGGTTGGCGTTCCACTGCCACGACGCGCGGCCGTTGAGCGGTTCCCGATAGAGCTCAACGCCCGCAGCAAACGACGCGGCATCGACCGTGATCAGATGCTTGGAGATGGCGAAGGAGACCGCGTCGGCCACGTCGAGTGGCGCGGGTGTCGTCACCGTGCCGGTGCCGGTGTTGGTGATCCGGCGGACGACATACTGATGGACGCCGTCGTTGGATGCCGCCGTGCAGGCGATCCCGAAACTGTACCACTTCGTGCGGCGAATGCCGGTCGACGGCGCTGCGTAGAGTTCCGCGACTTCCAACACGCTGTCCGCGCCGGTCTTTGTGAAAGGAACCATGTAACCTGGCATGACACTGTACCCGCCTCTCGACTCTCACATCGTGAACTCGTCAGGGTGGCAGGAACGCATCGGAGGCCCCAGAGGCGTGCGATGCTGAGCGAGCCTGAACGTCGTACCCGAACTACTCTTGCGCGTCGACCCACTTCCCGGCGGCAATCACGATCGCCTGCACATGCCGAAGAACAGTGGACAGCAAGACCTTCGTCGCTGGGCTCATACCGCCCCCTACGGCGTCCAGGTGAGGGCCGACGTCGGGATCGCGACGCGCGTCCCACCCGGCGGTGTCCACTGGAGCCGGACCGTAGCCCCGCCGTCCCGCTCGTAGAACTCCAACCGGACGGCCACCGGCAGACCGGAGGTCATCGCGACGGGAGCGCTCGTCCGAGTTGTGGGCGCCTGATCGATCCATGAATCGACCACGAGCACGCCGCCGATCCAGAGCCGTACGCCATCATCGGTCGTCGTGCTGAACGTGTAGTTGCCCGAGGTGGGCGCGGTGACGAATCCTGTCCACCGAACAGAGAAGTTATCAATTGGTAACGGTGCTCCAGGTGACCCCAAGAGCCAATCGAAGTCCACTTGCGGATCGACGCGCGTGAGCACGAGCGCGCCAAAGGCAATCCCGGTGTAGTACTCACCGGTCAGCCCAGCGCCTGGCAGGATGACCGTGCCGCGAGCCACTGTGGGCGCCGCTTGCGCGCGTGGCGCTGGCACCTGTCCAGCGCCCACTGGGAGGCTCACGGGTACCGAGAGGACACCCGAGCTCCCTACGGCCTCGACGACGATCGCATGAGTCCCGGCATCCACCCCAGCTGCGATGGTGAACGTTGGCGGCGGCACGGCAAAAGGAAGCGTCTGTACAACAGTGCCGTCGATCCGAAGTTGATAGTTCTGGGTATCAGAGAGGCAGCTCGCGCTCGGCGGAGAGCAGGGCACCCACGCCGGCGGCGTCGCCGTGTTCAATTGGAAGTAGCTCGGCGCATGATCGAACGTCACGCGGAAGGCTTCGCCCGCCGTCAGTGGTGGCGACGGTTGTGCCGCCGCGACGAGCAGCAGAACAGCGACCAGCAACAGCGAGCGGTTCATCGCTCGTAGACCACCCACGTCGTCCGCGCCGCCCCCGCACAGTCGGTCACTGTGACCTCCACCAACCGATAGGCCGCCACGTCAGCAGCTAGCCGCGTTATGACCGTGAAACTGCTGGCGCCGCTTGGGCTCGAGGCGCAGGAACCACCAAGGGAAAAGGGGTGCTGGCCGGCGAGACCGCCTGCCCGCCTGGTCCGAGGGCGCGAATCACCGCCGTATACGTGCCAGGCGCTAATCCGTTGACGTACGTGTTGATGTCCACAGAGATGGTGCTACCGACCGGCGCCGGCTTGTTCAGGTTGAAGGCCGGCAACGCCGCGCCGCCCGAGGGCGTCACCACTAACTCGTAGGACGCGACCACGTTTACCCCTTGGGCTACGGTGGTGTGATCCGGATTCGCTGGGAACGTGACCGTCCATGGCCCCGTCTGCGCCTGCACGGTTGAGGCGCTTCCGATGAGCAGTAGCCAGACGAAGAGCACGCACCTCCATCGGGTGGAGTGGGAAGGAGCGGACGGCAACCGGCGGCTGGCCAATAATCGCTTCGACACACAGTCTCCGTTCTGGCCACGGCGCGAGCGCGTCGAGAATCAGCTGAAGCTGTCGCGCGCGAATCTCGCTGAAATCGGCCAAGGTAAAATAGGGAATGTCTAAACTAGAGTAAAGCTGAGGCAGGCAAACGCAACAAAGTGACTACGCTACGTAGTCGTCCGAGCCTCGATCACGACCTTGCGAGGATCGAGCAACGAGAAGAATGCCGGCCACTCGGCGCCGCAGATCCGGCAGCGGAGCACCTTCCGCCGACACCCTTTCCGTTTGCGGCTATCAATCACGCGCGGCTTCTTCGCGTGACCATGCGGACAGGTTTCCGGATCGCGGAGCTTCACGCCTAGTCGTCCCCGTGCCGGGGGGAGAGAGCCGCCTCAAGTTCATCAGCGCAGACTTTCCACCCAATGCCCATCGTGGAGTGGATCTGGTCTGTTGCTGCTGCCCGAGCGCGCCATTTACCGATCAGTGGCTCAAGGCGGTCCAGACGATCCGCCGCTTCCCGCAGCAAAGCATCACAGGTCTCGTGAATCGCCTTGTCTAGAATCTCTGTCACAACTTGATCGCAGCCTTCGCAGGCCAAAATTTGGCGCGCGACTCGTTCGCGTAACCGCTCCGACAGGGGGCGCAGGTCGGTCATCGCTCGTCGGCCTCATCTTTCAGTTTTTCGATCTGTTCGGCTGTCGCGTCAGGACGTTCGCCAATGGCTAGCGTCAACGCATCCTTCGCCACGGCAACCGGCAGCAGCGCCACGTTCACCGCCGTTCGCACAAGCTGAGCGAATAGCTTCATCTCGTCTCTCCTGCCTGGGGAGGCCGGGAGGAGGCCAAGGCCGCTGTTATGTGGCCGTGACGTTCAGCTGTCTCTTTATCTAGTTCGTGAGTGTAAAAAACAGGGTAGGGTTTCGTGCCCCACCACGGCCAGAACCACCACTTCTCGGCATGGGTAAAATACATGCCGCCATTGAGTGTCGGGTCGCCAGCAACTACGAGGCCGGTGATAGATAGCTTTTGACCAGTCTCAATAATTTCAGGAATGAGGTCGTTGGCTGGCTCGCGTATTTGAACCGTTGAACGACCTGGGACCACCCAGGGCAGTAGAAACAGCAATGCGAGCCAGACCCGGTCAAGACCCTCCATTGTGGTCCTCCTTCAGCGCCATCAGTTCAGCCACGGCCCGGTCGCGCTGTAACTTGAACACATCACTTGCGGCGCGCAGCGTGTCCCGTTCCTGCTCGGCCGTTTGACGAGCCTGGAACTGTAATTCCAGCAAATCGATACGCACACCCTCTCCGACACCGCTTTGTGCAAAGTCGGCAATGTCCATCTCAGGGTCGCGAATCAGATTCAATATGATGTCCCGCTGCCGATGGAAATAGTCCCGTTCCTGCTCGGCGGCTACCAGTTTCTGCTGCTCAAACGCCAAGACAGATGCCATGTTCAACTGCACCAGGGCAAGCGCCTGCTGGCTCTCCGCGAGGGACTGACGGAGCTGGGCCACCTCAGTTCGCAGGTATGCCTCAGCGCCGTTCGCGCGTGACCGTGACCGGCTCCACGCTTCGCGGTAGAGTCGCGTGATCGAGTCACCCTCTAGCGGCTTTGACGGCAGTGGGGTCTCAGGAACAGGCAGGGCTGGCCCACAATCGCGCGCATCTTCACCAAGGCAGAGCGACGTCTCGTAACAGCATGGGCCAGAATGCCTGTGTGGCAGCTTGCAAAACTTCCCACCAGCGAGCACAGAATAATTCGGGCACGTCGCTTCTAGCTGGTCGCTCATGCGCTCACGTCCTCTCTCGGGCCACGCGCTGGATAGGCCACCAACGTCCACGTTCGGCATGGGCGAACCCGCACGGCTTCGCTCGGAACGTCTGCCCGCACTGACTACAGCGTGGCTCTGGCTTTCGACGCTTTGGCTTTTTTCTCATGGCATCCTCTTTCGTGGGGTCGAGTCGTCCGCCCGAACGCTGACGGTGATGTCGCCGGCTTCGGGCTTGCAGTTAGGCGACACCGCGTCGTGCAACATCCTGGCAAGTCGTTCCTCGTTGACGCTCGCGGCTTGTAGCTTATTCGTGCTGCTGCCGGTAGAGCCGCATTTCGCACAATGCCACGCGATGGTCATCTCACCCGTCCTTTCTGGTCGAGTCGTCTGGTGCGGGAGCCTCCAGCCGGAGCGACCTAATTCTGGCCGCAAGACCTAGCGTAATATCCTGATGACCAGGGCCTTCACGCTTGCGAACACGTCTAGTTTTGGGGGCACCGACACCGTCTAACGTGGCATGCGCCTCGTTGCACTCGCTAATCGCGTGCTGCCAGAACAGTGGCTGCTGCTGTTGGAGCAGGCGAGCGGCTGAGGCGAGGAGACAGTGAGCGCACCAAATCGACAAGTTGTCGGGATGCATCTCCGGGCAATTGCAAAGCTCGTCAGCATAACAATGCCGCAATTTTGCTTCCGCCAGGATCGCCGCTGGGCTCACGTCGCTCATGGGTGCCCCACTGCGTGTCGTTTTTGAGGATGCGATCATAGAACGCGGCGAGCGCCAGTAAATCTCCATCAGGATCCTAAGTCTGAGGTAGACGCCCGCGAAAAGGCGTGGCAATCAGCCAGGAAGCGGACGCGGACGCGGAAGCGATTAAAGTCAGTTGTCTCGCCAACGTGCCGCCGCTTCCTGCCAATCTGCCGACTGCTTCGTCCAATCACCTCCGCTGACATTCGCCAGCGTCTCGGGGTTTGATGCGCCCGCCGGAAAACTGCATGACGAACTCGTAGTGACCCAGCCCCGGCTGCTCGAAGCCTCGTACTTGCAACCCACTAGTGATAACCACGCGCCAGCCCACTGTTTCCAGATACCGCGCAACCTCCATAGAGATGCGCCAGCCTGGATCGCGACGACGTTTCGCGATGAGCGCCTTCGCGCGCTTCGACTGCGGCTTCTTCTTCACTCGTCACCCCCAGCAAATTCCGGAAGCATCCGTGGCAGTTTCCCAGTCGAGTACGCCCCGCCGATCTGCGGGATGACGTATTGACCTATCGTCTTGTCGCCCGGCATGACAATATGCGCGAGGAATTCTTCCTCAAATGTCGTGACACCGTTCTCGACCGCCTCCAGTTTGGCTTTAATGATGAGCAGGAGCGCCCGCCAGCGCGTCCGAGTCGCCTGCGCCAATTGTTTCTCGTTGCGACGTCCGTCAGGTGCCGGGACTGGCAACTCGAAACGAATAAGCCGATCACGCATCTTGAACTGAATGACGACACGCGGCGGGTTCGTCTGATGGCCGGTCATGTAGGCTTCCGCCTTGTGCTTGTCAACGACAAGTTTCTCGATCTCGATCTTGGTCCGCTCGACGGGGACTTCCGTGCTCTCTGCGAACGTCACAAGGCACCTCGTTGCTGGCTGCGGTAGATCCCATCTCCGTCAGCCTCGTAGGCTTCGAGCTTTTCCGCAATCTCCGCCAGGATCGCCGCTGGGCTCACGTCGCTCATGGGTGCCTCGCGCTAGAAGTTTTCGTTGACGTTGGAACTGTTCCCATGCCTGGGAAAATATTGACAAAATCGTCACTAGCGCGCAGCCCGAGCAGATCGAATAGCCACCAGCAAAACGTCTCAGGGTTCGCGCCGGTTAACCCCCTCCGAAAGTGATTGGTGTGTGTCCGCCCAGGTCAGCGCGACCGCGAGGGCGGCGTATTCGTGTCCCTTGATGCCAAAGAGTGGCCCCGGTGAGGCCTTGACGCCAATCGCCAGCGCTTTCGTCGGCCCGAACCGATCCTTTATCGCCTGCCGGACGTTCGCATCCGTCGCGCGCGCCGAGTGGCAGAGATGCAGCTTCACGGTCCGCCGCGGCAGTTGGAAGGCGTGCGTCAGGTGATTCGGCCAAGCTTGATGAAAACGACCCGACCACCAAACCGTACGGAAAACTTCCATCCCGACAGCCATCCCGTACGACTGGAATTCCTCGACGACGAGCACGCCAGACCCGTAGACCTGGCGCAGCCGGCAGAACTCGAGGATCTCCGCATTGGGCTGCGTCCAGTGGCCGACGATCCGCTTCGCGGCCGGATCGTAGCCGACCACCGCCGAGACGTCCGAGCCGGGATCGAGCGCGTAGATCATGCCGCTGGCTCCCGGCGTCGCGCCAATCGTGCGCGCTCCGCCTCCCGAATCCGCAAGTTCCGCTCCCCGTGCCGATAGCACTTCAAGAACGCCTCCACGAGCTGGCTCCGCGTCATGTGCGCCGGCAGGCTGTCCGCGTAGGACTCCGCGATCTCTTTTTGCTTCTCGTGGTTGCAGGCGAGGCCGCGCTTGTCGCTCACTGCTCGTCTCCAGCGGCGGCCTTTTTCGGATCGAACGGTTCCTCGACCGGTTCGAGCGCCGGCTGCTCCGCGATCGGCCGGCCTCGGATAAACTCCCCGAGCTTGTGTTCAAGGACGCGCCGCTCCTGCGAGCCGTGTTGTTCCGCGAGGATCTCCGCGTGCATCCGTCGCATGGTTTCGATCCGTTCTGCCGCGTCAGTCTCGCTCACGAGACGGCCTCACCAAAGAGCGGCGCGACCGCCGCGATCCGCGCCTCAGCAATCTGGACGTAATCCGCTTCCCGCTCGATCCCGATGAAACGCCGTTGCTCGTACCGACACGCCATCCCGGTTGTCCCGCTGCCGGTGAACGGATCTAAGACTCGACCGGGACGCTCTCTGAGATTGCCTCCACATTTCGGACACGTCCTGAGACTTTGATGAGCCCCGCGCAGTGCGGGCATCGAATGGGCCGCGCCGGTGGCTTCTTCATCCGGTCGTGACGGCTTTTCTGCATCACCTCGAGGTTCTCCGGACGGTTGTCCTGCCTCTTCCCGTTCAAGTGATGAACAACCTCCGTCGGCAGTAGATTGCGACCCAGCGCCGCTGCCATCACTAGACGGTGCTCCATGACATAACCCTCTCGGGTCGCCATTGGGTGGCTCGGAGCGTAAATCTGCTTGTACCCCTTCGCGCTGATCGTGTAACCCCTGGTAGACGGTCGATGTTTTGCGATCCAACGCGCTTGGCAGAGCTTCGAACAACAGACCGGGTTCGGCCTGTCCTTCCGAATCTCTCCGACAATCGTCTCTCCGCATTGCCTGCACGGCCCGAATGACTTCTTCCTTCTCGACATCAATATCCCCTTCGCAATAAGGACAAGCCCATACGGTTCGAGGCGTGACGAGCCGGACCAGCCAGCGCATCAACTCGACGGGCTTGACCGTGGGATGGAAGTTACCGCGCGGCTGGAGGCCTCGATTACGAGGGTTGTCGCCGCCGGGATTGCCCTCCTTGCGGCTCTCGTCGCGCTTCCGTGCGCTCAGGCGTTCCGTCCCGAAGTCCCGCTCTTCACGGGAAGGTTTCGCGACGTAGTAGAAACGAGAGGCGCCGCCACGATCGCCATAGCCTGCATTCGGAGTCGCTTCGTAACCATCGTGCGCCGGACGTCGCCATCCCTCGTTCACGCCTTCCGACTTCCCCCAACTAGGCCCAGCGCCTTTACCTGTCGGGCGATCCCCGGCTTGCTCGTCCAGTATCGCTGCCGCTTCTTCGTCTAGGAGGACGTTCGACGGCCAGCGGCCGAAATCCACGCCGGGCCGCAGATCCCCATTCTCATAGCCGCCAGACCAGTCGCTTGCGGCGCGTTCAGAATTACCGTTGCGACTCTGGCGCTCTGCGATGTCTTCGCCAGATGCGTCAATCCGGCACGCGTCGATGTTCAGCGCCGCTGTCCCGTGCGCAGCGTGACAGGCCGAGATCGTCCCCTTGAACGGCTTCCACGCCAGAGCGATCGGCTCGTGAGCCGGCTTCAGGGCCGTCCCCTTCCCGTCGCCGAGGTCGTAATTTTTAGGAAAACCCGTGCCGAATAACCAAGAGAACTTGTCCCGAATCACGAACCCGGCATCCTCGACCCCGCACGCCATCCGGTGATACGACCGTGGCGCACCGCAGACCAGCAGATAGCCGCCGGGCTTCAGCACGCGGAACACTTCCCGCGCCCACTGCTCGGTCCAGTCCTGAAAGCCCCGCAGGCCTGCGGTCGAATAGTCGTAGTCGATCTGACTCGGCGAGAGCGCTGGAGAGCGGTGGCGGCCGTGAATATTCGGATTGTCAGAGACGATCGCCGCCGCCTTCCGCTCGCGCGGGTGCATTAGCTTTCGAGTCTTGCCGGTGCCGGGCTTGAACGTGTCCCACTCTCGACCCATGAACCCGATCCCGTAGGGCGGATCCGTCACGACGGCGTCGATCGATTCGGCCTCGATCGTGGGGAGAACGTCGAACAGATCGCCGTGATGGATCACGAGTCCGCCGCCGCTTTCTGCCGATCACGTTCGTCCCGTGTCCCGCTTTCACACCACGGACGCGCGTGACACTTCGGCGTATGCGGACAGTTCCAGTCCCCGCCGGGCGACCAGGATGCCGACTTTTGCGAACCGCCACAGTTCACCGACCGCGAGAACCAATTCACGAGAAACTTCCGCATGCCGCTCGCCGTCTTCCGGTGCCCGTCGTTGGACTTCACCCACGCCAGCGCCTTCCGCGCTTCGGCGAGGATATTCAGCCCTGGATAGAGCTCGGCCCACTCGCCGACCTGCGCCTTTGTCAGGTGCCAGTCAGGGCCGCCCTTCCCGACAACCGGGAACGACAAGAGCGGAGCCACGAACGGCCGCGAAGCTAACGCTCTTTGTTCTGTTTCGGAAGGTAGTACCGGTAGTACAGGCAGTACAGGGTTTTCGGGGAGGTTAGCCTTGTCGTTATCGGAAGGTTTACCTAGAAGGTTATCCTCTAAGGTTTTTACAGGCCGTCCGCCCAGCTTTCCACCATCCCGTCGCCGCTGCATGATTTCGCGAATGACCTCAGCCGGCTTGTTGTGCTTCAGATAGTCGTGCATCCGCCAGCCACCGTCGACGACGTCCCAGAGTCGTACGGTTGTGAGCCGATCCGCCAACTCCGCGGCGTTCTTGACGCCGAGGAACTCGATCGCACTCGCTGGGATGAACCCGTCTGTCAGCCCGTCCTGGCAATACCCCAACCCACAGAGCCAGAGCCAGGACGCCTCCGGTCCTGCTGAGAGGAACTTCGGGTGTGTCCTGACGCTACTTTCCACCATGAGATACGCCAAGCGGTTACCCCTGGACTACGCGACGCCCGGCGTCGGTCAATCGGTATGCGCCGCAGTCTTTCCCGAACTCTGACTTCCGCTCCTGCCCGCTCTTGGTGACGAGCCCGCACCGCTCGGCCCCGTTCCGGATGCTGCAGACGCTCGACCGTGGGAGGACACAGCCGATCACCGTTTCGGGGTCGGTGGCATCCTCCCGTGTCGCGAGGAACCGCAGATAGCGCAGGGTCTTCTCGGCCAGCTCGCGCGGCGTGAAGGACTTCGCGGCCTTCCACGAGGCGTGCGAGCCTTTCGCGTAGGGCGCCAGCGGCTGCGAGAAGAGATCCGCTTGAGTCATTCGATACTCACGCCGGTCGCCGTCTTTGTTTGCAGCCCTTGGTCAGTCAGCACCAGCAACACGAACCCGCCCTGATAGAACGTGACGGCGGTAATTGTCCCGCCAGTTGAATGCCCGTTGTTCCACCAGCGCGCATACCGTCCGAGAAGATTCGTCACGATAGGCTCAGGCATTTTTAGAACCGGTGGCGGCTTGCCCGCCAGCACCGACGAGAGAGGGAGCTACCCGCCCTCTTGCTTATCGCCACTTTGTATCCCGCTGCGCGGTGAGCGGTCCCACGGCCGTGATTCGTCATCATGTGTGGGTTAGATGTCGCGTCCTTGGCACCGACAACACGCTGACGCCGTTCCAGGTGAACCGCATCGTTCCATCCGCCCGCTGCTTAGTCAGGAAGGCGAGCGTTAATTTCCGGTCGTCGTAGAGGTCATGGTGACGCGTACACATCATCGCGGTGTCCGTGACGGTGTGCCGCACCTCCGGTTCCTGGCCTCTGGTCTTGAATCGGCGCTTTTCTTCGAGGTGGCTCCATTGCGACTCACCGCCGCAAGGGCCGAGAAGCGTAGACGCCGAACCAACCCGACAGCGGCCATCCCGTTCGACACACGCCGCCCGAACCTTCGTCACTACAGCTCGGGCCTCGCGCGTCTCTCGGGCCTTCTGACGCTTGCGCGTCTCGGGCTTAGGTTGCACCAGTGAGCCGGGGCCGGGCATCAGCGGGATGCCTCCGCCGGTTGCGGTTCTGGCACTAACCCGCGTGCCACCAGATCCACTTCGCCGACGACCACACACCGATGCAGCCGAAACTTGCCATCGGTACACGTCGGGATACTGGCAATGTCCGCCGCCGTGAACTCCACCAGCAGCACGCGATAGCCGGGCTGCCAGTTCGACAAACACCAATCCAACGTTGCGACATTGATGCCGGCCGCGCACGACTCCAGCGGATCGGTGTTCGCGTCAGATACGCTGTAGGACTGGCCGATCTCGTAGGTAATGCCGCCGTTGAATGGTCCAGTGCCGGTAATCGTCACGAGCTTGTACGCCCGAATCGCGCCGGGCTGATCGCGGAGCATAAGCAGCGGCGTGCTTCGTTCAGCAACCACGCCGTTGGCCCCCGAGAGGTTGGCCCGCGAGAGGTCGGCCCCCGAGAGGTTGGCCCG
>Ga0193697_1000334_pt1 | contig 17659 bp, 18 predicted proteins | sample L3m2metaG_FD_145073 | JGI IMG/M metagenome (GOLD analysis project Ga0193697, IMG submission 145073) | Soil microbial communities from a riparian zone of the East river system, Colorado, United States - L3m2 | ecosystem: Environmental > Terrestrial > Soil > Riparian zone | place: USA: East River... | reverse complement strand
ATCGCGCGCCACACCGGCGATCCCGCCAATAAATGCAACCAGCGCGACGACCGCCAAAGTGGTTTCCACCCCGGCTTCCGTCATGTTTCGAAAATCGTGCGCGGGCGCGAGAATCCCAAATGCGCCGGCGCCAATCACGACGATGATCAGGAACAAGAGCCGGATCCACGGGAACCTGTAGAAAGACCAGACAATTGCCTGGAGTGAAACCATCATTGTTACCAGCGTAAGAGTGTGAACGCGGACCCACGAAGCAGAAATTCGGACGCCCCAAATCGGCAGGGCCACCTGGCTCCAGAAGCCATAAAACAAGGCGATAGCGCACGCCCCGTAAATCATCGGCAGACCGGCCAGAAAACGCGTGCGCAATGGCAGAACGAACATCCGCGACGGAAATCCGGCATGCCGGCCGCGCGTGTCCACTTCGACGTAGCAGAAAGTCCAATAGAGTATCGCGATTGCGAACATGAAAAACAGCGCTTGAAAGACTCGAAACCATTCAGGTCCCGGAATGAGCGTTATGGGAAGCCCAATCGCCACGGAGATGAGCGCCCATCGATTGCGCGACCAGAGTTCCCAGGAGATTGCTTTGGCGGCAGCGTTCATATCAATTCTTTCGTCGCACCGGAAACAGCGTCGCGGTCATCTTCACTGTCATTCTGCTTCTCTCGAACTGGTCCCGCAGCGCCTGCGCGAACTCGACGCCTTGTTCCGGGCCGAGCATGGATTGCGCGCGAATAATGGTTCGGTTGTTCATTCCCTCCATTTCGCTGATGAACTGGTCCAGGCTTCCTTCGGAAAAAATTTCCGGAAGATGGTCCATGTCGAAGTTATGCGGGTTGTGAAAATCGTGGGTGAAATGCGTGGCTGCGCGCTCTTCGTACATCGCCCGCAACAAGGCGTCTTCCTGCTCCGAAGTGAGCGGCACGCCGGCCTCCGTGAATTTCGATCGGAACTCATTGAGGCGCTCTCGCTCTGTCATCGAATCCTCCTGCCAGGCGTAGCCTTCGTAATTCCGGTCACCCAGGAACGCGCGAATCTCCCCATCGGCCGCATCGCGCTGCTCGCGCACGGAACGCCCAAGCTGCGCAAGCTCCGTATCACTCAGTTGGCCGCTCATCAATCCCATAAACAGTTCGGCGTCTCCGGCGTGCTTCTTCTTCACCAATTCCCGCAGCGTCGCCCCCTGTTCGGGCGTGAGACCGAGCTGTTGGACGAGATTCGAGCTGACGATTTGTTTGACGCTCTGCTGGATTGCCTTGTCCTGCTGCTTCTTCATCGCCGCTCGCATTTGCGGATCGCGAAACAATTTCGCTGCAGGTTGTTCCATGTTCGTAACCACGACCGGCTTCGCTGGCTCCCGGCGCGAAAGATTCTCCGCTTCGACCTGCAGCAGTCGCTGCCGAAAACTGTCCCCTCGTTGCTCGGCCGTAACCGCCCGAGCCTCCGTTTCCTGCAGAGCAGACTCCATCTCAACGGCTTGCGCCCGCGCTTTCGTTTGCGTTTGGCGATAATAGAACAGCCCAAAAACCAGGACCACGATTCCTGTGCCGGCGAAAAGAAGTTTGTTCACGGCATGAGGGGGGTTAATGGGCCGAAGCGTGCGCGACAAAAATTTCATCGAGCGACGGCGCATGTTCCGACACAATTTTACCACCAAGACGATTCGCTGCCGTCGCGACATTTCCGATGCCGTTGCAAATCACGGTCCACTCCTGGCCTGCGCCCGTCACGGCGATCGCGCCATCCAATGTGGGCGCGCGCGACAATGGCGAATCGAAGCGAATGACCAACCGCCGATGGGAATGCTTGATCTCTTCGAGAGGGCCGCAGAGGACAAGCCGGCCATTGTGCATCATCGCCAGGTGATCGGACACACGTTCGACTTCTTCGAGAAGGTGCGACGAAAAGAGGATCGTACGCCCCTCCTCCGCGACTGTGCGAATGATCGCTTCCAAAATGTCGCGGCGCACCACCGGATCGAGCCCGGAACTCGGCTCGTCGAGCACCAGCAGCGGAGGCTTATGCGCGAGTGCGAGCAGCAGGCCGGCCCGGGCCGTCTCGCCTCGCGAAAGGTTTTTCACGCGCGCGGCGTTATCGAGGCCAAATTGGACGCGCAGCTTTTCGGCGTACTCTGCATCCCACGTTTTGTAGAAGGCTTGCGTATAACTAAGCAGCTCATCGACGCGCATCCAACCCGGCAGATCGCGGTTCTCGGAGAGATAACCGATGCGCGCCAACACGCCCGGAGGGTCGGCCACCGGGTCGAGGCCAAAGACCCGCACCGTTCCGGTTTGCGGCCGCAACAGTCCAAGCACGTGTTTGATCAAGGTCGTTTTGCCGGCGCCGTTTTCGCCGACCAGGCCGAAGACAACTCCCGCGGGCACCGACAGCGTCACGTTGTCCATCGCGCGTTTGCCGCCGAACTGGCGCGTGACACCGCCCACGTCGATCACGGGGCTTGCGGAAGAAAGTTGCGAATTCATGGGTTATTCCTCTTTCAAAAGTTTGCGGCGTTGTTTGAGCAAATCGATCACTTCGTCGAGGTCAACATTCAGATGGTGCGCCTCTGCAAGGAGCGCGTCAGCGCGTTCGCCCAGGATTTTCATGCGCTCTTTACGGGCGAGCGGCGATCCGGTATCCGAAACGTAAGTCCCGGAGCCGTGGCGTTTAGTCACGATGCCATCGCGTTCGAGTTCCAGATAGGCGCGGGCGATCGTGTTCGGATTGACGAGCAGTTGCTCGGCAAGCACGCGAATGGGCGGAAGCTCTTCGCCCGGCGCGAGACGGCCACAGGCCACCAGATACTTTACCTGATTGACGATCTGCAGGTAGATCGGCACGCCGTCATTGGTTGAGATATGAATCTGCACAAATCGGCCAACTGAGAGTGTATTAGTGTAATAATACACTGTTGTCAACAGCAAAAAATCATGGCCTCCGGGCCGGGCTTGCCTCCACCCGGCGTTCCTCGCATCCTTCGGTGGAATGTTGACATTGATCGTCGGAACGAACCGTCCGGCCAGCAACACGCGCAAGGTCGCCCGCCAGGTGGAAGAGATTTACAGCAGTCTGGAAGTGCCTCTCAACGTGCTCGATCTCGCGGAATTGCCGGTCGAAATCTTTTCGCCCACGTCGTACGCCGAGAAGCCGAGCACATTCCGGCGGTTCGCCGATGACATCCTCAACGCCTCAGGCCTGGTCGTCGTCACGCCGGAATACAACGGCAGCGTGCCCGGCGTTCTGAAGTACTTCATCGACATGCTAAAGTTCCCCGAAAGTTTTGAAGAGCGACCCGTTTGTTTTGTGGGACTCTCCGCCGGCATCTGGGGCGCGCTCCGACCAGTCGAGCAACTGCAGGCCATTTTCGCCTACCGCAATGCATTTGTTTATCCGGTCCGCGTGTTCATGCCGCGCATCAACGAACTTCTCGATGCAAAGGGTCGCCTCGCGCAGCCCGAACTGATCGAGCGCCTTCGCGAGCAGGCGATTGGCTACATCGATTTCGTCGAGCGCTTGAAGCGCGTCAACTTGCGCAAGGAAGAGGAGGCCGCGTGAAAAACATCACGGACCGCCTCGCTGTTTGCAGTTGGTCGTTGCAGCCGAAAGCTCCGCAGCAACTCATCGATCAGCTCAAAACCATCGGCATTCCTCGCGTGCAAATTGCTCTCGACCCCATTCGCGCCGAACCCGCGTGGAAGGATTTTGCCTCATTGGCCAAACAGAATCGCATCGAAATGGTCTCCGGCATGTTCGGGACCATCGGCGAGGATTACACGACCATGGAATCCATTCGCCGCACCGGCGGTGTCGTGCCCGACGAAACATGGGATGAGAATTGGAAGAATATCCAAACCACCGCGCGCCTCGCCGCGAGTATGAACATCCGTTTGGTCACATTTCACGCCGGCTTTCTGCCACACGATGATCGCGATCCCGGTTTCGCAAAACTTCTGGAACGTCTCCAAAAGATCGCTGATGTGTTCGCCGCGCAGAAGGTTGATCTCGCGCTCGAAACCGGCCAGGAGACCGCCGACGCGCTCAAGCATTTTCTCCAGGTGCTCAAACGTCCAAACGTCGGCGTGAATTTTGATCCCGCGAACATGATTCTCTACGAGAAGGGTGATCCGATCGCCGCGCTCGAAACCCTTTCGCCATGGCTCAAGCAGTGCCATCTCAAGGACGCGCGCCGCACGTGCCAGGCCGGCACCTGGGGCGACGAAGTCGTGGTCGGCACCGGCGAAGTGAACTGGCGCGAATTCTTTCGCGTGCTCGACCGCATCGGCTTCAAAGGCCATCTCGCCATCGAACGCGAAGCAGGCAATCAGCGTGTCGAGGACATCCGCGCCGGCCGCAAATTCGTGGAGTCGCAATGATCCAAGTCGGAATTGTCGGTCTTGGTTTCATGGCGGCCACTCACATCAAGGCATATCGCCAGATCGACGGAATCAGAATTGCCGCGCTCTGCAATCCCAGTGGCCGCCACCTCGACGGCGACTTCTCGAAGGTGACCGGAAATGTGGGCGACAATAAACCCGTCATCCTCGACATGACCGGCGTCAAAGCGACGCGCAATGTCGAGGACCTGCTCAACGATCCGGCGATCAACCTGATCGACATCTGCGCGCCCACCGCCGCGCATCGCGATCTTTCGATCGCGGCACTAAAGGCGGGCAAACACGTTCTTTGCGAAAAGCCCCTCGCCCGTTCCTCGGCCATAGCCCGCGAAATCGTCAAAGCCGCGGAGAACGCCAAAGGCTTTTTCATGCCCGCCATGTGCATGCGCTTTTGGCCGGGCTGGTCGTGGCTCAAGGAAGCTGTCAACGACGGACGCTATGGCCGCGTTTTAGGCGCGCGCTTCCGACGCGTTGCCGAACCGCCGGCGTGGGGACAGAAAAATTTCTTCAACGGCGCACAATCCGGCGGAGGACTCTTCGACTTGCACGTCCACGACACCGATTTCGTTCAATTCTGCTTCGGGCGGCCGCGCTCCGTATTCGCTACCGGCTACACCAAATTCAGCGGCGCCATCGACCACGTTGTCACCCAATATGAAGTCGCCGCCGGCGCGGGCGTGCACGCCGAGGGCAGTTGGGCGATGGTCCCCGGCTTTGGCTTCAGCATGACTTACACGGTGAACTTCGAGAAGGCCACGGCGGACTACGACCTGGCCCGTGGCGACGACGCACTGAAGATTTTCGAAGAAGGCAAGCCGCCCCGCGTCATTGCGTCCACCGGACCCGACGGTTACGTGCTCGAGCTCAAGCACATGGCTAACGCGATTCAGTCAGGAAAACCGCCGACTATCGTGACGTCGCGCGATGCGCTCAGCGCCGTGGAAATCTGTGAAGCTGAAGAGAAATCCGTCCATTTGCGTCAGATTATATCGTTATAAAGGAACAGCTATGAAAACTATCCTCAAATGTTCAACTGTGTTCGTCATATTGGGCGCGCTCATGATTGGCCGCGCCGCCGAACCCGCCAAAACTCCGAAGGTCGGCGATAAAGCGCCGCCCATTGAAGGCAAAGATCAGGACGGCAAAACGTGGAAACTGTCCGATCAAACCGGCAAGAAAGCAGTGCTCCTCTACTTCTACCCCAAAGATGACACGCCGGGTTGCACTAAGGAGGCCTGCGGGTTTCGCGATCGCGTCTCCGAGCTGAAGAAGGACAACGTCGAAGTCGTCGGCGTCAGCTTCGACAACGCCGAAAGCCACCAGAAATTCCGCGAGAAACATAATCTCAACTTCACGTTGCTCGCCGATACCGATGGCAAAATCGCCGACGCCTATGGAGTTCGCCGCGCCGCTGACCAAAAGATCGCCCGCCGTGCCAGTTTCCTTATCGACAAAGAGGGCAAGATCGTCCACGTGACCGACACGCCGTCCGCCGACGCGCACCTGAATGAAATGAAAGAGGCCGTCGGGAAATTGGCGAAAAGTGCTCCCGCAGCACCGGGCAAATTGACGGTGCAATGATGGTCAGATTGTCGTAGGTAGGGCGCGGTGTCCCCACCGCGCCGCGCAGTGCAATGGATACTCAAACATCGCAAGTAACCGGCGCGGCGACGACACCGCGCTCCCCTGCCCTTCTTGCGCTTTTGTGCGCACTGTTAATCGTCTACACTGCGCGCGCGTCCACAGACGTCGTGCGCGGTGCCGACGAAGTGTTCTGGGTGCCCACACTCGAACAGGCGCTCGAAATGGCGCAAGCCACCGGCAAACCGCTCTTTCTCATGGGCTACTCGCTCGTGGGCGACGGCAGCACCTACACAAAAATCGCTGACGACTATTGCAGCGGCGTTTTCTGACCCGGCTTCAAATTTGAGGAAAGCCGGGTGCTTTCCAAATCGGAAGTTTACTCGCGGCTCTCCGAAAATTTCATCGGCCTGCGCTTCGATTGGGAGCAGGGCCACCATTACAAAGACAAGTTCGGATTCATTCTCGGCACCGGCGATCAACTTTTTCTTGATCCGTCCGGAGCAGTAATCCCGCATGGTCAAAAAAACAAAGAGGGCAAAACTACTGTCGTCTATGGCCGGCACGGTTGCGATACGACCGGCGAAGTGCTCGACAAGATTATCGCGTCGCATCCGAAAAAATCCGACGAACTGAAGATCGAATGGTTTCTCTGGCCCGATAAACCGACGCGCCGCCCCGGCGGCCGCTATCCCGCGCCGCACAATTCAATTGCCGGCTACGCGCGATTACCGCTGGCGTTCGTGCACGGCGAAATTCCCGCCGCCTTGCGCGATTCAAATTTCCTGCGCTGGCATGCGCGTCAATTCATATGGGTGCGCGGCGAGACAAACGGCCAGAGTCGAATCGTCGTCAAGCGCGTAAAGGACGGATTGAAGTCCGACCTTTCCACTGAACTCGCAGTCATCGATGGCGTGACTTCTGAGCAGCTAATTGGCAAAGCCCTCGATACTGCCTGGACTAATTACATGAAGCACCGCCCACTCGTCGCCCGCGGCTACCTCGACAATCCGCACGGCGGCTGGATGCGCAGCGTCAAAGACCAGATGCTCACGGAGGAACAGGAATTGCGCACGCGATCTCTTGTCGGAACCTTGACGCCGCCCGGACGCAAGCCCGGCGAGAAACCTCCGTATCTTTAGAAGACCGGTAGGGCGCTGTGTCCTCACAGCGCCGCGCTGCACCGACTACTTCAACTTCCCAAGCTGCAATGCGAGCCGCGACTTCTTGCGGTCGGCATTCGCCCTGTGGATTACGCCGCCCTTGGCAGCCTTGTCGAAAGCCGATGACACGAGGCGGTAAACCTTGAGGGCATCGTCCCGTTTCCCCGCCTTCAGCGCGTCCTGGTAACTGCGCGTGAGCGTTTTCAGGCGCGACTTGATGCTGTGGTTGCGCAACTGCTTGCGCGCGTTGCTGCGCATGCGGCGTTCGGCGGATTTCGTGTTCGGCATATTAAAAACTAAAAATTGAGCCTCAAAACCTATCCCAATCCCCCCTGTTGTCAATGGCTCGTTGCTGAAAGAGCGGGTTGAAACGACTCGCTGCCACCGAAGATCAATCAATTGGGGCGGGATGCTTCGAACCGGAAATACGAGGACTCTCTAAGGTGTTTGCGCGGTGTTACGCTGCTTTACGCTGGGTCAGCACTCTGTCGAACGCGTGTTTTAATTCCTGCTTGGTAAGCGTTGCCTTATTAAAGATCGTGGTCGCGCCTGCCGCGGTGACTTCCTCGATTACGGCCGGGACGAAGCCGTTCGTATAAACGACCACCGGCACTTCCGGGTGGCGGGCGCGGAGTTCTGCGAGAATATTTCTGCCGGGAACGCCCGGCAACATGACATCGAGCAAGACACCGTCAGGCTTTGCCTGGTCGACCATTTGAAGCCCACTGGGTCCGTTTTCAGCCCACAAGACGTTATAACCGGCTTCCCGCAGGTGCTCCCCAAAGATCTGCGCTCCTACAGCGTCATCTTCGATAATTAGAATAGTCATGACGGCAATTCCGCGACGTACGTGAGCATACCCCGTGCCGGGATTGGCCTATGCGGCCTGCTGCTTGTTTTCCGCCGATCCCTTTAACGAGAGGTGAATCTCACTCAGAGCCGTAGAATAGCACTGCGGACATAATCCCTCCGTAAACTTCGCGTCGAAATTGCGCGCGATGTAGGTCTCCACTTCGCTCCAGTAACCCCCATCATCGCGAATCTTTCGGCAACGCCGGCACATGGGCAACAACCCGTGCAGTTGAGTGATTCGTCTTCCCGCCTCTTCCAGCTCCGCCACTCGCCCGGCCAATTGCTGCTGCAGCTCCACCATTCGCGCTCCCACTTCAATTCGAGCGCGCAATTCCTCCGAGTCGAAGGGCTTCGTCACGTAATCCTGCGCGCCCGCGCGCAATCCTTCGATAATGTCTTCCTTTCGGTTTCGCGCCGTCACCAGGATAATGTAGGCTGGGATTGGCTTGTTGAGTTCCCGCACGCGTTGGCAGACCTCCAGACCGGTCACGGATGGCATTAGCCAATCGATTATCGCCAACTCAGGAGCATCCGGAGCACTGAGGACCTTCATCGCCTCGCTGCCGTTGGCAACTGCGATGGCGTCATAACCCCAAAGCTTTAAGTCGCTCTGCAGGAGAGCCGACGAGACAATTTCGTCTTCGGCAATCAATATCTTCATGTGTTCGTCCTTTCGAATTCAGCCAGGCTCTCGTTCAGCGCTTTTGTGGTTTGCTCAAGTTCATGCAGATTCTCGCGTGTGCCTGAGAATTCTGAATTCCTTCCGGCCTCTTCGAGCGATAAAGCAAGTTCATGGCCACGGCTCGCCCCGAAATGGCTCAGCGATCCCTTAAGCGTATGGGCCGCAGTCTCCAGCATTTTCGCATCACCTTGGTCAATCGCAGTACTGATTTCCCCCAAAAGCTTCGGACTCTGCTCTGTGAAAAGGCCGCAGACGCGCGACATCAAGTCTTTGTTACCGTGACAACGCGCCAGCAGGATTCCACACATCGTTTCCTCTGCTGAGGCGGTTGGCCCGGGGGTTAATGTCAGGGGCTCCGCATCCCGGTGCTGCGGACAAACCCGTCTCAGCACGCGTCGCAATTGCCGCCCTTCGATTGGCTTCGTCAAGTAGTCGTCCATCCCTGCGGTGAGACATCGCTCGCGATCGCCGCTCATCGCATACGCCGTCATCGCCACAATCGGCACGCGTCTGCCGCTGCCGTGCGCCTGTTCCTGGCTGCGAATCAACCGCGTCGCTTCCAGGCCGTCCATATAGGGCATTTGCACGTCCATCAGGATGACATCCCAACTGTCGCGCTCGAATTCCGCGACACCCTCTCTGCCGTTATTTGCCAGCACAACCGAATGTCCGTAGAGCTTCAAAAGGTCGCACGCCAGCAGCTGATTGATTTCGTTATCCTCCACCAGAAGAATTTTCAACGGGCGCTGTGAAGATCGGGCGAGGAAGTCTGTCTCGGCGCCACGCTCTGGTTCCGCAATCGTCGCCGCCAATCGCAGTTCGACGACGAAGTGAAAACAGCTTCCCTTCGCCGGCTGGCTTTCCAAACGGATCTCGCCGGCCATCATGCGGATCAGTTCGCGCGTGATGGCGAGGCCTAAACCAGTGCCGCCAAAGCGGCGCGTCGTCGAATTGTCCGCCTGGGTGAACGCTTCAAAGATGTATCGCTGTTTTTCCAGTGAAATGCCAATGCCTGTATCTCTGACTGTGAATTGGAGGCGCGCGAGCTGCCCGGTTAGGCTCGCCAGCTTTACTCGCACTTCGATCTCACCCGCCTCGGTAAACTTCACCGAGTTTCCCACCAGGTTGAAGAGAATCTGATTGAGCCGCAGCGGATCGCCCATGACTCCGTCGGGCACATCGGGTGCAATCTCGCACGTGAACTTCAACCCCTTTTGCTGTGCTGGCATCGCCATCACTGTCATGGCCGCTTCCAAACTCGAGCGCAACCTGAAGGCTTCATTCTCCAGCGTCATCTTCCCGGCCTCGATCTTCGAGAGGTCCAGTATGTCTCCAATGATCTGCAACATGGACTGTGCAGACGTCTTCATCATGTCCAGGTATTGCCGCTCTTGCGGAGAAAGTTGGCCGTGATTCAGCAGCTCGATCATCCCAAGGATTCCATTCATCGGCGTGCGTATCTCGTGGCTCATGTTCGCCAGGAACTCACTCTTTGCTCGATTAGCGGCCTCCGCTTCTTCCTTGGCTTTTCGCAAAGCGTCCTCGCTGTGCTCGCGCGGCGTGATGTCCCAAAAGAAACAGTAGTGCCCAACGAACTCATCGTGCCCGTTGTAGGCGGCCACCATCGCCACGTGATTGTGAAAGGTTGATCCATCCTTGCGCAAACCGACTGCTTCGCCCTGAACTTTCCCTTCGCTCTTCATCCGCGTATGGGCCTCCTGCAACTTTCGGCGATCATCCGGATGCACCGTCAGCAGCCACTCTTTACCAATCAACTCCGCGGGTTCGTAACCAGCCGCCGTCGCAAACGCGTGATTGACGCACGTGTTTCGACCCTCTCTGTTCACCACTGAAATCCCTTCCCCCGCGTGCATCAGCACGTCATCCAATTGCGCGCAATCACGTTGAGCCCGCTCGCAGCGTTTCTGCAGCCGCGCCATGCGGAAGAGGAAAAAGCTCAGAATTCCTCCAGATAAAATTGCCGAGGCAACCATGCCAATCCACCCGAACCGCGCGATCCAGCCGCACAGCGGTCCGATGGCGATCGCGGCACCTCCATAGCCGACCGCCTTTGAGAGAGGCGGCCGGTAAATTCGTCGCCCTTGCATTGCTCAGAGAGTTTTGCGGGTTCCATTGCCCCTCGCCTGGGCGATTTTTGCCGGGTTTGGATACAAAGACCCGACCAGCGTCAAAGCACACGTTGCGCCACACAGCATCAGAAGCCGCCCCAATCGTCACATGCCGGTGATTAATCGAGGCGCCCAGCGATGTGTCGCTGTGGCCGATCAATGGCCCGTTGCCGATATTGGCTCGCGATTGCGCGCTCGGTACGCCTCGTCGTGGCCGGACTCAGACCGACTCTCCTCGGGACCCTGCTCTGCTGTTTTGCCTTCGGCAGCGGCACGACGCTTCTTTTCTTCCTGATTGTATTTCGCGTATTCCGGCGCAAGCACTTTGCAGATTAGATACGCCCCAAAAAGGATCGCTGCTGCTGGCTTGAGAGCGCCCCATGCAAAGTTTTCCCCATAAGGCGTGAACGACAAACCTCCAAGCACCAGCGCCAGAACCCCGAATATCGTGCCCCACCTTTTCATACCCAGCACAATTTACTCCCTGTGCTTGCGATTTCCAGTAGGTCTGCTCAACAATTCGTTTATGCGATCCGCCCTTCAACTGCTCCTTGTCCTTTGTTCATCGGCTCCGCTCCTTGCCGGCCCAACCGGCTTGACCCTCGCCCGCGACGGCCACTGGCTGGTCATTCGCGGCGAACAGATTCCCGCCGGCGAAATTCGCATCAACTATCTCGAAGCCTATTGCCGCTCGAACTCCACCGATGCGGATTGGGTGAAACACACCGTTATTCGCCACAACAACGAACTCCTCTCCTTGAGCGACGACAAGAAAGTGCTGCGCCTCCGTGACAAGCTCGCAGATGCACTCGTCGTTGACCACACCGTCACCGCGGGTAACGACGAAGTCGACTTTCAACTCATCGCGCGCAACCCAGGCGATCAGCGCTCCGAAGCGCATTGGGCGCAGCCGTGTGTGCGTCTCGGCCCGTTCACGGGCTTCAGCGCCGACCTCAGCAAAGGCGACATCAACGACTACATCTCAAAGTGTTTCATATTCCTCGACGGAAAGCTGGAGCGCATGCCCACGCGCGATTGGGCGACGCAGGCGCGTTATATTCCGGGCCAGGTCTGGTGTCCTGCGAACGTGCCGCGTACCGATGTCAATCCTCGCCCTCTCAGCAAACTGGTTCCGAGCAACGGCCTGATCGGCTGTTTCAGTGGCGACGACAAACTGATCTTCGCCACCGCATGGGAACCGTACCAGGAACTCTTTCAGGGCGTCGGCCGCTGCCTGCACTCCGATTTTCGCCTCGGTGGTTTGCAACCCGGCGAAACGAAGAAAGTTCGCGGGAAGATCTACATCGTCCCCAATGACGTGCCTGCGCTCCTGAAGCGTTATCAAAAAGACTTTCCTGAACAGGCGCGTCATCCATAAAGTGCCCGCCGCCCTAACTATGAAGATAGCCATTATTGCAGGTTTCCTCGGCACATTCTGCTGCGCCGTCACGTCCCCCGCCCAAACACTTCCCGCAGTCCCGACGTTCAAAGGCATGGGACGCCACCATCATCCGATCACGACGCGCCTGGAACTGGCGCAGCGCTATTTCGATCATGGGCTGACGCTCTGCTACAACTTCAATCACGCCGAGGCGATCCGCTCGTTTGAGGGGGCGGCGCAAGTCGATCCCGATTGCGCCATGGCCTGGTGGGGCATCGCATTCGCCTCCGGCCCGAACATCAACGCTCCGATGGATACGAATGCTGTGCCCATCGCATGGAACGCGATTCAGAAAGCCATCAGCCTCAAACCAAAGGCGACTGAACGCGAACGCGATTACATTGATGCGCTCGCCAAACGTTACTCAATGGACGTGATGCAGGACCGTTCACCACTCGACAAGGCTTTTGCCAGTGCGATGCGCGAAGTGGCCGCCAAACACCCGACCGATCTGGACGCGCAGACCCTCTACGCCGAGGCGATGATGGATACTTCGCCATGGAATTATTGGCAGCCGGATCTGGCGCCGAAGCCCGAGGCCAAAGCCGCGATTGAGACAATCGAGTCTGTCTTGAGACAAGTCCCGGCCCATTCCGGTGCGGACCATCTTTATATCCATCTCGTCGAAGCCGGACCGCACCCCGACAAAGGGGTGCCCAGTGCCGACCGCATCGGAAAACTCACCCCAAAAGCCGGACATCTCGTGCACATGGCATCGCACATTTACGTGCGCGTCGGCCGTTACCACGACGCCGTGGTCGCCAACGAACGCGCCTGCGCTGCGGACGAAAATTACATCAAAATCGCGAAGCCAAAAGGCATGTACCCGGGTGGTTACTATCCGCACAACGTGTTTTTTCTTTGGTATGCCAACGATCTCGAAGGCCACAGCAGGGCAAGCATCGCCGCCGCGCAAAAACTTTCGCAATACACGATCGGCCTTGTCTGCGGCGCGATTGAAGGCCCGCGTCAACGTTACGCGCCGATCCTCGCCTACGCTCGCTTTGGACGCTGGGCCGACATTTTGAAACAATCGGCGCCCGCAGATCAGTATCTCTTCGACCAGGCGATGGCCCACTATGCGCGCGGTCTCGCCTTTGCCGCCACGGGCGAGTCGGACGAAGCCGACAAAGAGCTGCGCCGGTTCAAGGAATTGCAAAACAATGAAGGCGTTAAGGCCATGGACAATCCATACTTTCCTGGAACGAAGATCCTCGCAGTCGGCGAACAGGTGCTTGCGGGAAAACTTGCTGACGCGCGAGGCGACAGAAAGCAATTGGTCGAGCGCATGCGCAAAGCCGTCTCCGCTGAAGACGAGCTTCCCTATATGGAACCGCCCTACTGGTATTACTCGGCGAAACTTTCTCTCGGCGCGGCGTTGATCAAAGCCGGCCAACCCGCCGAAGCCGAAAAAGTTTTCCGCGACGACCTGAAAGATTTTCCAGAGTGCGGCTGGCAACTCTTCGGCTTGCAGGAAGCCCTGCGCGCCCAGGGTAAAGACACCAAAGAGGTCTCGCGCCAATTCAAAAGAGCCTGGAGCCGTGCCGATGTGAAGCCCGACCTCTCCTGGTATTGATGTCCTTGCAGGAGACGAGGCCCTTAGGCGGCTTATAATGCTTTGAGACTACTAACGTTTTCGAATGCGGCTGTGACAACGTATCTGTCACTGTTGCCCTGCTCGCTTCGAAGAGGACTCATCACGTGCCAACCTGCTCACATGAATGAGCTGCAGCGATCCAAGGTCAAACCAAACCTGGCCGCTATAGGCACGCAATTCGCAGACCAGCTCGACCTGCGCGGAAGGCGGGTGAACCTCAAAATTGTACCGCAGCGTTGTCCATTCTGAGTCCCGTTCAAGTTGATTTTGCCGGCGCTGGTGCGGATTTGAAATTCGCACTCCGGCGCCAATTCCAAGTCCATCTCTGATCGGCACAATACCCTGCCCGCGTGCGCGAGCTACGAACTCATATTGTCCCGGTTGCAAAACTACTCGCGTACGCCATGACGCCGTCGTCACATCGCCGGCGTTTATAGAGAGCGCGGGTATACCCTGGTGATCCGATAATTCGAGTTTCACGCTGCCTGAAACATCGCTGGCTTGCCAGCCCGCGACATGGGTAATGCACGCCTCGCCGAAGTTAATGAATAGCGGTTCCGGCGCAGCGAGCTCTTTCGCCAGGTGCTTCGCTCTCGCCACGATTCGCGCTTGCAGAGAGGCTGCGTTCTCCGCGACGGCACTCGCGGCAACCACATCGTGCGCACTCATTTGCGCCAGGATCGGCGCGAGGAGCTCATTAACGCGGTTTGTGAGCACTTCCAGGCGGAAAAGCCTCCCCACAAGTGCAGCCGCGCGCTCGCGATAGCGTCGCTGACCATCCGGCGTCTGGAGCAGCGCGCCCACGATTAGCTCGTTCATCGGCGGCATAATGGAACCCTGGGGCTGCGTAAACATCTGATCGAGGCCGTGCGGAATGAAGATCATCTTGTCGGTTTCCGGATCATGGTAAATCCGACAATTATTCCGGTGAAGAGTGAATCCATCTCCGTGCCACATGATCATTTCCATCGCGATGAAGCCCAGAAAACGATCGATATCGAGATGTCGGCCTATCTGCTCGATGCGCTTTTCAGCATCGGTCTCCCGCGCGGCTTCCACCAGCGCTGCCAGATCCGTTTGCCCGTGGTTCTCACCATTGTCCTGGTCCAATCGCTGATCTATGTCTTGCACGGCTGGTTCGTAAAGGTTGCCCGTGTCATTGCCAAAGCAACGGCGCAGGAAAGCCTTCGTCATTCCTTCCGCCAAAACATACCAGCCCAGGTCCCGTCCATTGAGTTTAATGCGGGCATGGGTCATGCGTGCGGTAGGTACGCTGGCGGCAGCAAACAGTTCCGTGCACAAGATGCCGGCGACGTACGAACCATCCTGAATAGAATTGTTGAGCAGGATTTTGTTGAGCCCGCTTAGCTGTTGCTGCGCTTTGAACTCGTCGAATTTGATACTGAAGTTTGGCTTGTCGCTCAAAGGGCGAAAGCTTCCGTGACCTTTGAGGCGAATTCCTGCGTCGGTGTAAACCTGTCCTTCGTGGCGGACAATTCCCCTAACGTATGTTCGGTTCTCTTTCTCCAGTTTGGCGAGTTCGTCGGGCGCAATCTCGATTTCCAATTGGACGATTTCACCCGGCTGAAAGAGAATTCCAGGGTCGGGCGTATTCTTTGGCTGGTCTGCGTCCCTGGCCAAGCCTGCTTCAATTGCTATGAGATTCCACGCAGCGATAAGTAATAGGACTCTCCAACAGCCTGCCGGCCCCCATATGACACGTTCGACGCCCGCCCGTGAGGCGAATGTTCGTCGTGATCGTAAGGTCATCGGCTTGAAACCAATCTAACGTTGAACCTGGCCTGTACCGCTGTCCAATCGCGCCACGCCGCCATACCCCGCACTGCCAACATAGTCACCGCCCACGAAGAGTTCTCGATGTTCGGTAAGAAACGATGTGACCGCATTCCACTCCGGGCCCAGATCGGGGCTGAAGTACGGGTCCACGGAACCGTTCACATCCAAACGGGCCAGCCGCCTTCGTTCGATACCATTCACCCTGGTGAAGACTCCCCCAAGGAGCACGTCACCATTGCGCTGTCTTGCGACAGCGAACACCCGCGCATTCGCGCCGGTCCCGACATCAAAACTCGCATCCAGTGAACCGTCATGATTCAACCGCGCAATTCCGCGGCGAGGTCTTCCGTTCACTCTTTCGAAGGCTCCCGCCACAACTATTTTCCCGTCGGGCTGGATGAGCAAGGCGAGCACCCCCTGTGTGAAATCCGGATCAAAAATCACTTCATCTTTCCGAAAATTCATTTGGCCCTCGATCACCGCCGTGAAATTCGTGTCGAGCTTGCCATCTTTGTGCAGTCGCGCAATGCGGGTCCGATTCACGCCAGCAACAGAACTAAAAGTCCCTCCAATAACGATCTTGCCATCGGGTTGGAGACCGATTGCTGCCACAGTACTATTGACGATGGCTCGCGCATTGAAATCCACGTCCGGCGAGCCGTCGAAGTTCAGCCTTTTCAAACACGGCTCATCACTACTGCCAAACCGCCCGACGAGAATCTGCCGATTCGGCTGCAGCTTCAGTGCAAACACGTCTGGAAATACTTCTGCCGCGAAGCCGGCGTCAACAGAGCCGTCGAAGTTGAGTCGTGCCAGGCCCAGCGGTTGATCCGTCGCCTTTGCGCCCCGGAAACGAATTCGTCCACCGACCAGGATCTTGCCATCCGGCTGCACAGCCAACGACCGGACCATTCCCCCCAGCCCGAAATCTTCGGTAAAAGGCAAAAGTGGTGGATCGAACTCCACGTCCATCGAACCGTCCTCTTCTATGCGGACTAAACCATTCTTGCTCACTGGGTTCACCGAAAGACCACCGACAAAAATCCTGCCGCCGTGCTGCGATGCCATCGACATCACCCGGCCGGAAACCGTTGGCACAAAGCTTTGGTCGCGCTCTCCCGGCGACTGGGGCTCGCCGCCCGACGAGCAGGCGGCAAGTAATACGGTACCCCAGGCCGTCCAAACCGAAACACGAATCATGTTCATGTTCGTAACAAGAATGACCTATGGGATGATCTGAACTGACGCAGGCGGAGTTTTGGCGACGGCGCCATCATCGTCAGTCGCGCGAGCCGTGATATTGTAATGCCAGCCGACCGAAGCCGAAGGCCCTGTCCAGCTAAAGCTCCAGTTCCCGGCCGACATGTTTGCCTGCCCCCGCTTGATCAGACCTTCCCAGATTTCGACTTTCCTGACGGTAGTGATGCCGTCTGCGTCCGCATATGTTCCGGTCAAATTCACGGCGCCGACGTGCAAAGGGCCGGGAACCGAGTTCATCGTAACAGTGGGTGGTGTCGTCACCGAAACCAGCACAGGATCGGAAAAGGCCCTCTTTTGGTCCGAGTCTATGACCAGCGCCGTAATAACATACCGGCCCCGGGTCGCGTTCCACGTCGTGCTCAGGGAGTTTTGTCGAGTTCCTGACGTGGTGATCGTCGTGCCCAGCTGAGCCGAACCATTGAAGAACTGAACGCTGTTTAGAGCGCCAACTCCACCGCCGACTGCCTTGAAGTCGCCGGCACGAGCAGTCAAGGTGATGCTGCCCGGCGCAAACACCGAGCCATAACTGGGAGACACAATGGTGACAACCGGTTTGTCCGACGGAAATGCCGAGAGGATCAACGTGCTTATCACGCAGCATTTATCGGACACGATCTGCCCTGCGTTGTTCAGGCTGTAAGCATCGTGCAGATAAGTGCCCAGAGCTGATGCCGGCCGGTAATCATTCAAGTTGATCATTCTGCCGTTTCGGGCCGCATAAGCAAAGCCCTCCGTAGGACTGGAATAAAACCCGGCCGCC
>Ga0193697_1000333_pt1 | contig 17678 bp, 16 predicted proteins | sample L3m2metaG_FD_145073 | JGI IMG/M metagenome (GOLD analysis project Ga0193697, IMG submission 145073) | Soil microbial communities from a riparian zone of the East river system, Colorado, United States - L3m2 | ecosystem: Environmental > Terrestrial > Soil > Riparian zone | place: USA: East River... | reverse complement strand
GATCGGGATGGCGGGCGAGCAGCGCCTGCACGGCCTCGCGGTGGCAGCCGCCGCCCGATGCAAGTTGCAGCATGGTGACAGCGAACACCACCGGCGGCGCGTCAGTTTCGTCTGTCGACTGGCCCCGGATGGCGGCGGTGAGCACCACGGCGCCGTCGTGGCCATCGGCGCGTGGATTGGCACCATGGGCAAGAAGCAGCGAGACGAAGGCAGGATCGCCGTCCGTTACAGCCATCAGCAGCGGCAGCCCGCCATGTGGGTGTTCGGGCTCGGCTTCGCGCGGAATCAGAACGCTGGGGAAGTTTGGATCTGCGCCGCGGTCGAGCAGCAACCGTGCCGCGTCGGCGTGATGCGTATGAATCGCGTGCATCAAGGCAGTCCATCGGGTCGAGCGCGCATCGCGCCGGTTCGGATCGGCCCCGGCGGCGAGCAGTACCGCCATCGGGTCGACGGCGTTCGCGCGCGCGGCATCGATAAGCGGTGTCGTGCCGCCGGGTCCGTACTGATCGACCGATTCCCCGCCCGCCAGTAGCCGGCGGACTTCATCGGGAAGATTGGCGGCCGCCGCCGCACCAAGCCGGGACGGAGTCGCGCCAAGACAGCCCGGCACCCAGACAGCGGTGAATAGAAGTGCCATGAATCGCATCGTTCACTTTCTATCACAAAGCCAATGGCATGCTTTACCAAATAAAGTAACTCGGCTGTCTGATGGGCTGAATGGCAACTCCCCGCGGCCGGTAGACATCGACCGGCACGCCGCCAATAACCTTCGCTACATCCACGCGATTTCTACTAGACATGTGACTATATGGTCACATATCATGACGGTCGTGGATGCGGTCTTCAAGGCGCTCGCCGACCCCACGCGACGCCGGCTGCTGGACATGCTGTTTCGGCGGGATGGGCAGACGCTCGGCCAGCTGGAGCGCCGTCTCGCCATGACTCGCTTCGGCGTCATGAAGCACCTCCGCGTGCTCGAGGACGCCCGCGTGGTCGTCACCAAGCGCCGCGGTCGGGAAAAGCTCCACTACCTGAACGCCGTGCCCATCCGCCAGATCCACGACCGGTGGATCGATAAGTACGCCGCGCCTATGGCGGCGATGCTCACTCGGCTCAAGAAGGACATCGAGGAGGAGACGATGGAGAAGGTCTACGAGATCTACATCAAGACAACGCCGGAGCGCCTCTGGCAGGCGATCACCGATCCGGAGCTGCGGTCGAAGTACTCCTTCGGCGTCGGCCTCCATTCGGACTGGACGCCGGGCTCCCGTTATCACGCGCGCGCCACCGACATGACCACCTCGCCGGGCGTCGAGATCGCCGAGGGCGAGAATGTCGAAGTGGACCCACCTCGCCGTCTCGTGCAGACGATCCGTGCGCTCTGGAGCGACGACGTGAAGGCCGAAGGGCATTCGCGCATCACGTGGGAGATCGAGCCGGTCGGCGACTCGTGCCGCCTGACCGTGACGCATGACCAGCTGCGTGCCGGCGCGAACGCGGAGCTCTATGGTGGCTGGCCGATGATCCTGTCGGGACTCAAGACCTTGCTCGAAACGGGCGAGACCCTCACCACTCCCGGCTCGCTCCGCTACGTCAAGTCACCAGCGACGATCTGACCATGGCGCCGCCCCAATCCCGTCAGCTTAGCGCGTTCATGCACGTCAGCCTTGACGGCTACTTCTGCGATCCGCGCGGGGACATGAGCTTTGCACACAAGCCGCCGGACGACGCCGAATGGCAGGAGTTCGTCGCAGAAAACGCCGCAGGCAGTGGCGTCCTGGTGTTCGGTCGCACGACGTACGACATGATGACCGCTTGGTGGCCTACGCTGGCAGCCGCGAAAGAGATGCCGGAGGTGGCGGCTCAGATGAATGCGGTGTCAAAGATTGTGTTTTCGCGGACGTTGACATCCGCTGACTGGAACAACACGACACTGATCAAGAACGATCTCGTTGGAACGATCAGCCGGATGAAAGCGGAGCCCGGCCCCGATATGGCCATCCTCGGGAGCGGCAGCGTTGTGACGCAGCTTGCGGCCCCCGGGCTAATCGACACGATTCAGATAGTCGTCAATCCCGTTGCACTTGGCGCCGGCAAGTCCTTCCTCGCCGGGCTTCGACAGCCACTGAACCTCACATTCACGCGCGCGCGGACGTTCGGGAACGGCTCAGTCGTGCTCTCGTACGCGCCGGAAAGGTGAAAGCTCATGGACCTCGGACCTAGGTTCGCCAAGCGCGTGTTTCTTCTCGCTGGCATATACGGGATCGTCGTGCTGCTGCCGCAGTACTTTGTCGAGTTGGGCCTTCCGGCACTGATTGCGCAGCCGGAACACTTCTACGGATTCATCGGCGTTGCACTCTCGTGGCAGTTCGTGTTCCTGCTGATTGCGCGCGACGTTCAGCGCTATCGGCCGTTGATGCTCATGGGTGTGCTGGAAAAGCTCTCGTTCAGTTTGGCAGTGGTGATCCTGTACGCGGCTGATCGGGTTTCGGCGGGCGTCTTGGGCGCTGGCGCCATAGACTTGGCGCTTGGCGGGCTTTTCGTGCTTGCCTTCGTCCGCTCACGTGACAGCGCGCCAGTCGCGTCGTTCATCAAAGCGTATTAGGCGATGTTCGTCCATCTGCGTCCGCGGTGAGCTCGTCGGAGACCTTCACGACGACTCGCGGTCTATGCGGATTCTCCATTCCCGTTCGACGACGCACGAGTTGGTGATTTCGTCGAGGGCGTCGAGCGCCTTGGCGCTTCGCCACGACGACGCAGCGGTACATGCACCTCAGTCCCGCCGCGCTCGACAATGCGATTCGACTGCTCGAGTCCCCTGGAATGCCCCTCTGTTTTGGAGACATCATGTTGGAGACGGCCGCCGTAGTCACCTGAATGTTTCAGCGACATTTGCCGCTCTTGCAGGATCCGAACGATTCGCAGCAGCCTCCTGTTCCGCTTGAGCAGTAAACACTACGCGACAAGGGAGGACTGATCGGCTCGCAGATTTCATCGGGCATCTCTCTTATCGGCCCGAGCGGTCCCCCGTCGGTTGGAAAACGTGGGAGTTCGCATACCCGACGATCGCGAGCCTCGTCGCCATTCCGGTTCCGGCGAAACGTACGCGATGCCACATCTGTGCCGGCGCGTAGGCAATGTCGCCCTGGTCGGCCACGAAGATCGGCACCGATCCAATCTTGAATTCCATCTGGCCTTCCAGAACAAACCAGAACTCTGGGCCTGTGATGTGAAAATGGCCCAGGTCATCCTCTCTCGCTGGTGGCTGCGTTCTTGGATCGCCCCTGATGATGTTCGCGATGCCCACGTTGACGTAACCGCCCTCATGCGAGTCGCCGATAAACTGATTTTGATTTTTCTTGGGCTTCGGATGTCCGGCGATGGTCTGGTTGTAATCGATGAACGGGACGTTCGCCTCATCGTACGTCCCTTTCGCGCTCGCAACGCTTGCTCTCTCGAACTTTACGCCGGGAATGGGCACCGGCGTCTCGTCGATGGGATACATCGTGTGCGAATTGGCCATCGTCACCTCGAACCGCAGCGACGATCTGTCGCCCACGGTTTCCATGCTGTAGATGAGACGTTTCGGCACTTGGACCAGGAATCCCTTGGACGCGATAAAAGGCTCCTGACCTTCGATCGTGAAACGGATTTGCCCGTCTTGCACGATCCAAAAGGCGCGGTTGTCCTGATGAAACCGTCTCGGGGTCTTCTCGCCAGGTGCCATGGAGATGTAGGCGCCGTGGAAAAGACTGTCGCTGACGATGGTTTCCGTCCACGTCCGTTCACCCTTGTGTTTGGCGAGCAGAGCGGCGATTTTCGTGAGCGGCTTGTTTGGAGGGATGAACGGGTTCGCTTTTGTCGGAAGCGGCGCCCACACCTCGATCTGGCGGCCGCCGCCTTCGCCCCCGCGCTGCTGGGCATGGACTTCTGACTGCTCCACAGCAGGCCGCATCAGGAATAGTCCGACACCCAGGATCACGAACGCACATCGTTGACTCAATCGCATCTGTAACTCCCGTGTCGCTCTTGGCGATGTGTTTGCGGCCATACCTCGTCTTCTGCGCAACGGGCGGGATGCGATCTACTGGCCCTTGCTCGGTGCCGCACTCGACGCTGGTGGCGTTGACGTCGCCCTTGATGAGAACGTCGTCTTAAACGGGTATCCCGGCGGCCCGTTCACATAGAACGCACCGAACGACGTGATCTTGTCCATGTCTGGATAGAGCACGCTAATCGCGGGCGCCCTGAGACTTCCACGCGGCGCAAACCAGACGGCGCCGTCCCTGGTGACCTGGATCTTCGGTGTGTCAGCTGAGAACTGCGGCTTCGGATAAAAGGTGAACGTCTGATCCTTGGTGTTGAACTTGCCGATCATCGCGCTTCGATCGACTGTCGGCGAGTCGGGGAACCAGATGTTCCCGTCGAGGTCCGGGCACACGTCGTACGGGTTCGCCGCCTGCCCGGGAATCGTGTACTCGGTGATCTTCCCGGTGGTCGTGTTCATCTTCGCCAACTTGCCGGGGCGGCTCGTGCCGGCAGCCCAGATCCCCCACCAGAGGTTGCCCTCGTAGTCGAAGTTCAGGCGCCGCGTCTGATTGGGGTACGTGAGGGGCTGGTATTCGATCCAGTTGTTCTGACGAGTATCGAACTTCAGGATCTTCCCGCCGCCCCAATCCGCAATCCAGATGTTGTCGTTCTTGTCCGGCACGACACCGTACGGAATGGCGTTGGTGCTGGGCATCGGAAAGACGGTGAGTTTCTTCGTGGCTGGCTCGAACTTGGTGATCGCGCCGCCGAAGATCCATCCGATGTAGAGATTGAACCTGGAGTCCATGGCAAACGACTGCATCCACTTGATGTCATTCCTGATCACATTGGTGGGATCACCTTCGAGTACGACATCCCATTTCTCGGTCTTCGGGTTGAACCCATTGATGTAGCTGATACCGCCGCCTTCAGTGTGCTCTGGCAGCCAGACCATTCCGTCGACCGGATTGATGAGGATCTCGTGGATGTCGTTCTTGGGATGTGGCGTGAGCCACTCGTTCATCTCACCGGTGCGGGGATTGAGCCTGACCAGCCGCCGTGGAGCGCCTCGGTCGGCGCCGTACACGTTGCCTTCGGCATCGAACCGCACATCCTGAATGACCCGCCGGCCGCGGAATCCGAGGGCGTCGGCATACTCAGGAGAATGGATGCCCTGGCCGGGAGCGTCCGCGGCGATGTAGTACTCCATGTACATCGCTTTGCCGAGCTTGGCCTCGTCGAGCGGCGTCTCTTTTACCGTGCGAACGTTGCGGGGTTTTGCGCCAGGGCCAAAATTCTTGACCAGGTAGGCTAGCAGCTCTTCACGATCCTTCAACGACCAGTTCCTCGCCCACTGCGACCGGTAGCCGAGCAGGCCGTCAGCGTACGACTGGGCGGCACGATTGTGAAGTTCCTTGCCGGTCATCCTGTCGATCCTCGAGTTCCACACTTCCGCACGCGCGGGCTGCGACGACAGGAAGTTCTCGCCATGGCAGATCATGCACGTGCTCTCCGCGATCTCGCGTCCGCGTCCAGGCGGGTACACGTTGTCGTAGGAGTCGAGCGTCACGAGCACGCGGTTCGACGCGGTGCCCTCGAGATTCTGGGCGACGTCGGTTTCAGATTCGGTGTTTATTGGGATGTCGGTGAGCGAGAACCTGAGACTGGGCGCATCGCCGGCCTTGATGGCCAGCCGCTGAATGTCGGACTTCAAGCCTCTCGCGGTCACACTGACTTCGTAGTTCCCCGGGAATAGCCCGAGAGCGCGGAACTGGCCCGCGTTCGTGTAGACCATGTACAGAATCCGTTTGTCGGTATTCCGGATGTACACCTGGGCGGCCTTGAAGGGCCTTCCCGCTGTGACGGAACCGGTCATGGTCGCCATTCCGGTCAAGCCGGTGGCTCGTGCAGGGCGCTGCGCTACCGACGTCCTCTGCGGCGCGGCGATGCCGCTGACCTGAAAGACCAAACCATCTGCCAAGAGGCTGCCGGCCAATGCGAATGCCACTGTCCAGGTGCCCCGGCTCGTCGCGCACGTCTGCCCCTCGTTCGTCTTTCCAGCGCTCATCGTGCTTCTCCTTCACCTTCCCGGATTGACTGGCGGTCCAACGCTTGGAATCAACAGCCGCTCGATGACGATGGGACGGAGCGGCTGCTTTTTCGGACCCTTGCCGCCTCGCGGCACCGAATGGCAGACTCCGTGCACACAGCGCCCTTTCCCACACGGCGCTGATTATCGCTCCCGCGACGGACGGGCAACCGCTTTTCTTCGTCTGGGAGGCTGTGCCTGCGGAAGGACGCGAGATCAACCACATGCTGCAATCGGAAATCCGCGAGTGCTCAAAACGACCACCTCAATCGCCGCCGTAAGAGAGAAGCCGCAGCTCGTCCAGCATCGGGATGAGCGTGGGCGCAATTGGCTGCATGTCTGCTGTGCGACATCGCTCGACGGCCGCGATCCCAAGTCGAGCATTCGCACGGCTGACGTGCTGCTGGCGCACGGGATCGATTTGCGGGATCACGCATTCACGGAAGGACGTTGGCGCGCCACGCCCGTGTGGTACTGCGTGGCCTTTGGGCGGAATCTCAACTTGGCCGAGCATCTCATGAAGCTTGGCGCGAGCTCGCAGTATGCGCTCTACGCGGCGGCCTACAACGCGACACCGCTGCCATCCGCTTGCTCGTGCGCTATGGCGCCGACATCGAGGAGCCGTCGGGCCCGGGCGAAGACGCCATTTCTCGGGGCGATCGGCTGGAGTCACTTCGAAGGGCACTTACTGCGCGGAATTGGCGGAGAGAGAGGGATTCGTCCGCCTTCGCGCTATGCGCTACGGCGCGATCTCATCGTGTCGGCGACGCCATCCCGCCGAAGCTCGCGCCGAATTCAGACGCGAGCGAAGGAGGATGGCGGGCCGTCTGGGACGAGTTTCGCAACTTTCTACTAACCGCCGCGTGAACCGAGCGGGAGGCTTGGTCACCCGGCATCGTCTTCTGAGCCGTTCGGCCAGGGTCGAGTCCTGCCGGCGCGTGATTTTGGCCCAAACTTCGACCTGCGCGCCTTGTTGCAGCTCTGCCAGTCCGGCTCGCGCCCCATGACGACGGCTCAGTTTTTGCCAGTCTCGACGCAGTGATGAGGATTCAGGGCCTCGTCGTCTTTGTCGCCATCTCTGCTGTTGCATGTGGAGAACGATCCTCAGTCAGTCCCACGCCCGTTCCCACCGCCATTTCCCTCTCAATCGACGGCAACGCGAGCTTCAGTCTGAGAGGGGAAGCGTCACAACTGAAAGCGTTCGTGACGCTGTCCGACCGCCGCGTCGAAGATGCCACCGCGACGGTTAGCTGGTCATCATCCAACGTCGGTGTCGTAACTGTGACTCCCTTGGGTGTCGTCACAGCCAGAGGCGATGGCCGAGCGATGGTGACAGCGACATTGAACGCAATCGTCGCCACCAAACCCGTACTCGTGGACCTGCCGACACCATGACCTCTCGGAGGGCATGCGACCCTTCGAGCAAGGCATGCCGAGCGATATCAGGGGAGAAAGTCGCACCTGCAGCTATGCAACGCCGATTGGAATTGGGCCTGACCTGTCCCCTCCATCCGCTGCACAGATAACGAGAGTCCTCGGGTCATTGACCCGCCCCGCGAATTCAGTACCGCGAAACAGTCACGAAGTGACTTGGCGTCGCCTCACCCTGTCGCTGGAGGGATTGCAATTGATCAAGGCCAACATAGGTCAACGCGATCAACAACGCGTGAACTACGGCCACTGCTGCCCGAAGGGCAAACCGGCGGATGCGACGCGTCCTGATTCAATCGACCAACGCCACGGTCAAAGTCAAAGGCACGATCTTCGCCCTCGTGTATCGCCGGCTCATTCCCCGCCTCGGACACGCCTAAGCGATCGGCGCAGTCGCCACCGGCACTCTCGTCTATTGATTTCGCAAGATCGTCACCGGGGATTGGGTAGAAGGAACGAAGAGGCGAAGAAGCTGCAGGTGCGCAGAATGATCCGCGAACTCCGAGTCTCGGGTACCGAGTCGAGCTCGCGTCACCTGAGTTGCCGGCGTGGGAGATTTTCGACCCTGACTTTGTGATTCGCTAGGGCCTACAGCGCCTTTGCACGCGGATCACCATAAAAGCAATACGCTGCATACGTGTCTAGCCCCGTCAGTGGGTTATACGCACGACTTCGGATGTCTCGCAGGATTTCTGCGAAAGGTCGTCCACGGTTCGCTACTACCTCACTATAGAAGCGTGTGGCGACGTCATGGGCGAGCGTGTCATCGACGGCCCACAGTGGCGCAATCACCGCCCCAGCACCAAACTCGGTAAACACACGGGCAAAACCACCCAGGCCAACCAGCGCGGGTACTGGCTGGCCAACCTCACATGCATTCAAGAATATCACCGCGCCCGCTCGACACTGGGCCCTTATCCCGCTCATCGCCCGAGCCATAGTTGATGTCAATCGTTGCTGGTTGCCGTGTACAAAGATCACTTGGATACCCGGCGCGCCTTTCCCTCCATGACATATGAAGTGAACGAGTGAACGAGGTTGTTTCTGCAATGTCTTGTCGATTTGCTCAACATCCGCAGGATCGACTTTGGTGCCTGCAAATGTATCGCAAACATATGCCGCCTCAGTATCCGCACAGGGAAGCGATGCAGGGCTACCGTCGTACCTGGGGGCGATCACCCATGCGTCATTAAGAGGCAACGTCTGCCTAGGAGACAAATGACTTTGCGTGATCCAGCGGCCAACTGCGAACTCGACTCCCAGTGGCTCACGTGTCTGGTGGCTGCCATCCTCACGCGAACGATTCGGAATCATCAACTCCCAAGGCAGATACGGCTCCTGAGTGACGATATAAATCGACGTCGGCGGAGCGCCACGGTCAATCAGTTCCCAAAGAACACGCTTAAACGACTCCGGTGCCGCGTCGAAAAGGCCTTGTCCTGCACCACGAAGGCTGAGTGTCCTCGCGTACGCCGTTGCGTTCTCGTCAGAGAACTCAGCCATCAGGTCGGCGACTAGCTCGGCAGGCTTTCTCGGTTTCCACTCCTCCCTCTCGGGCGTCTCTTCCCGGGTTAGCCACGGTGTCGTTACACGGACCTCGAACGTTCTACTGTCCTTGGACGGATTGGTAATTTCAACTGTGATGTCTGGTGATATCGACAGAACGTCGGGCGCGATCATCGAAACAGCAACCGGCTCTGACTCTTCCGATGGTCCTGCCGGCCGGTTCTGATTGTGTTCCGTCACCAACTCAATTGTGCGCCATACTTGACCACATGGACGTCCGTTGTAAAAAAAGTACCCATTCAGAGAGGCTGGACCATCGCTAGTAGCATCTTCTTTCGCGCACACATCAAATGAGGCTACGGTCGTCTGATCTACGCCGTGCTCAATTGTGATCTGAGCAGTCCTACTGTAGATCTCGAAATGCGAAGTGCCTGCAAGCCACACCTCGACTTCTACACTACGCCTCGTGGGCGGCAGGACAACGGCAATTTCTTCGGCCTCCTCGCCCGGGCGTAGTTCCAACATATCGCCATAGATTGTGACCTTAAAACTGGTGCCCCGTTGGATCGGCTGGCTGACCGAGATATCCATATGAGGTGTGCGTTTTACGATCAGAGAAGCTGGTTCTACGGTATCGGGTCGGTCTCCTAACCAGCTAAAAGAGTCTTTCCCGCGAATACGTTCGAGTTCTGCGGTTAGCCGGTCGTGGCGGTGACGCGCGATTTCGAAGCGCTGCATGGATTCGTCACCTAGCCCAGCCTTAAATGGATCGTCGTCTCGCCAACGTTCTTGTTCCAGGCGATGGCGCTCTTCAAGTTGTCGCAATCGTGCCTCGCGAACTGAATCTTCCGCGCGGTGTCGTTCATTTTGCCGACGCTCTTCTTCTTCAAACCCTCGTTGTAGTCCTTCGTCTCGCCACTGAGCACGCCGCCACTCCTGTTCAGCGTTCGTGAGCCGTTCAACTTCGTCTGACCATGCGCGCTCCAGATCCGCCAGTCTGGACACCAAGCTCTCAACTGGTGTCTCGTTGCGGCTGCGCCGATCGTCAAAAGCCGTTAAAAACGTCTGGAGGTTGGCGACTTGGCGATTGGCTGCCTCTCCCAGCTTGCCGCCAAGCTTGGCTGCCGCCTCAAATTCCAATCCGGCAGTCCGAAGATCAAGCCACTCGAGAGCTAGTGTCCCTCTGACGAACAAATACTTTTGTTCCAGGCTGGCACCGGGGGCCCACGATGACGGTCGAGCTCTCGCAATTCCGAGGTCGGGATCGATCTGTATGAGCCGCGCGGTAATGATCTTCGCGGCGGCGGTATCGTCCGCGGCTACAAGATAGGCAAGTATTTGCCAAAGTGTAGTACGAATCTGCGGCCACAAGTCATCCAATCGGCTCGGTTCGGTGCTCATTGGCGTTCTCATCAATATAGCGCGCGGTGATCCTATCACCATCGAAATCAAGCACGACGAAGCCCTGGAGCGCCCATTTTTCCAAACCGAACGACTTGCTGACAAATTTGCGGTACTCGTACGCGACTGCTGGTGGATGGGCATCCGACTCAGCGTGATTCATGTAGACCGGCACGCCGCCGTGGCCGACACATCTCGGGAATTGCACACTGTCGGTTTCTTTGAGACATAGACATCGGTGCTCATGGCCCCAAAACCAAGCGGTCACGGGTTCGGACGTGAGGATCGGCCCAATCTTCGCTGGAAGACCGGGCGGATCAGAAGGGATCGTCTCGTACGAACTGAACATTTGGTGGTGACTGAGAAGCAGTGTCTTGCGACCGCCTTCATTGATCTCACCTGCCAGCCAGTCCACCTGAGGATCTTTCAAACCATGATCATCCCACGCTGTGTCGATGCCGAGTATTTTCCAATGTTGATTTACAAAACTGAAGAAACTGCTTCGACTTTGACGGGCGAAACGTCGGTCTCCGAGAAGCGTGCGGAAGTACCCGTGACCACCCGAGAACATGTCATGGTTCCCGTTCAAAGCCCAAGAGCCAATGCGGTCCGCCTCCACTTCGTCGACTGGCCAGTGTCTCAGAAATCGACTACGCACCTCGTGTTCCCAGCCGGAATAATAGATATCCCCGAGGTGGACGACATGTTGTTCCAAGCCAGCATCGTTGCCTTTCTTCAACTCTCCCTTTATTACTTTTGCAACCTTGCGCGCGCGGTAGCCCAGTGGCCCAATCTCCGACGAGAATGAGTCGTACTCGGTCACTGACCGAGACAGGCGCGGCCGGTGTCATATTGAAATCGTGGCGTTTCCGGAGCAGTCTTACGCCCTCCGCAATCTTCGATCTGATCCACTGAACATCTGTGATTGAGAATCGATTGAATACTCGCCGTCCCGGTGGCGGTTTGCGAATTGGTGGCAGACGAAGAGACCGATCTGTTACAAGGATTTCATCTCCAACCGACCGACGGTGGTCATCCGACGGAGCGCCCTCAACCACGTGCTCCGGATGTTCGTCGAAGTATGCTTCCAGAGCAGACTGAAACGTGCTAACGATTGGGTCGCGGCTAATGAACGCAAAATCATCAAGCGGGACGGGACCCTGACCGCGGCGCCGTCCTGGTTGAAGTGGAAACAGCTGACCACTTGAGTATGCGTGTTCACGTTGCTCAGCGGACGCAAGTTCCTGGACCAGTGCCGCATCATCTTCCGTTCGGACAACGGCCAATAGCCTCGAGCGGACGTCGGCGAGTTGTTCGAGCACGAAATCGCGATTAAGAAGTTCGGCAATCATGGCAAAAGAGCGTCGTCATCTTACGGTTGTAAACTTTACGACTTTACCTGAGAAAGCTATTCGATTAAGCACATCCCTATCTGAACGGATAGTGCAGCGACAACCCATCATCTCGCTGAATCCGACCGTCAAGAGCTGAACTCCAGTGCATTTCTAAGACGGCTGTTCCAAGCATCGCGACAAGCGGATTTCGCGAAGATTGCGCAAATGTTATAATCGCGTCCTTCGATCGGTGTCTGGGAATCACCGATCGACATGCTCTCGAAAACGCCCAGTCGAATTCGGATCACGCGGACAGCTGTGATTCTGAGAGGCCGATTGATTCTCTCCGAAGGAGGTCGGCATCTCCAATGTCGGTTCTTGCAAATCCGCTGTCCGGTGGCACGGGAGCCTGACGGCCGCGGCAACTGGGAGTGAAGCAATACGGCACGCAATGAAGGTTTCGCCATTCACGCCTAACTTCTGAACACTGAAGGTCCGGTGGGGTCAATTGGGCCACCACGATATCCCGCCGACCTTTCCTTTCCTACCTAAACGTGGCGCGCAAGGTGCGCCGAGAAAGCAGAAGCTCTAAACTAGTTCACCAACCTCTAGTCTTGAACGTGCGCACTGGAGTTTTCATCCAGTTCCTTCACCGTTCGCCCGTTTCATCAGCAGCGGCCGTAGCTGCTTTGGGCTTTCCGTCCCTGCCGTTCGCGCCACCACCTCCCGTCGTCGGAGAGCTCTGGGGTGCCGAGTACCCGCCGGTCGATTCAACTTGCTCGACAAAGCTCGGGACTAGCCGCTCGCTAACGCCCGCAACCATGCAAAACACGAGAAGTGCAGGGAATGCGTATAGCGGGGTCACAAAACCGAGTACGAGGTTTGCCTTGATTCCGACTGCAAAAAGCGCGGCGCCGATCGTTCCCACCAACACTCGAACGACGCCTTCAATGTAGTGGAGCTTCCTGCCGGCAGAGACGTCGAGTTCGATCTGACCAGAGCGCCGCGTGACCGAAAACAAAGCGCCGACCGCTCCAGCACACGCCCCGGCCAGTACATCAAACACCGATGGCCTTAAGGCAGTAGACGACGCTTGAAGACTCTCCTTCCAAAGAACTAAGACGAGCAATGCAATCAGGAGAGGCAACGTGATGGCAGAAGCTGCGCTCAAATACCAAACGCGTGCCCGTTCCTGATTACGGGCACGAATCCATTCTTCAGCTCTGTCGAATGACCACGCTGCGGCTTTCGGATTCTCTTCGCAAAGGCGTGCAACGCCCTCGGCGACTAGGCGACGGAATGTGTCGATGTTCGATTGATCGCCAATCTGAATCGATTCGAGCACCGCGACACGCGTAATAGCATCGCCGTACTGGTTAACCAATACGTCATCGTTCAAGTCCCACCAGACGAATGATTGATCGTCCAAGAAAACGATATAGTCGTAGTCGGAGCTAACTAGTGACGCGATCTTCTTCCCCAACAGGGGCTCGTGGTCGCCTTCCTTCAAGATTGAGAAGTCAAAGGGATATGTTGGATGCTGTGGATCCCGACATCGCCCATTCGATGCGCTGTCGCGGCCGTCTGACTTGGCGCTAGCGAGAGAAGTCACGGATGCTGGATTCATGGCACAAACTCCTCGGAACTACTGCCAGCCAAATTGACGCCACAGCATCAGATGCTTGCCCCGTGCAATCCGCTGCTCTTTGAGTCTAAAGCTGCCGACTGAGTTGGCGCTGATGCAGGCCCCACATCTCCTAGAGCGAGTCAGCTGTTTTCTGGCGTTCAGAACTTGAACCCAAACGCCGATTGAAACAGCTGTTGGCGCTTAAAGTCTGGGGCATCCCTTCCTCCGGTAAAGGATATCTCGAAGCTCGATTCCTGTTTCTTTGATTGTGACAAGATCCAGCGACTGGCCAGGGATTGCGCGTTTGTCTCCTCATGTAGCGAGGCACCGGTACGCAGCGTCTGGTCCGTGTGCCAGAACTGAATTTGGGGCGTGACACGCCACCGCGGCCCGAGACGAACTTCTCCGGTAATCCGAGTGTAGAGATTATTGAAGTCAGCCATTTGTTGAAAGGCGCTGATCCCTCCAGCGTTATCCACCCTTCCGTGCACCCACCCGAACTCGGGCTGCCAGCGGAAATCAACCGGAGCGCCATGTCCAAGGTACCGCCCGATGCCAATCTGACGGTAGAACGGAGTGTATTGGACTGTGGCACCCCACACACACGCGTCGTAGCTCCGGTCAGTCTTATAGTCAATCGTCGCCTGAACCATATGCGTCGGAAACGGACCCGTGGGGATCTTTCGGCGCACAATTGCGGTCAACCCTAGTCGATGGGTAATCTGATCCTTCGCGGGCGTGTTGCTGATCATATTGACTTCGTAGGCGGCCGTTGGAGTGAATGAGACACGGCCGATCCGCTTGTCGGCGATGCCGTTGAACACTACAGCCGATTGAATACTCCATATCCGGCGTGGATCACCGGCCCTGACTGTTTCGTCATTGTCCCCTCTACTACTCAGCGACAATTTGGCCGGTTTGCCAATTCCTTGCTGCTCTAAGAACGATTGCCGCACGTCGAACCAATCGGCAAACGTATCCGCCCATGAATGCGTGAGCGGCGGAGCCTCTGTCCGAGCCACCAGCACGTCCCGGAGGGTCTTCGCAATTGGAGTTAGATCCAGTTGCAGCAGCAAGCGGAAGCGGTCAGGACGTACCGTGTCGTCCTGGGTAAGTGTAAAGTTCAATCCCCGCTCGGTGAGGTCGTCGATGTAGGCCTGGAACTCGGGTGGTTCCACAATTCCGGCCCAGATGGCGTGCCCACTGAGCAACGCAGCCAAGAATTGGCGCAGCTCTGCCTTCGTAATGACGCCATCATGATTGGTATCGATCGCGTCGAATGCTACTGCTTCCGTCGCAAGCGGAGCGGCTGGCGCCTGTGGTTCGGCGAGTCCGACAAAAAGAAGCGCGCACAAGAGAATCATGCCAACATCCTCTTCAGTACGCTGTCGATAACGGTCTGACGTTGTCCTTCCAGATCTGCCAAAGCTATCGGGCGAAGCAGAAACGGCTGTTGTCTCAACTCTTTGTTTAGGCAGTCGCGGACTTGAGGACGGTCCTTTTCTGGAATGGTCGCTGACGTGATGCCACAGCCGGTGAGGGTCGCGTCGACTACCGACTGAGCAAAGTCTCTTAGCTCATCGATTTTCTTCAGCAGCAGGCTATCAGTTAGGGTTTTTAGAACGTCTCCCAGCGTTGAGGTACCCCGCCAGGTGCCACTCGGCACTGCCTTTTTCAAGATGTCCTGAAACATCTCGTTGAGGGTATCGCGCAGTTCGACGTCGATCTCCAAGTCAGAAAGGCCTAGAGGGGCGCTACCGAGCTGTGTCTCGCGGGTGAGGTCGCCGATCTCGAATTCCATAAGCTCCAACACTCGCAGCAACCATAGATACAGCGTGCTATTGACCGTTGCCATGTCGTCCTCTTAAAGAAGATCCCTGAGCACGAGATATCGCAGGTGCAGCGCTACATTAACGATCACCAATGACCAGCTGCCGGCAACCCCCTCATCGTCCCAGACGGACACGGCGGCCACCCAATTCAAATGTCTGTACGGGACCACACAGTTGTTGGGTTTGGGGAGATTATCCACGGTGAGCTTTGCCCTAGCGAAGACTCGTGTTAATCAAGTTCGCTAGTCGCGCACCCGCCAAGGCGATCTGCTTCTTCGACAGGTTCAGCGCATCGGATCGGTACCCAGAGAGGATCGAAAAGGGCCCTACGGTCACGCCGATCGGTGGATTCATGTAGACCTTCGAGCGGGCCAGGTCGAAGCTTTCCGTAATCCAGTGGTCTATGTCAGCGTCGGCCGCCGGGGTAGCGTCAGCTGCCGTCAACGTGGCACCGAACGTGGCAGCGACCGTCGCCCGGTTCGTCTCGCCAACGACGCCATCCCAGAATCCATGCAGTTCGTTGGCACCTCCGCATTCCGCACATCCGGACACCAGCTTCACGCTGTTGCCACCGCGATCGCCGTGCGTCAAGGCTGACGAGAAGCGAGACGTGCAGTGCAGCGGCTGATGGACGTCCCCGACCAAGTGCTCCAGCCACACCAAGTCGTAAGACTTCACGCTGTCACTTGCTGAGGAACCCAGGGCCTGGCGGAAAAGGTCGATCCTCTCCTGAGCATTCACGGCCGCGGGCTGCGCAAGCGTCGTATGGTCGTCGCTGAACGGCCGATCCACGAAATGCCAATACTTATGCCGGAGCTTATCGCGGTAACCGATGTTACGGCCCGCTCGAGGCCCCGTCTCGGTGTCGCCCGTCTCTGTGTAGGCAGTGTCCCTCCGAATGTCATCGGGCCAGACCGCGGCAAGCATGAAAATCAGTTGCTTTCGGTCCCCTGCTGGTGCGCTCGCGACCCGGTTTCGCCAGTCGTCGATTGAGGGGTTTCGCGTCAAAAGGCTGTCCACGCGTGCCCGAATCGGTGGCGTAAGCAACTGGCAGGCGACGAACGCAACCGCCATATGGCCCTTGGCGTGCCACGCGAATAGTGGAGGTGAGCAGACTACGAAGCAGGCGACCACGGCTACAAGGAAGCGTCGCATTGGTCCTCCCGAGCGCTCAATACGTGTTCACGCGGCACCGACACGTCTTAGACCCGACGATGTCATCGATACGTCGCCGACTGGCGAGTATCGACACGCCAAACAGCGCGAATCCGCGAGTTCAGTTGTATTAACGATTGAGCGGGCGGAGTATAACGCTGAGCGTTACAGCTGACAGAAAAATATCTTCTGAGGTCATATCGGCCAACTTTTTGGCTAGTTGGGTGGCTACACCGGCCAACGTTTGGCCGGCACGATGTCGCCGCGGCGTCTGGTGGGCTCTAGTCAGGTTGACGACAATACCGTTGTTGCTGCGTATCTACAGGGCTAAACTGCGCGAGCGCCTGACCGCGAGCGGAATTTTCGCTCAGGGGTGGTTTGAACCGCTGGGGCGTGTTGGATTTCAGACAGCGTGACGTTAGGAGAGAGCACGGTTCGATGATTATCTCCGTAATCAACATGTCGTCAGGGGCAATCTCCGATAGCGCCTTGATACGCGCCATTCGCGCGATCAATCGGCAGCTCGCCGAAGACTTCGCCCCGTTCTGGAGCTTCGGCGCCCAGCTTCGGCTCGAGGGGAAAACCGGCCATCGGGGCAAGACCCGGTCATCCATCGATCCGGCCGACATGCGAGGCGATGCCATTCTGTATATTCGAGATGTCGTGAGGATCACTGATGCGGAGGGATTTCACGATCGTCATTTCTCGGGTATTCCTTATGGCATCGTGTTTCTCGAGCTGAGTAAAAAGCTCAAAGAGGATTGGACGGTCACGCTGTCCCATGAGGCGCTCGAACTGACGGGCGATCCGGAGAATAACTTGCTCGTCCAAGGCCCACACCCCTCAAGACCTCGGCACCAGGTGTTCCATTGGTTCGAGATGTGCGATGCGGTACAAAGCGAGACCTACGAGATCGACCATGTCGCTGTGAGCAATTTCGTCCTCCCCCTGTATTTCACGAGCAGCAACGAACGAGGGGGACGTAATGATTTCCTCGGAACGATCACTAAAGGAAAGACACTCCGGTCGTTCTCCGTCAATCCAGGAGGCTACATCGGATTCTTTGACCCGGCTGCGAATGAGCATGTGACCTTCGATGCCGATCCGAAAGCCAAGCGTCGGCTTGCCGCCAAAGGCATGTTACGGACCGGACGCGGACACCGGCGTCGCGGTGACCTGCGTCAGGCGTTGGATTAGTTGCACAGCACGAATTGGTGCTCTTTTAATGGGCGGCGAAATACGCTGGGCACAAGATGAAGCCCCCACCACCGTTA
>Ga0193697_1000331_pt1 | contig 17718 bp, 30 predicted proteins | sample L3m2metaG_FD_145073 | JGI IMG/M metagenome (GOLD analysis project Ga0193697, IMG submission 145073) | Soil microbial communities from a riparian zone of the East river system, Colorado, United States - L3m2 | ecosystem: Environmental > Terrestrial > Soil > Riparian zone | place: USA: East River... | reverse complement strand
CCTGGTCCGTGTAGGCCGTCGGCTCGGTGGCATAGACCACCGGGCCGTCCGGCATCAGGACGGCCGAGACGCCGCTGCCCGTGTTCTCCAGGGCCGGCACCGGCAGCACAGCGTCACGGCCACCGAACAGGGAGGCAAACACCTCTGTGCCGCCCTTGCCCTGGAGCGCATCGAACACCGGGTTCTCGATGCCGGGTCCCGGCCGGAGCCGGAACGGGTCCATCCCCGGGTGCTTCCCGGTCGGGTACCAGCCACCGTTGTGGGCCCTCTTCATCATCCGCCACACCTCCCAGGTGACGGCCTGCACCTGGTGCGGCAGGATCTTCCTGTCCAGCTCCTCCGAGAGGTCGGCAGCCACCCGCCTGTAGGCGTCGGCGATGATGTCGTAGTTGTCGCCCATGTCGATCGGCCGGTCATCGACCCCCATGTCGAGCCCGTAGTAGATGTCGAAGGCGTGCCTGTCGATGGTGGTCGGATACTCCAGGTCCGGGTTGAGCAGGTTCAGGTAGAAGTTCTTCTGCTTGGTGGCGACCGTTGACAGCCACAGCTGCTCTGGTGATTCGGACATCAGCCGGAGCGCCTTCTTGAGGTCGCTGGCGCTGGCCTTGATGCCGGCCGCCTTGGCGTCAGCGTGCAGGACGTCGAACGTCTTCTGGTGGGCCTTGGCCCGCCTGCCGGCGTACGTGCGGAGCGTCTTGTCATCCCGGAAGTCGGCCTTGGTGCCGGACCGCAGCCAGTTCTGGAAGTCGTTGTCGAGCACCTTCGGGTTGGTGAAAAACTGGTTCGCCACCTTCTGGGCCTTCGGCACGTTCGTCGCCCAGTTCTCGGCCTCCGACAGGAGGGAAGTGGCGGCCACGGCCCGGGGCAGCTCAGGGGAGTCGAGGCCGATGCCGAACGCATTGGCGATGTCCTGGCGGCCCCGCCAGTACCAGTCGGCACCTAGCTCCAGCTGCTTCGGCAGCCTGGGCTCACCCAGCCCGTGGGCACGGATCCGGGCATCATCGATCCCCAGGTCCCAGACCTGCCTGATGTTGGCCTGACCCTGCCTCTGGTAAAAGCCGGCGTTCAGGGTGGTGATCGCCTGCTCCCGGTAAGCCTTGTCACTGAACAGGTCCCCACCCTCCGGTGTCCTGGCCGTGACGTGCAGGACGGCCTTGCCGTCCACGATGTCGACGTTCGTCACCCGGGCCGTGAGCCCGACAGACAGGTCGTCGGCCACGATCGAGCCCCGGGTCGCATCCCCGAGCGCCTGGACGCCGGTCACCAGCTCCTGCTGCTCGGCATCAGTGAGCGGACCACCCTCCCGGAACTTGTTGTAGGCGTCACGGATCGGCTTGTTGTGGTCGTACGACAGCAGCCGGTTGTCGACCGCATAGTCGAACCGGGCCCAGTCGACCCGGGCCTCGCCCATGCCGCCCGGATGCACCTCGCCGTAGCCGTCCAGAAGGGACGCCATGCCGGCGATCCGGGGATCCAGGTCGTCTGCCGTGAACGAGGCCATCGCCCGGGCTGCTCCCAGGTTGTCCTCGGGAGCCAGGATCTGGGCCGTGCGGCCACGCACGCCGGGACGGTCGAGCTGCAGCTGGGCAGCCTCGGCCGACAGGTCGGTGAAGCTCCGGGCGATCCCCAGGCCCTGAGACTCCGCAACCCCGGACGGGATCATCCTCGGCGTCAGGTTCCCGGGCGGGTGGAAGGCGGGCATCTTGAACCTCTGGTAGGCGTACCGAGCGGCTCCGGCTGCGCCGGCCAGCAGCAGGCCGCCGTACAGCAGGCGGTCCCGGTTCGACATGTCGCCGATGCCCCGGATGAAGTCGGTGGCCCCCACGGCCAGCCCTGCCGGGCCGGCCAGGGCGGCCTCCTTGAGGGCTCCACCGAGCTGGCCCCAGACGTCCTGAGATGTCGGCGGGGGGGCGAAGCCCTGTTGCCCGAGCCCCAGGAAGTCGAGCGCCGGAGCTACAGGTTCCAGGGCCTCGCCGATGCCCCCCGCCAGGCCTTCGAGGAAGCTCACAGCACCAACATCCCGATGCCGGCGACGGCCAGGATGACGCACATCACCACGACGTAGGCGCAGAGGATAACCTCGACCGGTTCTGGCTTGTTGAAGCTCACTGACGGGCCGCCCGGATGAGCCGGTTGAGCCACAGCGTGGCCCACTGCCTGGTCTCTTCAGTCCCCTCCTGCTGCAGCTGCTGCAGCTTCAGGATCCGCAGCTCAGGCGGGTCCTGGGGGGCCGGCAGCGGAGACTGCAGCGGAGAGGTGACCGGGACGTCCGGTTGGTTGGACGGGGCCAGGATCGAGGGAGGGAGGCCGGGGGCCGGCGCAGCCGCCCCTTGATAGGGCGGGGCGCCGGTTCCCCCACCAGACCCAGGTGAAGACGGCTGGGTCGGGTCCATGGTCGGCAGGTCGGACTGGAGCCGCTCCAGGGCGGCCCCCTCGCCGTACGTGCCGGACTCCGGGGCGTTCACGTTGCCGCCCGAGGACGGCATCTTGTCCAGGGAGGTCACTTCAGGTGCGTCAGCCACACCAGCACCCCCGGTCAGGGGACGTAGGGGCTGACCTTGCCCGTGCGAGCACTGGCAACGTTGGTGACGCAGGCCACAAACGAGTTCGTGTTCACCGCCACCCAAGGACCCTCGACCTTGCCGCCGCCCGTGCAGTTGACCTCGACACGCTGCTTCCCTGGGCCGTTAGCACAGAAGCTGGAGGCAAGGTCACCCTCGAACCTGACGAAGCAGTCGCTCGGGGTGAACGTGTCCTGCTGGAAGACCAGGGCCCGGGTGAACGTGTCCTGCCGGAACAGGGCCTGGGCAACGGTGGACGTGGCGGCCGAGGCGAAGAGTACGACAGCGAGTGTCAGGATGATTCGTTTGAACATGCGGGCAGCTTACCAGGTACCCGACTAGTCAGGGTTCAGTCCCCCACCATGTCCGTGTGCTCGTAGCTCGTGTCGAAGTGGTCGGTGAGCCAGTGGTCGAGGGCGAGAGCAGCCCCGATACCGACGAAGAAGATGGCCGGGAGACCGGCCCAGAAGCCGCAGATCAAGCCGACCAGCGCACCGAGGGCGATGTGGGTGATCGGCCGGGGGACGTACCTGACGATGACGTGGGTGAGGGGCGGGTAGGCGTCCTGTCTCCTGATCCCGATCCACTCCGGGATGCCGAACAGCAGTACGGCCAGTACCGTCCAGGCCTTGAACGGGATGAACCAAACCACGGACAGAAGCACGGCGCTTATGACGCCCCACATGATGACCCAGTACGGGTTCCAGGGGTTCTTCAGGTCCTTCATCCCCGTCACGGGGCGCCGCCGCTGGACGAGGTGGTGCCAGCGAAGCTGCCGGGTCCACCCGCAGGGGTGGACAGGCGGCTCATCGACTCCGGTGGAGGGCCGCCGCCGGCCAGCATGCCGAGAAGCGCAGCCGGGTCGGGTGGAGCTGGCGGCGGTTGCCCGGCCTGGGCGTCCGGGCCGGGCGGCATCGGGCCGCCCATGGTGGGCACCATCTGGGCCATGGCCTCCTGCTGCGCCTTGACCACGAACTTGTCGAACAGCTCGAAGATGTTGTCGCCGTTCTCCCGGGCCTTGGCGATCTCCGAGACGGCCTCCGGTGGGATCGAGCCGTCCTGGAGCCCCTGGAGGAGCTTCGCCATCACCATGTCCTGGAGCTGCTGCAGGTCCATCCTGACCCGCTCCAGCCCGACGTCGGTGATCCCCTCGAAGTTCTCCTGGACGAACTCACGGGACACGAAGCCGGCCTGAGACGCCTGGATCCCCAGGACCATCGACTGGGCCGGGTCACGGCCGAGGCCGAGACCGTACTCGACCCGGACGTGAGCCTTGGTGTCGATGTCGTCCAGGTTCCTGGCGATGAGGAACTGCTGGTTCTTGTGTACGCCAGCGATGGATCGATCTGAACCGTACAGTTTGTCGTACTCGAAGCACAGCCGGAGCGCCTTGCCGAAGGACTCCGTGAGGATCAGGTGGTAGGTCCTGATCGCCGTGTTCATCATGCCGGCCGTGGCCTCCACGAACTTGGCCGAGGCGATCGCCTGGTCGACCTCACCGGGCCGGACCTTCGGCCACCGGGCCCCGATGTGGAAGTTGTCCATGAGCTGCTGCAGCTCCTGGTACACGGACAGCGAGGAGACGGCCGGCGGCACCCGGCCGATGGCCCCGTTGGGCCCGAGCTGGATGAAGCCCCCGCCGCCGGTCGACATCGGGCCGATCAGGTCTTTCACCCACATCTCGGAGTAGACGGCTTGGTCGGCATAATCCAGTGAGAGGGCTGCGAGTCGAATATGGGCCTGCAGGACCGGGATCACCTGATCGAACTGGCCCCGGACCTCGTTGTCGAACGTGGGCCGCAGGCCGACGACGACCGGGCAGATGCCGACCTCGTTCGGGGTGACGTCGAAGATGACCGAGACGTACGACGGGTTCGTGTTCTGCCGGCCGAGGGAGATGCCGGGCAGGCTGTTCGGGGCCGTGTTCTCGTAGATGCCGGCGACGATCGTCTCTTCCTCGGTGTAGTACTCCAGGAGCGTGAACTTCCAGTCGGCCGGCACCTCCTTCCGGTTCCGGTCCCGGTAGTGGTCCCGGAAGATCGCCTGGTACTCGACCGGCAGCTGGGTGACGTAGACGTCCCGGGCGAAGAAGCACCTCCGCATGGCCGAGAGGGTCGTGTAGTCCGGCTCCGGGAAGCAGGTCCTCGGGTCCCTCCACTCGATCCTGGGGCCGTCCTTCGAGGGCACCACCACCCACGAGTGGATGCCGAGCCCGGTCAGGTTCATCAGCGACTTGATGGTGAGCAGGGCGATCTCGGAGCGCTCCAGGTAGGACGCTCCGATCTGCTCCATGATGCCGGCCTTCTTCTTGGCGGCCGGCGTCCCCTCCGACGGCTTCACCCGCACCGACGGCAGCAGCGAGGCCGCCTCGGAGGTGTCCTCCAGGGCGACCTGGATCAGGTTCGGCGACCGGTTCTCCAGCGACTCGTCGTCAGGACCGACGGCCGTCCAGTCGCCCCGGACCACCCGGGTGATGAGTGTGTGTCTCGTGTCCCGGTCGGACCACCGTCCCCGGTACTGGCCGTACAGGTTAGAGAGGGCCCCCTCGGGGGTCGACAGGTCAGTGGTGTCTCTCACGTCATCGCCTCGGCCTCGTTCAGGACCCACAGCTGGTACTCGTTCATCGGCTTCCCGTACCGAGCCTCGAACGAGGCGATCCGGGCGGCCCTGTCGTCGGCGTCCTTCCGGACCAGGAAGTAGACGGGCGTCCTGTCGTCGGCTGCCGACAGCACGCCGTCGACCCGGTAGTCGGGGCCACAGGAATCGTGGGCGTCATCGAACTCGGAGTAGGTGACCAGGGCCATCGGCTACACCCCCACGAGCGGCTCTTCGAGCCCCACGTTGAGGGGCTTCCGTGACTCGGGCTCGTAGTCGTCGGTGGCCCACCTCGACGTCCAGCCGCTCTGCTCGTCCATTGTCGGGGCCCGGACCTCGTTCTTCGAGAAGTCGATGATCGCCCGCTTGTTCTTCATCCGCTTCGGGATCTTGAACTTGGGGTCGTAGGCCGGCAGCAGGGCCCGCTGGTACAGCTCTCGGGCCGCTTCGTTGGCGAACCAGAGGGCCATCATGATGTCGGTCGTCTGGCCGAGCGGGAAGGTGAGCAGCTGCTGCTCCAGCTGCTGCACCTTGTGCCGGCTGTTGATGTCCTTCCACGGCATTGAGATCGTGTGGTTGAAGAACATGGGGGCCATGCCCTCGATCCCGAAGTTCGGGTCCGACTTGTTCCGACCGGTGTGGTGCCCGGTGACCCGGATGCCCCGGTTGTTGAGGGGCACGATGATCTCGTCGTTGTACTGGACGAGCTGCGCCTGGACCCCGTTGTTCTCGACCCTGAACTCACGGAGCGGGTAGGTCTCGGCCCACTGGAAGATCTGCTGCTTCAGCTGGGGGGCCTTGAGCTGCAGGGAGTTGAAGATGTCGACCAGGTAGCGCCGGCCGGTCTTCAGGTCCACGCCCAGGCAGACGCCGGCCGTGAAGCCGGACTGCTTGTTGGCCCCGGCCGGGTCGATGCCGGCCACCTGAGCCCAGGACGAGTCGTACTCCCCGAGGCTCCTGGTCTGGTCGTGGCAGCCGTTCAGCATGTCCTCGGTGAAGGAGGCCGACTCCCCGAGCGTCTCAGCGTTCTGGTAGAGCAGCTGCCACAGGTCAGCGTTCATCGAGGAGCGCTTCAGCTTCGCTGCGTCGATGTCGAAGTGCTCGGGCCAGAGGGTGAGCCCGGTCTCCTCATCGATGATGCAGGGGTACCTGATGACGTGGTAGCCGGGCAGCTTCTGGAGGGAGCTGTAGCCGTCCTGGGAGCCGACCCGGGTCCCGACGATCTTGAGGCTGCCGGACTTCCCGACCCGGGACTCGACCTCGGACGTGATCCACTTGACGTTGAAGGCGACCGTGTCCGGGTTCCTGGTGTTCGACAGGTCGAACACGTCGTCCAGGATCGCCTCATCGATGCGCCGGCCGTAGATCTTGGAGCCGATGCCGTAGGTCCTGACGGTCGGATCCCTCTCGGGAGAGATCCTCCCCGTCACCCAGAACTCCTTCCGGGTCCACTTGTCGACGCCCTGGAACGGTCCCCAGTCCTCGACCAGGTTCCTGCTCGCCCCCCGGTACAGCTCCGGGTCCGTCAGGTGTCTTTGGATCTGGTAGGCCTGGTCTTCAGCCATCGAGGAGCCGGCCGAGATCAGGGCGATCCTGACGTTGGGGTCGTTGCAGATCGCCCACAGCGGGTGACGGAGGCTGACCAGGGTGCTCTTGGCGTGGAAGGGCGGCAGGTTGACCAGCAGCCTCTTGATGCTGTGGTCCCCGAGGGCCGTCAGCATCTCCTTGTGGAAGAAGGGCGTCTCGTGCTGGATGTCCCCGCAGTCCGAGCAGTAGACGTTGTTGAAGTACAGCTCGTTGAACTCGACCGGCGGCGGGACCCGTCTCCGCTCGTTCAGCCCTAGGGCCGGTTCCTTTGACGGAGCGCCCGCCCGTTCAAGCCTTGTCTCGACCGACCGCTCCTGGGCCTCAGCGTTGAGGGCCCGCTGCGCCTTCACCTTCTCGTTGAGCCGGGGGCGAGAGACGCCCCAGTCACGAGCGGCGCTCGTTTGGGTGGCCCCGGTCTCGATCACGGCCCGGCAGGCCGCCTCCATCCGCTTCCTGGGGGACCAGTTCTTCTGGGCGGGGCTGGGCATCGCCCACACCCCCCACGAACGAAAATTCGTTCGGCTGTACTAGGAGGGGACGCCGGAGGCGTCCCCGACTCCTGGACCTCGGCCCGGCGGGCCTCGGCCCAGGTGTGGATCTCAGCCGGCCTTGAGGGCCGGCTGCCGAGAGGACCGTAGGGACCTACAGGACCGGAGGTCCTCATTGGACCGGCGTCCGCCTTGGGGCTCCCGCCGGCCCGAGCATCGTCTCGGGCAGATCACCCCCTAACCCCCACCCCCAGGATGCGGTCAGCGTACCGTGTACCCGACTAGGACGTGACCGGTACGGTCATGTCCATGACAGCCAGCACCACCCGGGCCGATGCTCGGGCCGTTCCGTGCCCGACCTGCTTGGCCGACGCCACCGAGCCGTGTGTTGGACGAAGAGGAGCACGACTCTCGTGCCACGCCAGCCGGCACCGGCTGGCGATCAGAGAAGGAGCCCCAGAAGTGTCCAAGCTGAACTGGCAACGGGACCGAGACAACAGGATCAAGTGGGAAGCCGAGAAGGCAACCCGCCGGCCGAGAGAGCCCATCGAAGGTCAGTTCGGGCCCGACGGGCACGACAAGGCCATGCTCACCCGGATGCAGGCCCGCAGGGCCAAGCTGAGACAGTCCCAGAACACGTCCACAGGACCGGAGCCCAGCTCCGGACCGGTGGCCTGAGACTGTTCCCGGAAGGGCCCCTGTTGCCTGTACCCGGCAACAGCCCTGAACTGGGACGATGTTCCCGGAAAATTGGTGGTGCCTTCCTGTATATATGAGTCTCGGCGTTTATGCACCCCGGTCGCCGCCGGGGCCTCTGAGCACCTTCGGCACATGGCGTGAGACCATCGCTCTTCTCCCATCGTGCCAGCGTGCGGTGCGTGCAGCTGGTGGTGGGCTGCCCCGATGGTGGGCTGGGCCACACCATGGTGGTGTGCAGCTGGCACCCATCGAGCTACTGACTCACCAATCAGTAGCGTCGGAGTGACCGGCTATCCATGTGAGTGGTGACACCACACCCACCATCGAACGGCCCATCGAACACAGGGTGAACAGTGGGTGAACACCTTGACTCAGACCTTGACACGGTCAGCCACCAGTACGTATGTGGTGAGCATGACCACCAACACCAAGGATCACCTCATGAGCGAGCCCTGGGGTGCCTATCCCGACGACCTCCTCCTGGACTGCAACGACTGGGAGACGGACGAGGAGCGTCGAGTGCGCTCGTTCCAGTCGAACGGCAATGTGACACACGTCACAACATTCGACCTTGACTCGGTCAGGGATTAGGACTTGATTCGGTAGTAGACAGTCAGCACCTAGGAAGGAACCATCATGCAAGGCATCTTCATCGAGGGCCGGAGGCCCAAGTCCAAAAAGGAAGTCAGGGAGGCCCTCGCCTCCGGCGGGGCCGTGAGGCTGGAAGCCACCAGCTGGTTCGGTGACGAGTACCAGGGTCCGGTCGCCTCGGCACCGGTCGGTGAGTACTACTTCGTCGGCCCGGACCCGCACACGAAGCGCAGCTTCTACGGGACCATCAAGGTCACCCCGCAGGGAGTCAAGGTCTCATGACCAGGAAGGACTACGAGCTGCTCGCCGGAGTGATCCGGCGGCAGCTCAACTGCTACACCGAGGAGATCGGGGAGAGTGCCGAGATCTTGGCCGTCTCGTGCGTGGCCCAGGCGCTTGCCGTGGCCCTGCTCCGAGACAACCCCCGCTTCGACCGGGACCGCTTCCTGAAGGCAACGGGCCTGTGACCTACCACTGGGTGTGTCCGAAGTGTGGCCGGCAGGTCAAGACCATCGGCCTGGCCACCATCACCTGCCCGCATCCGCCGGAGGACGGACGTCCACCGGCACTCATGGAAAGGAAGGCCTGATATGGGCTACTCATCCGCACTCGGCTATGCCGAGTCCGTCAAGGCGGGAGGCTTCAGCCTTGCCACAGCAGTCACCTGTCACCTCAGCTCGAACTGCTTCCCTCCGATCACCCGGTCGGAGCTGCGGAACGCAGCCATCGTGGCCGTCGAGCAGTGCGTCAAGGGCAACTGGGACGCAGTCCCGGACCGGCTGCTGACCGGCTATCTGGACGAGCCGGTCACGGCTCGTCAGATCGTGGAGGCCTACCACCTGGAGGCCTTCGTGGACGCCCTCTCGGAAGGAGATTCAGAATGAACAACGGATTTGAGCAGGCCGTGCCGGTCACGGCCGAGCCTGCACCCCTAGAGGTCAGGGAGGTGGTCCACCAGCTCTCTCGACGGTTCCCCAATGGTCAGATCAGGACGGTCCCACCTGGTGGTGGACTGATGCGTATCCACTACTGGCTGGTCAACGTTTGGGTCCAGGACGTCCTCGTGGCCTCGGAGCGGGTCTACCCCGGCTTCGTGGCTACCTGCAATCAGGAGCGTGATGGAGTCACCGACTCCGTCGAGACCGACGACGAGGCCCACGCATGGGCCGCTGTTCGTCGTGACAGGGACGAAGACATCCTCCGTCGCTACGACATCGATGAGCCCAGGATCGACAGCCAGTGGGACGACGACGGGCTGGGACTATGAGCCCACACCTGATCCGCACCGCCATCACTGTTGGAGTGCTGGCCCTGGTCGGCCTGGTCGGCTGTCAGTCCGACCGGGAGACCCCCACACCAGGCACTTGTGCTCCCCTGGACCACCAGTGCCACGAGCAGCACCCGGACCAGGCGCCGGCCGGCTGTGCCCCCACCGACCATGCGTGCCACGAGCGAAAGGCAGCAGAGGGATGACCCCGAAAGAGCAGTACATCAGTGACCTGCTGGACGCCAGGGCCATCGAGGCCGAGGAGCTGAACATAGCCATCCACCACCTGGTCACGGCCCAGGAACAGGCGATCCGAAAGGCGTCCGAGGCCTACGACCGGGCGCACGCCCGCTATATCCAGGAGACGTCATGATCCACAACAACCCAACCACGAGGAGTACGGCTCCCATCACAGCCGGCTCGATCTGGCTGGACCCTGACAGCCCCGAGGACCGGCTCCGGGTCGACTTCGTCGGCGGCTGGCCCGTCCAGGTCCACTATCACTGGCTGGACAAGGTCAACGACGAGGTCGTCTACGGCGACCGGCGAGCCTCGTCGTGGCCGTTCGTGCCCGAGCTGAGGCCCGAGCACATTGCCATCCTCAGGACCGTGTCCGACGCCAACAACGCCGGGCGCTGCCTGCCCATGTCCGAGCTGTGTGTCGAAGGCACGGCCAGGAACACGACCTACAGCCGAGTGCAGGCGCTCGAAGAGCGGTGCCTGCTCGTTCGGCCGACAAGGTCCGAGCTGCACACCACACAAGCGGGCGAGGACTTCCTGGTTGCCCTGGAGGCGTCATGAGCGAGCCCAGGCCGTACACGGCCAAGGAGGCCCGGGACATGGGCTGGACGGTGGACGACTGCGGCTACCCGTGGCGGGCCTACCTCGGGCCGTGCTGGGCTCCGAAGCGGTGGGTGCTCATCGACACACCCGGACACAGGGAGCGCCGGCCCATCACTCCAGTGCGGCCCTCAGGCCAGCGTCCAGCTCCTCGATCCGCTCTCGGAGATGTTCGTTCAGCACCCGGGCCTTGACCAGTTCCTCAGTCAGGTACCGGACCACGTCCTCCATGCCCCCCGGGTCCACAAGGGCCGGGGGGCGGTTGCCGTGTTTGCGCTCGTAGTCCCGCTTCTCCTTGTAGAGCGTCTGCTTGGACACACCGTGCCGCCGGGCGAGTTCGGTGCTGGTCTCGGACTCCGGGTTGTACTTCTCCCAGGCGTAGTAGTCCCGCATCATGGCCTCGACCTCGGCATCGGTCAGCTTGCGCTTGCTCATCAGGGCAGGAACGATACGGGACCCCGCCCCCCTCGTCAAGCTGTTAGCGCTGACCGGGTCAGGTCAGCGTACGAGTTCAGCGTTGCCTTGATCGGGGCCATTCCAGAACGCATCGATGTTGGGGTTCAGGGACTGCGGCCCGACGAACATCCTCGTGGTGACGTTCCAGGGCTTCTCCGGGTGGGCGTCCTTGCCGCAGGACTGGCAGAACGTGAGCTGGGAGCTGGTCTCAGCTTGGCATCGTGGACAGATCATCATGCCCACACCCCCCGGGGGGGGTATGTACGGGGCGGTACGCAGAGCGTACGAACAGCAGTCACAATTTGATCCGGCGGTGACTTTGTACCCGATGTGACACCCCGGTGTTACTGTTGGTGGCGGACCCAGACTCTGACCGGGTCACGTAGGGGAAGGTGGAATCAGTGCACCCAGAAACGTTCGAGGCGTGGACCAAGAACCCGATCGTCAAGCGGATCCTCGACAAGGATCCCGACCTGAACCCGCTCCGGATCCTGGAGCGCCTGTCGGAGACGCTCAACGAGCTGGAGGAGAAGTTCCCCAACCTGCCGTTCGAGGAGATCTTCGTCCTGCAGCGTGTGCACCCTGACTCCGAGGCCCTCAGGGCCTCGATGAGACGGTGCGGTGTGCCTCAGGAGGCCATCGATCTGATCTCCCCCGTGAGCCGTAAGCGGTTGGGCAACTACGACCGGTTCAAGGCCCTGGCCGACACCGGCCTGTCGGCCCAGGACCTGATGAGGAAGGGCCACCCGAAGAACACCAGCTTCTTCGCTCAGCGCATGCGCCGGCCCCTCACCAAGATCGAGACCGAGATCGGAGAGTATGTCCTGGACAACCCGGACGTGCCGGTCACTGACATCGAGGACAAGTTCAACGTGTCGGACAACACGGCCATGCAGTACGCCATGAAGGTCAAGTACCACCGGGAGCGGGCGGCGTGATGGAGCCTGACATTGTGGAGCGACTCCGGACCGTCACGGGCCATTGGTCAGAGACGGCGGATGCATGTGAGGCAGCCGCCGAGATCGAGCGGCTCCGGGCCGAGCTGGCCGCAGTCAGATCGAAGCTCAAGCACCGGGAACTGCTGTGAAGTTCCTTCGACGGCTCTGGCGCTGGTATCTCGACCTCGGCATCGGGAAGGACGGCAGTCCGTGAAGCTCTCCCAGACCCTCCTCGGGTCCGATTGCTTGAGGGCGATGCAGTTCAAGATCGAGGACGACCTGTACCGGGGCGGCATCATCCGGGCGACAGGCACCGGCTTCCACGCCGGCCTGGCCCTGATGTACGTGTATAGGCAGGCCGAGATGGAGCCACCGACCTTCATCGAGATGGAGAACGCTGCCTACGTCGCCCTTGACCAGGAGATCGTGTGGGCCGAGGACCGGTTCATCTGGGACAAGAAGATCCCCACGGTCGAGGACGCCCAGAACACCATCTCCACGATGCTCGGGGCCTACATGCTCGACAAGACACCGGCCGTGTGGCCGGCCGACTGGAAGGTGCTCGGGGTCGAGGTGCCGTTCGAGATGTTGATGGTCCCCGGCCAGGGTCCCATCACCAGGACTAGCCGAGGCATCGACCTCGTGCTCCAGGCCCCCGACGGGGGCATCGTGGCCGTCGACCACAAGACCGGGGCGAAGGGCTGGGGCACCGGGGGCAAAGCTCACCCGAGGAAGAACGTGCAGGCCCCCTGGTACATCCCTGCCATGAGGCAGCTGTGGCCCGATGCCCCGTACTACCGCTTCGTGTTCGACGTGATGCGCTACGACGGAGTGTTTCAGCGTTTTATTTCGGACCCGCAGGATAAGCATATCGCTGCCGTCGAGTCGAAGGCTCTCTCGGTGAAGGGCCTGTGGGACTGGCACCTGCAGTCTGGGCTCGACCTGCCGGCCAACCCGTCCTCGAACCTGTGTAACCCGTTGTACTGCGACTATTTCGATCAGTGCCCGCACGGTCGTGTCCTGGAGCAGTGAGTCAGGGAAGGAGCCCGAACCCGTGCAGCACGTTATCCACGTCCACCAGCAAAAGCTGAAGAAGGGCGAGCCGGCGATCATCGATCGGACCTACAAGGGCTCGACGCACCATCGCACCGTAATCATCTCGTGTGCCAATTGCGGGGCGATCACGGCCCGAGTCCGGCAGCCCGACAAGCCGGACCGTTGCGGGGCCCGAGCGTTTATCGAGACGGTCCATGAGGTCACCGGTCTCTGACTAATCGGGTACCAGGTAAGCTGTCGTCATCCGGATCACACCAAGGAGTAAGAGTGACCGATCCCCATCAGCAAGCGTTCGCTGAAGAGCAGCGCAACAAGACCATCGGCCATGCGGCCAACCTCACGAAGGAGCTGGTGCTCGCCGGAGGCGATGCGGCCATCGGCCTCTTTGCCAGCCAGCTCGACACCGTGGCGAAGGCCCTGTTCGATGCCCAGGCCATCGCCGGCCTCAAGGAGGCCTTCCCGGGCGCTGAGACCGAGCCGACCCCGACGACCTTTACTCAGTCGGTCCCGGCAGCCAGCAACGTCGTGCCGATCCAGCCGACCCCGATCCCCGGGGCCACCGACGGTGACCCGGTGCTCGCTGGCCACTGGGCCCACTTCTTCGCCAACCCGACCGCCTGGAAGGACAACCGGGCCTCGAAGAAGTCGAACCGGTCCCCGGACTTCCTGGCCCCGGCCACCGGCCCGTTCTCGGACCGGAAGCGGGACGACGGGACCCTCTGGCCCGCCTCGCTCTACATCGATGACAAGAAGAACCCGTCCGACGTCCTGCCCCGGCTCCGTCAGCTGGGCTACGTGCAGCCGTGACCACCTGGGACGTCTCCACTTCGGTGGAGGTCACCGAGCAGTTCCGAGCCAACGTCGGGGCCGCTCCGTCCAAGGACGACATCGCCTACGGCGGGCTCACCAAGTCCACCAACTGGGTGACCGACTACGACACCGCCCAGAGGGCTGGTGTCGAGCTGGCCGCCCTCGCCCTGGCCCTCGGGTCCAAGTCCGTTTCCGTCACCGTCGACAAGCGACTGGTGGTCACAGCAGCAACACAGGAGGAAGCATGAGCAAGCCCGTCGAGGAGAGGACCCAGGTCCCGATTTCAGTGGTCCGTGAGTGGGCCAGGAAGGTCGGCTACGAGGTCGGCTCCAGGGGCCACCTGCCCCAGGACGTCATCAAGCGGTACAACTACCGGCACCGCACATATGCGGTGAACTCGAACCCGAACCTTCCTGACACCGTCGAGTCGTGACCGGTGTCCGGGACGTCGCCCAGGGCCTGAAGGACTACGAGGCCTGGGCGACGGACACCAGGCCTCGGATCGGCTGGGGGCTCCCGTTCTTCGACTCTCGAACGAACGGTGGCCTGGCCCGGCAGGAGTCCTGCCTGCTGATCGCCTCGTCCAACGCCGGCAAGACCTCGATCGCTCTCAATGTGATCCGGGTCAACCCCGACGTGCCGGTGGTGGTGTTCTCGATCGAGATGGCCTGGCGGATGCTGACGGCCAGGCTGGTGGCCCAGGAGACCGGCCAGTCGACCACCCAGCTGGAGCAGGACCTGAAGAACGGGGTCCCTAATCCAGGGTTCCAGCAGGTGATGGACAAGTTCCCGCTGCTGCTGTGCGACGACACGGCGGGGGTGACCTTGAAGCAGGCTGACGAGACGTTCCAGGACGCCACCCAGCGGCTCCAGGAGAGCCCACGGCTGGTGGTCTGGGACTTCGCCGAACGGATCGGTGGGTCGGGCCTGATGACGAAGGCCGAGAGCATGGACAGACTGTTCATCAAGTTGCAGGACTGGACGGCGAACCACGACACGGCTTCGCTGATCCTGCACCAGCGTGGAATGAATGACCCGGGCTGGATGCCGGTCGGCCTGAACGATGGACGCTACGGCGGTCACCAGTATGTGGACTATGTCGTGGGGGCCTACGCCCCTCGACTGGATCCTTCTCTCTCGGCAGTCGAGCGGGAAGCGGTCAAAGAGGAAGTCTTCCTGCAGCTACTCAAGTCTAGAGCGGGGACGGAGCACCCTTCAGGTGTCCGTCATCGCTTGGACAGTCGCACCATGCGATTGTCTGAATGGCACCAGCAGGTCTGGTCCCAGAGCTACGTAAACAAGTTCCCCAACATGGAGGTAAACAACGTATGAACATCACCGAGCCCCTGCGGCTCTCGGTCGGATCCCACAGCAAGGGCTCCGGCAAGGGCTGCGTCATGAACATCATCTCGTGGGAGAACGGCGACAAGACGATCTCCGACATGCCGGACTGCGCCGCACCGGTGCTGGCCCGGATCGCCCAGCAGGTCAACGACAGCATCTGCACTCACCGGGTGGGGCACCCGTGGCTCGTCCTCCCAGGCGGGGACACGCCGGAGGATGCCGAAGACCCGAGCCTGCTGTGTGCCGAGTGCTCGATGAAGGTCCTGGAGCTGGGCCACCGGACGGTCGGCACCAACTGGGAGCCGCCCAAGTTCATCACCAACCAGGCCGCTCTGGACGAGTGCGAGACGGTCGGTGAAAGGTTCAAGCTGGCGATGCAGACTGCCTCGGACGTGTGGTCCGGCATGAACCTCTTCGGTGATCCGGACACGTCCGACCCGGACGACTACATCGACGGCAGGCTGGGCCGGGCCCACAAGGCGTTCGACACCTTCTTCGAGGTGTCCGGCTTCAAGGAGACGACCACCCCGGTCTGCGTGATCGAGGAGGCTTACGAGAAGATGCTGCAGCCGGCATGACCAAGTTGGTCCTGCCAGTGGGGCCGCCCCCGTGGATGGTGCCACCGGTGTTCAGGCCACCGACGCTGCCCGTGCCCCCGTTCGAGGAGATCCTCGCCGGGGGCCGGCAGGCCTACATTTGGGACGGCAAGAACAGCTACGACCAGGCCGACAAGCACGTCGAGCTGACCACAGATCTGTCCCGAGCGAACCTGTGGTGCTCCAGGGCAAGTCTTGCCCCCCGGTACCACATGCCGGTGTTCGACGTGGACGTCCCTCGTGAGCAGGTCGAGGAGCGGGTCAACAAGGCCTTCCCGGTGGGCGACATCACCTGGGTGCCGTCGACCACCGAGGGTCACCACCACGTCTACGTGGACGGGATCCTGATGGAGTTCACGGAGTACTTCGAGATCCTGATGGAGCTGGCTTCCAGGAAGGAGCTGGAGGCTCCTGGCGGTCCGAGAGCGGCCGTCGTGGAGCCCGGCTACTTCAAGGTGTCTCGTCGGCGTGGTGGATCCTTCGTGCGGATGCCGCATGTCAAGAAGGGCGACATCCCGGGCGAAGACGAGACCGGGCTCAACGACGGTGAGCCCAAGTTCAAGGGCCCGGCCACGCTCAAGTTCAAGAACCTCGCCCCCCCCGTCCAGTTGTCGCCCGCCTATATCAAGGCCATGAACAGCATCCCCTGGGGCATGCAGCCAGAGAAGCCCATCAGCCTCACCGACCTCGCCTTCTGACATGCCCAACAAACTGCGCCACACCACCGACCCGCTGAAGGGGTCGAAGAAGGTGCCGTCACCCTCGACGCACCCGTACATGGTCGTGAAGCCCTACGGGGTCCCGATCTATTGCCAGTCGCTCGCAGCTGCCAGATCCAAGATCACCCAGGAGCTGGAGAACGACATCTACAGCTGGGAGCGCTCCGGCTTCCCGGAGCTGGCCGAGAACCTGCGGATCATCTTGAAGACGGTGCCCGGTGTGTCGGCCGGCGGCCTCGTAGAGGGGGTCTACGACCCTCGGACGAAGACTGGCAACGGCTCCGGCCTCAAGTACTCGGCACGGATCGTACGAAGGAGCACGATGTGAGCGGACCCAGCAACAGCCCGTTCCACAAGCAGGAGTTCCCACCCGAGACAACGGCCCCCGTCTACGCCTCGGTGTCGATGCAGGACTACTTCAACAAGACGATCAGGCATCTGGTCGACCAGAAGAAGCGGGCCGTAACTAAAGGCGGGAGCTGCGTGTTCCTCATCGACGGGCTCAAGTGTGCCGTCGGCTGCCACATCCCTGATGGGCACGAGGCCCAGAACAGTCAGCTCGGGGTCTCCACCCTCAAGATCACGCACCCGGAGCTGGCCGGCATTGCCTGGCCGAACGAGGACCTCGGTGTGCATCTGGCCGCCGGCCTGCAGCACCTGCACGACGTTTGGGCCCACTGGGACAAGGACGGCTTCGTCGCTTTCGATGTGGCCCGCCGAGTGGCTGAACGCTTCAAGCTACGGCCGGACATCGTGGACATCCTGGAGCTGGCCGAGCGGGACCGGCGGGCCGAGTGAACGAGCTGGAGGCCCGACAGCTGGAAAGTTTCCAGCTGCAGGAGAAGCTGGACCGGATGATCGAGTCCATGCGGACCCTGTATCCGAAGGCCTACATCACGGTCGAGGTGCTGCCGTCGGACCCGAAGTATCCGAACGAGGACTTCAAGCCAAGGAACGGTTACGTGGTAAACGTGCATCACAACGGGTTCAAGGTCGACTGCCGGTCGGTGACCCTCGATGACTGACTGGACCGAGGCCCAGCCCAGTATCGAGCTGGTGAAGCAGACGGTGACGGTGCCGGAGGTGGCTGAGCTGTTGGGCCTAGAGCCCAACAGCCAGGACAAGATCTTCAGCCCCTACAACCCGGACGAGAAGACCCCCTCGTGCCACC
>Ga0193697_1000330_pt1 | contig 17792 bp, 10 predicted proteins | sample L3m2metaG_FD_145073 | JGI IMG/M metagenome (GOLD analysis project Ga0193697, IMG submission 145073) | Soil microbial communities from a riparian zone of the East river system, Colorado, United States - L3m2 | ecosystem: Environmental > Terrestrial > Soil > Riparian zone | place: USA: East River... | reverse complement strand
CGAACTGCTGACCCGCGTCGGCCTCGAGGACCGCGTCGATCACAAACCGACCGAGCTCTCCGGCGGCCAGATGCAGCGCGTCGCCATCGCCCGCGCGATGGCCATGGACCCCGACATCATCCTCGCCGACGAGCCGACCGGAAACCTCGACACCAGCTCCGGCAGCGACATCATGTCGATCTTCACCGACCTCTGGAAACAGGGGCGGACGCTGGTGATCATCACGCACGATCCCGCGCTGGCAAGCCGCGCGTCGCGCGTAGTGGAGATTCGGGACGGGGTGGTGGTGCGGGATCACGCGAACTGAGGTGGACCCTCATCCGGCCTTCGGCCACCTTCTCCCGCTGCGGCGGGAGAAGGGCAACGCATCTCGCGCAGCGTGTGGCAGGCAGCCCTTCTCCCCGCGGGAGAAGGTGGCCGAAGGCCGGATGAGGGGCGCGTTACCATGCGCGCATGAAGCGCCTTTTGCTCGCACTCGCAATCGCCCTCCCCTCCCTCGCCCAGCTCACTCCCGCCGACTTCGCCGGTCTGCGCGACGTCGGTGCGCCGCGCATCTCGCCGGACGGCAACTGGATCGCGTACACGGTGCGGCAGGCGTCGTTCGATGACGACAAGAGCCACGCGCACATCTGGCTGGCGAGCTGGGACGGGACGGAGAACCGGCAGCTGACGTTCAGCAAGGAGAGCGAGTCGACGCCGAAGTGGAGCGCCGACGGGAAGATGCTCGCCTTCATCTCCGGACGCGGAAACGAGGACGAGCTCGATCAGCTCTGGGTCATGAATCGCCAGGGCGGCGAGGCGGAGCGCATCACCGAATTCAAGGGGAGCGTCGTCGACTTCTCCTGGGCACCCGACGGCAAGCGTCTCGCGCTGATCGTCGAGGACGCCGAGCCGAAGGTGGAGAAGGACAAGACGAAGCCGCCGATCGTCATCAACCGCCTGCAGTTCAAGAAGGACAAAGAGGGCTACCTCACCACCAAACGTCAACATCTTTACCTTCTCGATCTCGAGACGAAGAAGAGCGAGATTCTCACACCCGGCACGTACAACGAAGGATTGCCGGCGTTCTCGCCCGACGGCTCGCTGATCGCGTTTGTCAGCAAGCGCCAGGACGACATCGACAAGACGAACGACTGGGACGTCTTCGTCATCGAGCCGAAGGCGGGCGCCACGCCGCGGCGGCTGACCGGCGCGCCGAATGAAGACAACGATCCGGAGACGGAGAGCGAGCTGGCGTGGAGTCCCGACGGGAAGTCGATCGCGTTCATCCAGCACGGCGATCCGAAGCTGCTGTATTACGCGCGGCACCACGTGGCGGTGGTGAAGTTGGATGGCGGGTTAGAGAACCCGCCCCACGTGGATCGCGCGGTGACGCATCCGCACTGGGTCGATGCGAAGAAGCTGACGTATCTCGTCGAGGACGACCGCACGCAGTCACTCGTGCAAACTCCTCACAAAAACTCGACCGTCATCGAGTACGACATGGCGGCCGGTCACACCGTCCTCCTCGAAAGCGACGACGCGCATCCCGCGGAGCTCTTCGCCGCGGACGGCCGCCAGATCACACATCACAACGACGCCTGGCTCGCATCGCACAAGCTCGGCGCCACGCGTCCGATCGAGTTCAAGAGCAAGGACGGGACGGAGATCCACGGCTTCGTCGTCACCCCGCTCGACTTCGACGCCGCGAAAAAATATCCCGCCATCCTGCGCATTCACGGCGGCCCGGTCGGGCAGTTCTCGCACCGCTTCAATTACGAATGGCAGCTCTTCGCCACGAACGGGTACGTCGTCGTGGCGGCGAATCCGCGCGGCTCGTCGGGACGCGGCGAGGCGTTCTCGAAGGCGATCTGGGCGGACTGGGGACATCTCGACGCGCAGGACGTCCTCGCCGCCGTCGACACGATCGTCGCGCGCGGTCTGGCCGATCCGAATCGACTCGGCGTCGGCGGCTGGAGCTACGGCGGCATGCTGACGAACTACGTGATCGCGCAGGATCGCCGCTTCAAGGCCGCGACCAGCGGCGCGTCGATCTCCAACATCCTCGCCGGCTACGGCACCGACGAATACGTCCGCGAGTACGAGCTCGAGCTGGGACGGCCGTGGGAGCATCCGGAGCTCTATGCACGCGTCTCGTTCCCCTTCCTGCACGCCGACCGCATCACCACGCCGACGCTTTTCCTCGCGGGCGACAAAGACTTCAACGTGCCGCTGCTCAACAGCGAGCAAATGTACCAGTCGCTCCGATCGCTCGGGGTTTCAACGGAGCTGATCATCTACCCCGGCCAGTTCCACGGCATCACGAAGCCGAGCTACGTGCGCGATCGCTATCAGCGCTATCTCGACTGGTACGCGAAGTATCTGAAGTGACGGCCGCGTCCCGAATGGCCTGAATGCGGCGCACGAGACTGGGGTGCGAGTAACCCGCCTCGCGATCCCATTGCTCTGGAATGCGGCCAAGCGCGTGCGCTTTGGTCAGCGCGCGGATCAGCACGTCGGGATCGCCGCACAGCTCCGCCGCGCGGACGTCGCAGTGACTCTCATGAGCCCGAAGCCTGCGCTGGCGAAGTACATATCCGGCGAGGATCGCGACGACCCCAGGTGACCGCTGCGAATGGCGTGTCGGAAATGGCCGCCATCAGCGCCCCCAACGTGACGAGCAGGAACGTCGACCATGCCGCCATCCGTCCGCGCTTGCCCGAGAAGTGCTCGAGATGTGCGACCTCGTGCGCGAAGATCGCAGCGGTTTCATCGCCGTCCAGATGACGCAGCAGCGTGCGGCTCAGGAGAATCTTCGGCGTCCTCGGATGCGGCGAGGCGAGCGCATTCGGGAAATGCGCTTTCGGCGTGCCCATCTCCAGGATTTCAGGGTTTCGCACGCGCGATTTCGCCGCGATGTCGTTCAGGCGCGGCAGCAATTCGGGAGAGCTCATCGGTCCCGCTTCGAGTCCCCACAGCATGAGCGCGCGGTATTCGTAGGCCCAGATCAGCATCGCGGCAATCACCCAACCGAAGTTCTGCACGCCGACCGAGCCGACGATCGCCGGCTCGAAGAGCAGCACGATCCAGAAGAGCATCACGCCGAGGGTCAGTCGGACGCGGCTGCGCAGATATTCGCCGAGCGTCCACTCCTCGGCGAACACCGTTTTACGCAGCGGGAACGATCCGAGCCAGACGCAGAGCGCGAAGAGCGGCAGCGTGACCGGCGTCCATCGCCACGCCAGCGCCGCGAGCGCGAGCATCGACAGCATCACGATCCTCGAGATGCGCATGCGGAGACGCCAGAACTTCTCCGTGAATGCCGGATCGTCGGCCTTGCGCAACATGCGTTGGCCGAGGAGATAGATGATCAGGCCAGGAAGCGGCGCGGCGAGAAGCGCGGTGATCATCGCGCGCGCTTCCGCGCGTAGCTTTCGACGGCGAGCTCGAGCCCTTCGCGATCGATGTCGAAGGGCGGATTCGCGAGGAAACGGGCGCGGAACTTGGGGTCGACGTAGAGGCGGGCGAGGGTCTCCTCCACCGGCATGGTGTTGTGGAGTGCGGACGTCTTCGTCCGCACGGTGCGGACGAGACGTCCGCACTCCTCGTGCGCCATCGCCGCGCACGCACGATCGAGCTCCGCGAGCAGCTCATCGAAATGCGGGTACCGCCCATCCCGCTCCAGCACCACCGTCAACGGCTCCTCGCGACGCGACGCAAGCTCGCGCAGCAGCGCGAACACCGGATCGGGGGTCGCATGCAGGTGATCGTCAAGAATGCGTCCGCCGCGCACCAGCCGCCCTCCGGCGAGGTGCACGTACGCGATCGGCAGCTCATCGATCCCGGCGAGAAACTCGCTCGCACTCCAGCCGAAGTTGGTCGCGTTCGCGTGCAGGTTGTGCAGGTCGAGCAGCAGCGGCACGTCGCACGCGGCGATCGCCTCGCAGACGAAATCGAGCTCGCTCATCTCGCTCATCGGCGGATCGATCAGCGTCGCGATGTTCTCGAGGATCGGCGCCGTTCCGACGATCCGCTTCGCCCGCGCGACGTTCGCCATCAGTCCGTCGATCGTCGCCCGCGTCCGCGGTGGCGCCGCGAGGTGGCCGATCTCGAGGCCGCCCGCTCGCACGAACGCGAGGTGCTCCGACCAGGCGAGCGGCTGCACCGCATCGATCAGCCGCGCGATCTTCACCAGCCTGCGCTCATCGACCGGATGCACCGAGGCGAGGCCGAGCGACGTCCCGTGCAGGATCATCGGCACGGTCGCGCCGAGGAGACGCAGCGCGCGCAGGTCGCGCTCGCGCGCGTCGAGCCAATCCTCGGCGATCACTTCGACCACATCGATGCGATCGAGATTGCGGAAGATCGCCGGCGCGAGCTCGGGGCGCCATCCGAGGCCGGTGCGCGGTTTCTTCAGCCCCCACATCCGCCGCACCCTCCCCCGCATCCGCCGCCGCAACTGCTGCCGCAGGATGACGAGGAGCCGCAACCGCTGCTCGATGACGATGACGACGATGCCTGGGGAAACAGCTGCCGCGTCCAGGCCTGAGTCGTGGCCGGCGCGGCGCTCATGCCGAAGACCGCGACGAGCATCGCCAGCTCCGTCGTCGCTCCATGCAACGGGATGGAGCGGACGCGATCCTTCAATCCCGAGAAGAGCCGCTGCACGTCGTGGATCATCGCTCTCCCCACCGCCGTCTGCCGCGGGAAGGCGACCTTGCGCAGAATGAGGATCGCGACGACCGTGAGAATGATCAGAAACGCGATGTTGGTCCGTCCGCGCGAAAGCGCGATGACGATCTTGATGCTCGATGTCAGGATCAGCACGGCCGCCATCGCCACGAAGAGCGCCATGCGGGCAGCGGTGATGCTCTTATTCGGAAGCAGCCCGAGCTGCTGCAGCTTCATCTCGTACTGATCACATGCATTGCGCACATCGGCGTCGGCGTAGAGATCCGAGGCCTCGCCCGACGTCCTGTACTTCAACAGGATCTTCTGCTCGAGCAGATGCCGCGCATGATCGCCTTTCACGTTGTCGTGCGCCTTGAGCTTCGAGCCCGTCACGCTGAGCAGATCGCGATCAACGAGGGAGATCGCAGCGACACGCGCCGCCTCGGACGCGCCGCCTCGCAGATACGCGATCAGGTACGGATCGGAGACCACCTGGGCCGGATCGATCGCGCCGCCAACGACCGAGCGGTCGAGAAAGCGGCGCGCGATCGAGGTCACGATGAAGATGAAAATGGCGAACACGATGTAGAAGACCAGGAACTGCGGGCCGTAGAAATCGAAGGGATTCACGGCAGCCCCGATGCCCGCTGGTGCATCCACTGCGCGAGTCGCGTGAGGTCGAAGAGGACGCTCGCCGCCATTCCCGGTTCGAGCAACTTCTGTTCGCGAGCCTCGGAGATGTACGGCAGCACGCTGGCGAATTCCGAATCGGCGGCGAGGGTCGCCAGCGCGCTCTTCGGATCGGACGCCGGACGTCCCTCGAGCTCGAGGATCGACGCGGCCGCCGCGCGCAACGGACCGGCGGTATCGGCGATCACCGCCGCCGCCTGCTCTTCGCGCAGGCTCTTCTCGGCGTACGCGTCGCGCAGCCGGAGCGTCAGGTTGAGCAGCACCTGCCGCACGCGTCGCAGCAGCGCGTCGCGCGTGATCGTCAACGTGTTGACCACGTCGTCTCCGATCAGCACGACGTGCCGGCGCCGGATGTCCTCGAACTTGTTCGCGAACGCGTCCGCCGCGGCGGCGAGCTCGCTTTCCAGGACGAACATCGACTGCAGATTGATCGCCGCCTGAGCCGTGCGGACCGGCTCGCGAATGTCGTCGAGCTGCTTCCGCTCCAGCGCACGGAGGACGATCAGGACGTTCACGTCCGAGGTCGGGCGCAGCTTCCCCTCGGCCGCGGAGCCGAAGAGGATCAGCGAACGGAGGTTCTCACCAAACGCCGCGCGTGCCGCGTCGACGAAGAGACCGAGGGCTCGCGAGACTTGCTCGGGAAGCGGCGGCAATGACATTGATGCGGATTAATGTAGCAGGTGTTTCTGCACTTTACCCAGTGCTGTACGCGGAATTGACGCGACCTTTACGTATCGCCGCGGCACCTTGAACGACGCGAGCTGCTCGCGGCAGACGCGCTCGAGCTCCTCCGCGTCGAAGTCGCCGACGAGATATGCGACCGGCACTTCGCCGCGCACGTCGTCCGGGACACCGACGACCGCGGCCTCGGCCACTCCGCGTTGTTCCAGCAGGAGCTCCTCGATCTCGCGCGGATAGATATTGAAGCCGCCGCTGATGATCAGGTCCGACTTGCGCCCGAGGAGCGTGTAGTAGCCGTCGTCCGACACGGTGGCGAGATCGCCGGTGCGGAAGAAACCGTCGGCGGTGAACGGCGAATCGGCGCGGCGCCAGTAGCCGGAGAAGAGCGTCGGCGACTTCACCAGTAGCTCACCGTCCTCGATGCGCGTCGAGACGCCGGGCAGCGGAAAGCCGACGGTTCCGGCGCGGCGCTCGCCGACGTAGGGATTGCTGATGGTCATGAACGTCTCGGTCATGCCGTAGCGCTCGAGGATGGTGTGGCCGAAGAGGTCGCGGAAGCGTTCGAGCACCTGCGGTGGCAGCGGCGCGGAGCCGGAGACGAAGAGGCGCATCGACGTACCGATCGTCCTTGCCGCATCGGGCGGCGTGTCGAGCAGGCGGACATAGACCGTCGGCACGCCGAAGAAGAGCGTCGGCTTGAAGTCGAGCAGCTCATCGGTTGAGGTGCGGTGATCGAAGCGCTCGAGGAGGCGCATCCGGCAGCCGCTCATCAGCCAGCAGTGCAGGCCGTTCCCGAGGGCGTGGATGTGAAAGAGAGGAAGCGGGAGGAGAAAGCGATCGGCGGCCGTGATCTGCCAGGTGGTCAACAGGTTGACGGCATTCGAGGCGAAGTTGTTGTGCGTGAGGACGGCGCCTTTCGACGCGCCGGTCGTGCCTGACGTGTAGATGATCGCCGCGGGCGTGTCGCCGTCGTTCATCACGATCGGGCGCGACGTGTCGTCCGCGTACGGCACGTCGCCGCTGATCACCTCGCGCGGCTCGGCATCGTTGACGATGTGCGCGATCTCACGCTCGCGATAGAGGATGTTGATCGGGACGAAGATCACGCCGAGCTTCACGCAGGCGAGGAAGAGGTCGATCAGCTCGATGCAGTTCGGGAGGTAGACGCCGAGGCGGTCGCCCTTCGCGTATCCGCGCGCGACGAGCGCGTGCGCCACGCGATTGCTTCGGGTTTCGAGCTCGCCGAATGTCCAGGTGCGACCCTGCCACTCCAGCGCGGGCGCGTCGGCGCGCGCGATGAGCGAGTGGTCGAAAAGGTGGAGAAGATTCACTACGAGTGCGCAGCCAGGAACGTCTCGGGCTTGCTGAACACCTTGGCGATGTTCATCCCCTTGCGCACCGCATTGAGCGACACGCGGCGAGTGGCCAGCGCGGCGCCGAGCTGCATGTACGTCTTCAGCTTCCCTTTGTACTGGTAGCGGACGTCGAGCGCGTGACGCCAGAGGCGCGAGTACTCGGCGTAGAACTCGTTCAGCGGGAGCTTGGTCGGCAGCACGGCGTGGACGATGTCGTACATCTCCCAGTCGTACGTCGTCACGTCCATCTTCGCGGTGTTCCAGAGATCGGTGCCGGGGAGCGGCGTGAGGATGGAGAAGCCGCTGTTGTAGGCGCCCATCTCCGAGATCCAGTCGCGGAGGCGGGTGAAGTCTTCGCGGTCCCAGTTCGGATCGACGATGAAATTCGGCGTGAAGCCGACGCCGAGCTCCTTGAGGATCTCGATCGCCTTCACGTTGTTGCACGCCTTGTTCTTCTTGTTCACCGCGGCGAGCCCTTCGTCGGTGACCGACTCGAGCCCGAGGAAGATCGCCAGGCGCCCGCAGTCCTTCCACATCTCGACGAGGTGGGGGAACTTCACGATGATGTCGGTGCGCGTCTGCACGGTGAAGAACTTCTTGATCCCCGACTTCTTGATGAGCCGCGCCATCTCTTCGCCGCGGCGGACGTCCATCCAGAAGATGTCGTCGGTGATGAAGATGTTCGGCGCGTCGATCTGCTTCAGCTCCTCTACCACGCGCTCCGGCGTCTTCTGCCGGAACGTCGCCTCGTGGAACTTCCAGACCGAACAGAAGTTGCAGCGGAACGGGCAGCCGCGGGCCGTTTCCATCAGCGCCAGCGGCTTGTTGAAGTTGATGTAGTAGTGCGGCGCGTACTGCTTGATCAGATGCCGCGCCGGCATCGGATAGCCGTCGAGGTCGGGGCGCGTCGGCGCGTGGCCGGTCGAGATCCACTGATCGTTGTCGTGCAGCAGGAGGCCCGGAACGCTCTTCAGCTCGCGCCCGTCCTTCAGCGCGTTCACCAGCGGCGGCATCACTTCCTCGCCGTCGCCGATGGCAATGACATCGATCGATGGGTCGTGGAACCAGTCCGGATCGCGCGACGCGTCGTGACCGCCGACGACGACGATCGTCCCCGGCATCTCGCGCTTGATCCGCTGCGCGAGTCGCACGGTGCGGTTGCGCTCCGTCGTGAAGTTGCACTGCAGGCCGACGACGTTCGGACCGAACGCGCGGCACTGCGCCATCCCGTTCTCTTCACCGTCGATGCGGAGGTCGATGACTTTGCATTCGTGGCCGTCGCGCTCGAGGCAGGCGGCGACGCAGATGGGACCGAGAGGCTCGACGAAGGTGAGCATCTCCAGGCCGAGGATTCCGCCCACGGGAGGCTTGATGAACGCGACTTTCATTTGTCGCGCAGTCTAATGGTTATTTTTTTCCCGAGGAGATCGGCAGCCCCGCATCACGCCACGCGCCAAGCCCTCCCGCGAGGGCGAACGCGTCACGGATGCCGCCGTGCGCGAGGATCATGTTCGCGTCCGCTGCCGCTTCGTCGTGCGGACAAGTGCAGTAGGTCACGATCGCTTTTCCCTTTGGCAGATACGAGATCTCGCCGTCGATGCGCGCGAGCGGGATGTGCATCGCGCCGGGGATGTGCGCTTCGAGGTAGGCGTCGGCGTCGCGGACGTCGATCAGCGTGATCTCGTTCTTCGCCAGGCGGTCGCGCAGATCGGCCACGCTGATGCGGGGCATGGCCGCTCTCGCGCTCGGATCGGCCTCGGCCGCCGGCGTCGGAACGGTCTGCGTCGCCGCGACCGGAGGAGCGGTGTTACGCGACATCCGCCAGAAGGCGAACCCGAGGAGCGCGGCGACGAGAAGGGCGCCGATGATCAGAGGGGCGGTGCTGAGCTGTTTCTGTTGGACCTTGCTCATGTTCCCCTTCTACCACGAGCTGGTAAGCTGGCCGTATGACGATGAACACCGCGCTCGCTGTCGTTTCCGCACTTTTTCTCAGCGCCTGTTGCAGCACTCCCCCGCCCGTTCCCACCCCCGCCGCGGAAGCGGCGCCCGCCGAGGTCGCCTCCGGTCCGCATCACGGCATCATCATCCCGTCCGCGCCACCGACGGTCCGCTCGAAGACCATCCTCCACGAGCTGGTCAACGGACGTCCCGAAATGGTCATCAACGACTTCACGCCGCAGATGAAGGAAGCCCTTCCCGCTGAGAAACTTGCGGCCGTCTGGGGCGACCTCGTGACGAAGCTCGGGGCGTACCAGAACATGGGTGAGGCGACGCAAACCGAAGAGCAGGGATACAAGGCCGTCTACGTGCCGCTGACCTTCGAAAAAGGGACCCTTCGGGCGAAGCTCGTGTACGACGAGACGAACTACGTGGCGGGATTGTTTTTCGTCCCCTGACGTTTTTGATTGCGTTCCGGAAACGATGCCCGTATTTTGAAGCGACTCGTCACGTAAATAACCCTGTTCGATCGGTCCCGAGAACCCCAGCCAACCGCCCCGTGTTCGTGTGTGTGAGGGAGTGTCGCGGCAAGGCCACGCTTGATCTCCTTCCGATCGTCCCGCCGGAGAGCACATGAACCTGATCCGCCGTATTGCAGTGGTCGCTGTCGTTATTTTTGCTTTTGCGTCCGTGATGCAGGGCGCGGCATTCACACCCGGAAACATCGTTGCGTATCGGGTCGGAGACGGCGCAGCCGCACTCGGGTCGGCAGGCACCGCCGTCTTCCTCGACGAATACACCCCCGCCGGTGTGTTCGTGCAGACGATCGCTCTCCCGACCACCACAGTCGGCGCACAGCGTCGTTTCGTGGGAAGCGGCACCGCGACCAGCGAAGGATTTCTGACGCGCTCGACGGACAATCAGTATCTCGTCCTTGCCGGTTATGACGCGGCTCTCGCAACGGCCGGCATCGCGACCAGCACCTCCGCGGCCGTGCCGCGCGTCATCGCCCGCGTCGACGCAACCGGAACGATCGACACCACCACCGCGCTTACCGACGCGCTCACCGGCGGCAACCCGCGCGGCGCGGCCTCGACCAACGGCACGAACCTCTGGATCTCGGGAACGAGCGGCGGCGGCGGCATCCGCTTCGCCACGCTCGGTTCGACGACGTCGACCGCGCTGGCGGCGACTCCCAACAACCTGCGCAGCGTCGCGATCTCCAACGGACAGCTCTATATCAGCAGCGGCGCCGGCACCATCCGCCTCGGCACCGTCGGAACCGGCACACCGACCACGGCCGGTCAGACCATTGCCACGCTGCCCAGCTTCCCCGCGACTCAGGCGATCAACGGCTATTACTTTGCCGATCTCGATGCCGGCGTTGCGGGCGACGACACGGTTTACGTCGCGGATGAAACCGCCGGCGTCATCGGGAAGTACTGCCTCGTCGGCGGCGTGTGGGTGGCCAAAGGCTCGGCGGCGGCGGCGACCGCGCGCGGCCTGACCGGCAGCACGTCCGGCGGCGTGGTCTCGGTTTACGCGACGGGAGGCGGAGCAGGCACGCCCCTCTTCGCGCTCACCGACAACACCGGCTACAACGTCAACCTCAGCGCGAGCGCGACGACGATCGTCGCGAGCGCCGGAACCAACAAGGCATTCCGCGGCATCGCTCTCGTCCCGGCCGTCGCCGGCAACAACCCTCCCGCGATCACCCCTCCGTCCAATCCGATCACCACCGTCGCGCAGGACGCCGCGCCGTTCACGGTCAACGTCAGCGGCACCGACGACAACAACATCTTCAACTGGTCCGCGACGCCGGGCACCGGCGTGCAGAGCGTCAGCGTCACCGGCGGCCAGGGCACGAATACCGTCACCTACACCGTCACGCTCACCCCGGGCTACAGCGGCACCGCGACCTTCACCGCGACCCTCACCGACAACGTCAACACCCCGGTCAATCAGGCGGTGAACATCACCGTCCTCGCTCCTCCCGCGCAGGTCACTGGACTCGCGGCGGCCGCGGGCACGTCGCACGTCCAGCTGAACTGGACGGCGACCGGCGGCGCGACGTCGTACAACGTCAAGCGCTCCACCACCAGCGGATCGGGATACAGCACGATCAACTCGCCCGCGACCAACAGCTACAACGACACGACTGCCGTCGACGGCACTCCGTACTTCTACGTCGTCAGCGCGGTCGGTGCCGGCGGCGAAGGCGCGAATTCATCCGAGGTCAGTGCCACGCCGATCGCGGCGCCGACCGGACTCGTGGCGACGCCGGGCAACAATCACGTGCAGTTGAACTGGACCGCGGTGGTCGGAGCGACCGGCTACGACGTGCAGCGCTCCACCGTCAGCGGCTCCGGTTACGCCTCGATCGCCACGCCGGCGACGAACAGTCACGACGACGTGACCGCGCTCAACGGCGTGACCTACTTCTACATCGTCAAGGCGACGAATGCGAACGGCCTCAGTCTCGCGAGCAGCGAGGCGAGCGCCACGCCGAACCCGCCGGGCAAGATCGTCGTCAGCCAGGTCTACGGCGGTGGCGGTAACGCCGGCTCGGTCTTCAAGAACGACTTCATCGAGCTCTTCAACTCGGGCGGGACGGCGGTCTCTGTCGCCGGCTGGTCGGTTCAATATGCGGCGGCGACCGGCACGACGTGGCAGGTCACGAACCTCAGCGGTTCGATCGGACCGGGCCAGTACTACCTCGTGCAGGAAGCGGTCGGCGCGGGCGGAACGACGAACCTGCCGACGCCGGATGCCACGGGCGCGATTCCGATGGCTGCCGCGGCAGGCAAGGTTGCCCTCGTCAATGTCACGACAGCACAGACCGGCGCTTGTCCGGCTGGCGCGCAGATCATCGACTTCGTCGGCTTCGGAGCCACGGCCAACTGTTTTGAAGGCGCCGGCCCGACACCGGCACCTTCCAACACGAACTCCGTGTTCCGCGCCGCGGGCGGTTGCCAGGACACGAACGTCAACAGCGCCGATTTCACGGCAGCCGCCGCGGCTCCGCGCAATACGGCGTCGCCGCTGCACAACTGCTTCGTCAACAACCCGCCGGCAATCACGCCGCCGTCGAACCCGATCACGACCGTCGCGCAGGATGCCGCGCCGTTCACCGTCGGCCTCACCGGTAGCGATGACAACAACATCTTCAACTGGTCGGCCGCGCCCGGCGTCGGCGTCCAGTCCGTCAACGTCACGGCAGGCCAGGGAACGGCGAACGTCACCTACACCGTCACGCTCGTTCCCGGCTTCAACGGTGACGCTCAGTTCACGGCGACGCTCACCGACAACGTCAACACGCCGGTCAACCAGCTCGTCCACATCACCGTCACCGCGACGCCGCCGCCCGGCGCGCCGACCGGCCTCATTGCGACCGCCGGCGACTCGCACGTCCAGCTGAACTGGAACACCGTCCCCGGCGCGACGTCGTACAACGTCAAGCGCTCGACCACGAGCGGCTCCGGCTACGTCACGATCAACTCGCCGGCGACGAACAGCTACGACGACACGACCGCCGTCAACGGCACGACCTACTTCTACGTCGTCAGCGCGGTCGGTCCGGGCGGTGAAGGCGCGAACTCCTCCGAGGCCTCCGCCACGCCGACTGCCGTCACGCCGGTTCCGACGGGACTCCTGGCCGTCGTCAGCAGTGGCAACGTCGCACTCAGCTGGAATGTCGTCGGATCGGCGACGTCGTACAACCTCAAACGCGGCACGACGCCGGGCGGTCCGTACTCGACGATCAACTCGCCGGCCGGCACCTCGTACAACGACAGCGCCGTGACGAACGGCACGCGTTACTACTACGTCGTCAGCGCCGTCGCGCCGGTGACGGGCGAGAGCGCGAATTCGGCGGAGCGCCACGCCAAGCCCGACTTCCCCGAGGCCCTCGGCATCGACATCAGCCAGGTGTACGGCGCGGGTGGCAACACCGGCGCGGTCTACACCAACGACTTCATCGAGCTCTTCAACCGCGGCAACTCCGTCGTCAGTCTGAACGGCTGGAGCGTGCAGTACAGCTCCGCCGCGGGCAGCACCTGGACGCCGACCGCCCTCTCCGGCACGATCGCGCCGGGACAGCACTACCTGATCGGCGAAGGTGCGGGAGCCGGCGGCACCACTCCGCTTCCGACGACCGACGCCAGCGGCGGCATCGCCATGAGCGGCACGGCGGGTAAGGTCGTGTTGCTGTCGACCTCCGGCGCGGCGACCGGCACCTGCCCCGCCGGGATCGACTTCGTCGGCTACGGCAGCACCGCCAACTGCTTCGAAGGCAGCGGCCCGACGCCGAACCCGAGCGGCAATACCAACTCCCTGAACCGCCCGAGCAACGGCTGCGTCGACACCAACAACAACGCCGGCGACTTCACCAACGTCGCCGCCAACCCGCGCAACACCGCCTCGGCCCTGACGCCGTGCACCATCACCGCGATCGGTTACGCCAGCCCGAGCGCCGTCGCTTCCGGATCGACCGTCACCCTGCGCGTCGAGCTCCCGCCTGCGACCACCGGCGGCACCGTCACCGTGGACGTCACCTCCATCGGCGGCAGCCCGACGCAGACGATGTTCGACAACGCCACGAACGGCGACGTCACCGCGGGCGACAACATCTTCACCGTCAGCGGAACCGCCACCGCGAGCTCCGGCGTGAAGTCGCTGCCGGTCTCCGCGTCGAACTCGCTGGCCCAGACCGCGAACACCTCGATCCTCCTCACCATCACCCCGCCGCTCGAAACGATCGCTGCGGTGAAGGTCGACACTACACCTGCCGACACGGTCCCCGATCGCCTCGGCCAGGCCGTGCTCGTCCGCGGCGTCGTCACCTCGGTCGACTTCCGCGGCGGCACCGGCATCGAGTACTACATCCAGGACACGACCGGCGGCATCGACGTCTTCAACACGTCCGACCTCGGACCGGCACTGCCGCTCGGCACGAACGTCGAAGTCTCCGGCACGCTGACGCAGTTCAACGGCCTCACGGAGATGACGCCGACCTCGATCACGATTCTGCCCGGCGGCACGCTGCCTCCGGTCACTCCGCAGGTCGTCACGCTCTCGCAGCTCGCCGACGGCGCCGGCGAATCGCTCGAAGGAAAACTCGTCCGCATCAATGACGTCACGTTGAACACGCCGCCCGCGACCTGGGGCTCCAACACGAACTACGTGGCCACTGACGTGAGCGGCAGCGGCACGATCCGCATCGACGGCGACACCGACATCGACGGCACCACGGCGCCGGCCGGCGTCTTCTCCATCATCGGTCTCGTCGGACAGAGCGACGCGTCGAATCCGTTCGACTGCTGCTACCAGCTCCTGCCGCGCAGCACCGCCGACATCATTCCGCGCACCTCGCCCACCGGCTCCGGTGCCTCGAATCCGCCCTCCGTTCCGCCGGGCGGCACCACGCTCCTCACCGTCACCGTGACGCTCGGGCAGAACCCGCCGAGCACCGGCGTCACCGTCGTCGCCGACCTCAGCGCGATCGGCCTCAGCGCATCGCAGACGTTCCTCGACGACGGCCTCAATGGCGACGTCGCGCCGGGCGATCAGATCTTCTCGTACAACGCGACGGTCAACGGCGCCACGTCACTCGGACCGAAGTCGATGCCGTTCCAGGTGTCCGACCTCGAGACGCGCAGCAGCGTGGGCACGATCCCGCTGAACATCCAGTCCGCCTCCGCGCCTCCGACGCCGCTGAACCTCGTCGCCACACCGGGCAACGGACAGGTCGGCCTCACGTGGAGCGCGTCGATCGGCGCCAGCGGCTACAACGTCAAGCGCTCGACGGTCAGCGGCGGTCCGTACACGACCATCGCCCCGAACATCGCGACCACCAATTACACCGACACGACGGTCACGAACAGCATCCATTACTACTACGTCGTCTCCGCGCTCAGCGGCGCGAACGAGAGCGGCGACTCCGCGCAGGCCGACGCCACGCCGAGCGCGCCGCCTCCCAGCGGTCCGCTGGCGAAGGTCTACTTCGTCGACATCGGCCAGGGCGCTTCGACGCTCATCGTCTCGCCGACCGGCAAGTCGATGCTCGTCGACGGCGGTCCGGGCGGATCGGGAACGACCGAGCTCACCACGACCCTCAACACCGCGCTTGGACCGTCGGGCAAGATCGACTACCTCGTGCTGACGCACTACCACGTCGATCACGACGCCGGTCTGACCGACATCATCAACGCCAACCGCGTCTCGCCGACCGCCATCGCCTACGACAACGGCGACGGCCCGAACGTCGTCCCGCCGGTTCCGAGCAACAGCACCGGCACGGCGTACACCGCGTACAAGAACGCGCTGTCGTCGCACTCGATCACGCGCTCGGTGGCCACGCCGGGCACTACGATCGATCTCGGCGGCGGCGTCCGCGCGACCTTCATGGCGGCGGGCGGCGTGCTCGCCAGCGGCGGCCACGTCTGGGTCTCCGGCACCGACCTCAACTCCAGCTCGGTCTCCACGCTCGTCGAGTTCAACAACTTCGACTTTGTGATCTCGGGCGATCTCACCGGCGGCGGCCAGACCACCACGGCGAAGACGCCGGACATCGAGACGTTCGTGGCACAGATGGCGGGCGACGTCGACTTCGTCCAGCTCGATCACCACGGCTCGACCACCGCGAACAGCCGCCGCTTCCTCGGACAGCTGAAGGCCGAGGGCTCGCTGGCGTCCGTCGGCGCGACGAACACCTTCGGTCACCCGAACCGCGAGACCGCGAACAAGTACCTCAACATCCCGGTCACCAGCGGCAACACCTACGGCGGTGAGACCCTCCCGACCCCGGGCAATGGTCCGGTCTTCTACCAGACCGATCCGAGCCCGGCGACCGACAACCGCACTACCGTGCAGGGCTACTCGGGTGCCGACCAGGCGCATGCAGGCCTCGGCACGATCCTGCTGAAGACCGACGGCAACATCAGCTTCACGATGGAATCGCTCGACGACGCCGGCGTGCGCATCTCGCCGAACGCCCACGTCTACGCGCTCGATCCGACCGCCGGCGGTCTGGCCGCCGACTTCCCGCCGACCGTCATTCCGATGGTCACGCCGGTCGTCCCGACGGCGGCCGACACCGTCACCGTCACCGCGCTGGTCAACGACAGCCAGGCGATCACCAGCGTCACGCTCAACTACTCGCTCAACGGCGCGGCGCAGGCCCCGGCCACCATGCCGCCGACCGTCGGCAGCGAATACGCCACCACGATCCCGCCGCAGCCGAACGGCACGCGCGTCGACTACACCGTCACCGCGGTGGCCAACGGACTGACCACCAGCTACAGCGGCGGCTACTTCGCCGGCACGACGCCGATCTCCACGCTCCGTTCGATGACCGCGCTCGGCGAGCCGACGTATCTCGACTATGCCGCGCGCATCTCCGGTCTCGTCACCTCGGGCACGGGCAACTTCTCGAGCTCGAACAACGACGACTACATCACCGACGCTACCGGCGCGCTGAACATCTCCCGCACGGTCGAGCCGACCTCGCCGGCCACGCAGCCGACGGCGACCGGCAACACGTACAACGTCGCCGGCTTCATCAACCAGCTGACCGGCCGTCTCCGCCTCGACGTCACGCCGCCGTTCGACGGCATCGACAAGCCGTGGGCGCTGTCGGGAGGCTCGTTCAACGGCTACTCGATCACCGTCACCGGCTCCGGCGCCGTCACGCCGATCGCCCGCACCATCGCTCAGATCAACGCCGACGGTGAAGGGAACGAAGCGCAGCTCGTGACCATCGCCAACTGCCACGTCGTCAGCGGCAGCATCCCGGGCTCCGGCGGCGTCGACGCGTTCATCGTGATCAACGACGGCACCGCCTCGATCGAGATGAAGATCGACGGCGACAGCGACATCTTCGGCCTCGGCACGCTCCCGGCGACGTTCACCGTCACCGGCATCGTGCAGCAGGACGACTTCCTCCGCCCGTTCAGCACGCGCTACAACATCGCACCGCGCGATCGCACCGACCTCGGCGCGGCCGCCGGCGGACCGTCGCTCATCACCATCGCCGAAGCACGTGAGGACATCGACCCGACGACCAACACCTCGCCCGACGACTACGTCCCGGATCGTCTCGGACAGTCGGTGAAGATCCGCGGCGTCGTGACGTCGGTCGACTTCCGCGGCGCGTCCGGCACCGAGATCTACATCCAGGATCCGACCGGCGGCGTCGACATCTTCTCCACGTCGATCAACACCACGTTCAACATCGGCGACAACCTCGAGGTCATCGGTACGGTCTCGCAGTTCAACGGCCTGACCGAGATCGCGCCGGCGTCGGCGAGCGACATCACCGTCCTCGCGCCGGGCACGCTGCCCGACCCGGTGATGGAAGTCGTCACGCTCTCGCAGCTCGGCAACGGCGGCGCGGGCGAAGCGTTCGAAGGGAAGCTGATCCGCATCAACAACGTCACGCTGCCCAGCCCGCCGGCGACGTTCGCCGCGAACACCAACTAC
>Ga0193697_1000329_pt1 | contig 17840 bp, 9 predicted proteins | sample L3m2metaG_FD_145073 | JGI IMG/M metagenome (GOLD analysis project Ga0193697, IMG submission 145073) | Soil microbial communities from a riparian zone of the East river system, Colorado, United States - L3m2 | ecosystem: Environmental > Terrestrial > Soil > Riparian zone | place: USA: East River... | reverse complement strand
TGGTGTCCTAAACGGCCCTCAGTCTCGATTCCGCCAGCCCCATCAATCGATCGAGCGCGAATCCAATGAGACCGATCGTGATGATTGCCAGCAGAATGTGGGCGTAGATCAGGCTGTTGTATTCCTGCCACAGAAAGCCGCCGATTCCGGGCGTTCCCGTCAGCATCTCGCTGGCGACGATCACGAGCCAGGCGATACCGAGGCTCAGGCGATATCCGGTGAAGATGTACGGCATTGTGGCTGGCACGACAATCTTCGTAAACGTGGTGAATCGCGACAGGCGCAGGACCTTGGCGACATTCCAATAGTCCTGCGGGATCGCGCGCACGCCGGCTGCGCTGTTGATGACCGTTGGCCACATCGAGCAGACGGCAATCGCGAACAAGGCGGCCGGTTCGGACTTGCGAAAGACGACGAGCCCCAGCGGCAGCCAGGCCAGTGGCGAGATTGGACGGAGGATCTGGATGACAGGATCGAACATCCGGTGCAGGGTCGGTGAAAGCCCAAGCAACAAACCCAGGGGAGTGGCGAGTGCGATGCCGAGGAGAAAGCCTTTCGAGACGCGAACCAGGCTGTAGTAGGCGAGCCGCCCGATCCCCTGATCCATCTCGCCGCGTTTATCGAAGGGTTGAAGCACATACGACTTGCTCTCGGCCCAGGTCTTCATGGGGGAAGGGAGGTCCGGAACCGACCGGCTCGCGACGAACCAGATCAGCCCGATCAGGACGACTCCCGAAAGCGGCAGGAGCAGTTTGCCGATTTCTCTCGCGCTCGTGGGCACCAGGTCCTCCCTCAGGTCACGACATGCTGTGAATCGCGAACGCCTTTGCGTACTTCTCCGGGTCGCTCGCGTCGAACGTGGTGCCGTCGCCGAACGCCACTTTCTGGAGGTCGGCGAGCTTTGGCGTGACGTCGATCTCTTTCATCGCTTCCAGATAGATGTCCGGTCTGAGCACGCGCTTGGCGACGACCTGATAGTCCGGCGTCTCTTTGACCATGCCCCATCGACGGAACTGGCTGAGCCACCACACACCAAATGCCCGCTGCGGGTAGTTGCAGTCACGATTCGAAAAGATCATGTAGTACTTGTCCTGCTCCTTCCGGCCGTCGCCGTACTCGTACTGGCCCAGCAGGCGCTGCAGGATGATCTCGGGCGGGCAGTTGATGTAGGCGGGCCGAGCGACGACTTGCGCCGCTTTCGCCCGATTGTCCAGGTTGTCGAGATGCACACTCGCGAGATGGAGTGCTTTTAGCACCGCTTTCACCGTCTTCGGATTCTTGAGGGCAAACTCTTCGGTGAACGCGCAGACTTTTTCCGGGTGGTCCCGCCAGATCTGCTGTGTGGTCACGACGGTGTAGCCGATGCCATCGGCAATGGCGCGGTTGTTCCACGGCTCGCCCACGCAAAACCCGTCCATCGTGCCGACCTTCATGTTCGCGACCATCTGTGCGGGCGGGATGGTGATGAGGCTGACGTCCTTGTCGGGGTGAATCCCACCTGACGCCAGCCAGTAGCGAATCCACATCGCGTGCGTGCCCGGTGGGAACGTCATGGCGAACGTCATCGGCGTCCCGGCGGCCTTGGCCTTGTCGACGAACGGTTTGAGTTCCTTCGCGGTTTTCACGCCAGCCTGCTTGAATTGACTGCTGAGGGTGATCGCCTGGCCATTCCGGTTGAGCAACCACGGAATAATCATCGGTTTGACCGGAGAGCCGGCGAGTCCCATGGTGGACGCGAGCGGCATGCCGATCAGCATGTGGGTCGCCTGGTTGTCGCCGATCGACAGCTTGTCGCGGATGACCGCCCACGACGCTTCCTTCGAGACGATGGACTCGATGCCGAACTGCTTGAAGAACCCAAGCTCGTGCGCCATGACGATCGGCGCACAGTCCGTCAACGCGATGATTCCGAACCGCATCGTCCGTGTTTCCGGCGAGTCGTCCGCATAGGCGGTGCCGGTCCAGCCTTTCGGGAGCCCCAGCATCAGGCCCGCGAGCGCCGAGCGCTTCAAGAACTGTCGCCGCGACGAAGTCATTGAGTGTTTCTCCAGGCGATCGCCGGCTTTTCACCGAGGAACACATACGTGACCATCAGATACGGATAGCTGTATGAGTGGCCCGGAGTCGTGTTGGTCAGGAACTCGCCCGGTATCAGATGAGCGTAGCCAACTCCGACGAGTAGCTGTGGCGAGTAGTTGTAGGTCGCCTGTATGTCTACCTCCTGGCCGACATGTCTTCCTGCGGTACCGGCGGCCGAGCGCGCGATGGCGGCTCCGCCCGCGCTGTAGAGGGCATCGGTGACGCTGGCCAGCCACCACGAGTGATAACTGCCGTTCACCCCCCATTTCGCGGACGGTTTGAACTCGACGCCGGCCCTGGCGTGGTGAATGTTCCGCCACCCGACCTGGTCCGCCAGGCCGTACTTGTCGTGGCCGGTGGGATACAGCTGATCGAACGTCCCGCGCGTGCCGTCCGTGCGATTCCCGTCGCCCGACGCGTAGTTGTATTCCCCGAAGAAGTGTGGATGCGCCAAAACGCCTGCCAACGCTTTTCCGATCAGCCAATGGCTGGCCCAGGCACGCACCGTGTCGGCACCGACCGATCCTGTTTGCACGGCCGTCTCGGTCGAGTAGTCGAAGGCCGACGGTAGCTTGCCCGCCATCCGCACGCCGGTCGTCGCCTGACGCAGGTCGGCGATGCCGCCGCGCTCGGCGGCGATTCCACGCGATTGTCGCCAGAGCACGTACGGCTCCAACGTCTGCTTCGGCACCACCGTCGTCGACAGATAGGCGCCAAATAGGCCGTTGCCGGAGCCGCTCCTGTCGAAGGCGTCCGGCTGAATCGTCACGACGGACACCGCGAAGGCGTCCAGCTGAACGCCTTTGCGTTTTAGAGACACACGGGCGCCGTCGAAGCTGCGCGCCGTGTTCGCCCAGCCGAGATGTCCGAGCAGGCGCTGTTCGCCGAACGCCAATTCCTGTCGGCCGACGCGGACCGTGTTCGTCGAGCCGAACTCACCGTAGGCCATTCGCAGGTCCCACGTGTCGCGAAACGGCGCGGCCTGCGATCCGGTCGTTTTGTGGAAGGAGCGTGCGTCGTGGACCTGCACGACGAACTTCATCGACCTGGTCGGGCTCGCCGTCGCATTGAACCGGAAGCGATCCATCCAGTAGGCGTCTGAACTGTCCGCCGCGAAGCCGCCGCCGGTGAAGCCCTCGATGCGCGCCCGAAATTCGCCGCGGACCTGCAGCCAGGACGTAAGCTGCCCGTCGACGCCGAGCGGCGCCGGACCCCGGACCGACTTGACGGCGTCTTCCACCCCACCGCGCAGACTACGCGCGGCGGGGACCCCGGCTTCCGGCGTCTGTGCCGTTGCGGATGCAGTGCGCGTGTCGACCGAATCTGGCGTCTGTGCGCTCACGACGCGAGCCAGGCCGACCAGCATGAACACCCACACATGTCCGAGCGCCGATCTTGGAATGCGCATCACGCTCCTCTGCGTTCGCTCCGACGGGAGCAACCGCTGTGCCGCAAGCGGAGTCCCGAGCAGGCGATCAGGAGCGGCGCGTTCTCAGCGGATTTTCCGAAGGAACACTCGGTGCGACCGCTCGACTCAGAGCGGATGGATCCAATCGTGCTTCAGACGACAACATTGTCTGTGCCACGCGAGAGTCATTCAAATTTGTTGCAAACACGCAGTGGAGAGCGACACGTCGTCCCCGTGGAATGCATCGCATGACAGAAATCAAACAAATTTGTCTCGCTCGATATTCGAGGCGACAAATGAGTGGGATCGTTCGCCGCCACGCGCGAGTGTCTCGTCAGGATTCGAAGGAAACCGACGGTCGCGGCTCTCGGACGTTGCGGTTCAGATCTTGCTCCGGCAGTGCGCATGCCGAATCCGGCGGCCACGCTGGCCACGCACTGTCCGTACTGCGCGCTGCAGTGCGGCATGCACGTCGCGCGAGGCAGCGGCGGCGTGACGATCCTCGGCAACCCGAGATTCCCGGTCAACCAGGGCGGCCTCTGCGTCAAAGGCTGGTCGGCGGCGGCCACGCTCGATCATCCCGATCGGCTCCGCACGCCACTCGTCCGCGATGGAACAGGCCACCTGGTGCCCGCGACGTGGGATGAAGCACTGTCGCGGATCGCCAGGGAATTCACGAAGGTTCAGCAGAACCACGGACGCGACGCCATCGGAGTGTTTGGCGGCGGCTCGCTCACCAACGAGAAAGCCTACCTGCTGGGCAAGTTTGCGCGCGTCGCCCTGCGCACTTCGAACATCGACTACAACGGACGCTTCTGCATGTCGTCCGCAGCCGCGGCTGCGTCCCGGGCGTTCGGCCTCGACCGTGGCCTGCCGTTTCCGCTGTCCGATATTTCTCGGGCCGGCGCGATTCTCCTGGTCGGCAGCAACGTCGCTGAGACCATGCCGCCGGTCATGCGGTACTTCGAGTCGCAGCAATCGAACGGTGGAAAGCTGTTTGTCGTCGACCCGCGGCGGACGCCGACGGCGCAATGGGCCACGCGCCACCTGTCGTTGAAACCGGGGTCTGACGCCGCCTTGGCCAACGGTCTGCTGCACGTGCTCGTGCGAGACAGGTTGATCGACGAGGAGTACATCGGTCGGCGGACGGAGAACTTCGACGACGCGCTCCGCGTCTCGGCGTCGTACTGGCCGGAACGGGTCGAGGGGATTACCGGTGTGCCGGAAGCGGCATTTACCGAGGTCGCTCGAGCGCTCGGCGCCGCCGACCACGCGATGATTCTGACGTCGCGTGGACCGGAGCAGCAGGCACAAGGCGTCAACAACACGCTGGCTTATATCAACGTCGCTCTGGCGCTCGGGAGCGTGGGCAAGCCGTTCAGCGGGTACGGCACGTTGACCGGACAGGGGAACGGACAAGGCGGGCGCGAGCACGGACAGAAGGCGGACCAGCTTCCCGGATACCGGCACGTGGACGATCCGATGGCCCGCGAACAGGTCGCCGCGATCTGGGGTGTGTCACCCTCGGCGATTCCGGGTCCGGGCCGGCCTGCCGTGGCGCTGATTGATTCGATCGGGACTGACGGCGGCCTGCGCGGGCTGCTGGTCGTGGGCTCGAACATCCTGGTGTCGGCGCCCAACTCGGTCCAGGTCGAGCGGCGTCTGAAGGCGCTCGACTTTCTCGTCGTCGCTGATTTCTTCCTCTCCGAGACGGCGAGCCTCGCCGACGTCGTCCTGCCGTCGGCGCAGTGGGCCGAAGAGGACGGGACGATGACCAACCTCGAAGGCCGCGTCATCCTGCGCCGCCGCGCGGTCGATCCACCGGAAGGCGTGAGGACCGATATCGACATCCTCTGCGGGCTCGCGGCGCTTCTCGGCCAACGGCACCAGTTCGCGTTTCACGGTCCTCGCGACGTGTTCGACGAGCTGCGCCAGGCGACCAGCGGTGCACCGGCAGACTACGCCGGCATCACCTACGAGCGCATCGAGGCGCTGGACGGCGTGTTCTGGCCGTGTCCGAGCACGGATCATCCTGGCACGCCACGTCTGTTCGCCGACGGCTTTCCCACGCCGAGCGGCCGCGCGAGATTCCACGGTGTGCCTCACCAATCGCCAGCCGACAATCCGGACGCAGAATTCCCGCTGCACCTGACGACGGGCCGCTTGCTCGCGCATTACCAGTCCGGCACGCAGACACATCATGTCGAGGAACTGTCACAAGCCGCACCGGAACCGCTCGCCGAGATGCACCCGGCGACCGCGAGGCTGTACGGACTGTCGAATGGCGCACGCGTGACGCTCACGACGAGACGCGCGGACGCCATGTTCACCCTCAAGCTGACGCCTGCGATTCGCGAGGACACGATATTCGTGCCGTTCCACTGGGGCGGCGCGCGGTCGATCAATCGACTGACGAACGATGCGGTCGATCGCACGAGCGGCATGCCGGAGCTCAAGGTCTGCGCCGTTCGTGTCAGCGCCGTCGTCGAGGACACGGACGCGTGAGCTCGAAACGCCGACTCGTGGTGGTCGGCAACGGGATGGCGGGAGCGCGCCTCGTCGAAGAAGTCCTGGCGCGCGATGGTGGCTCGCGCTATCACATGACCGTGTATGGCGACGAGCGGTGCGGTAACTACAACCGCATCCTGCTGTCCAGCGTTCTGGCGAGAAGCCACGATTCCAAGAGCATCTTCATCAACCCTCTGTCGTGGTATGCGGACAACGGTGTCGTGCTTCATGCCGGTGTCCGCGTCGAGGCGATCGACCTTCGCGCGAAGCGGGTCGTTGGAGCCGGCGGCACCGGCGAGCCGTACGACACGCTGGTGATCGCTACCGGAAGCAAGCCATTGATTCCTGCGGGTCTTTCCGTCAAGCGCGGGGTCTTCGTCTTCCGCACGCTCGACGACTGCGAGCGCATCCTCGCCTACGCCAACCGAGTGCGCCGGGCCGCGGTCATCGGCGGCGGTCTTCTGGGACTCGAAGCCGCCCGCGGTCTCGTCAACGCGGGCCTTGATGTCCATGTGGTCCATCTGATGCCCCATTTGATGGAGACGCAGCTCGACGGGCCTGGCGCGCAGGTACTCCGGCAGCAGCTCGAGCAGATGGGCGTTCATGTGCACGTCGAGAAAACGACGACGGCCGTGCTCGGCGAGCACGATGTGACGGGTCTGGCGTTCAAGGACGGCTCGACGCTCGAGTGCGAGATGGTGATCGTCGCGGCCGGCATCCGTCCCAATGTGGACGTGGCCGCGGCCGCCGGTCTGCGCGTCCGGCGCGGCATCGTCGTCGGCGACGATTTGACCTGCGACGGGGTGCCGGACGTCTGCGCGATCGGCGAGTGTGCCGAGCATCGCGGGCGCGTGTACGGCCTCGTGGCGCCGCTCTGGGAACAGGCGCAGGTCCTCGCCGATCGGTTGTCCGGCAGAAAGCCGCAAGCCGTCTACACGGGGTCGAGACCGTCGACCAAGCTCAAGGTGGCGGGTGTGGACCTCGCCGTGATGGGGGACAAGGAGCCGGTCGAGGAAGACGACGAAGTCGTCACGTACGCCGAGCCGTCACGAGGTGTCTACAAGAAGCTCGTGGTGCGCAACAACCGGTTGGCCGGTGCGATCGTGCTGGGCGACGGCAGCATCGTGCCATCACTGGTGCGGCTGTTCGCCGAGGCGTCGGCCGTTCCGGAGAACCGTGTCGATCTGCTGTTTCGTCCGATCGCCGTCGCCCCGCCGTCAGCGGAAGCTACTGCGGACACCGCGCTCGTCTGCAACTGCAATGGCGTGACGAAGGCTCAGATCATCGAATCGGTGCTGCGGGGCGCGCGCAGCGTCCGCGGCGTCAGCGAAGCCACCCGTGCATGCACCGGATGCGGATCGTGCAGACCTGAAGTGCAGGCGATCGTCGATCTGGCGTGCGAGGGACTGGCGTCTCCGGCGGTGCTGGCGGCTGGCGAGCACGCTGTTGACCTGCCGGAGGCCGTCCTGCCGGCCGACGGCCGCGTCGTCGTGACACACAACAAGATCGAGCGCTATAAGAGCGAGAAGGACGGACTCGACATCGTGGACGAGATCCCGCGTCTCGCGCAGGAAGGCTGGCAGGCGATCGACGAAGGGGATCGCGAGCGCCTGAAATGGGCGGGCGTGTTCTTTCGCCGTCAAACGCCGGGCCGCTTCATGATGCGCGTCCGGATCTCCAACGGCCTGACGAACGCCGCGCAGCTCAGAATGCTGGCGCAGATCACGAACGAGTTTGGCGTCGGATTCGCGGATATCACCACGCGCCAGCAGATTCAGCTGCGCGGCTATGAAATCGATCACACACCTGCGATTCTGACGCGGCTGGCCGCGGTCGGGCTCGTCTCGCTCCAAACCGGTCAAGACAACATTCGGAACGTCGTCGGCTGTCCGGTTGCCGGGCTCACGCGCCACGAGCTCTTCGACGCCTCGCCGATCGCGCTCGAGTTCACCGAGAGCTTTCTGCGCAAGCGGGACTTCACGAACCTGCCGCGGAAGTTCAACGTCGTCATTACCGGTTGCACCGAGCATTGCACGCACGCCGAATCGCAGGACTTGGCCCTGACGCCGGCGGTCAAATCGATCGAGGGCGAGGAGATCAAGGGCTTCAACGTGATGGCAGGTGGCAAGATGGGCTCGGGTGGATACCGCGTCGCCACCGCGCTCGATGTCTTCGTACGGCGCGAAGAGGCCGCTGAGCTGTGCCGTCACATCACGCTGATCTTCCGTGACCACGGCTCGCGCGCATCACGCAACAGGGCACGTCTGGCGTTCCTGATGGACGCATGGGGCGCCGCGAGATTCCGGGCGGAGCTGCAGCGTCGCGTGGGCCGGCCGCTGCTCACGGCCGGCCGCGACGCACGCGGCACCAAGACCACCGATCACCTCGGCATCGGGGCGCAGCAGCAGGCAGGCCTCAATTACGTCGGCCTGGCCATTCCCGTCGGTCGGATCACCGCCGAGCAGATCTTCGAGGTCGCCCGCCTCGCCGAGAGCTACGGCACCGGTGACGTCCGACTGACGATCGGACAGAATCTCATCATTCCCAATGTGCCCGACGACGCTCTGTCGCGGTTGAGGGACGAGCCGCTGCTCAGCGACTTTCCGGTCGATCCACCAGGCGTCATCCGTGGACTCGTGAGCTGCACGGGGATCGACTACTGTCACTTCGCGTTGATCGAGACGAAAGAGCTGGCCCTGCAGACTGCGCGTCACCTCGCGCAGCGAGCGCCGGGCGGCCGGATGCTGACAATGCATTGGTCGGGATGTCCGGCCGGCTGCGGGAATCATGCGGCTGCGGACATCGGGCTGCTCGGCAAGAACGCCCGCATCAACGGCGAAATCGTCGACGCTGTCGACGTGTTCGTCGGCGGTCGTTCTGGTCCCAATGCGCGCCCGGGCACGAAGATTCTCGAGGATGTACCCTGCGACGAATTGCCGAACGTGCTCGAACGGCTGATTCCGTATTGGTCGGGGAAGCGGTCGGTTGCCGTAGCGCCGTCGAGTGCGGGCACCGACTCGCCATCGCCGGTCGGGCCTCATGTCATCGCTTAGAGGCGCCCGCGTCGCGTTGCTCGAGGCCCGCATGAGCGGCGAGCTGTCTGCTCTGATCGAACGGTGCGGGGGCGTGCCGTACTCGGCGCCTGCGGTCCGCGAACTCCCGCGTCTCGAGCAGGTACCGGCGTTTGTCGAGGCGCTGTCTGCGGGCCGGTTTTCGACCGTGGTGTTTCTGACAGGCGTCGGCGTCACGACCTTGCTACGCGAGGCGGAGCGCCTCGGACGCCTCGAGGACACGGTGGTGGCGTTGCGTGCGTCGACGATTGTCTGTCGGGGGCCGAAGCCGGTCGCGGCCCTGACGCGCTATGACGTGCCCGTGAAGGTTAAAGCGACATCGCCTTACACGACGACGGAGCTGCTTGATGCCTTGAGCGGCGTTGCGATCGCCGGCAAAGACGTCGCACTCGTCCATTACGGAGAGCCCAATCAGGTCCTCGCTGACGCGTTGAGATCCCGCGGAGCGCGGCTCGAGGAATTGTGCTTGTACGAATGGGTGATGCCAGAGGACTGCGGTCCGCTGACAGCGCTGCTGAGTGATCTGATCGACCGTCGTGTGACCGCGATCGCCTTCACGAGTCAGATCCAATGCCGGCATCTGTTTCAGTTGGCGCAGGAGCTGGGGAAACTCGACGAACTCCTCGCGGCGCTGATCGACGACACCATCGTGGCGGCGATCGGTCCGGTCTGTGCGGCAGCGCTTCAGGCTTACGGCATCACGCCAGATGTCCTGCCGGCGCAGCCGAAGATGGGTCCGCTAGTGACGGCACTCTCCGACTACATCGAATTGTCCGGTGTCTCACCGGACGATCGCGACACGAAGACTCTCTAATCGCAGGCCTCAAGCAAACCTTGCGTGAATCCGTTGTCGCGGGATTATATTTCCATAGCCAACCGGGACTCTTGCGCGCAGGCTACCGATATGACCAGGGCATCGCGTCTCGTAGTGCCTCTCATCGCGACGGCGGCTCTCGTCCGTCTCGTCGGCGCCCAGAAGGCAGGCATGCCGCCCGACAGAGGGTGGTCGGACTTTGGCGGCGGTCCGAGCGCTTCCAAGTTCGTCGATCTCGATCAGATCAAGAGATCCAACGTCGGTCAGCTCCAGGTCGCCTGGTTCTATCCCTACGCGCTGCCCGGCTTCAATCCCATCGTCGTCGACGATGTGATCTATGTGTCCGGACGGAACAACGCGCTGATCGCGCTCGACGCCGCCACCGGCAAGGAAATCTGGATCCACGACGGGCTGGCCGGCATGACCAGCCGCGGCGTCAACTACTGGCAGAGCGAGGACGGCCGCGACAAGCGGCTGCTGTTTGCGATCGACGGGTATCTCCAGGCGATCGACGCGAAGAGCGGCGAGTCGATTCGCGGGTTCGGCACCAACGGGATCGTGGACATGCGCGAAGGCCTCAGGCGCGCCGAGGGCACGGACCGGCGCGTGCAATCGCGCAGTCCGGGCAGGGTGTGGAAGAACATCCTGATCATGGGCTCGGCGTCCGGCGAAGGATGGGTGACGCCGCCCGGCGACATCCGCGCCTACGACATCGTGACGGGCAAACGTCTCTGGCAATTCCACACGGTGCCGGAGCCGGGCGAGTTCGGCTACGACACCTGGCCGAAGGATGCCTACCAGTACGCCGGCGGCGCGAACAACTGGGGCGAGATGTCGATCGACGAAGAGCGCGGCATCGTCTACGTTCCGACCGGGTCGGCGACCTACGATTTCTACGGCGCCGATCGCCATGGCACGAATCTCTTCGCGAATTGTCTGCTGGCGCTCGACGTGCGCACCGGCAGGCGCCTCTGGCACTTCCAGACCGTCCACCACGATCTATGGGATCTCGACAACGTGTCGGCGCCGCAGCTGATCTCCGTACAGCACGACGGGCATCGTGTCGACGCTGTCGCACACGCGGGCAAGACCGGCTTCCTGTACGTCTTCGACCGCGTGACCGGCGAGCCGCTGTGGCCGATCGAAGAGCGCGCGGTGCCGAAGAGCGACGTGCCCGGCGAGCAGGCGTGGCCGACGCAGCCATTTCCGACCAAGCCGCCACCGTTCGCGCGGCAGACGTTCACTGTTGACGACGTGAATCCGTGGCTGCTGTCGCCTGACGAACAGGCGCGGATGCGCGAACGCGTGACGAAAGCCCGCAACGAAGGGATCTACACACCGCCCGCGCTCCGGGACACGATCTCGATGCCCGGCAACCAGGGCGGATCGAATTGGGGCACGACCGGTTCCAACCCGAGGACCGGCACCGTCTTCGTGGTCAACGTCAACGAGCTCGCGATCCTCAAACTGGAAGACGTCAGGACGCGGGCGGGCCGGACCGCCGGCGTGGGGGCCGGCCAGCAGGCGTATCAGCAGTTCTGTCAGCCGTGCCACGGCGCGATCCAACAGGGCGGTCTCGGCGGGCGGGCGCCGGTGCTCGTCGATATCGCGAATCGCCTTGGCGAAGACGCGGTGCGCGCGACGGTCACCGGCGGCAAAGGCGACATGCGTCCGGTCACCGGCATCACAGCCGCGGAACTGAACGCGGTCGTCTCCTTCCTCGCGAATCCGGTTCAGGGCGGCGGCCGCGGTGCCCCCAACGTCGGACCGTTGCCGCCCGGACCGATCGTCGCCTCGGGCGGCGTGCGTCTGCCGCCGCGTCCGCTGTTCACGCCGCCGGTGCCCGTGTACGGCGGCGTCGGTGGCACCGGAGGAAACGTCGCGTATCCCGATGGCCTCGCCGTGCCGACGGTTCGGTACGTCACCGAGTACGGCGTCCTGGCATCCGCGACGAAGCCGCCCTATACGACGCTGACGGCGTATGACTTGAACGCCGGGACGATCAGGTGGCAGGTGCCGCTCGGCGACGATCTCGGGACGCTTGCGGCGGGCGGTCCGCCGAACACGGGCGGTCTCGGCGCTCGCAACGGCATGGTCGTCACCAAAGCGGGGATCGTGTTCGTCGCCGGCAGCGATCGAAAAGTGCGCGCCTACGACGAGGACGACGGACAGGTGTTGTGGACAGGAGCGTTGCCCGGAGGCGCGAGCGGCATTCCTGTCAGCTACGAGTCGAAGGGCCGGCAGTACGTGGTGATCTCCCCGCTGGCCACCGGCGCGAGAGGCGCCGCGACAGACACGTCGCCGGAGACGCCGCGAGGTTACATCGCCTTCGCGCTGCCGAGGTAACGGAGATTACGGAGCGAACGGGATCACCACAGAGAAACGGAGCAACAGAGACGAACGGAGCCGACGATTCGACGGGTCGGCCTGCAACGCAGGCCGACGAGCACGGACGGATCGGATTGTGAAAACGAGCACCACGTGCTCTCAGGGTGTTCGTTTTCACGATCCGATCCGTCCGTGCCGCGTCGCTTCGCGACGCCCGTCGAATCGGACACCTCCGTTTGACCTCCGTTCCTCTGTTTCTCCGTTTGTTTAGCCGTTCGCGCCGTATCCTCCGTTTTCTCAACACCCCAGCGCTGACGTTTCGAGGCGGCTCAGGCACTTAGAGCGTGTAACCTAGAATCGGTTTATCTGAGCGCTTGATGTCTTTGTCCGCCGGAGCTCGCCTCGGTCCGTACGAAATCGTCGCGCTGATCGGCGCGGGCGGCATGGGCGAGGTCTACCGCGCGCGGGACACCAAGCTCCATCGAGACGTTGCGATCAAGGTGCTGCGGGATCTCGCGAGCAATCCCAACCGGGTCGCACGCTTCACACGCGAAGCCCAGACCCTCGCGTCGCTGAACCACCCGAACATCGCCCACATCCACGGTCTCGAAGAATCTGGTGATGTGCGCGGCCTCGTCATGGAGCTGGTCGAGGGCGAGGATCTGGCGCAGCGGTTGTGGCGCGGCGCGATGCCGCTGGACGACGCAATCAGTGTCGCGAAACAGATCGCCGAGGCGCTCGAGGCGGCGCACGACCAGGGAATCATCCACCGCGACCTGAAGCCGGCCAACATCAAGCTTCGGCCGGACGGGACGGTGAAAGTTCTGGACTTCGGCCTCGCGAAGCTCACGCACCCGGAAGCCCCGGCCGACCACGTCAGCGTCACGGCGTCTCGTACGATGACGACGCCGCCGATGATGACGAGCATCGGCGTGATTCTCGGTACGGCCGCCTACATGTCCCCCGAACAAGCAAAGGGACACGAGGCGGACAAGCGTTGCGACATCTGGGCGTTCGGCTGCGTCCTGTACGAGATGCTCACAGGCAGGCGCGCATTCGACGGCGAGGATAAAACGGACGTGCTCGGCGCGGTGGTCCGCCTCGAACCGAATTGGGAGGCACTCCCGCCCGACCTGCCGCAGCCAGTCCGCACGCTGCTGCACAGTTGCCTGGTCAAGGATCGCAGGCATCGGGTGGCCGCCATCTCGACTGCGCTGTTCGTCCTCGAGAAAGCCGCGAGCCTTGCGGCACCGGCCGGCGCGGCATCGGCCCTGCCTCTGCCACGCAGACCGTTGTGGCGGCGGGTTGTCGCACCTGTAGCCGCTGCGTTGGTGGCCTCCATGGTGGTTGGCGCCGTTGTGTGGTGGGTTTTGCGGCCCACCGCGGCCCGCGTGACACGCACCACCATTTCCGCCTCCGGTACCGCCGCGCTGGCCATCGCCGGCGGCGACCGTGACCTGGCGATCACGCCGGATGGGTCCCGCATCGCCTATGTAGGTAGCCAAAGCCGGCAGCTCTTCGTCCGAGCGCTCGACTCCCTCGAGTCGGTGGCCGTCTTCTCCGGCGCGCCGCGCGGGCTGTTCGTCTCGCCCGACGGCCAGTGGATCGGGTTCGTGGACAATGTCACCACGTTGAAAAAAGTGGCGGTGACGGGCGGTCCGGCGGTGACGCTAGCGACGCTCGATGGAAGCGGTCCCCGCGGTGCGACGTGGGGGCCGGATGACACCGTCATCGTCGCCACCAATAGCGGGGCCACCGGTCTACAACGCGTCGACCTGGCGAGTGGCCGGACGACGGTCCTTACGCGGCCCGACCGCGCGAAAGGCGAAGCCGATCATGTGTGGCCCGAACTACTCCCCGGTGGCCGTGCCGTGCTATTCACGATTGCGGCAGTGACAGGCGGTCTCGATGCTGCCCAGGTGGCCGTTCTGGACCTGCAGAGCGGGACGCGCACGATCCTCGTGCCCGGCGCCAGTCACGCACACTACGTGCCAAGCGGCCATCTCATTTACGCGGCGGCCGGCACCTTGTGGGCGGTCGCGTTCGACCTGTCCCGTCTCGAGACGCGCGGCACGCCCGTGCTGGCCGTCCGTGACGTCGTGACGACCGCGATGGGTGGCATGGACGCCGTGGTGGCGGGCGACGGCACGCTCGCCTACGTTTCGGGGCGCGGCGGGGCTGGGCTGAATCGCATGCTCGTGTGGGTGGACCGGCAGGGCCGGGAGACGCCGATCCCGGCGCCGTCGCGAGCGTATGCCCAACCGCGGCTGTCACCAGACGGCACTCGACTGGCGGTGGCTGCACAAGACCAGGAAATCGATCTCTGGGTCTGGGATCTTGGCCGCACCACGCTCACTCGCGTCACGTTCGACCCTGATTTGGACAACTATCCAGTGTGGACGCGAGATGGCCTCCGCGTGATCTTCAGTTCGCAGCGCGGCGGTGCCCGGAATCTTTTCTGGCAGGCGGCGGACGGCACCGGCACGGTCGAGCGTCTGACCGATAGTCCCAACCAGCAGAATGCGGTGTCCGTGTCTCCTGAGGGCCAACGGCTGATCTTCACGGAAACCGTCCCGAAGACGGGCGAGGATGTGATGCAGCTGGAGTTGAACGGGACCCATCGCGTGACGCCGCTCGTTCAGTCACCGGCCATCGAGCGGAACGGGATGGTCTCGCCCGACGGCCGTTGGCTGGCTTACGAGTCGAATGAGTCCGGCCGGTTCGAGATCTCCGTGCGGCCGTATCCCGAGGTGAGCCGTGGTCACTGGCAGGTGTCCACGGGCGGCGGAACACGGCCGCTCTGGGTACCCAGCGGGAAGGAGCTCGTGTATGTCTCGCCGACCGGCGCGCTCATGCGGGTTGGTGTCGAACACGCCCCGACATGGGCGGCGACGCCGCCGACGCAGCTGGTCAAGGAAGGTTACGCCACGATTCCGGGGAGCCTCTCTGGCCGCTCGTACGAGGTCGCTCCCGACGGCGAGCGGTTCCTCATGATCAAGGAGGGCGGAGGCGCGGATCAGACCGCCGCGCCTCCGAGCCTCATCGTGGTGCAGCACTGGCTCGAGGAGTTGAAACGGCTCGTGCCGCCCCGCTAACGGAGATCACGGAGCGAACGGTTTAACCACAGAGACACGGAGCAACAGAGATTGAACGGAGTTGTGCGGGTTCGACGGGCGTCGCGAAGCGACGCGGCGCGATCTGATCGATCGGGAAAAACGAACACCTCGTCATTCTGGGGTGCTCGTTTTTCCTGATCGATCCGATCGCGCTCGTCGGCCTGCGCAGCAGGCCGACCCGTCGAACCCGCCGCACTTCCCGTTTAACCTCCGTTGCTCTGTTGCTCTGTGGTGATCCCGTTCGCTCCGTATCCTCCGTTTTCTCTAATACCCCAGCGCCAGCCCGTCCTTCCGTGAATCCGACGCCCCCAGCAGGGAGCCGCTGCCGGGGTCGATCATGATCGCCTGACCGCCGCCCATCAGCGCGCGGTGCGTCAGGCCCGGCCCTGGCATGACGCGCTCGTGGCCGCGCCGCACCAGATCGTCGATCACCGGCGCGCTCAACTCGTCGTCCATCATGACGCCGCGGCCGCTGATGTAGCGGACGCGCGGCGCGTCGATCGCCTGTTGCAGGTTGAGACCGCGATCGATCAGGTTGGCCAGCACTTGCAGGTGTCCCTGCGCCTGGACGTCGCCGCCCATCACGCCGAACGACAGCAACAGCTGACCGTCCTTGAAGACCATCGCGGGAATCAGGGTATGGAACGGACGCTTGCCCGGCTCGATGCGATTGGGGTGCCCGGGCTCGAGCGAGAAGCCGGCGCCGCGGTTCTGCAGGACGATGCCGGTGTCGCCAGCGACGAGGGCCGATCCGAACGCGGAGAAGATGCTGTTGATGAACGAGACAGCGTTGCGATCCTTGTCGACGACGGTGAAGTACGTGGTGTCGCTGCCGACGCGGACGTCGCCATATGCTGGCGGGTCGATCGCCTTCTGTGGATCGATCAACCGCCGCCGGCCGGCGGCATAATCCTTCGACAGCAGCTCCTTCACCGGCACTTTCGCGAACGCCGGATCGGCGATGTATCGATTGCGATCGGCGAAGGCGACCTTGGTCGCTTCGATCAGCGTGTGGTAGTAGAGGCCGGGCCGCGTCCGCAGCGTCGCCAGGTCGATGCCGTCGAGGATGTTCGCGAGGATCAGCGCCGTCAGCCCCTGGCCGTTCGGCGGCAGCTCGTAGAGCGTGTGGCCGCGATAGGTCGTCGAAATCGGCTCCACCCATTCCGATTTGTGGGCCGCGAAGTCTTCCATCGCGAGGAAGCCGCCGTTCTTCCGGCAGTAGTCGACGATGGCCTTTGCGATCTCGCCTCGATAGAAGGCGTCGCGTCCGCCGCGCGCCAGGGTGCGGAGGGTGCGGGCCAGATTCTTCTGATAGAAGATGGCGCCTGGCTTCGGCGCGTCGCCGTTGACGACGTAAGTGGCGGCCGCGGCGGCTGTCAGCTTGAGGCGCGGGATTTCCGGGACCCAGTCGGCCGAGGTCTTCTCCATGACGGCGAAGCCGTTGTCCGCGTAGTCGATTGCCGGCGCCAGCAGCTCCGCCAGCTTCATCGTGCCGTGCTTGTCGAGCAGCGTGACCCAGCCGTCGAACGCGCCCGGCACGGTGACCGGTTCCATGCCGGTCGTCGACATCTGCGCGATCTTGCGCGACGTGAAGTAGTCGAGATTCAGAGCGCGCGGTGCGCGGCCACTGGCGTTGAGGCCTTCGAGCTTCTTCGTCTTCGCCGAGTAGATCATCATGAACGCGTCGCCACCGACGCCGGTCATGTTCGGCTCGGTCACGTTGAGGACCGCGGCCATCGCGATGGCCGCATCGACTGCGTTGCCGCCGCGCTTCAAGACATCGAGTCCGACCATCGAAGCCAGCGGCTGACTCGACGCGACCATACCGTGACTGGCGCGCACGACCGAGCGTCCCGAGGGGACGTTCGAGAACCAGTGATCTGATGCGGGGACCTCTCCTTGGAGCGCATCGGAGTCTGGATGGAGCGCGAAAGCTTTAGCCGAGCGGGCCGTGCCGAGCGCCACCCCGGAGGCGCCGGCAGAACGCTCGAAGAACTCCCGGCGGCTGACTCTCGTGACGTCGTCCATGGCGCTCATTCTCACATGACCTCCCTCCCCGCGCAGATCCACAGCCCGGGACGGAGTTCAGACGGAGTTGGCCGCTGGCAGAGCTTCGGCCCTGTCTCGCCGGCCTGTCCGCCGAAGCGCGCTGCGCGAAGGCGGAAGCTCGGTGTGGATCCGGCGAGCGAAGGCGGATTCCAACCCCGATCGACCGGGGGGCGTCTAATCCACGTAGAATCGTTGAACTGTAAGGAGGAGAAGTGGTTCAAAGGCTTTTCTTCGCTTTCCTCTTCGTTGGCGCCCTCCTGGGGACCGGCCACCCGGCGCTGGCCCAGACGCCGCCGCCAGACGCCGCCGCGGCAGCAGCCGCAGTCACCGAGATCCGCCAAACCATCGACGCCGCCTGGAAAGACGTACAGGCCTATCGCAGCGGTGGCGGCAAGCCGGCGACTCCGGATCACCCCGCGCTGAAGTGGCACGCGACGCTGTGGGCCTACCGCGAGCAGCATCCGGGC
>Ga0193697_1000325_pt1 | contig 17958 bp, 25 predicted proteins | sample L3m2metaG_FD_145073 | JGI IMG/M metagenome (GOLD analysis project Ga0193697, IMG submission 145073) | Soil microbial communities from a riparian zone of the East river system, Colorado, United States - L3m2 | ecosystem: Environmental > Terrestrial > Soil > Riparian zone | place: USA: East River... | reverse complement strand
CAGCAGCGGCTGAATGTTCACACTGCACGAGCGGATGTTCCACGAGGTCTGGAACAGGCCGGCCTCGCAAGTGTCCGACGAGGTGTTGGATGCCGTGGTGTCTCTGCCGCAATAGTACAGGCCCGAGCTCTCCCGCATTCCAAGCCCGATCATCATCACGAACAGATGCCGCAACGTGTCGAGGCCAGGCTGCGAATTGTCCATGCCCTTGGCGGCAAACTCGCTGCGATACCACGTCAGCGCATCGGTCTGATCGTCGGCGCGCTCGGCCTGTGCCATCTCGACCGCGCGCGGAAACCCTTCCTCCAGTTCCAGCACCGCAACGGCGTATGCCATCGCCATGCCGTTGAGATAGGCGCGCGGTGCCTTGCCGCGAGCCGGCCACGAATAGTTCGCCAGCGGCGACCGACCGACCAGTTCAACGATCATGCCGCACAGTTCATCGCTTAGACCGTTCTCGCCCGCTGCCATGCGCGCATCGAGATCGTCGACTGCAGCCCAGGTATCGGGACCGACAACACCGTCCGCGCCCAGCTTGGCCGCCGCCTGGAAACTGCAAACCTGCGCCTCGGTGATCGCACCGAAGTCGCCATCGGCGGGAATGCCGAGCGATGTCTGCAGCTCGGCCACGTCGGGGCCGGTATCGCCCTTCGACAGTTCGCGCCGTGGCTGGTCCGGCATCGGCGCGAGCTTCGGCCAGAAATAACCAATCACGCTCGACTTCGGATAGGCCGAGAGGTTTACAGAATTGCTCTGGTTGCCACCGCGGCAGTTTATGTTCGAGCCCGCATCGCTTTCATAGAATGTGACATGGCCGCCGCCGCTGCGGGTCATCACCACAATTGCGCCGGGAACCGGAGTTGTTGGCTCGATGTAATTGGGATCGTCGGCCCACGACTGCGCCCAGCCGAATCGATCGGTGTCGGTCGCGCCAAACGGCGGCATAAAACCTGCCTCCGACAAACAGTATCCAGCCGCCACGCCGCACCACGCCGTCTCGTCGCTGTCCCAGGCAGGTTGATCGCAATAGGCCCTCATGCCTGGAACATCGTTCCAGATGCGCGCGATCTCGGTGGTCATGCCGGTAATGACGGGATTGGCCTCGGGCCCAGACACCTCCTTGGTGCCGGTCAAGGTTTTCATCACGGCGAGCCAGGGCGGCGTTTCATCCGTGCGCGTAGTACGCGCGACTGCTTGCGGTGCTGCCATCATCATTTCACCTCGGACATTCCGGCGGGCTCCATGTCGCAACTGACTTGCTTGCTCTGAGATATGCCGCAACCCCATTGGTCACGCCGGTGCGCGCCCGCTCGGGCTGGCCGCGGTCGTCTTTCATCCAGACCTCGAACATGTGGACGATGTGATTTGTCAGGGCCGTGTCCAACGCCTCCGACATGATGGTGCGGACTGTTTCCCGGCTGGTCGGATCGGCGCAAATCACCGGCGTCGATTCCGCGCTCGCCATCTCGAACCCGACATTCGGCAACTGATGGGCCGGGCAGCACGTCCCCAGCAGCAGTGCGAGCGCGCCAACTACAACCGCCCGCGTTGCCGTCATCATCAATCACTCCCGCGGCACGACACACTTGCTGAGAATTTCGGTCACATGCTTCTGATATTCGTTCTGCTGCGTCAGCAGCGTAGTGCGAAACTCGGCGGCTGCATGCAGCGCATAGAACATCCACGCCAACAGCCCGAGCAGGACAACCGTCAATGACAGTGTCGCCGGGCTCTGCTTCAGCCCATCGATGAGATTGTTGGCGGCCTTGCCGGCTTCTTCGCCTATGCCGGGATTCATACGTTTTACTTTCCTTTATCGATGCACTTGTCCAGCAGCGTCTGCGTCGCGTTCTGCGACTTGTAGGCCATCGCCAGCGTCTCCTTGCCCGACCAGAACAGATAGCCGAGCAGGGCGAAGTTCATCACCACCAGCGCGAGCGCCAGCGGACTGCCGCGCATGATGTCGAAGAAGCCGCCCACGGCTTTGCTGGTTTCGCCGATGGCGCTCATGGAAATTCCGACCAGTGCTCGAACCCGAGCCAGCCCAGGAATGCCAGCGCCAGCAGGATCACGACAACCACCGCGATCCAGGGCAATGCCGCTTTGGTGTTTGGGGTCATAGCGACGTGCTGTAATTGACGTTGAGTGTGTCGCCGTTGACCACCGCCTTGTCGCCGGTCGAGAACGTGCCGGCCGACCACAGCACGCCGCCGGTGTTGTCCTTGGTGGCGGACGCACCGCTGCCGAAACAGAGGAAGGCGCCCTTGGCGGTGCCGGTGCCGGTGATGGCAAACGACAGCGCCGCCGACAGCGCCTTTGATCCCGCCGACGCCGCCGACCAGGCCGCGGTCTTGCGGTTGCCGGTATAGGTCGGCGCATTGGCGCCGCCGCCCTCGAGCCAACCGGCATGCGAGGCCATGGTGTCGCCGGCCGCGACCGCCGTGTAAGAAGTCGACGAGATCAGCCCCATGAACGGCCCGGTCACGGTATAGGCGGCGCCAGCAAGGTAGGTATCAAGCGCCAGGTTCTTGCCGACGGTTGCGACCACGTTGTCGATCACGTCGCGCCATTTGAGTTTGCCATCGGCACCGATGCATTCGACCTCGTAGCGACCGTGTGCTTGGGCCTGCTCGCCGATGCCGCTGCCACGGATCACGGATGCGTCGCTGCATTCGCGCGCGTCTGCGCGTTCTTCAGTCATGGCCTGTTCTCCTATGGGGAAGCGGCTTTAGGTCAATACGATCTTGGGATCGATGTAATAGGTCGTCGTCGCCTTGGCGGCGCGCACGCGCACGTCGATGTAGCCGGACAGGCCAGGCTGCGGCGAGGATAGCGTGGTGGTCAATTTGAACGGCGACCAGCCAGCGCCCGAGCCGCCGCCATTCCATGACGAGCCATCCGACGCTACGGCGGCATTCGTCGTCAGCAGATTGGCCTTGGTGGTGTTGACGAGGCTGCCGAGCGGCGTTGAGCCTGACCCGAGATATTCCACCTCGATCCAGATATCATCGTTGTTCGGCACCGCGCCGGCGTTGATGGTGCCATACACCGTCACGATCACATTCGAGCCGGTGGTCGGATTCCAGATCGCATAGGGTTCGGCGGTGAACGGCCGCTGCCATTGCGCATTGGCGGTGGTGACGATCTTGCGGGTCTGCGCCTGGGTATTGGGATCGACGGCGCCGCCGACCCTGGTGATCGAGGTCTCGGTGGTCTCGGTGCCTTCGTAGGCATAACGCGTCGACTTGTAGGCCGTGGCCCCGCTGTCGCAGCGAACGAGCTGCAGCGTTGAGCCGGGCGCGGTCGGCGTGTCGACCGTGGCCGAGGCATGCAGCTTGCAATCCTTGATCAGCAGGTTGGTGATGATGGTGCTGTTGCTGCAAAGGCTGCCGCTCAACTGGCTGAGATCGAGCGCCTCCAACACCATAGGGCCGGCCACGCTGCTGGGCGCCAGGAAAGTGACCGGCACCGACGAGCCGGACACCAGCACCGGGCCGGTGTTCTGCCAGGTAAACTGGCAATTAGTCGGGATAATTTTTTGCCCGGTATTTCCGAACTTCACCGTCGTGTTGTTGAAGGTCACTGTGCCGTATGAACCGGCGCCGATTGTTATGGTGGCACTCGAGGCGGAGGTCGTCGCAATTTCAAACGAACAGGCATCCACATAGGCCCAGCCATTGCTGGTCGACAACGTAAACGCCGCACCGGTTGACTGCCCGACGCCGACCTTGAAGGTCAGCCCGTAAAGATAGAACCCTCCACCTATGGTGAAGGTCATGTTGGTCGCGGTCGTGGTCGAGATCGACGCGCCGGTGGTGATGTCGCCCGCTGCCGGCGGATAGCTGCCGGAATGGTTGTGGCAGATCGCCCGGCCCATGGTGGAAGCGCTGACCGCCGGGTTTGGATTGAGTGCCGAAGTCAGGGTCTCGGCGTGGTTGTCACCGACATAGATCGTATTACCGGCGGCAAACCAGTTCGACGCGCAGGCATTGGCCAGCCGCGCATGCGGCGCCTGCCCGCCGGTGAAGTTGCCCACGGCCCCGAGCGACGTCCAGGTGGTGGTGCTTTCCGTGGTGGTGACGCCGGCGGTGTCGCTGAACGCCGGCTCGGACGCGCCCAGCGATCCTGCCGTCGAGCAGATCTGATAGCTCGCCCCGTTGTTGCGCTTGATGATCGCGCCGAGCGTCGGGCTGCCGATCGCCTTGGCCTGCGTCCAGGTCGGCGTATTGGTCAGGTCGCCGTTGACCGCGGACGCTCCGGTGCATTCTTGCCAGGTGGCGGTGCCGTCGGTGGTCTTGGCGCCGCGCGTGGTCGTCCAGGTTGCGTCAGTGGTGTTGGCGGTGGTGCCGGCCACGATGCAGACGAACACCCGCTCGCTGCCGACTGCCGGGGCGGTGAATTGCCGCCGCAGCACGCCAGCGGCAACGGCCGTGTTCTGCGGCCGCACGGTCACGGCATAATAGCCGGTGGTCGAACCGTCGCCGAAGTTGCAATACCAGGTGGTGTCGTAGAAGGCCATCAGCGCCCTACATTGATCACAGTCAGCGTCGCGCTCGGGAAGGTCGTGTCGAACATGAACAACGGCCCAGGCATGCTGGTCGTTGTGACCGCTGTCGCCGCCGCGATACTCGCATCGGGCGCGTCGGCTGCGGTCACGGCCTCGGTAACCGAGTCGGTATAGGTGGCTGGAACCGCGCCGTCCTCGACCGCCGCCGCACTCGCGCTCTCATCGACGGCGGCATTGAGATCGAGCCCGGCCTCGACCACATCGGCCGCGCTCGCCGCCTCAACCATGATCTCGCCGAGATAGGCGTCGACGAAGTCACCGACCGAGGCCGGGTCGTCGACCAGCGTGGCGAAGACAACAAAGCCAGTCGTGGTCGCGTCCAATGCAATTGCAACTTCCGCAACGTCGGCCAGGACCGCGCGTCGCGGCGGTCGCATGCTGACATGACAAACCAGCATTCATCTCTCACGAGCATCAGGCGGTGGCATCTTCGTCTTTCTTGAGATCCGATAATGGGGCGGCCGTAATCGTGTTGATCACTTGATAGTTCTCATCAGGCCCCTGGTAAATAATTTCCCAGGTATTCCCGTCATCAATCGAGGCTGCGATCTGCGCCCGAAAGTCGGCAGATGACCCGCCAGCCATCACAATTTCCGACGCATACGCCACGCAGGTCACATAAGTGATCGGCGTCGTTTTCGTTGTTATGGTCGTGTGCGCATCCTTGAGCTTCGTGATGGTTATTGAGTTTCCATAGTTGTCGCCTTCAGGACCGCTGAAAAAAACAAATTTGGAAAGATACCATTGCGAATCAAATTGCTCCGGAACCACCAGATAACTCTCAACGATGACGCCGTCGTCGTCCTTCTTCTCGTAATAGCCGAACTTCCCATCCGGCAAATGGGATTCGGGATTGACATGCGGCATGAAGATGCTGGGCGGCGACGTATTGGTTGGCGGAGGCTCGCCCCCCACAGCCGCGCTATCCCGGCGCAATTCATAGCTACCCTCGGTCCAGCCCTTTCCATCAGATGATATTAACGAACGCTCATAGGTCCGGGCATTCGTTGGCGTAAGATCCTCGCCTCCCTCGAAATAGTATTCGTCCGACAACACATGCCCATTAAACTCACGATTGTCCCAGGCAATGTGGCCCACGCCGGAATCGTTTCCAATCCAGTCGGGCCATTGCTTGTAAAATGCCTGGGTCCAGTTCTTCCCGTCGTGGGAATACATGACAACCGAACCGGTGCCGTGCGTTCCCGTTGCCTCGTCCTCAACCGAAAACGACCCTGCCGTTACAAAGGTCGCCTTTTCCAGTTTTCTGTACGAGCTTGCAAACACTCCGCTGCCAGAGGTGGGGCCGGTAAAGTCCAATGGGCCGAGGTCTTCAAATATCTTGGCATCACCATCGTTATCCTTCTTGCGTTTCTCTATGGCCGTTTTGTCCAAAGCGTCCTTGCTCGTCTTGGCGTACAGAACGAACTCGCTGCCGCCTGCAATGAACACGGCGCTGGCTTCATCCTCCCACTGGACATTGATGATCTGCGACAGAAAATCCAGCCCAAAGCCCGACTCTTCCGCCATCAGATATCCGTGCGGATAAATGGCAGCGTCACCGACAGCCCAGCCGGCGCAGCGTTGTCGGACTGCGTCACCCGCAATGCGTAGTGATCGCCCTCGGCAAAATCCGTTGCTGCCAGAATGGTGAAATCGCCGGCCTGGCCGCCGGCGGTGTCAATATCGCCACCGGCGTCGAAGGTGATGGTGCCGATCTCGCTGCCGTTCTTTTCGATCGAGAGAATGATATCGGTTGCACCGGTCCCGTCGTTGCCGACATCGAGATAGGCATAGGCATTGGCATCGCCGGCGCCGAGCCGCATAGCGCGGTTGGCGATCCCCAGAAAAAACAATTCGTCGGGCTCGCGCTGGATGCTGCCGGGCACGAAAATCGCGGCGTCATAGTTCACGTCCCGTAGCGGCATCCAGAGTTGGTAGAGCGCATTCTGCGCGGTGCTGCCGTCGGTGGCATTGGGATCGAACGCAGCCGGCCACGGCGGCGTGGTGTGGCTCTCGAGCACCTGATAAAAACCGTTGCCGGCGGTGAACAAGTCGCCGGGACCATACGGCGCATCGTTCGTCCAGTTTCCGACATACTGGAAGGTGGCGATCGGCAGCGGAATGACCTGCGACGTTCCATCGGTGAAATGGAACGTCATGCTGTTGCTGGTATAGGTGACGCTCTCGATGCGCTTGCCCTCGGCCAGCGCCGCATCCAGGTCAAGGACGCGCTGATCGAGATCGTAGAAATTGCCATCGACTTGCGCCGCACTGATCGGCGCGCCGGTTCCGGTCCCCCAGGCGCCAGTCGTGACATAGACAATCGGCATGATTGGTTTCTCTGGTTAGATCGGACCCGCCTCGACTTCCGCGCCCGATCTCAGGATATGGTTATGCTTCTTGATCTCGATATTGTCCGCCTCTTGAATAGGCCGATAATTTTGCACCTCTACATTGCCGCGGATGACGCCAGGGGGAAAATCGGGAACATCAAACGCATGGTCGCCGGTGTCAGGTGAAGGCTCGCTTGGGCCTTCCATCCAGATCTTGTTGGCCACCTCGATGTCGACAAAATTTTCCTTGTTCACCGTTCCATCGTCTTTCTTCTGATAGATGCGCGCCACGTCGACGCGACGCTTGGTTTCGCGCTGCGTGGCTGTTGAGACGCTGGCGCTGTAACTGTTGGTCAGATCGATGTGCTTGGCGCCGTTGCCGCGGATGACGGCGAAGCCCTTGTCGGGATCATCCGCCGCCGGCAACGGTTGCGCCGGTGCCGGCCGGATGTCCGGAAACACGACCGGACGAACGACGACTTCCAGACCAGCCATCACGCCGCCTCGAGATCGTAGCCGGCCGGGATCTTCAGGTCGGTGACCTGCATCTCGTACTCGGTCGCGAACGCGCGGGTCATGCTCTTGAGCTTGAACTTGGCGCGGGTCTCGTACTGCGGCAGGATTTCGTTCTTGATGAACTCGCTGCGCATTGCAACCAATTCCGACGTTTCTTTGCTTGTCGTATTTCTGCTGTTACCTTCGTTGGTCGGCGGCACGTCCTGCGTCGGGTCGGGACCGTGCTCAACCACGAGGTCGATGTCGATCACGTCCTGCGCTCGCAGTGCCGACAGGAAGTCGATGCCGTCATCGTTCGGCGAGGCGTCGGGCGGCTGATATCCCACCGACGAATCGTCGAAACCAGCAACCAGTATGGTCCGGTCGATGAACTGCTGATAATCCGGCCCGGTATAATCGACGCTGCAATAGGTCGGCGTTCCCTCGATTGCCGTCGCCAGGCCGCCGCGCCCGATGGTGCAGCCGATGCGGATCTGGCAATTGGGTCGGCCGTCGGCACCGTCGAGCGAAATCGAATAGCCGATGATCTTGCCCAGCGCCTCGCCCACCCGCGGCTCGGCCAGGAATGCACTTTTGCGCAGCGTGACCTCGGGCATGCGCGCGAGCTTGGGTGCGAAGGTGATTTCCACTGCCCGCGCCCGCTTCATCAGGTTGGTCCGCGCCAGCGCGATCAGATGCTCGAGGCTTTGATTGCCGCGCTCGGTCGCGATGTATGACCGCCGCCGCGGGTCGATGATAGGCGCCAGGTCTTCTCCCGAGCTCAAATTGACCGAGCGGATGTCCTCGATCCGCAGCGCCTCGCCGTCCTCGGGATCGGTCAGGATCGGCTGCACATCGGCAAACAACGAAAACGAAACCCGCTCGGTGCATTGCCGTTGCGCCTTGTAGCCGGCCACCAACGTGGCCACGATCGATTGCACCCCGACCACCGCGAAGGTGCTGGAACGGCTGCGGCTGGCCGAGGCGGCGCCGCTTTGGTTCGAGTCAAAAGTTGCGTTGCTGCTGTCATTGGTGACGATCTCGCCGAAGCTGATCAGCGCACCCGAGCTTTTGACCTGTGAGGTGGACGTGCTCCAGGTGATCCTCGAGTCCCCTTCGTCATCGGTTCCTTCCAAGGTGATCGAGCCGGTTCGGGTTTCGGTATGGGTCGAGAAGTCGAACACGTCCTGCGCGCTCGATTCCGCGACTTCCCAGCCATCGCCGAGACCGGAGCCGTGCTTGGGCCAGTCGGCGGCATTCAACGACGGGATCTGGCCGCCGATCGAGCCCGGCCAGTGTGAGATCAGGTAGTTGGTCAGATCGACGGTGCCGCTCGCCTGCTGCGTCCAGGTATACTCGGCGGTCACATCGACACGCGCCAGCGGCCCGCTTGCGAGGCTGAGGCCGAGGCCGTCATAGAGCACCTTGCCGTCCTCGCTGGCACCATCGAATTCGACCATCCCGTCCTCGCCGGTAATCTCATCCGAGACGGTGACGACATGGGTCTCGCGGTCGTAATGCCAGATTTTTGTATAGCCCTCGAGCACGACGTCAGGGTCTTTGCGCCGCTCGGGATCGATCACCGCCTCGTCGTAGAACGGCAGCACCCGCAGGGTATCGGCGAGCGCCGCCTTCTGCGCCACGACATCGAACGGCCGCGCCACGAATTCCAGGGTCACCAGATCCTCGAACAGGCTGGTCGGAATGCCGACCAGGCGGCCGCGGAACTTGATCAGCGCCGGGCCGCAATCGAGTGCGAACCAGGCCCAGATCTTGCGGCCGGGACCGAGCAGCCCGATCGGATCGCCGGACACATTGCGCGGGCGGCGCACCGAGGCGGTCAGGCTGGCCGGATTGCCTTCCTCCTGCTTGAGTTCGAACGAGAACACCGCTTCGTCCCAGCGCAGATGCTCGGGACCGAACGTGGTCTCGCCGGCATCGATCCAGGCGAAATACGGCAGGCCCGCAGGCATCGCGTCAGACCGTCCTCTGCTCGGCCTCGAGCTGCCACGCCACCTCGGCCGCCCATTCGTCGCGCGAGGTGTTCCACGCCGTCACCTTGGCCAGGATGGTCAGCACGTCGCCGCTGGTGTTGGCGGCGCCGAGGCCGGGGATGCAGGTGATGGTGATGTCCTGGCCGGGCCAGACGTCGGTGAGCTCGGGAACCTCGTGATCGGTGCAGGAGATCGTGACTTTGTACTGTCGGAACTGCGCCACCGAGATATCGGCCAGCGCCCCGCGGCAGTCGCGTGCCACGTTGGCGGCCTGGTCGATCGGCTCGAGCGTCATGGTGATGCCGCGCACGGCATATTGCGAGAAGTCGATGTCGTCGATCGCTAGCAAAGTGTAGGGCGGGTGCGCCATCAGGAATACCGGCTCGGCTTGCGGCCGCCTGAGCGGACCTGCGCCAGCGCCGCCGCCTTCTGCAATTGCTCGACCACATCGGACGAGGCACGCAGGCCGCCGATCGCCGGCAGGCCGGGGAACTGGATGGTGACATGGCTCATGCTGCCAACCGCGCCGCCAGCGGCAAACGCCGGCATCCGCGGCACCAACCCACCGAGCGCAAACCGGCCCATGCCGTCGAGCACCCGGCCGAGGTTGCCGCCGGAACGCCGCAGCGCCTCGAGCAGCGCCAGCACGCCGGGCTGCGCCACCGCTCGCGCCGGCATGATGTGCTCGCCGCGCGATACCCAGGCCAGATTGCTGTCCGAGGTGCCGCTGCCACGACCGCCGAGCAGGCCACCGCCGGCGAACTGACCGCCACCCGCCGCTGCCGGTGTGGGCGTGCCGCCCGACGGTTTGAGCCCAATAAATTCCAGCACTTTATTGATTGCGTTCTGGATCGCACCGGTCAGATCGTTCCAGGCCTGCACCCCGGCCGTGATCGGATTCCAGTCCCAGCCGGCGAGCGTGGAAATCAGACCGCCGATCGCGGAGGTGACCATCTGGATCGGAGCCGCCAGCGCGCCGATCACCGCCGCGCCGGCTGTTGCGACCGCATTGATCTCTTGCCCGGTCGTCGTGATGATCGCCTTGAACGCATCCCATGTTGCAGTCAGCGCTGCCATTCCGGCAATGGCGATCGGCGCGCCGACCGCAACCTTGAACCGCTCCCAGTCGGCGGACAATTGATTCATCGTCTGCCGTTGCTTGTTGGCCGCCGCCTCCTGTTCGGCCGTCATGGTTGCGAATGTCTGCCCGAATTGCTCGACGGTTATGCTGCCGGTTCGCAGCGCCGCGACCAGCTCCGGGCCGGCGGCGCCAAACTGTTGCATGGCGATCTGCGCAGCCTTCGCCTGGTCCGGCATCTGCGCCAGCACCGTGATGATCTTCTGCGCCTGGGTGACCGCGTCATCATTGACCGTGATGTCGATGCCAAGGGTCTTGAGCTTGGCCAACTCGACACCGAGCTCCTGCACGTCCTTGGTGGTGACTTTCAGCCCACCGATCGGATCGCCGAGTCGTTGCAGACCCTCGCCGATGCCGGGAACGGCCTGGCCCATCTTGACCAGTTCTTCGCGGGCGGCCTTGCCGGCCGGCGTGAACTCATCCGCCGCCAGTTGCAGTCGCTTGAATGCGTCGGCCGCGCCAAAACCACCGGCAAGCGCGCGTTGCACTTCGGCCGCGTCCCGTTTGACCTGATCGAGCTTGAATTGATCGGCGTTGCTCTTGGCTTGCGCCAGCGCCGTGCTGATGCCCTGCGCCGAAATCCCGGCCTGCTCGAGCGCGCGTCTGAACTGATCCACCTTCTCTATCGAGACGCCGAGTTTTGCCGCCTCGTCACTGACCTTGTTGACGGCATCCGAGAATGCAAATGCCATTTTGGTCGCAGCGGCGAATGCTCCGACAAGCGCCACACCGACAATGGGCGCCGCCGCCGCCAGCGCGGAAAAGGCAGTCTCCACCGAGGTGATGCCTTGCACCAGCGTCTCGAGCCGGCCGGCCTGCTGCACCGCCTTCTGGATCTTGTCGATGGAGTCGGCGCCGGTGACGCCCATCTCCTGCAGTTTCTTGGTCACCTCGTCCGGCTTGATGTTCTTGAAGCCGCCGACCTGTTCCGCCGACTTGGTGATGTCGGCAAACGCCTTTTGCCCGGCCTCGCCAATACCTTCAAGCTGCTTCTCGATCTCGGCGCCGCCTTCGAGCGCGATCTGGATCGATATCTTTTCCGCCATGGCAACTAGTCCTTGAAGTGCTTGATGAACAGTTGCGCCAGCCGCGCCGCGTGCTGCTTGACGATCTCGGTGATGCGCCACTTCTTCGGGATGCGCACCGACGGCACGCCGATGTAGAGCGGCTTGCGGTCACGATCGCGATCGTTGGCGTCGAACAGCATCGGCTTGCCGCGCACCGTGGCCGAGACCAGTTTCTTTCCCGATCGGCTGGCGGTCGGGGCGCCGGGTGTGGTCGGAATCCACAGCAGCGGCTTGCCCTGGATGGTCGCGCCGTGCTCGAACACGCCGGCAAAGCCGAACTTGTGAAAGATGACGGCCTTGGCCTGCAGCGACGGCTCGCCGTCGTCCACTGCATCCAGCGTCCGGTATTGCAATCCCTGCTGCCACTTCGGCCCGAACTTGCCGGCGCCGGCAATATTGCTGCGCCCTTCCTGCACCGCATTGGCGGCGGTCTCGCGCAGCGCCGCGACCGCAGCCGTGGCCACCGGCCGTTGCTTGTCGCGGATCATCTGCAGCCACGCCGGCCGATCGACCGTGACCTTAAACTTCGCCGCCATTGGAAATGTCCTTGAGCGTTCTCTCGATCGCCTTGCTGTCGCCCTGCGCGCCAATGGCGGCGATCATCAAGGCATCAGCCCGCTCGCTGCGATCGAGCCTGGCGCTGAATTCGAGGTAGGCTGCGATCTGCCGCGGCGTCAGCGTCATTGCATAGTCGGGCGGGAATCCTCTTCGGATAAGGGCGGTGATGGCGATGGCGATCTCTTCGCCCGGCGCACTGTCACTGGCTTTGCCTGTTCTCCTTCGTGCGCTCCCGCCATGAGCGTCCCCAGCTTTTGAACGAAGGAGATGAATCCGTTTGGGAATGTCATCCGGAAAATCGCCGCCACCAATTCCAGTTGGTGTTCTGCCAACAAGTCGCCGGCGATCTTCTCCGTTTTTTCATTGCCCAGTTCGCCGATGCCGGCGGCAATGATCGGGCCGGTCGCAGCCCCCAACTGCTCGATCATCTTCGGCGTGCCAACGCCGGCAGTCGCTCCCCCGATCAGAAATGCGAGATCGGGAAACCGCGCCACAATGGATGCCAGAGCAGGCACGCGCAGCCCATGCACAACGAACCGCTGGCCGTTGATCTTAACGACCTCGACCGCGGTCGCGGGTACAATGTCAAGTAAAGACGCCATGCGTTCTCCTATGCGGTTGTGGCCTCGTCCCTGACGGTCCAGACGCCGAAGTTGCCGTTGGCATCTCGCTGCACCTCGGCTTCGATCTCGATGGTCGTGAAGTCGTCCTCGTCGGTGATGAAGCTGAAATCGCCGGACGGGACGAACGAGACGGTGGCAAGGAAGTCGACCTGCTGGCCGATGTCGTTGGTGCCGACGACTTTGATCTCGCCGGTGAACTCCGCTTTCGACAAGCCGCTCAGGGTGATGTTGCCATCGGTGTCGGTGCCCTGCTCGGCCAGCGCGAAGAACGAAAGATTGTTCCCGGTGATCTCGTCGAGCGTGAAGGTGATGGTAGCGGCGAGCGACGTGATCGCGGTGAAGTCCTTGGTCTTGACACCCTCGCGCGATGAGAAGTGTTCCTTCTTCTCGACCGCCGGGGAATAGACGAACGACGGCGCGTTGCCGAGATCGGTGAAGGTGGACGCGCCGGCTTCCTTGAACGACACGATACCTTTGCCAATATGATAGTTCTGGACGTTCGGGCTCGTGGGCATGGCGTTGCTCTCCTTTCTAGAGATCGTCGGGCTTGAGCGAATACTTGAACAGGAACTGCGCGGTTAATGCCGCGTATCCGGTGCGCGTCCAGCCGACATCGGTCTGGCATCCGAGATAGCGAATCGCGCCGTTGCCGTGCCGCCCGGTTTTGACGATCTGTTCGTTGAGCTCGGTATCGGTCAGCACCCGCTTGATCAGTTCGCGGCGAAACGTGGTGACAATCGAACCGAGCACGACGTTGTCATCCTGCACTTGCAGGATAATGCCGGGTGTCATCTGCACGTTGTAGGGCCGGTGCGGTTGCTTCATTGACACGTCGCCGGCGCCGTCCGATTCCTCGTCGCCGTCGAGCACGATCACCGCCGGCAATTGCGTCTCCGGGATATCGACGTTGTTGCGATGCGCCGAGCGGATGTTCGGAAGGCTGCCGACCACCTCCAGCAGCCGCGCCAGGATGTCCTCGCGAACGTCGATCATGCGCTTGACTTCAGGAGGAACCGCACTTCGCCGAGATCCTCGCCGTTCGGACTGCCGCACGCTTCGTGGGAACGCACGATCCAGGTGCGCCCGTTGAATGTCAGTGTTGCGCCGTCGCAGTCATCGCGCGCGATCCCTTTGGCAGTCAGCTCGGGAATGCGGGCAAAGGCGCCAGGCCCGACGCTGCGCATTTCCACGCTGCCGCTGGCCTGCGTCTTGCGGCGGGTGTCGTCGATCACGGTGATCGTGACCTCGCCCGCAGTCCCGGCCGACAGCGTCGCCGGCACGCCGATCACCTCATACACCGGGTCATAGAGGTCGGCGCTGTAGTCGATCATCGCCATTCCCGCCGGAACGCGAACGTGCCGATATCCTCGCGGCCGAGCTCGGTCTCGACATTGCTTTCCGACACCAGCACAAAGCCGCACAGCTTCATCGCCGCCACCAGCCCGTCGCGGGTGAAATACCAGCAGTGCTCGTCCGGCTTGAAATGCTTGGACACCAGCACATGCTCGGCGTCGCGGAAGATCGGCAGCGAGAGAAACAGCCACTCGCGCACATTGCCGAGCAGCGGCTGGAAGTCCGGGATGTGCTCGAGCACGTCCCACAGCGACACCGCATCGGACAGCACCAGATAGGGATCGACCTGCAGTTTGCGCTGCTCGAGCCATTCGATGCCGACTGGATTGACGTCGAAGCCATAGGTCGTGCGTCCGCGCTCGCGCCGCTGTTCGATGAATGCGCCCGAGCCGATGCCGACATCGACCAGCGTGCCGCGGTAATGCTGCTCGACGAAGTTGCAGCGCGCCTGCATCAGCGCGCGCCCGAGGTCGGTCTGCGCATTGCGGTCGAAGGCGTCGAAATAATCCTGATTGTAGGGTGCCAGCGCGGCCTCGACCGGGTAGTAGCCGATGCCGAGCTGCGGCCACCAGGTCAGGCTGCGGCGCGAGAACTGCGCCACCAGCGGGAAAACTGCCTGATCGGGTCCGCGATGGTCTTGTCGCAGTTGTGCAGCATGTTCGTGCATCGGCAGAACTTCTCCGGTGTGGCGAAGCCGATGCGGCTGAGATCGAGCCGCGGGTCGGTGATCTTGGCGGGTGCGTTGTGGCCGCCGTGGCCGCCCAGCACCACGAAGGTGTTGACCTTGAACGCGAGCCCGGCCGGGACGATCCAGCCGACCCCGCCGATGACGATGTCGGCGTCGCGCACCAGCGCGAGCAGTTCGCGCACCGCCAGCTCGCCGAACACGAAGTGGCGGTGCGCCGGCGGCAGATCGCCCACCGCCCATTCCTCGCCGGCGGCAATGTCTGCGACCGCGATCACGGTGTGCGTCGCCATCAGTTCGCGGGCGAGCGCATTGACGTATTCCGGCCGCGGGTTGCGCGCCTCGTTGCGCCATTCGCTGCGCACCGTCACCGGCCGGATCACCGCGATCGGCCGCGCCGACTCGACTGGCGACGGCCCCATCTCGGGCAAGTCGAACAGCGCCGGATCAAAGCCGACCTTCAGTGCTGCCCAGCGGCATTCGAGCGAGCGGATGATCGAGCGCGAGGCCAGATCGAAATAGCCGACCTTGATCTCGCGCATCGCCGGCAGCGGCGGCGACCACCACAGCTCGGCCGGTTGCCGGGCCATGTTCTTCTGCTGCGTCCGCAGCCGCCGGCCGCCGCGCACGAACCTGATGTCTAGATCGGCGTAGAGCTCGGGCCACGGCGTCTCGAGGTGGATCTCGTATTGCGCCGCCGCCGCGCGCACGAACGGGCGCGAAAAGATGTTGTCGCCGAGCCCCCACATGCCGCGGACCAGGATCGGCTTAGGCCGCGCGCTGCTCACCCACGATATCCTGCAGGCTGATGACCGGAAGCAGGTCGCCCCACGCCGTTCCCGGCGAGGCATTGTAGGCAGTGATCTTGAGCGCCCGCAGCGATGGCACGATGGTCACCAGGTCGGCGTGCTGCTTGTCGTAACAGCCGGCCCGGTGCGGCCAGCGGTGCGGCGGGTGATGGTGGCTGCGACCATCGGCGGCCAGTTTGCCGTCGGCGCCGAGCCAGACGATGGTGCCGCCCGGCCCGATCAGATGCGCCGCCAGGTTGGTCGCCGCCGTCAGCGAGGTGAACTTCTGCATCAGGCTGTCGTGCTGCCGCGCCAGTCCCGGCGGCTTGTCGGCACGGCACATGAGCACCTTCCTGTCCTCCGAGCACATGCGCGAGACCGTGACGACGCGGCCGCGGAAGTTCGCCACCGCCGCCCGGTTGTCGGGTTCGTTCCACCAGCGCCAGTCGCCGAAGTAGAGAAAGTCCGCCCACGGCACCGCATAGACGCTGGAATTGATCGCGATCACGCGGCGGCCGCGCAAGTCCTCGAGCTCGGCCTCGCGCACCGATGGCCCGCCGCCGACGATGAACACGGTCTCGCCCGGCCATTCGCGCGGCACCGACCAGAATGCAGGCTCACGCGACATAGAGCCGCCGATAGGGTTTGATCAGATCGGTCACCGTTGCCGACAGATAGCCCGATGATGCGGTTGCCAACGATGGCGTGAAATAGGAGACGCGGGTATCGCCGTGCTGCAACTCGCGGATGCTGGGATCGCGCGAGCCAACGGTGCGGCCCTCACTGACCGCCTGGATCACCGCCTGTTGCAGCCGCGCCGGCGCCTGTTCCGGCAGATCGTAGCCGCCGGAATAGAGCACAGCGACCACGGTCTCGGCCCAGCAGCCGTTGGTCCACAGCCGCCCGCTGTCGGGATCGAACTCGTAGTCGGCGGCGGTCGCGCCGGCAGCCGACACCTCGGCGATCTCGACCACCGGATAAAGCGACAGCGTCAGCGCCTGCCGCGGCAGCATGTCCTCGTTGAAATCGAAGGTGAAGGTTTCGAGCGCCTCGGCCAAGCCGAAACGGCGGTTGCAATATTCTGCAATGATGCGTGACTGCATCGTGATCGCGGCCTGCAGCGCGGCGTCTTCGGTCGTGCCCTCAATGCCGAGCGCGAGCTTGAGATCGTCGAGGCTGATCAGGTCGGGCCCGGCGCTGTCGGTTGCCTCGCTGAGAATTTCGAGAATGGAGTGCATCTATTTGAACCTGAGCGGCTCGAGCGCGCGCTTCTCGTCCGGCCGCGCGTCGCGGCCGTCGCTGCCGCGCTTGACCGCGAGGCGCCAGTCGTCCGACTTGCCGGGCTTGGCCGCGGTCTCGGCCTGGGCGATGAAGAAACTGCCGCCCAGGGTGACGCCGTCGCCGGCAACGTAGGTCGTGCCTTCTTTCCACACCCCGGCATCGAGCACGATGGCGGTCTTGATTTCATGCACGGTGTCGCCGATGGCCCAGCGCAGGGTGCGGCCGCCGTCCGCCGTGGTGACCGTGGCAGTCTTGAACGCGCGCCCCACCTGCTCGGTGACGTAGTTCTGCAGAAAGCCGAGATCGGCAGCGGGTCGACCGGGCTCACCCTTCGGACCGGGCAAGCCGTCTCTGCCATCGAGGCCGGCCAGACCAGTTGCGCCCTGCGGCCCTGCCTCGCCATGCCCGCCCTTTTCGCCGGGTTCGCCGCGCGGCCCGCGCTCTCCCGCCGGTCCCGGCATGCGCGCCAGCGTTCGCACCTCGGCCAACGCCTGCCGGCCCAGGGCCAGGCAAACGCCGAAGCCCTCGATCAATGAATATGTCGGCGCAGGGATCATCGGTTTCTCGCTCATGCCGCCCCCTGACCAATTACAGCAACTTGTTCACCGCAGTTTCCACCGTGGTCTGCAGGTTCGGGTCGGTGATCGCGGCGCCGTCGGCCTGCACCTGGCCGTCGGTGACCACCGTGGGGATGACTTGGTTCACCGCCACTTCCGGGTTGACCAGTGTGTTCTGCGCCCACCTGACGCGGGTCGAGTGCGCCGGCGTGTTGGCTGGTTCGTCGGTGATGTAGCGCGCAAAGTTGACGCAGGCGATGTTGACGCGGCCGCGAAACACCGCGTCCGACATCAAGGCATAGGTGTCTTCGTAGGTCAGCGCCATTCAACGCCTCCTGCGGGCTTGGATTTGGGCGGTAACAGCAGTGCATCCCGCCACGGCCACATAGATGTTGAGATATTGCGTCGTGGTCGAAGATTGATTGATGCGAAACGGTCCCACGGCGGTCCAGCAGTCTCCGAGCCCGGTGAAGATGCCGGTCTGCGTATTGTCGGCGCTGCCCGATGATGAGGCCGATA
>Ga0193697_1000323_pt1 | contig 18105 bp, 6 predicted proteins | sample L3m2metaG_FD_145073 | JGI IMG/M metagenome (GOLD analysis project Ga0193697, IMG submission 145073) | Soil microbial communities from a riparian zone of the East river system, Colorado, United States - L3m2 | ecosystem: Environmental > Terrestrial > Soil > Riparian zone | place: USA: East River... | reverse complement strand
CGGTGGTCGCCTTTCCAATTAATTATTTGTTTAGCAATTTTACTTTAATCTTGATAATATAAATAATTAATACCCGAAAAATGGTATAATTATATTTTTTATTTAAGTCTGATAAATAACTATTACTAATTTTACAATAGAACCTTTAATTTATTTTTAAAATAAACCAATCCTTAAAAATTTTTTTGTTAATTAAAATATCGGTGATATATTTAACTTGTTGTATTATTCTAAATCTTAAATAAACATTATAAACTAATATTTTTTTTAATTAGAAGATCTCCTCTAACACCAATATTAAAAATAACCCAAGCCAATATACGAATACTAATTTCCATCCAAAAACGAAACCTAAGATCCATTAAGAACTTGTATAAAAAAAAAGTTTTAATAATTGGTCTTTTTATAGTTTTAATAAAACTAAAGACTGATTTAATTAAATTAAAAATAGCTAATTTCAAATTAATTTTAATATTCACTATTTGTTGTATTCCATTAATATTTAAATGAGTAACTATATTCATTAGTACAACTAATTGTAAAAAAAAAATATAATTTCAAAAGCTTTTTAATTTAAAAGTGAATACTTCTTAAAATAAGGAATTAAAATATTTTATTAAATCATTAAATTTAGTCACTGAAAACTTTGACGCCTTAAATTTATTATATAAAATTATTGTACTATTCCACCAAAAAATTCTTGTAATATATATAGATATAGTAATAAACTATATCTTTGATTTAATTTTATTTTGAAATAAGATAATACTATACAACCGGTCTTAATGTTTCCTGTTCTTAAGATTTCCTGTTCTTAATTTTTTTTTTACTGTTTAAATAATAGTACAGAAACAAAAACTCAGCATCAATAAATCTATTAAAAAAATGATTCTATTCAGATTAAGATTTTACAATAAAAAGTAGAAAAAAGAATTTTTATTTTTTTTAATTGTTTAGAAGGGATTTTGACTGGATAGCTATTTTAACAGCCCATTAGAGTAAACCTTAAGCCTCTAAATTTTTTTACAACATTCTATTTAGAAAGCCAACTACCATCTACTCGTTGCTCTTTTACAAAATTCGAAATGAACTTTGACTTAGATCCGCGATATATCATTTCAGTTTCCCTCATCTTATGTGGTATTACCGTACCTGAGTGATTACTTCAGCCACTTATATACTTTCGAATATAGTTTGGTCTCATAAGCTTTAGATTGTCCCCGGAGTTTGATAGTTTTAGCCATAATAGTGTTTTCCCATAACACTTAACAGCTTTGGACAACACTAATATTAAGGTAATATCATTATTCAATACTAAAAATATAAAGCCGTTGTAGTTTATATTTTATTTTTTTCTAAACTATTTTTTTTTATTAATTAAAATTTTTTAATACTGATTTATTTTATTTTATTTTAGTAATAAAAATTATATTTATATTTTTAGTATTGGACTATATCATTTACTTTAAATTTATTTAAAAAATAAAGCACAAACCGTAAAGTCTCTGGGGATTTAAAACTAAAAAAATTTAAATCCTGCTGATTAATTAATTTTTAGTTTATAACTTATTTTAATTAAGTACTAATATTTATTAAAAACTTCCAGCATTTAGGTTAATTTTTACTTATCAATCGCTCGATAAGGGGAGAGACCTATTAACAAATAAAAAAACAAAAACTATTTTAATTTAAAAATAAAAAACACACAAAAACTATTTTAATTTAAAAATAAAAAACACACAAAAACTATTTTAATTTAAAAATAATAATTTATTTATTAATGATTTTTTTAATTCTAATAAATATAAAAATTAATAATAAAAAAATTAGGAAAAAAACTTTTAAATAAATTAACTTCACTTCTTTTATATTCTATCTTATATTCTTTAATACAAGATAAAAATATATTTAATGAGATCAACATTTTTAATGTTTTTCTAACATTAATACATTGTTAAACCGATTAATTATTCGTAAAAATAAAAAGGTTTAAATCTATAAATCATTTTTTTTTAGATCTCCTCTAATTTTTATAAATTAAAAACTTTTAACTTTTTTATTTTACCAATTAGTATGATTACTACCAAAGCCAAAGAAATTTTAAATTTGAATTTATACTTTTTAATTTTTTTAATTCATATTTTTGATGTTGAACTAAACTTGCTAAATAAAGAGCAAGTATTATATAATTGAAGATTAGGTCTGGTATCAATATCTTTTTGTTCTAAAATCACCTAATGTTTCTTTTTTTTTTTATTTAATTAATTTAATAAATATATTGTCTGGTAAATCTATAAAATTAAAAAAATATATAATCTTAAATAAAATAAGCTATTAATTTAATAGTATTTCGTAAATATTTTTTAGAACTTCTACCTCCACTTATTAAAAGATAAAATATTATTTTATTATAGTTAGTAATTCTACCAATATATATTTAATTGTTTAAATTATTTACATTACCATAAATAATTGATTTTCCTGTGAAAGAATTTCTAATTTGATTTATTGTTTATTTTGTAACTAATTTATTATTATATTTTATAGAAGGTTATAAATATAAATTCGGAAATATATAAAACTATTATTAATTAGTGTACTAAATTTTATTTTTTTATAATTATATTTTTTTTATATTTTTAAAAACATTATAATTTATGTTAAGTTTTTTATTTTAATTAAATTTTTTTATTTTCCTTTATATTTTCATTATTGCAAACTACAAAAAATTGTATTAAAGGTTTTAAATTATTAAATTATAATTTTTTTATTGTAATATCTTTCCCTTACTTTATCAAAGATCACACATTTAAGTTTGTCTATGATTTCAGTTAGCTAGTTCACTCTTGCGAGCATTGACTAATATTCTTGACTGCTGGTAGTTCTATACTACTTGGGACATTTCATTCCCAATGTGACCATCTGTTCTATCAAACATGGCTATTGATCATAGGCTTGTTAGGCTTTTACCCTTCCAACTACCTAAACAACATAAATAGAATCATATAGCGGAAAATTTCCTTTTTTTAATAAAAACAGCTTTTTTTATTTTTACACTACTTCTTATGATTAATATAAATTAATTCATAAAAAGCACTCAACCAGCTTTTTACTTATAGATTTAATCTAATAAGTATATAAAAAAATTTTTTTATATAGTTGTTTAAATTTAACGTAAACTTAAATTTGAAATAAATGAGTTGTTACTTAGTGTAAAATCACTTATTTAAAATGACTATAAGGTAACTTATTTATTTTCCTCACCTCTACACCTTATTTCTTCCAATTTAAATATTTAAAACTTTAGAAATAAAAGATTTGCATGTCTTAAAACTACTGAAAAACGTTCAATCGGAACCAAAATTAAATTCTTTTTATTAATTAAACATAAATTAAATTTTAAATTAATTTAGTCGTATTTTATATGCTCAAAGCAATATTTAGTTTCTCTTATATATAATTATATAATTTTTATAATTAAATATTTAATTATTTAAAATAAATTAATCTTAATGAAAATTTATAATTTATTATTTTAAATTTTATATTTTTGATATTTTATTAATTTAAATTATTAAAAAAAATCAATATAAAAAAAAAAAAAAAAGTAATTTTAAAAAAAAAAGGATAAAAAAAAAAAAATAATTATTACCATTCAAGATGAAAAATCAAAAAAAAAAATATATTAATTTTGTTTTGATTTTCCTTTAACATCAACTTCATTTATATTATTATTTAAATTTGAATTGCTTAACTGATCAATATTAGGAGAATTTGATCTAGAATCTGATAAAGATAATGCTAAAGCTCGTTGAAGTTCTTCATCTTCATCTTCATCTTCTACAATTGTATTATTTGATAAATTAAAATTATCATTTTTAACAACAGTTTTATTAGTATTAGAGCTTTCCGCATGTGATTCTCATTCATATCTATTTCTCTGCAAATCTTCTATTGATAGTTTAATAGCTTGTTGAATATCATTTTCTTCAGCTTCAGAAGTATTTAAAAAAGAATTTTGTGAATAATTATATGAAGAATTAATTTCACTTACTTTTTCAGCATTTGATATTATATCTAAATTAATTGAAACATAATTCTCAACTTCTTGTTGAGAACCACTAGTATAATATGAGGTAGATTCTGCTAATGAATTTACTGTTTCTTCCATAGGATATATTCCTTTAATAATCATTTGATTTTGAATATAATTTTTTTTTTCCTGATCAGATAATAAATTGAAATTAATAAAATTATTATTTTCATTAGAATTTTGATTATTTTGAAGAATAGAATTACTATTATTATTATTATTATTATTATTTTGATCTGGATCAGGATCAGCTTCAACAATATTATTTGAAAATTTTAATATTTGCTGTTCATAATTTATAAAAATATTTTCATTTCAAAAACAATTATTAAAAAATATATTATACAATACAGATAATAAATTAGGATAAAAATCTATACCAAAAGGCATGAAAATTAAAAAAATAATTTTATTAAAAAACACAAATAAAGTTTTTATTATTAAAATAGTTTTTAATGAAAATAAAGAATTAATATAATTATAAATAAAATATAATTTAGATAATAATTTTATAATTTTACTATTAAAATTTTTAATTGGTGACTTTTTACTTAAATAAGGTATAATAAATTTTATTGTATAATAAATAATAAATAAAATAATAATCAATATAATAAAACTTAATAAATTAAATTTAAAATATAGATTTAAATAATTAATAATTGAATTAAAAAAAAAGATTAATTTTAATAATAAATTTATAATAAATAAAACATTAAGTATAATTAAATAAAAAGTAGTAATAATACTAATTATTAAATATTTTTTTTTTAAATTTAGAAATTTTTTATTTATAATTTGTATAATTATTTTTATTTTATTATAAATTAATTTATATAATTCATTTAAGTTACTAAAGGTTTTAAAAATTTTTTTCTTCAGTATAATTATAATAAATATTTTAAATTTAATTAAACTATTTTTATATTTTGCATTAGAAATAAAACTATTATAAAATATTAAAGTAGAAAGATAAAAAAAATTACCCGGTAGATTAGAAAAAATACCACTATAAATTTTAACTTTTAATTTATTAATTCAATAATAAATACCATTTAAAAATTCTATTCTAAATTTAGTATGCAAATCTAAAAAATTTAGAAAGATAAATTTATTTTTAATTGAAAAAGATAATTTTATTTTAAAAAATTTTAATACGTTTTTAGATTTAAAATATAAATAAAAAATATTTTTCTTTGTGTTTAAATTAAAAATATTAAATTTTAATATAATATTGCTTAAAAAAATAGAAATAGTGGGGTTAAAATAAAAAAATTTTTTTTTCATTATTAGTAAGAAAAAATATCAAAAGCACTTAATATACTTGGAATTAATATAATGAAAGCTACAGCTATTGGAAGTAGATATAATCAACACAAAAGGATAAGTTGATCATATCGAAGTCGAGGCAAAGTTGCACGAAAAAGAACAAACAAAAAACAAAAAAAAGATGTTTTTATACCTAAAATTATACTCTGAAAATTTAAAATAGAATCATTTAAATAAATTTCAGGTAAGTGATATCCACCTAAGAATAATATAGCTGAAATACTACTAAATAATACAATCGAAGAATACTCACCGAGGAAGAAAAATACAAAGATTGTAGCACCATGTTCTGTAAAGAAACCAGCTACTAATTCAGATTCCATAATTTTATTTTAATTATTTATTTTACGTATATAATATTTATTTAATATTAATTTACCTGTTTTTAAATATCTACCTATAGTAGATTTATGAAGATTAAGATATTTAGATAATTCTACCTGATTTATAAATTCAATTAATAATTTATTTCTAATATCATATAAACCTAAAGGAACTTTACTTTTAGCTAAAGACATTTTTTTAATAGTTTCAATTTTATGCTTTTTATTAAACATAGGATTCAAACTACCTGGTTTACTTATTTTTGATAAAGCAAATGTATCATGAGTTTTACCGTACATTGGATGTTTAGTTTTATCTTTAAATCTTAATTTCATTTTATTAATGGCTTTTATAGTATGTTTATAACCTAACATAGAAGCAGCTTCTTTTTTATAATTATAAAGATCTTCAAAAGGAAAACTTTTAATTACTTCTGTTTCTATATCTGTTAAAATTACAGCAGGATCATTATGTCAATAATATATCACAAATATAAAATTATTAATTCCATATTTTAAAATACTTCTTTGTAATCTACTATTAGAATCTCTGCGTTTTATATGATCTAATAATCGTTCATATAAATTTAAACTAGAACCAATATATTGTTGTCTATTTTTAACATCAGAATTGTTTATAATTCCATAAACACCTCCCTTTTTATATAAATCTGATTTATATTTTTCAGGTGATGACAAATTATTAAAGATTTTTATAGGTATAAAAACAGAACTAATATAAATAATTTCATTATCAATAAACATTTTATTAAACAAGTAATATATACTTAATAATATTATAAAATAAATAATAATTTTCTTATTTCTATAATTTTTCAATTAAATTAGGACTATATTATATTAAATTATTTTTAATGTTTGCGCATAGTCTCTGAAATATTGAGTAATATATATATATTATATATTATATATTATATATATTTTTTTTTGCTGATTATCCATTGTTATCTTTAATATTTTTACTTAAACTATTTATGTATATTAAATAAATATATTTTAATTATTATTTTATTCAAAATAATATATATATTATCTAATTTCTATTTATTTTAAGAAAGTAATTAGTTAAATTAATGTAATAAAAATTAAAAACATAAATTAAAAAGAAGATAAAATATTAATTCCTAATTAAATTTTTTATTTTTAAAAAATACAGACATTTAAATATTTTTTTTAACTTTTTATAATTTAAGTAATTAAAGTTTTAGGATATTTCAGCAAATAGCAAACTTTATAGAGGCTAAATCATTATTAGTAGGATTAGCCTCTTGTAAATCAAATGGTGTACGGCTTGTTTCAGCCAATATTGAAATGAAATAAAATATAAAAACAGGTAACAAAGGCAAAATAAACCAAATTGCTTGCTGATGTTCAACTATTGTGTTGAAATTAAGAGAACCAGTTAATATTATAACCAATAAAATCGCAGAACTTAAAATTAATTCATATGATATCATAGCTGCCGAAGATCTAATAGAACCTAAAAAAGCATATTTTGCATCTAAATTGAATACTATAATACTAAAATTAAAATAAAATTTTAAATAGTTAGACAAATAGATAGATCATTTCTTAAATAGTTTTTCGAAGTTTATCTTTTAATAAAAAACTTTATCGCTTTAACAAAGGCAATAAATTTAAAAAACTAAAAATAAATATGATAAAATTAAACTATTTTATTTAATTTATTAAAAATAAATAAATATTAAAATAAAAATAAGATTAATAAGTATATTTAAAATTTACACCTGATTTAAATATCAATAATATAATTAAATAAAATATTATTTTATTCCTCTCTTACATTTAATTTTAAAATTTTTTACTTATTTTTTAGTAAATAGATTTTATTTAGAGTAAAAATAATAATTATTATATGGCCGCTTTACGTATTTCTAGTTAATTTTTAATTAATTTGCGATATATTTTTTAATTTTTTTAATCTGAAAAAATAGAAAAAAAGCTTAATAAGTAATTTATTTTTTATAAAAACAATTCAGTAACAAATTTTGATTTAGTTTTACACATAGCATTTTTATATTTTTAAGTTCTATAAAAATAAAAAAAAAAAAAATTTTTTTTTTTATTTTTTTATTTTTTTTTTTCTTAAAAAAAAATATTTTCTAAAACTAAGATTTAAAATTTTTACTTTATACTAATAATAAATACTGGTAATTTCAAATTTGAAGTATACAGAAGTATAAAATAAAACTAGAAAACTTAAACTACTAATATTATATCTATTTACACCTTTAGATTTTAATTTTAATTTAGCAGCTTCACAATAATTTAATTCATTAGAAAAATAATAAAATCCTTTACTCATAACAAACTGTCTATCTAAAATATTTAAAATAGTAGAACGATATATTTTTAGAGGCCGCTTTCCGGCCATTAACTGAAATATTTAACTTTACTCGCCCACGCTTAACTGCCTCTCATTTTTAATAATTTCAAAAAGCTTATTATTTTATTTTTATTTACTAATATTATATTTTCAGCAGAATACATTCATATCTTTTTTTTTATAATAATTATATATATTAAACCAGGTTAAAATGATTTTACTAAATTATAAATATTTTATTATTTATTAAAAAAAATAAAGTAGAAGCAAGTATTGATTATTATAAAAACTAAGGATGATAAAGATTTTCTATTTTTACTAATTAAAACTAATACTTCCCATTATTTTTATTATAAACTACTAAAGTAAAATAAAATCTTACTTGACTTATTTTTTTTATAGAAGAGAACTTAGCTCTTTTTAATTTTTACATTTATATTAGTTTCAAATTGAAAATTGTATAAAGCTATTATTCATAACTGTAATCTTTTTATACTATACTCAAAATACTACAATATAAAAAATTAAGAATAAATAGATAATTTATTAAATTAAACTTTTTATAAACGTATGATCGTTGAGGTATTATTTACCTGCTAGTTTGGTTACTTTTTTTTTTATTTATAAAATTAACATTACTGATTCTGATTATTTCTAAATTTAAATTTCACTTTAAGTTTAACTTTAAATTTAACTTTAAATTTAACTTTTTTATTTAAAGTACTAGTATTTTCTTTTTTCTTAAAACAAACACAAATAATAAAAACTAATTAAAATTTAAAGAAATAAAATTAAAATAAAAATTAAAAATTAAAATTGAAATTAATCTTTAATCTTTAATAATTAAATTTAAAATTTTTTTTTATAATTATTCTAGCATATAGTTTATTTCTAATTTATATCTTGTCTAAAATTAATATTAACATTTATTAATACAAAATATATTAATTAAAATTATGATGCTGGTTGCAAATCATTTTCAATATTAGACTTAAGATATTTATTAGACCCATTATTTTGAGTTAGCTGCTCAACCACTTAAAAGAACCCCATATACACCTAAAGAAGATAGCGATAAAGTATACAAAATTCCAAGAGTAAAATCAAAAATAGTAATTCCTTGTCCAAAAGGTATAATTCCTCACAAATTTATTAGCTAAGCTCACTTAAAAAAATATTTAGAAGAAAATTAATAATTTTTATTAAAAATAATTATAATTAAATTAAAATTATTCATCTAATATATAACATAGAATGAGTAAAATAAGGTTTTAATAAATTTTTTAAGATTAATAATGATGATTTATTAATTCGTATACGATATTTTAAATGTATTTTATTAATTCGTATACGATATTTTAAATGTATTTTTTTTTAATATAGGTAAACAAAATAAACCACAATTTCTTCTACAGCAAATTATTATTTTTTTAATATCATTTTTCGTAAAATTCGAAATATAATAAAACCACTTTTGAGTTATTTAAACTTATATTACCAATAAAAAAAATTCAACAAAATTTATTTTTAAATTAAAATCCCATGGATGTTAAGTTACAGTAAATTTATTTATTAATTGATAACCTGTTTTCTTCTTGTGTTAGATTTAACCACTTAAAATTAAAAATTAGACTTCCGGCCTTTTTTTTATTAATATTTTATTTTGGTATAACAACAGAAATAGAATTATATTTGGAAATTATTTTTTTAATTCTACAGATATTCCCGGGACTAATTGATGGTTTTAATTTTATAATTTTAATTAAACCATTATAAATTAGATGTTATTTTTTTTTTTATAATTCTATAATAAAATTAAATAATAAAAAATCTGATATTTTTTCTATTAATAAAGAATAATTTAAGAAATAAAGTATTAAAATATTAGATAAATCTTCTAAAAATGATATACGATAAGCTGCAAAAATTTTATTTTTATAAGCATTAATATGTCCTAATTAAAAAAAATGGTTCTAATAATGCTAAATCTTTAATATGCAAAGTTAATTTAAAATCAGAACAAACACAATTGTCATCCTTTTTATTCATATTTTTTTGCTTTTAAAATACTTAATTTAAAACTCGAATCAGTAAAAAAAAAAGAAAGAGCGTGTTATTCAACAAGTATTTAAATTAATATTATTATTATTATTTTTATTATTATTATTATAATTATTATTATTATTAACATTTTTATTTAAATTTAATTTAGAAAAATTATCGTTAAAATTAGTTATTTTTGTATGTTATATTTTTCATTTATAGAAAAAGTTATTAATAAAAAAACGAGAAAAAAAATCTAAATATAAAATAAAAATATTTGGATGAAAAAATAAATTTAGATAAATAAACTTACATTATTTTTAAACCAATTAAAACTTATTTCATAATTTAATTAGGATCAAGAGTAATTGGAGTTTTTGTTATTTTTCTTTTTTTTTCTCTTTAATTGAATTCAAAATGTGTGAATTAAATCTAATAAAAAATTTTAAAGGCAAAACTAATAAAATTTTTTTTCCTATAAAATAAAGTGTTAAAAAATTATAATTTGATAAAAAAAAATCATTATTAATTTATTAAATTTATATAAAAGCATTAAATTTTTAAAACTTTAAATCATATTTAACGTTTAAAATATAATATTTAATATTTTTTAGCTAAAAATTTGGACTATTTATTTAAAATAAAATAATTAAAATTTTATTTATTTAAAATTTAAAAAAAATTTTTTTTTTTATTTCAAGTATAGTCTCTGGAGCTTTAAATTTTTATAAATAATTTTGTTTTTATTATTTTTATATAACTAAAATTTATAAAAACAAAAAAAAATAAAGCTTGCTAGTAAAAATTATAAGGTTTTTAAAAATTAATTAATTTTACCTTAAAATAAGAAATTATTTTTCAAGCATAAATTGAAATTTTAATTAAGCCTAATATAATTACAACCTAATAAGCTAAAAATTAAAGTTGAAACAGGTGCTAAATAAAATAATACTTTATTTGATTGTGAAGGTATTATTGTTTCTTTAAGAATTAATTTCATAGCATCGGAGACATCTAATTATTAAAAACTAAATATTTAAGATTATTATTTTATTATTTTATTATCTTTTTTTTTTACAGGGCCAAATAGTTATATTACCAACTAATAATAATAAACCAAATATAAATTATTTTTGAAAAGAGAAGGGTATTTCAATAAATTGTCTTAATAAATATGAATAACTTAATCCTATTGTTTTTGATAATTTTGAAACTCAAACTCAAACTCAAACTCAAACTCAAACTCAAACTCAAACTCAAACTCAAACTCAAAATAAAACTCAAACAACTTTTTGTTTGGCATGGCAATTAATTTAGTTTTTATTTTTATTATTATTTTAATCTTATATTAAGAACAAATTTGAATATAATCTATTACTGATTAAACCTGATTCAAAAAATATGAAAATAATTATTAAAACTAAATTAATTTTAAGAAAAAAAAAGTAATATTTAAAAATATATTTCCAAAATTTAAAAAAAGGCTAAGTTAATTGAGAAAGGTAATTGTTCAAGTAAATTATAAATATCATTTGGAATAATTTTTTTAAATTTAATATCTAAAATTTGTTTTTGTTAAATTAGTAATTACTGATAATATTATTATTAAAAAAGTAAAACAATAATTAGAAGAATTGTATCATTTCTTTTTTTTTTATGCTTGTTTAGTCAGAACTATCGATGATAAAAATTTATAGTTTTATAAAATAAATATAAAATTTTTTATGATCTCTTCACCTAATTTTAAGATAACAAAATAAGATAATTTACAGTAGTAATACGATTATGTTGAAAATAAGTTTCAGATAATAATAAACTAAATAAAACAAAATCTAAATAAGGTTTTAGTTCAAATATGTGTCGATCTATTTTTATTTTGAAAAAATGTTGTCCTATTGAACTAAAGAATGCAAATTGAGAAAAATTAAATAATTCACTACAGTTGTTTTAAGTTAAATAAAATAAATATCTAATACTAGTTATATTTTTTTTTACTTTAACTTTAACTTTAACACTAACTATTAGAACAATATAATAATAACTTTTTATAATAAAACAAGCTTGATTAAGTAATAATTTTTTAGTATAACAAAATTATTTAATTTAATTTTTATTTTTTTTTTTAATCTTTATATCTTCATTTATTCGTTTCTTCATATCTTTATATCTTCGTTTCTTCATAAAAAAAACATAATAATTTATCATTAATAAATAATCTTTATTATATTCTTCTACGAAGCAAAAAATAATTTTTTTATAATTTTTAATAATTAACAGATTATAATATATTATTTTAATTTAATAATTAAAACGTTTAATCGTTGAGAATTAATTAATTTCATTTATTTAAATTTTAAGTTTTAAACAACAAGTTTCTGTTATAATTATTTTCTGCAGGTTACTTAATTTTATAAAAATTTTTACTTTATTAAAAAAGTAGCATATAATTAACAAGTGTTCTCGCATATAGTTTTATTTTCCAATTAAAAATAAAAATAATTAATATTAATTTGTAATTTTTGAAAAAGGCCACTTTAACTAAATGGTTGTAAAACACCAAAATACGAATATTCTCTTTAACCATTTATATACAAAAAATATATAAAACAGGAAAGTTAGAGAACTTTCTCCCTAAATAGTAAGCAGTTTTGATTAAATTGTTAACTATCCATTTAACAGGTATAAACTAAATTATACCTTGTACTTTTTCAAGAAGGGTCTGACTATATCTTAAGCATTAAATTTAATAATTTAATACCAATCACCGTTTAGTCGATGAACTGCATACCTATTTTTTGTTTTTTTTTTATAAATAGGTACTTGGCTGCAGGTCATCTATTTCCTTTCGTACATCTATTTTTATTTTACTATACCTCAAGTAATTAACTGAGCCATATATTAGTTACCTAATATATTTAGTTAAAATAGCTTTAAGATATTCCCGTCAATTTGATGATTTAGCAAAAAATTTTTTTTGCTTTTAGGCCAAGTAAAGTTACTTACACTTTACCTATAATCTTTCTTTATTTAAGCTATTTTTCAAAACTATAAATATATAGCCCGTTCTTAATAAAAATCTTTATCAGTATCTAAATATTTCTTCTAGTTATTGTATTAGTTTTCTAATCATATTTTAAAAATTTAGCAGATAAATTTTTTGAACTAAAAATTTTTATTAGAATTAATTCTTCATTAATTATTTTATATAATCAAAAAAAAAGTATAAAAGTAGTTTTTTTTTACTTCTAATTTAGAGGTTTTTATAATAAAACTTTTATTTTTAATTAGTTAAATCATTATTAAATAATAAAACTAATTTATTAACTTTTTTTAGTAGTTAATTTAGTATTTAATTAATTAATTTAAGATAGATCTATAATCTATATTAAAATATTTAGCTAATATTGCTGCTTCGCCAGCATACTATTAAATGAATTTACTATTAAATTTAAAGTTAAAGTATTATAAGCTTATACTCTACTATTTTTAGTTTTTTTAATTCTAGATTATTTAATTCATTATTAAATATATAATTATCCTGCCTTTATTTTATTTAAATAGTTGATTTGTAATAGTTAAAAGTTGTACTTTTAATAAATTAGTTACTGCAAATTTAAAATTTAAAAATTAAAATTTAAAAATTAAAAAAATTAAAAAAAAAAAATAAATATTTTTATTTATATTTATAATAATATTTAATTTTATATAATTAAAAATTTTATATTTTTTTTTTAGCTAAATTATGATTTAATTTTTGAAACCAAGCCATCACTAATTAATTTAATTAATAAATCATATTCTACAATTTTATTTGTAAAAAATAATTAATTTTTAAAAATTATATTTGTATTTATATATAATCTAATAGTTTATCTTGTTATTTTTTTAATTTTTTAGATTATTTATTTATACTACTTAATGTTTTTATAATTTATACTAATTTTATTAATAGTAACTCATAAAGATAAATAATTAAACCTAAATATTTTATTAGCATTTTTTAAATTCAAATCTTCTTCTCAATTCTATTGTATATTTTTTAATGTTTTATATTATGGTTTTTATCTTCTAAACATAAAACTGTTTTAATTAAATTATTTTTTAACATTAAATTTAATAAAAGTAATTATTTTTGTTAGTCTTTATTTTTCTTATTGAAAATTAAGATCACTTATCTCTATAATAAAAAATCAATTTTTTATTTTAATCTAATGTTTTAGTTAATAAATTGAATTTATAATTTAAATCAGTATTAAAATATTTTTTCTTTTTAATTGTTTTATTAAAATTTTTATTTCTACAACCCTAATTTATGTTAAAAACAATTTATATTTAACAAATAAATACCTCCTTTATTTTAATTCAATAAAATCTTAAGTTCTAATTAAATAAGATAAATTCGTTAAAGTAAAAATGAAATAAAATATAAAAAATTTAACTGGAGCTTTTCTAATACGAGATAATTTTATTATAGCACTTTCATCACAATTTTTAGGTTTATTGTGATAATGTTTTTTTAAATAATAAATAAATAGGAGATTCAAATTTTTATGACCAACGGTGTCAGGACCAACTCTTCTTTGGTGAGCTGCAAGTTGTTTTCTTTCTAAAATTGTCATAAAAGCAATTGCCATTAAAACAGGAATAATAACAACAAGTACATTAATTAAGCTAAGAAGCAAATTATAGCTAGGAAAAAGGTTTTTCATTTATATAAAATTTTATATATTTTATTCATTTTCATATTTTTATTTTAAAAATAAATATAAATAGATTAATGAATTTACTGTCTTTTTAAACAGTATAGATAATAATATCTAAAAAAAAAATAATATCTTTTTTAAAGGATTTTTTATAAAACATAAAAATATATCCAAATATAAATATAAATAAATATCTACATATAAATAAATTAATATATAAAAAACAAGGACAAAGTGAAAATAATAAATAAAAATAATTCATATAAAAAATAAATTTAAAAAACGGTAGGCTCCGCGTATGTATTTTAAATTAATAATTTGTTTCTAAGACAAAAAAAAGTTAGAAACAAGTATTTTATGAGTCTTGAATAAAAAGAAAACTAATCTAAAAATTAATATTATATTTAGATGAAAAAATTTTCTTAATAATTATTATTATTTAGTATTAAATAATTATCACTATAAATAAATTTTAAATTAAAACTTATTAATTATTTATTAAAATTAAAAATATTATTTTTAATTAATATAAGCTACAAAATTGTTAAAAAATTAAATAATGTTAAAGGCATACTTTAACAAGTTTATTTATTTTTTTTTTCGTTTTTTTTAAAAACAAAAGGAAAAAATTTTAATTTTTATATTTCATTCTCTTTTGGATTTGAACCAAATCTAACTTTTCAGAAGAAAGTTGTTCTGCCATTAAACTAAGAGAATTTATTTATACTTTTATTTAATATTTTTATTTTTTATTAATAAATTTTATTTTATAAATTATAAATTTTAAATTATAAATTATAAGTTATATTTTTTTTAAGTTTAAAAGTTTTTATTATTTTGAGTTAATTTTTAAAAAATATTTTTTTTTATAAAAACATTATTCTTATATAAAAATTAATTATAAATTAAATAAATATATTTTATAATATAGTAAAATGAAATAATTTAATTAATTATTAATCTTTTAAAAGTGACAATCAAAATAAAATAAAACAAAAAATAAAATAAAAGAAAATAATAATAAAGAAAAAAAATTTATTTACTAAATATTAGTAAATTAATAAAAATTAAAATTATATGGTAGGCGCGATTCGAACACGCTATACATCTTCCACCCAAAGGAAGCGACGAACCACTTTGTCATCTACCATTATACAAATATAATTCAAAAAAATAATAATTAGAAGAATTTTAATCTATTTTACTTTTAAGAAAAAAAAAATAATATAAAATATATTTTATATTATAAAGTGTAAATTAATAAAAAGTAAAGTAAAATTAACAATTATTAAATATTTAAATATAAATATTTATTATTTTTGTATTATTTATAATTGTTCTACTATTAAAAAAAAATTTTTTTTAATAAATATAAATTAGTTTAGAATAAATTAGGCGATTATTAATTAAATCAATTCTTCTAAATATACTTTTAAAAAACAATAATAAAAAAAAAAATATTTAAAAAGATTTAAAAATATAATGCTAATAAAATTGAAAAGATTAATTTATTTACAAACAAAGACAAAGACGGTAATTTAAATTTATTAAAAACATAAAATATTAATCTTTTAACTAAAAACAATTAATATTATAATAAACAATTTAGACAAAAACAAATTAACACTAATTTTTTTTTAATTTAAAAACAGAATTTTATAAATCATCTAAAATATTATTATTTAATTATTTATATTTATAATTATAATTAATAATAATAATAATAATAATAATAGAATCAAAATTTAATAAAAAAAACAAATTATATTTATTAATGTTAATATTTTTTAAAACTAATTATTATTTAAATTAAAATTACTTTCCTTTTAAAGAAAAAAAAAGGAAGTATAAATTAAAAACTATTTTTATTAAATAAATTTATATAAAAAATATATAAAGTTAAATTATTAAATTTCAATTTTATATTTTATTTAAAATAAATTAATAAAATTTTTTTTTACTTCCAGATAAATTTTTAAAATAAATTTTAATTAAATTAAAGTTCTCCCATAAAATTTAAATAATAATATATTAAAAATATGAATATTTGAGAAAAAAAAATATAATTTTTATTAAATATAATTTTTATTAAATATAATTTTTATTAAATATAATTAAAATATAATATTTTTAAACTAATCACAGAATTAATGTTTTTTTTTTTTAATTAAATTAAAAATTAAAAAATAATTAATTTAAATTTTAAAAAACAATGTTCGCCTATTTTTAAATTAAGCTAAAATTATAATTGTTAAATAAATTTTTTATAATATAAATCTTTATTTACCCTTATTTATTAATCCAGTTACATATAAATGGTTTAATATAATATTTATAAAAATAAAATAATTTAACAGAATAATTAAACTTAATAAATTTTTATTTTTTATTAAAGTTTTAAAGACAATAGTATTCTAATTATTTATATAATATAGTAAAATAGATTTATGTTGTGGCCAGCAATATAAAAATAATCATAATAAATAAATGTTCATTGGATATATAATTAAATAAATGTAAATAAAAAAAAATAAAGAAATAAATATAAAATTTAATATAATAGATTATTATTTGGTTATATTTTGTGAAAAATCAGATAAAGTATTTTCAATTTATCATACAACTGAAACAATTATTAAAAATCAATCAAAGTAAAATATAGTAGCTAAATGAACTTTATTTACATTTTTATTATATTATATAAGGTATTGATAAAGCAATTTAAATTTTAATTAATTTTTACAAAAATAATTCAAAAACAAGTTTCATATTAGGTCTAAATTGTATTTTTCTAATTTAATTAAATTTTATTTAAAACAAAATAAATTTCCTATAAAAATAAAAAAAATTATATAATTAATAAAAAATTTTTTTTTATATAACCTTTTTTTTCTTAAAATTTTATATTATTTAAATTTTAAAACTTTATATTATTTAAAATTTTAAAATTAGTAGATAAACTATTAATATTCTGACAAATATGATAATTTAATAATTTTCCTTCAAGTTTTAAATTAAATAGAAAAAAACATGTAAAATGTAACATATAAATGAAAAGTTGTTTTATCTTTTCTAATTAAATTGACATTTTTTCAATCTTGAAAAGATAAACTTTATCTTAAAAAAAAATTTTTTAAAATTGGATATTTATTTCCTTCTCTATTTATCTCCTACGTATTTAAATTTTAAAATTTTATTAATAATTAATAAAGAAAATATTAGTTCTTTTATTTTTAATTTATTTTT
>Ga0193697_1000322_pt1 | contig 18107 bp, 15 predicted proteins | sample L3m2metaG_FD_145073 | JGI IMG/M metagenome (GOLD analysis project Ga0193697, IMG submission 145073) | Soil microbial communities from a riparian zone of the East river system, Colorado, United States - L3m2 | ecosystem: Environmental > Terrestrial > Soil > Riparian zone | place: USA: East River... | reverse complement strand
CGTCGGCAACAACGAGGACGCCTCCTATTCGTTCCCCGACAAAATGTGGTTCGTCCCCGCGATCGATCGCGCCCACGCGCGCATCTGTTTCGGCTGGTATTGCTTCGCTCAGGGCGGCATGAACGATCAAGGTCTCTTTATGGATTGGGCCGTCACTCCGAATGCCGGCAAAAAATCCGACAAACCTCCTTTTGAAGGCAACATCGTCGAGCGCGTTCTTGCTAATTGCGCGACCGTCGAAGAAGCTGTTACCCTCTTTCGGAAATACGCTTACCCCGGCAACGACGCCCACTTCCTCATTGCTGACCGGGCTGGCAGCTCAGTGGTCGGCGAATGGATCGATGGGCAGTTCAAGCCCGTGCGCAAATCCGGTCCCTACCAGCTCATTACCAACTTCCTTCTCAGCGACCCGCAACGCGGCAACTATCCCTGCTCCCGTCACGCCACTGCCTCAAAGATGCTCGATAATTCCGGCAAGGTTACCGTCCAGGACTGCGCCGCCATGCTGAAGGCGACTTCTGCCGATTGGACCGACGGCGACTCCCGCGGCGGCACCAAATATTCCAATGTCTTCGACCTCGCGAACCGCGAGATTTATGTCTACTACCGCCGCAACTTCGACAAACCCATTCGCATTAACCTTGCCAAAGAACTCCGCAAAGGTTTGCGTGAAGTCGACCTCAAAGACGCCTTCGAAAAGGGACTCGAAAATCTCGATGTCCCGCGCAAAACCACCGCGAAATCAAAATCCGCGGACCAAATTCTTCGTGACGCCGTCGAGGCCCGAGGCGGCCGCGCCGCTGCGCTTCGCGTTCAGTCCTTTCATGCCACAGGAACCGCCGATATTGGCTGGGACAATCCGGGCCCGTTCGAAATCTTCGCTCTCCACCCTGATAAACTCCGCATGACTGTTAACATGAAAACCCTGGGGAAATACGACACCGGCTTCGACGGTCGCAACGCATGGCAACTGCTCACCAACCAACCCCGCCGCTTCCTCAAAGATGAACTTCTCGCCCAGATGCGCGACGAAGCCGAGTTCTTCGCCTGGTTTATCGATCCTCGGCAATACACGCCGCTTGGCGACGCGACCCCCACCTGGTTCGACGACAAAGAATGCTACGCCGTCAGACTCTCCAAAAAATCCCGCAAGGAACTTACCTGCTATTTCGATGCCAGAACCTCCCTTCTCACCGGATTGATCGAATCGCCTCGAACTCCGACCGGCCCAACCTGGCGCAAGATGACATTCGCCGACTACCGCGCTATCGAAGGCTTCCTTTTTCCAACCCACATTACCGTTCAGGGCGAGGACGAAGACTACAAACTCACCCTCCGCTCTATCGACATCAACCATGTCCGCGATTCCGCGTTCAGCTTATCGAGCGAATCCTCGAACGGCCGCAACTAGATCACCGCCACACCAGCAGGTTCATAGCTGCGTAGCACCCAGCAAAACCCGCGAAGCACTTTCCTTCAGTTGACGCTTCCGGGTGCGTCGCTTAACGTGCAACTACTGGGTGAAACGTTCCTGGGTCATTCTGCTTTTTCTGCTCGTCGCGGCGGCTCGCGCGGTGGATTTATCCAGCATCGATAGAACCATTCGCAAAGAGCCGATCTACAAGAACACACCCGGCTACTGTCTGCTTGTTTTTGGTCTCGAAGCAAAAACACGCGTCTGGGTCGTGCAGGATGGCGACAGGATGTATGTCGATCGCAACGCCGATGGCGATTTGACCGCGTCCAACGAGGCCATCGACGCGAGCAAAGTCCGCAACGCCAACAGTTCCTATCGCGATAAAGAGTATGTCATCGGGACGATCGCTCCGCCCGATAAGACCGGTCCTCATACCGATTTTAAAATCACTGCCTACAGTGAGGATGCCAAGTCGTGGAACTACGTGCTCAAATTGAAGCTCAACGGCAAAATACAGCAATTTGCCGGCTGGAAACCTGTTTTCAAAGAGACTCCTCAGAAGGCGCCCATCTTGCATTTTGGCGGACCTCTTGGCGCGCAAGCCATCCGTCATCCAAATTTCAGCCTCAAAGACAAAAGCCCGGAGCTTTCTCTTCGTTTTGCCACCGATGGGCTGGGTGAATTTTCCACTGTCTCACTCGGTCACGAAGCCGTTTCGCGAACCATTCAACCAGTGGTGGAAATCAAGTGGCCTGGATCGAAAACCGAAACCGTCAGACTCCTCGACCGCTGCTGATACTACGAGTTTCACGGCCCCGTGCGGGCCCCTCCCAACACGACCCGCGGCACTGCAAAAGTCACGGTAGCCCTTCCGGGCTGGAACGACCTTCCCCTGTCCAACACCTCATTCGACTGGCCAGTGGTCGATTAGCCCGCATCTACCGCCTGACTCAGGTAGGGACGCGACGTCGCTCGCGTCCACGCACAAATCGTTCAATTTTGCAGGTCAGACAAAAACATTGGCCATTGGGCGCACGTTGACCTGACTTTTCCCTTCCCCTAGACTGCGCAGTCCATTGTATGAACGTCCTGATTTGCGACCCGATTTCGCCCAAAGGCATCGAGTACTTTCGCCGACAACCCGGCTTTAACGTGACCGTCCTCGAAAAACGCCTGTCCGAGGCCGAACTCCTGCCCCTGGTCGCGGATATGGAAGCCATCGTCGTGCGCTCGGAGACGAAGGTGACGCGCAAGGTGATCGAAGCGGCCCCTCGCTTAAGAGTGATCGGCCGGGCCGGTGTGGGCGTCGACAACATTGACCACGAAACGGCCACCCAGCGCGGCATCGTCGTGATGAACACACCTGCAGGCAACACGATCTCGACCGCCGAATTGACTTTTTCAATGCTGATGGCCCTGGCGCGCAAAATTCCCCAGGCACACGCCTCGATGAAAGCCGGTGAATGGAACCGCAAAGCCTTCCAGGGCATCGAGCTTTACAACAAGACCCTCGGCATTCTCGGCATGGGACGAATTGGGAGCGAAGTCGCCCGCCGCGCGATTGCCTTTGGTATGCAGGTTCTGGCCTTTGATCCCTATCTTTCTCACGCGCGCGCGAAGGCCTTGCAAGTCGAGTTGCTCGAAAGTCTCGACGACATCTATGCGCGCGCCGATTTCATTACCGTCCACATGCCCTTGAGTGATGAAACCAAAGGCATGCTCAACGCCACTGCATTCGCGAAAATGAAGAAAGGCGTTCGCATCCTCAACTGCGCCCGCGGCGGGATCGTCAACGAAGCCGATTTGGTCGCAGCGATTAAAGAGGGCAAAGTTGCAGGCGCCGCGCTCGACGTTTATGAGACGGAGCCGCCGCCCAAAGAATTTGGGGTGCGTGAACTTCCGCAGGTCATCATGACGCCGCACCTCGGCGCGAGCACCGAAGAAGCACAGGAAAACGTCGGCATCGAAGTCGCCGAGGCGATTACTGATTACCTTCTTAATGGCGCGGTGCGTAATGCAGTCAATTTGCCGAACCTCGATGCCAAGACGTACGCGATCGTCAAACCTTACCTCACGCTTGCCGAGAAGCTCGGCCGTCTGCTCGCGCAACTCGCCCCCAAACGCAACGACCAAATCATCGTCACCTACGGCGGCAAAGCGGCCGAACTCCCTACCGATCCAATCACCCGCATGGTGCTGAAGGGATTTTTGGAATCCGCCGGCGGCAAAGATGTCAATCAGGTCAACGTGCGCGCGTTGGCGGCCTCACTCGGTTTGATTGTCGAGGAAATCAAATCCAACGAAGAAACGGATTACAACGAATGGCTGCATGTTGCCGTGAAGTCAGGCGATCAGCGCTTCTCGGCGGGTGGCACCGTTCTGGGCAAACGCCAGCAACCGCGCATTGTTCGGCTCAGCAGCCGGCCCGTTGAGATCGTGCCCGAAGGCGTGCTCTTCATCCTCAACAACAAAGACCGCCCCGGAATCGTCGGATACCTCGGCACCCTCATGGGCCGTCACAACGTGAACATCGCGAGCATGAGCCTGAGCCGCGACGACGTCGGCGGCCAGGCGCTCACTGTGCTCAATCTCGATAGCGTCCCGCCGCCGGCGCTCCTGGCCGAGATTCAGTCTGATCGTGACATCAGCAACGTGCGCGTGGTAAAACTTTAGTGGCCCATTATGCAGAGCACCATTATCGCACTTACGGTCCTGGCAGGCGCGCTCACTTTGCAAGCCGCGCAACCCCAGGCCACAGCCAAAGTCGCCAACCCGCGCTCGCGCTTCGCGGACTTATTCGACGACACGGTGCTCGCGCGCGGTCGCGGCGTCGAAGTGAAACAAAGCGAACTTGACGATGCGTTCCTCACCTTCAAAGCCAATCTCGCCTCGCGCGGTCAATCGCTTCCTGAAGACCAGCGGCTCTTCCGTGAAAAACAGATTCTCGATCGGCTGATCATCGGCCAGATTCTCGCCAAACGCGCCACCGACGCCGATAAGGCCGAAGCGAAGGAGATCACCTCCAAATACATCAACGACGCCAGAAAGGACGCCGGGTCTGAAGAGGCGTTCCTGCGGAGCCTCAAACCGATTGGTGTCACCGCCGCCCAATTGGAAGAGCGCATCTATCGCGAAGCGCTTGCCGATGCGGTCGTGAAGCGCGAACTCAAATCCACCATCAAAGTCTCCGATGCCCAGGTGGATACGTTCTATCGGACCGGCGGCGATCTCATGGTACAGTTGCTTCAGCAGGAATTGGAGAAAATCGCGAAGGACTCCAACACCTCCCTCGAACAGCTTACCGCGGTGAAACGCCAAATCGAAGAAACCAAACGCGTCAATCTCGCGCGGCTGCAGGAACCGGAGAAAGTCCGTGTCAGCCATATTCTCCTTTTGACCCGCAATCCCGACAACGATCAGGAATTGCCCGAAGACCAAAAACGGGCGAAGCGCCTCCAAATGGACCGCATCCTGTCGCGCGCGAAGGCCGGAGAAGATTTCGCCAAACTGGTAAAGGAATATTCGGAGGACCGCATGTTCAAAGGCACGAACACGTTGACTCGCGATGATCGCTCCCTGCCGGAATTCAAGGCCGCGGCGTTTTCACTCGAGCCGGGCAAAGTCAGCGACGTCGTGACAACTTCGGTCGGCCATTACATCCTCAAGCTCCACGAACGAATCGCACCGCGCAAAATCGAATTGGAAAAAGCGACGTCCGACATTCGAGAACACCTCACGAACCAGGAACTTCAGCGGCAAATGCCGGATTACTTTTCCAAACTCAGGAAGGACGCCGCCGTGGAAATTCTCGACGCGAAGTACCGCATCGATTCACCGAAAGAGACCGATCCCGCGAAACCTGCCGGCTAGCCCCGATAGAGGATCATGATGCCGTAGTCCGTGACCCACTCGCGGCTCGCCAGGTCCTGGTGACTGTAAGCAATCGGAGTAATGCTCACGAGATGGGTTTCGCCGATCTTGTCGAGAAATTTGGTGATCACTTCATCGAAATGATCGCGTCCGACTTCGATACAGTCGCTGTGCCGGATAGTCTTCACGCGCAGCTTGATCGCTTCCTTCGCGGCAACCTCGAGCGGCACGAGCGGCTTGGCGATAAGACTCTCCGCCGGCTTGTCATGCACCGGCACGCTGAAATGCTTCTCCTCTTTGCGCGCCGCGGAAGTCGACATCGCGTCGATCACTCGCGAACCACCTGCCGGTGCCGGCGCGCCTTCGGGCGGCGCGGGAATCACGATCCGCCCGCCACACGACGGACACTCGATCTCGCTCCCAGCCCCGGCGGCATCGACCGAGAGTTCCTGATCGCAGTGGCTGCAATTAAATATCACGTCCATAGCGGTCCTTTGTCTTGTGGCTCAATTTGAAACTATGCCAGTGAACTGCTATTGGCCAGAAAAATTTCCCCAGGCCGAAAATCCGTTGAATAGGAAGCGGGTTTCAGCGTCATGCTGGCGACGCATGAAACCGCTTTGGCTGCTCCCGGCCCTGATCCCAATCGCGTGGTTGGCCTCGGCTGCCGAGCCGGTTTCGCGCTATGAACTGCGCAGCCAGCACGACCCGAATGGCATCGGCAAGTTCTACATGGGGCGTGAAATCGCTTACGTCATGGGCCACGAAGCCGCCGATTGGCTCGAACGACGGGAGCGCGAGGAGGAAGAGCGCACGGAATTGCTCATCCAATCACTCAAGGTCCGTCCGGGAGACATGATCGCCGATATTGGCGCGGGCACTGGATATCACGTGCGGCGGCTTGCGCCAAAAGTAGCGCCGAAAGGACGCGTTTACGGCGTCGATATCCAGCCCGAAATGCTCACGCTCCTGAGCAACAAGATGGCCGAGTTGAATATAACGAACGTGGTTCCGGTCCTGGGAACGATTGAAGACCCGAAGCTCCCGGCCGCAGCGGTCGATCTGGTGCTCATGGTCGATGTTTATCACGAATTCTCGCATCCGTTCGAAATGATGCAGGCGATCTGCCGCAGCTTGAAACCAAACGGTCGCGTGGTCTTCGTCGAGTTTCGCGCTGAAGATCCAAAGGTGCCGATCAAGCAAGTCCACAAGATGTCTGAAACGCAGGTGAAAAAGGAGATGGCGGTGCAGCCATTGGAATGGGTCGAGACGCTGAACGTGCTTCCCTGGCAGCACATTATCGTTTTCAAGAAAAAGGCCGGCAGCTAGTTTTGCGCGACCTATGACAAGACTCCTTAGTTGGCTGTTTGTTTCCTTTTCCGCTGTTTCCTTATTTGCCGCGGATGCTGTTATGCCTCCTGGCTATAAGCTTTTGTACGAGCAGGATTTTCAGAAACCCGATGCGATCAGCGGCTTCGCGATGACCGATCCCGCAGCGTGGAAAATCGCCAGCACGAACAACCAACAGGCGCTGGAACTCGTCAAACAGAGCAATTACAAGCCGATCGTGCGCTCACCGGTGAACATCGCGTTAATCGCCGATCGCGCTTTCGGCGACTTCGTACTCGAGGCGGACTTCATGCAAACCGGCCGCGAATACGGCCATCGCGACATGTGCATTTTCTACGGTCTGCAAAACCCGACGAACTTTTATTACACACATATCGCGACCGCCGCCGATCCGAATGCGCACAACATTTTTATCGTGAAGAATGCACCGCGAAAAAACATCGCAAAGGAAACGACCAAAGGCGTGAACTGGGGCCTGAACGTCTGGCACAAAGTGCGGCTCGAACGCGACACCAGGGCCGGTACGATCAAGGTCTATTTCGACGATCTCACAAAGCCGATCATGCTCGCGGAGGACAAGAGCTTCACCAGCGGCTACATCGGTTTCGGTTCGTTCGATGATACGGGGATGGTCGATAACATCAAAATTTGGGGACCATCGGTGGAGACGAAGAAAACCACTTTCTTCTCGCGACTGGCTAAAGATTAATCGTTCAGGGCTCCTTCCCGTCCTTATCGTTTTGCATGATAAACCACTTCATGGCGACGAGGTCACTGTTTCTCGCGTAGACGACGAATACCGGAGTTGCGGGGGCCTTCGGGTTGCGCAATTGGAACTCAGTGCCGGGAAAACGAGCCGCGAAACGCCACAGGAAAGCGCTCGCCGTGCGCGAAGACTCAAACCGATAACGAAGCTGAAATTCGCGCTTCTTTAAATACCCGGCCTTGAGGAGGTTATCGCGCCGCTCGTGGTAAAGGCGATTCATCGGGTGGCTGCTGATTTGCTCCAAAGCGCCCGAGACAAGCGCGTTGGTCATCTCCCGATACTGGAAATCCAGAACTGCTGCCCGGCGGGCCCGGCTTTCTGTCCACCGGTCCGTCAGGGGCACTGCCGCGGCGACAGCGATAATCGCGACGACAACCCACAGTATGGCTCGTCGCTGTTTTGTGCCGGCGGCGCTGCCCCTTGGGCTCGCCTTGAGCACCGTGCGCATTTGATAGCGATGGAGACGCGACGCCATACGTTAACGCCAAATTACATTCGTGCTTGATTGGTACTTGTATCCCCATGCTTGCAGAAAGTCAGGCTGAAGCAATTCCGTTAAATTTCTAATTGCTCTTCACTCGCTCGTAAGTCCAGGTAAAGGTCTGGATGAAATCAGCAACGCCGTCGGCATCACCATCCGATTCATCGATCCGTTGAACGAGGTTGCGATGCGAATCATAAACATAGGTTGTCTTTGTCGTTCCATCGGCGATTTCATCGCCGTCGTCATATTCAGTTATCGAGGATACGATGTCGCCGTGTTTATTGAACGCGGAACGGCGAGTCTCAAGTATCGGCGGCATCTCTTCATCCCCATAACGCGTCTCTGACACGACAAGGACCGCATTGGCGTTTTCGTCGAGAGTGTAATGACTGGTGGTGACGACGCCGACGCTGTTCTCTGCAATAGCGATACCCTCGCGCACCTGGAGGATGAGATGATTGGCCGAATCGTAAGCGCGGGTAATAATAGTCCGACTGTCCCAGACGCCGTCAGCATCGTAGTCTGTTTCAAATACCTGGCGAACAAGATTTCCACGGTCGTCATACGCCAAAGTGGATCGGGAAATGGAATCGATAGCGCCATTGGCGCCGCGATCACCCTGAGCGATCGCACCGATGGGCCTGCCGCTGGCGTCATACTGATAAGTGATCGTGCTGCGTGTCTGAATCGTTCCATCGGCGATAGTTTGCCATTCACTCGTGGTGAGGATGCGCTGACCGGCTTCGTTGTAGGTGGTATTCGACGTGCCGCGCCGTTCCATGAGCCCGTCCTCGTCGTCATCAACTTCCGAAATTGTGCGAATCAGTCGATCACCGGCGTAAGTGTACGACACAATCGAGCGGACAGCCGAAGTGCCATCGGCATCAGCATCGAGCGCATGCACGGATTGGACGATGTGGTACTTCGGGTTGAGGGCAGAAGCCGTAAGCGCGAAGAGAAAAGCGGTGGAAATAACAACAGCGCATCGTTTCATACTCAGATCTCCTCAAGAACGTTTCGAAGACGAACTTACCCTCCCAATCGAGAAACGCAACGCATGAATACTTGCGAGGGCGTCCGTTCTCGTTTCTATACTACCAGTTGAGGTCTCACTGAATTACATTCACTCACTGTGACAGTGCTTCCGGTTGCAGAACGGGAATTGCGCGTGGCCGCGCGCAAGCGGAGCACATTTTGGATACGGATTGTCGCAGCGCTTCTAGCCCTGGGAGTCACTGGTTTGCTTTTACTGATATTCCACGAGAGCCAGAGCCGGGTCTCGATTCCGAACAAGGGGCGGATGCTTTTTTCGGTTCTGGCATGGCTTGCCTATATATATGCGTTCGCCGCGGGCGTGTTTTTGACTTCGGACTGCCTCAGTGAAGAGAAGCGCGACGGCACACTCGGACTCTTGTTCCTCACGGACTTGCGTGGATACGATGTGGTGCTCGGCAAACTGGCAGCGACATCGTTGCACGCGCTCTATGGGTTGGTGGCTGTGTTCCCGGTGATCGCGATCAGTCTGTTGCTGGGCGGTTTGCTGGCGGAACAGTTTTGGAAAAGCATACTCGCGATCGCGAACACGCTGTTTTTTTCGCTGGCGCTGGGAATTGCTGCGTCATGTGTCAGTCGCGAAGCACTTCGCGCGATGAACGCAGCGTTACTGTTGCTCGCACTGTTTGTTGGTGTCCCTTACCTGATTGATTTCGCGATCGCCGGATGGAAGCTCCGCAACTTCGTCGCGCACGCAAGCCTCGTCACACCGTTGCACTCATTTTTGGCCGGCGGAGGACTTAAGCGATGGCCTTACTGGTCCAGTCTGCTGCTCTCGCACGTCATCGGCTGGCTGTGCCTGGCGGTCACGGCATGGATAGTTCCGAGAAGCTGGCAGGAGCGCCGGATTGACCAGGGCGGGAATGTTTCCCGGCGGCGTAGAGTCTGTGCGCAGAAGGAAGCAGGAGAGCGAAGCGCCGATCCGATCCTCTGGCTCGCGGGACGGGCGCGAAGATTCCGTTTGTGGCTTTTGGTGGTGGTTCTGGGAGCAACGCTCTTTGCCGGCCTGGCTGCGGACTTTCCGGGCGGCTGGCTGACCGTGATCCAAATGGTCCTGAACCTTTTCGGCATTCTGCTTTACCTATGGATGGCGGCGCACGCGAGCCGCTTCTTTGTCGAAGGCGTCAAAAGCGGCGCGTTCGAATTGATTGTGTGCACGCCCATCACGTCGCATGACGTCCTTCGCGCACAAAGGCGCTCGTTCCTGCGGACGTTCACTTTGCCGCTGCTGCTGTTACTCACGGCGGAACAACTCGTCGCGTTGATTCAATGGGCAAACGCCCTGGTGGTTGGCGGCATGAGTGGCTATATGATCGCAAATCAAATCAGTGCTGCGGTCAACTCGGCAACGACGGCTATCGCCATCGGTTGGTTTGCCATGTGGAGCGGTTTGCGATCGCGGAAGACGCACGTAGCCGTAATCAAAACGCTGGTGTTCGTGTTCGTCTTGCCGCTTATCGCCGCGGGAGTGATCGAAACGATCCTGAGTCTTCGTTTGCTCTTCGGCGTGAACATTCAGTGGGTCGGGCCGATCGTCACTGGTTTGTTATTGGTCGCGAAGGACGCGGCGTTCATTCTCTGGTCGCGGCATCGGTTATACACGCGATTTCAGGAAACAATTGCGGGCGGTGAGCCTGCAGGAAGGCTGCGATTAGACTCGCTCCAAGAGGTTCCTCGACCAATAGCGAACCTTAGAGCACCACCGGAACCCCTTCTTCGAGGATGAGAAGATGATCGCTCAGACCGTCGCGCGCGGCGATCTGTTTGAGCCAGCGCGGCGGGGCGTCCATATCCTCGAAGGAGAGCTTGAACGTGCCGAAGTGCATCGGGATGAACCATTTGGCGCCGATGTCGCGGAACACCTTTACGGCTTCATCGGGGCCCATGTGGACGTTGCGGAAGGAGTCCGGATAGTAAGCGCCGATCGGCAGCAAAGCGATTTCCGGCGCACAGCGAGCGCCGATTTCCTTGAAACACCCGCAGTACGCGCTGTCGCCTGCGTGATAGATTTTTCGACCCTGGTGCTCCAGCATAAATCCTCCGTAACCGCGATGCTCATCGCGGATCGTGCGCGCGCCCCAGTGTTTGCAAGGCGTCAGGGTCACCCTCCATTTGCCGTGCTGGAAGCTTTCCCATGTCTGCAACTCGATCACGCGGTCGAAACCGAGGTCATGCGCGAGGTCACCGACGCCCCAGGGCATGACGCCAATTTTTGGGGCGGGCAGTTTGCGCAAAGTGGGTTTGTGAAAATGATCGAAGTGCGCATGCGTCAGCAGCACGAGGTCAATCGGGGGCAAATCGGTAATGCGCAGCCCGGCGCGCTTGATCCGCTTCAAAAGAAAGAGCCAGTTTGCGAAATTGGGGTCGATCAACACGTTGAGATCGCTGAACTGGACCAGGAATGAAGCGTGGCCGATCCACGTCAGCGCGACGTCGCCTTGCTTGAGGTGCGGGAATTCCGGGCGGCGGTGTTCTCCGGTGCGCTTGGTGAGCAACGCCTTCCAGACCATCTCGTAAAAAAACGTCCGTGGATTAAAATGGTTGCTTGGTGTCAGCTCCTTGAACGACCGAGGAATTTTTCGCCGTTTTTTGGCCGGCGAACCACTGTGACCTTCACGCATCATTTACAACATCTAAACTGATACAGCCGCCGCGTCCAAAACTCAATCCACGAAAAGCCCTATCAACTTATTTGAAGCTTAATAAAACCATGGCTTAAGTACTTGCAAGTTCAAGCCGATTATCCAATCGGAGCCTTCAGAGTCGAACCGGAGCTTGAAAAAGCGAATTTTAATAATTGATGACGAGACGGAAGTGCGCGCGATTCTGAGCCGCATCCTGACGCAGGCCGGGTATGAAGCCGTCGCGGTAGGGAGTGGAGATGAAGGCACGCGGCTGTGCCGCCAGCAACCGATGGACATGGTGATTGTCGATATGATCATGCCCGAGAAGGACGGCCTGGAAACTTTGATGGAAATACGCCGCGGCTCGCCCAACGCGCGGATTATCGCAATGTCCGGAGCGCCACGCACGACTGTGATGGACCCGCTTTCAGTTGCGTTAAAGGTCGGCGCCGTTGCAAGTCTTGCAAAACCATTCACGCCGAAAGAGTTTCTCAACTCGGTGAGACAGAACCTTCCGAAATCTGCCGCCTCTCGCGCAATCATCGGGTAGTAACGGTTCGCGTTTGATCTGAAATTCGCGGTCTACGGGGGCGAATCAGCAACCCACTATGAATCTCAGCGCTGCGATTCGAGGACCGCTTGCTCGGGAGGACCTGGCGTTTCGCCGGCGACCATGCCTGGGAGAGCGCGCGCGTGTTCATCGACAAACTTCTTTGTGGCGAGATCGGCATGCGCCACGACGTTGGTGCCGAAGGTCAGCTCGATGATGGAGCCGTCGTTATGAATGCGAACGACGTTGGCGACTTCATCGACACGCAAAACTCCGAGCGCGCCGTCCTGCTCTCCTTCCCGCAAGATGAATTGTTGCGGCGGTTTGCCGGGATCGGCCCTGCTGATCAGCGCCCATTTGTGGGACCCAAAGCCCGCAACGCCGGTCAGTTTGTACTCGGGCGCGGGTTTGAGTACGTCCACCGGTTTAGGCGTTTCGGGCTTTGGTGAGACGAGATTGAAGATATTACGCAGCGGGATGTTTCCATATGGATTCGGCGCGGCAGCCGCAGTCATTGCCGACGCGCATACAATAAACAACGTCTTCATCCCTGCTCCTGATTAACACCACCACCGTGAATCGGTTCTGCAACATTGTGAGCCAAAAAGAATTGTTTTGGCGGGCATTTCCGGGCAAGCTGTTCGTCCCTTTATGCAACAGGTGAACCTCGGCATCATCGGCGGCGGCACCGTTGGGGGCGGGGTTTTCCAAGCCATCCAACGCAACGGTGAGCTGATGGCTTCGCGCCTGGGCATCTGGCTGAGCGTCGTGAAAATGGCGGTGCGAGATATGAACAAAAAGCGCGCCGTCAAAATTCCCAAAACGATTTTGACGACGGATTGGAGCGCGGTTGTATCGCATCCCGACATAAATCTGATTGTGGAGCTAATGGGCGGAACGAACACGGCGCGCGAAGTGGTGCTGCAAGCGCTAAAGCTCGGCAAGCCGGTTGTGACCGCAAACAAAGCGCTGCTTTCCGCGCACGGCGAAGAACTGTTTGACGCGGCGCAGAAGACGGGAACGAATCTCTATTACGAGGCGAGCGTTGCGGGCGGTATTCCGATCATCAAGGTTTTGCGGGAAGGGCTTATCGGCAATCGGATCACGCGGCTCTACGGAATCGTCAATGGGACATGCAATTACATCCTGACGCGGATGAAGCTCGAGGGGGCTGACTTGCCGCAAATTCTGGCCGACGCGCAGCGGCTCGGCTACGCGGAAGCCGAACCGTCGCTGGATATCGATGGCTGCGACGCGATGCATAAAACGGGCATTCTTGCCTCGCTCGCGCATGGGTTTTGGGTGAATCCGAAACAGATTTATGTCGAAGGCATACGCGGGATTCGCGCACTGGACATTCAGTTCGCGGGCCAGCTCGGTTATACGATCAAACTGCTCGGAATTGTGAAGCGCAACGACTCGGGCCCGAACGGCCGCGCCTGCCCGCCCATCCAGGTGTCGGTTTATCCGGCGCTCATCCCGAACACACACGTGCTCGCCAGTGTGAATCACGTGTTCAATGCGATTTATGTGCGCGGAGACATTGTGGGCGACACACTGTATTATGGCCGCGGCGCGGGGCAGGATGCGACGGCAAGCGCGGTCTTGAGTGACCTCGCCGACGCGGCGCTGGATTTAAAGCACGAGACGCGGAGCCGTATTCCGCCGTTCGTGCCGCACGAGCGCGAGGGTGCGGTGTTGCCGATTGATGCGGTGATTTGCCGCTATTATCTTCGCTTGAGCGTGGTGGACCGGCCGGGCACTTTGGCGCGCATCGCGGCGATCCTTGCCACGGCGAAGATTGGAATTTCTTCGGTGATCCAGCCCGAGGGGCACGAGGGTGAAAGCGTGCCGCTGATCCTGATGATTCATGACGCGAGCAATGCGGCGATGAGGAAGGCGCTGCGTAAAATCGCTCGACTGCCGGTGGTGCGGGAAAGTCCGGTCATGTTGCGAGTCGAAAGCTTCGATTAATCATGGTCACGCTGGCGACGAAATCCGAACGTTGGCAGGGGGTGATTCACCGTTATGCCGAGTACTTGCCGGTAACGAGCGACACTCCGGTGATCACGCTCAATGAAGGCAACACGCCGTTGATCGCGGTCCCGAACTTTGTCGAGGCAATCGGCGGGAAATTTGATTTGTACCTGAAATATGAGGCCTTGAACCCGACGTGTTCGTTCAAGGATCGCGGCATGACGGTCGCCGTCTCGAAAGCGAAGGAGCGCGGGGCGGAAATCGTGATCTGTGCGAGTACTGGGAACACCTCGGCATCGGCAGCGGCGTATGCGGCGCGTGCGAAAATGAAGTGTGTTGTTCTTCTGCCGCACGGGAAAATTGCGCAAGGCAAACTGGCGCAGGCCTTAATGTATGGCGCCGCCACAATCGCAGTAGAAGGCAATTTCGATGAGGCGCTGCGCATTGTGCGCGAATTGGGGGAGACCGGCAAAGTAGAGGTGGTCAACAGCATCAATCCAGCGCGGATCGAGGGACAAAAAACTGCCGCATTTGAGATTTGCGACCAATTAGATGACGCGCCGGATTTTCATTTTCTACCGGTGGGCAATGCCGGAAACATCACCGCCTACTGGAAGGGTTACAAAGAGTACCATGCCGCTAAGAAGTCTGACACGCTGCCGCGGATGTTCGGCTTCCAGGCTGCGGGCGCTGCGCCGATTGTGGACGGACATCCGATCGATGATCCGCACACCGTTGCGACCGCGATCCGCATCGGTAACCCAGCGAGTTGGCAACCGGCGAAGAGCGCGATTACCGAATCGAATGGCTACATCGATAAGGTGACTGACGAGCAAATTCTCGCAGCTTATACCCTGATCGCGCGCACAGATGGAATTTTCGTGGAACCTGCGTGCGGGGCGGCGCTGGCGGGCATGATCAAGTGTGTTGAGCAGGGAATGATTCCGGAGGGCCGTTTGGTGGTCGCGACCATGACAGGGCACGGACTAAAGGATCCCGATACAGCAATCCAAAACGCCGGAGTCCAACCTACAATCGTCGAACCCACGAAAGAAGCGGTCGCGGCCGTTCTCGGGATCTGAAATATCCATGTCTCTGATTGTTCAGAAATACGGCGGTACCTCTGTCGCGAATCCCGAGCGGATCAAGAATGTCGCCGCGCGCGTCGCGCGCCACCGGGAGAAAGGAGATCAAGTTGTCGTCGTAGTCTCCGCCATGAGCGGGGTGACAGACAATCTGATTAAACTCGCGCGGGAAATCATGCCCCTGCCAAGCGAGCGGGAGATGGACATGTTGCTCGCAACCGGCGAGCAAACAACGATTGCGCTCACCGCGATGGCATTGCACGCAATCGATATTCCCGCAGTGTCGTTGACCGGCGCGCAGGCGGGCATTGTCACGGACGGCGTTCATACGAAAGCAAAGATCCAAAATATCACGCCGAAGCAGGTGCATGCTCTCCTGGACGACGGAAAGGTCGTCATCGTCGCGGGGTTTCAAGGCCAGACGGTGGACGGGCATATTACCACTCTGGGCCGCGGCGGTTCGGACCTGACGGCGATTGCGCTCGCTTCCGCGTTGCGAGCGGACCTTTGCCAGATTTATACCGACGTGGATGGCGTCTATACCGCCGACCCGCGAATCGTTCCGAAGGCGCGGAAGCTTAGTGAAGTTGCCTACGACGAAATGCTGGAACTGGCTGGGCTCGGCGCGAAGGTGATGCAATCGCGATCCGTCGAGTTCGCGAAGAAGTTCGGGGTGGTTTTTGAAGTGCGCTCCAGTTTAAATGACAATCCAGGCACGATCGTGAAAGAAGAAACGCAAAGCATGGAGAGCGTCGTGATTCGCGGCGTCTCTCTGGACAAAAACCAGGCGAAAATCACGCTGGCGGCCGTCCCGGACAAACCCGGCGCGGCGGCAGGCATCTTTCGTGCGCTGGCCGATGCCAACATCAATATCGACATGATCGTGCAGACGGCGAGTCATGGGGCGGGCACGCCGGCGACAGACATTTCGTTCACGATGGACAAGCCGGACTTGCTTAAGGCGCGCAAGGTGCTCGATGCACTCAAGGGCGAAGTCGGTTATCGCGAAGTCCTTGCTGATGAAAATATCGGGAAGCTATCGATTGTCGGCGTCGGCATGCGCAGTCATTCCGGCGTCGCGGCGAAAATGTTTGAAGTGCTCGCGCAAGAGGGGATCAACATCGAAATGATCTCAACCAGCGAGATTAAGATTTCGGTCATCATCAAACTGAGCGATGGGGAGCGGGGAGTGAAGGCGATTCACCAGGCTTTCCTGGGTTGAACGGCGCCTTTTCGAACGTGGTGGCTCCTGCGGCTATGGGAGAGGTACGCTTGCCGGGAGCGACTTCAGGAATTGGTAAAGATCTGCCAGGTCGCTTGGTTGTACGCCCGCGAGCAAACCGCTCGGCATCAGCGATAATGTGCCTGGCCGCCGCGCCGCGATCTCTTCGGTAGCCAGACGGACGGTTGTGCTCGCCGCGGTTTGGACAATTACGCCATCAGCGGATTCGAACACGACGATGCCGGTGACGGTCTGACCGGAGCGTGTTTGGAAGGTTGTCGTGCGATACGGCGGAGCGACATCGCGGTTCGGGAAAATGATCGCGTAAAACAGATCCACGGGCGAAAATCGGTCGGCCACACCGCCGAGGTCCGGGCCGAGGGGTGTCGAACCGGAGTGGCAGGTTTGGCAGCCGCGCTGTCCAAAAATCTGCGCGCCACGCGCCGGGTCGCCGTTCTTCCAGTTCACTGATCGCAACACGAGATCCCATTGTGCCAGGTTGTCATCATGGTCATCCGTTAGATAACCAGCGAGCCTGGGATATTTTCGGCGGAACCAGTCAAAAACCGGCTGATAGGCGCGGCGCAAACTCTCCCCATCACGGCCTTGCTCGCCAATCTGAAGAGATTCTCCGGATTCACGATTGAGCAACCCAACGACATCCGCGCGCAAAGCAACCTGCTCGGGCTCGTTAATTAACCGGCGCAACAGGCGAACGGCAGGCAACAGGGCGCGGCTGCTCTGCTCCTTCGGCAATTGAGCCAGGGCCTTGACGCAGGCATGCACCACTTCGGGCCGGGGTGAGCTGAGTCCAGCGAGAAATTTATCACGGTCTGCGGGGTCTGGATTCTCGGCAAGGTTCAACGCCAAATCGTCCCGAAGGGCGAGATTGGCCCATTGTTTTCGAAACAGAGTTCGACCTTCCTCGATCGGCAGCACGTTGAGCAATTCGACTAATGCGGGCGACCATTCGAAGGCGGGACTTTGCTTCACGCCCTGCGCAAACAGGCGCGCAGCAGGCAAGTAACGGGCTGCACCGAGCACCTTGGCGAGCGACACATGGGCGGGCCGGACGAACTGCGGGTCACGCAGAATGGCATCGCCAATCGCTGGGTCGTTCTGCACTGCCCTCTCGACCACTTCCGCAAGTCGCGGTGTCCAATTCTGTTTTGAGCGCTGCTGCCGTCCGGCCAGCTTGCGATCCAGCGACAGAATGGCGTGGGCGATCTTTGGCGCGTTTGTGAGTGATTGCCCGGGCAAATGTGAGAGGACCGTAAGATAGTGAAAATCGCTGGTGGGCCAACTCTGTTCGGTGATCAGCGATGCAAGCTTCTGCTTAACTTCCGGCGAACGGGCTTTGACGATCGCGAGGACACGCGCCAGTTCCATATTGACTGTGGCATCGGTCGAAGGAAGTAGCGGAGCGACGACCGAAGCAATTCTGTCGACAAGAGAGTTAAATTCCGGCGCGTCGCTCGCAGGTGTTTCGTACGCCGTGTAAACTTCGACAGAGGCATTGGTGAGTTTCCAATCGCCCAGGCCGAGGGCGACCAGGCGCAATGCCTGGAGTTGGTGGTCTGCAATTTTGGTTTGTTGCAAAACGCCCAATGCCTCGTGAACGATCTGCGGTTGGGGTAAGGGTCCGCGCTGTGCGAAGGCGAGGGCAGCGGTCAATCGCGCCTGGGGAACCGATTTGGAGGCCTCGCGCC
>Ga0193697_1000320_pt1 | contig 18307 bp, 15 predicted proteins | sample L3m2metaG_FD_145073 | JGI IMG/M metagenome (GOLD analysis project Ga0193697, IMG submission 145073) | Soil microbial communities from a riparian zone of the East river system, Colorado, United States - L3m2 | ecosystem: Environmental > Terrestrial > Soil > Riparian zone | place: USA: East River... | reverse complement strand
TCCAAAATTGTTCAATTTCGCAACAACGCTCATCTCGACTCCGAGACCTCCACCGAAAAAGGTCAGGGGAAGGCCATCTTTGAAAAGAAACCCAGGTCCATCCCCTCCGACGAGCCCCGCTACCCAGCCACGCTCATTAATTGCGGTCGCGCCCGCATTCAACCCCGAATTGAGCGTGAGTTCGCATAAATCTTCCCAACCGATGCCGTCAGTGTATCGGCAGGCATGACTTATCCCAAGGGTGGGCACCGAGGCGCCCGCGGCGACTTGCCCTTTGTCGTTGATTCCGTTGCCCGATGTCGAAGCGCCGTACGGCGTTCCCAAACCATCCCCTGATATAATGGAGTTGTTGTTGGGGGCCGCCCGCGTACGATACGGCTGCGCAACCCCGCTGTCTGTCGCCGATGTCCCCACGATCCGCCCGAAGTTGTTTATCCGCCACGGCCACGATGAATCCGTCGGCCCGCCTAGAGCGCCAAGCGGATTAAAACTAAGGGTTGTGCCATCAAATCGGTAGCCGCGGGAATAGTTGTAGTAATCCTCCCCAACCACCTCGGTCAAATCGTTGATCCCCCGGGCGTGCAACCGTGCCGGAATCGGGGTGACGGTGGGAACGGACGTGCTGCGCCAGAGAGCTGCCTGGTACCCGCTACCGTCAGGAGCATCGTAAGATCCTGCCACTTCGCCGAAGAGGTTAACGTCCCACGGAGCAAGCATATTGCCGTCGGCCTGCACGAGATTGTCGTACTCCTTTACGATCGTGAAATAGTCATCCACATGTCCGTCTTCCCGCAGAAATCTCACATCCAATTGTCTGCCGTTCACATCAATAACCAGCGACCCATATTGAGCCAGGGAAATGTAATTCGCCGGATGCGTCCCATACGTGAGCCAATACGGACTTCCGCTTTTGCTGGAGCTGCCCGCCACTGTATAAACGGTGCCAGCATGTGGCATAAAGGGCGCCTTGGTATATCTGTTCGCATCGCGGCCGCTCTTTGTCCCTTGAACCCGCATTCCAGTAGTAAACGTGTTGGCGGTAGCCGTGCTGGGGGAGACTTCGCTCGATGTAGAACCGATCGGCCCGCCCGCGGTTTTGTAATGCCCGTCAAGCAGGTAGGACCGTTCATAAACGTGAGAATGACCGTGCAACACCAGGTCGACTCCCCCCGCTTCAAGGATCGGCTGGAAGTTTTCACGCATCAAACGCATGCGGGCGCCGTCTCCATCCACTGTGTCTGAATTATGTGTTCCGCGGCTGTAGGGCGGATGGTGGTAGAACGCAATCGTCCATTCCTTGTTGTTCTCCGCCAGGTCCTGTTCCAGCCATAGCGCCATTGCTCCGCCCGAAGCCATCCCCGTATTGTCCTGCGAATTCAGGCAGACGAAATGGATGTTCCCGTAATCAAACGAGTAATACCCCTGGCTGCCTGACGGAACCCCGCCGGCTTCGCCCTGCTGTGGGAACGTATGCATCGCCCAGTAGTGGGCCCCCGGTTGCTGGCTATTCTGAGCTAACTCATGATTCCCAACCGTCGACCACAACACTGAGCGGGTAAGCATATCGGGGAACATGTTAAAGACAGCGTCCTGAAACTCTGCCTCGGTTCCGGTCTCGTAAGCGTTGTCACCCAGCATCAGCCAAAGATCCGTATGCCGCTGTTCGCTGTTGGCCAAAGCGAAATACGCATTGCGAACCTGCCTCACCGGCTCCTTTGAGTAATCGCCGGAATCGCCCAGGACCCAAATTCTAGTTGGCTTCGCAGTTCCCGGAAGGGGTGCCGTAAGCACAAAATGGTTAACATCATTCCCTTCCAGGATGGTTTCACCGTTAAAGTCAGGAGTCGTGATGCTTCCAAAGGAGTAGTAATACAATGTGTTGGGCTGAAGACTCGTGAGCCTCACCGAGTGCGTCGATGGCACGGGTACCGGGTTCGGTTCATAAACGGCGATGGACTGCGCTGGATTACTCAGAGCCGCAACCGACGTCGCATAACGTACATAGCCGCGAGTGGCGCCGATCGTCGTCCATCTTACCGTCACCGCGTCGTGCGAGCCCATCTGAAGGTAAGGACCGCGGCTGACCGTTTTGAACCCGGTGAGTTCGAAGTTAAAGCCGATGTCAGAGGAGGTGGCGCCGCTTTGATGTATTTCTACAGCAGCGACATTGACTCCTTCGCGTAATAGTGTGTTCCAGGCGGGCAGGGTGAGATCCAGAGTCGTCACAAAATAATTGGTCTCATTAGCCAAGTCCACGGCGGCAAGCGCCAGGTCACCGAACGCAGGAGGCGTGTTGACGGTGCCGCCCATGTTGCTGCGCATTACCTCCGTGCCGTTAATATAAACGACAGCCCCGTCATCGCGGAGCAGCTTTATGAGAAGAGTACGATACGTCGTCGCTGCGGTCACGTTAAAGGTCGTCCGGAAATATGTTGTAATGTATTTGTTGTTGCTGTTGGGTCCAAAACTCACCACCGTCGCCTCGTCATTGTCGCCATAGCCGAGTTGTGACGGGCCAACACACCAGTCGGTCGTGTTATTGGGCGTCGTAACCGTATGCGCATACGTCACGCTCCTCCATGTGTTTGCTCCATCATTGGGTGGAGTACTGCCGTTGTCCCAGAATTCCCAGGCTTTCCCAGCTCGTATGAACAGGTCATCCGGAGAAGCGGCCCCAACTTTTCCAGCCGCGACCATCAACAAAGCTCCGGCCCACACCCATGTTACAAAACGATCCAGTCTCCAAGTTTTTCCTTTCATGCTATCCCTTTCAGGTTGACTTTTTTCTGCTGGAACGACCGCTAAATCCCTTTTGGCGTCCTGTCCTGCGGGCGCAACGCCTTGCGCAAGCGCGCCTCCAAATCGATCATCGCCGGTTCTGTCTTGCGTCCCGTCGGCAGGCGCTGGAACGCCTGCCACGCGCGCGCGTAATCAGCGCGAGCTTCTTCCGGTCGGCCGGCCAACTCCAGAATCTCGGCCCTCTTCGCAAACCAACGCTCCTTTCGCATTGAGTTCGTCAGAATCTCGTCCACCCGTTTAAGCGCCTGATCAAAATGCTTTCCCTTTATCTCCAATTCCAACGCATGATATTGCAGCGTGAAAATCGGCCCCATTCTCCGGATGCCCTCGTCCAGCCCCGCCACCGCTTTTTCGATATTCTGAACCTTGTCCGAAGCCAGGGCTTGCGCTCGTTCGATGTAAAATTCCGGCTTCGCTATGCCCGTGATCGCTTTCGTGAAGTCCTCGCTCGCCGCCATTGGATTGCCGAGCCGTACTAACGTACGCGCGCGCACCGCATGGCCGTTGGCGTGATCAGGCTCTGCCTCCAAAAATCGGTCCAGGCACTGCTTTGCTTCAGCGTACTTGCCGGATTGATAAAATGTTTCCCCTTTACACAACTCCACCAGCGCAAGTCCCGGATTGAGAGTTGACGCCTGCGCAAAATCGGCTAGAGCTGCCTCCACTTCGCCATGCAGGCTGTAAAGTTGGCCGCGCCTCAGATACAGACCCGCGTCCCTGGGATTTTCTTTGATGCGCTGTGAGGTCGATTCGATCTGGTCGTGTAGATCTCCATGAGCGTTCGCCGCGGCAGGCACTCCAATCACCACCGCGAACACAATGAAACAAACGCGGACAGCCGGGCTTTTTCGCGCCATCAGCATGGGTCTAACTTCCTTTGGTAGTAAGCTGCGACGTTAACGCCGCGGCGCGCATTGTCAACTCCTTTTTAGATTCAGTCGATCTGCGCTAATGCGTCTCAATCTCGTGGCAACCCGCCGCGCTCCGAACATTGCGCTCCGCGCCTAATTGTCTCATAATAAGCAACAACCGTCATGCAGCGCCTCGCTGAAATCTGCATTCGCCGCCCCGTCTTCGCGACGATGCTGGTGCTCTCCCTGGTCGTGGTCGGCCTAGCCAGCTACTTCCATCTCGACGTGGACCGCTTCCCCGCCGTGGACCTTCCCATGGTGCGGATCTCCACGCGCTTGCCCGGTGCTTCGCCCGCTGAGGTTGAAGCACAGGTTTCGCAACCGATCGAGGAAGCCGTCAACGCCATTGAAGGCATCAAGGAACTTCGCTCGATCAACGGTCCCGGTTCGTCGTTCATCATTGTCACCTTCGAATTGAATCGCGACATCGATGCCGCCGCGCAGGACGTGCGTGACCGCGTCGCCACCGTCTTGCGCGATTTGCCGCGCGACGCCGACCCGCCGATTATCATCAAGTCCGACCAGGACCTCTCGCCAGTCCTCTCCATCGCTCTCGCCGGCGACCGCTCGCAACGCGAGCTCACCGAGATCGCCGACAAAATCGTCAAGGTGCAACTGGAGCGTTCGTCCGGCGTCGCGGAAGTCGAGATCTTCGGTGGCCTTCAGCGCGCCATCAACGTGTGGGTCGATGCCGACCGGCTCGCGGCTTACCAGATTCCGATTACCGCCGTGCGCGAAGCGATCGAACGCCAGAACGCGAACATTCCCGGCGGCAACGTGACGACCAGCTTGCGCGAACAAACCTTGCGCACGATGGGCCGGCTGAGCGACGCCAAAGCCTTCAGTGATCTCGTGGTGGCGACGCGCAACGGCTCGTCCATTCGCATTCGCGACCTCGGCTGGGCTGAAGACGGCACGAAAGAGCAGCGATCCGTCTCCCGCCTTCAGGGCGTGCCCACGGTCACCCTGGAAGTGCAACGGCAATCCGGCGCAAACACCGTGGCGGTCATCGAGGGCGCAAAGGAAAAGTTAAAGACGATCCAGGCGCAGCTCCCGCCCGACGTGCGGCTCGAGATCATCCGCGACCAATCGCGTTACATTTACGAGGCGCTGCACGAAATCAATCGGCATCTTATCCTCGGCAGCATTCTCGCCTGTCTCGTCGTGCTCGCATTCATGCGCAACTGGCAGGCAATGGTCATTGCCGCCGTCGCCATTCCCACCTCGGTGATCGCGACGTTCGGCATGATGAAGGCGCTCGATTTCACCCTCAACAGCGTGACCATGCTCGCGCTCGTGCTCATGGTCGGCATCGTGATCGATGATGCGATCGTCATCCTGGAAAATATTTTCCGCTTCGTTGAAGAGAAGAAGATGCACCCGTTCGAGGCCGCTAAAGCCGCGACGGCGGAGATCGGATTGGCCGTCATGGCGACGACCCTGAGCCTCGTCGTCATCTTTGTGCCCGTCTCGTTCATGTCGAGCATCTCGGGACGGTTCCTGTATCAATTCGGCATCACCGCCGCCGTCGCCGTGCTCGTTAGCCTGCTCGTGTCGTTCACCCTGACGCCGATGATGAGCGCTCGCTTGCTGCACGTGAACGGCAACCATACGGCTCGCCCGCGTTCGCGCGGCGGGTTTTATTCGCGCATCGACCGCGTTTACAGTGCGAGCCTGGCCTGGGCGATGCGTCACCGTCCGCTGGTGGCGGTCGGCGCGTTGCTGGTGATTCTCAGCTCGATTCCGCTCTACAAGGTCGTCAAACAGGAGTACGTCCCCACCAATGTCGATGAAGGGCAGTTCGATGTGAACGTGAGTGCGCCCGAGGGCACGAGCCTCGAAGCGATGAATGAAGTCGCCGAACGCATCGAGAAAGAGCTGCACTCGGTTCCGGCTGTTCGGCTCGTGCTCGCCTCCGCGGGTGGACAGGGCATGATCGGCAGCGTCAACAACGCACGCTTTTACGTGCGGCTCGCACCCCATTCAGAGCGCGTCTTCTCGTGGCGACGGCTGGTGAGCTGGACACCATGGAAGGCCTTCCAGGGAAATTACGCGCAGCGCGAGGTGGTCCAGCAGATTCGTCAGCGCCTCAAGAAATTCTCCGACCTCCGATTTTCCGTCCGCAATCCCCAGACCTTCAGCCTCGGAGGACCGAACTACGATGTCGATTTCTCGATTCTGGGCCCCGATTTGCAGAGCCTGTTCAATTATGCCGATCAACTCCGCCTGCGCGCCCCGGAACTTGGCCTCCTCGACGCCGATACGACACTCAAATTGGACAAGCCCGAGTTGCGCGTCGAAATCGACCGAGAACGCGCCGCCAAACTCGGCGTCGATACCGAGGACATCGCCGAAGCCTTGCGCATCATGGTCGCGGGCGACCCACGCGTCTCCCGCTTTCGCGACTTGGCCATGAATGAGGACTACGACGTTGAGCTGCGTCTCGCCGAAGCCGATCGCAACGAGGCGACGGATGTGGGTCGTCTGTTTGTTCCTCGCCGCAATGGCGGGCTCGTGCGCCTCGACAACGTCGTGCGCGTCGTCTCCGCGAAAACGGCCACCCGCATTGACCGGCTCGATCGCCAGCGTCTGACGAGTCTTCGCGCGGCGGTTGCCCCGGGTTACGCACAGGCTGACCGCATCGCCGCGCTGCGCGACGAAGTCGCAAAGATGAATCTGCCACCTGCGTACACCACGAAAGTTTCCGGACGCGCACGCGAGTTGGAAACGACCTTCCACGAGTTCATCTGGGCATTTCTCCTTTCCGTCGTCCTGATGTACATAATCCTCGCTTCTCAATTCGAGAGCCTCACGCACCCGTTCACAATTCTCCTGTCGCTGCCGCTCTCGATTCCGTTCGCGCTGATCTCGCTTTGGAGCATGGGACAGACAATCAATCTCTACTCGGCGCTCGGGATGCTCGTGCTCTTTGGCGTCGTGAAGAAAAACGCGATTCTCCAAATCGATCACATGAACACGCTCCGCGCTCAAGGCATGGAACGGCTCGCGGCTGTGCTCCAGGCCAATCGCGACCGCCTGCGTCCAATTCTCATGACCACCTTCACGTTAGTCGCGGGAATGATTCCACTCGCGCTCGGCACCGGTCCCGGCGCCGAAGAACGGCGCGCCACCGCCGTCGTCGTCATTGGCGGTCAACTCCTTTGCCTGTTGCTGACGTTGCTCGTCACGCCCGTGGCTTACACCCTGCTTGATGACCTCCGCCAGAAACTCCATTGGCGCACTTTTTTCCGCAACGCGCCCGACGCGCCAAAGCCCCAAATTGCGGAGGTGACTGCGAAGTAGCGCTACGCGAAAACTTTCTTCAAATACTCGATACTCTTCGTCGCGATTACTTCCGGCCCTTCGTCGAAGTTGAAGACCTCCACCGAGACAAAACCATCATAGCCCTCCTCTTTGAGCGCGGCGGCAATCGGTTTAAAATCCACAACGCCGAAACCGGGCCCCTTCAGATTCTTGTCATTGGCATGGAAATACGCGAAGTGCGGCCACGATTCCCGGATGATTTGCGGAATCGGCTTCGCTTCCGACGACATCGCCTTCACGTCGAGAATAATCTTCAAGCTCGGCGCGCGCAGGCTTCGAGTGAACCGCACAGCTTCCTCGGCAGTGTTGATGAAGTTGGTTTCGCTCGGCGCCAGCGGCTCGATGCAGATCGTCAAACCTTTGTCCATTGCGCGCATGACCGACGGGTTGATCGTCTCTCGCGCCCACGCCAGCGCCTGCTCCTTCGTCGCCCCTTCCGGAATGTTGCGCTGCTTCGGCGAGCCTACGACAATGATATGCCCGCCGATATCCGCGCAGAAATCCACCAGATCACAAAAGTAGTTCGACGACTTCTTGCGCACCTCTGCATCACTGTTCACGAGGAACATTCCTTCTGCCTGCACGAGCACCCAATGAATCCCCGAGATCTCAAGACCCGCGCTCCGCGCCGTGGCTTTGATTTGTTGCCTCTGCTCGGCCGAAATATCCGTAACGTAATTCGCTATTGTGAATGGGGCGATCTCGATCGCGTCATAGCCTGCCTTCGCGACAAACGCCATCGCATCTTCGAGCTTCCAGCCCTTGAAGATTTCGTTGCAGATCGCGAATTTCACCCAACGGTTGTATCCACGCTGCGTCGCGACCTTCAAGCGCGAACTGGACCATTCCAGCTACTCGGTGATGTCGCGTTTTGGCTCGGGCAGGAATCGGGTCAGGATCACGCCCATGAGAGCATACCCGGCCGCCACGCACGCGCCGACGATCGCCATCTTCGCGGGGTTCGGCGTCGCGGATGCGGAGAGTGTGATCGTAATGAATGCCGCCGCGGTGCCGAGGACGCGTCCGCCAATGTTCGCGGCGAAGCTTTCGCCTGTCCCGCGCAAGTGGACCGGGAACACCAGCGGGATGTAGTTTCCCCAGAAGCTGAATTGAGCAACCGTAAAGAAGCCCGCGATGAAAATGCCCGCTTTGATCCATCCGAGGGAATCGGGTTGGTCCAACGTCGTGGAAACCCACCAGAAGAACAGTGGCACGTAGATCAGCGCGGGAATCTGAAAGATCGACAGGAGTGTCCGGCGGCTGATGATCCGCACGGCAAGCACCGCCAGCAGGAAGCGTCCGATAAGCCCGCCGACTTCCTGCCAGATCGTGACCTTCGCTACCGCTGCGTCACTCGCGTTACCAGCAATTTGGCGCAATTGGCCCGGCGACGGCGCAGGTTTTCCGGCAGCGCTCGCCTCGGCCACGGCTTTCTCCTGGACGCCCTTCGCGTAGCTGCGGACCTGGACGTGGCCTTTGGGTCCCCCGAGGATTTGCGGCATCTGTTGAATCGCGCCGAAGGCGATCCCGTAACTCGCGGCAAAAACGAATGTCGTGATCACCGTTGTGCGGCGAAGCTCTGGCGCAAACAACGCAGCGATGCTCGGGCGCTTGAGCGTTCCTTCCGCTTTCCTCCTTGCCCACGCCGGCGATTCGGGGAGAAACGGTCGGATGAAAATCAGCGGGATCGCGGGAATCACACCCGAAATCAGAGTGTATCTCCAGGCTTCGTGCCCCCCCTGGAGTGCGGGCAGGTCCAACGCGATTTTGGCGCAAAAGACGTTGACCGCTCCAACCAGCAGCCCGCCAAAGGAAGAGAACGCCTGCGTGTAGCCCAGAACTTTTTCGCGTTGCTCGTGGTGCGGAAAAAGCTCCGCAAGCCATGCGACCGCCGCGACAAATTCAACGCAAACGCCGACAAACACGAGACAGCGCAGGAAGAGCAACTGCGGCAGCGACGTGACGAGCCCGGAGGCAAAGGCGCCAAACGCGTAAAGAAAAATGCTGAAAGTCAGAATGCGCCGTCGTCCGAACCGATCGGTGAGATACCCGCCGAGCAATCCGAAAACGCCGCCGGCGAGCGCCGGCACGAAAAAGAGAACGCGGGCCCATTTTACGTATTCCTTTCCGCCCGGAATCCAGAGAGAAATGGCGTCCGGTCGCGCCATGCCACCGGCGACGAGTTGGTCAACCAGCGGCGCGCTGAGCGCGGCAATTGCCGGCTTGATGATCAGCGGCAGCATCAGGAGCGCGTAAATGTCGAAGAGAAAACCGATTGTGGCTATGACGCAGATGAGCCATTCGGTGGAGTTGAGCCGGCGCGGGCCCGGGTCGGTCGAGTTCATGGGCGGATGTTTTGGAGGAAGCGAGGAAAGAGGACAAGGAGATAATACGTGTTCGTATTAAGTCGTGAAGATTGTCCAACAAGGCACGGGTTTAGCTGTAACTCACGCGAAATGCGTTCGCGTCCTTTCAGTCTCCGAATTGGACACTCCGTGTGGCGCTCTCTACAAAACAGGCAAGTAATGGACGCGATCAAACGCCGCTGGCCCTGGCTCCTTCTGATGATTGCGCTGGCCGCGATCATCACCACCTTCGAGCGCTGCCGCACATATCGTGAGGATAGTCAGGATCAGCACATTCTCGCGGCTGCCAGGAAGTACGGCGTCGATCCGGCGTTGATTAAAGCGGTCGTCTGGCGTGAAAGCCGATTCGATCCGCGCGTCCGTGGCGACGCCGGCGAAATCGGCCTGATGCAAGTCGGCGAACTCGCCGCGCAGGAGTGGGTCCAGGCCGAAGGCCGGCGCTTTTTCAGTCACGAAAACCTGTTCGATCCGCGAGAAAACACGGAAGCCGGCACATGGTATCTCCACAAAATGCTGCGCCGCTATGCTGCGACAGATCGGCCGATGGTGTTCGCACTCGCCGATTACAACGCGGGCCGTGGCAATGTCCTCCGCTGGAACAAGGGTGTGGCGAGTACGAACAGCGTCGCGTTTCTAAAGCAAATGGATTTCCCGGGTACGCGCGAATACATCCGATCTATTCTGAAGCGATACGAAAAGTACAAGGAACGCGGCTTCCCACAAGGCCGCCAAACTTAGTCTGTAGTCAAACTGCGCAGGCGCTGTTCCAACTCCACACGCAACGTCTCGCGCTGTTCATCCGAGGCCTCGCGCGGCACGCGCACCGGCTTGCCGAAGCGCACGACGCACTTCGCAAACGGTATTGGAATCTGGAATCGGTCCCAGCTTTTCAGTCTCATTTTCGATCGCAAATCGCACGACACCGGCACGATTGGCAGGCCCGTGACTTGTGCGAGCGACATCACGCCATCCTGCACGACGTAACACGGTCCACGCGGACCATCGGGCGTAATCGCAAGGTCGTATCCGCGCTCGGCCCAACTCGTCAGTTCCAGCAGCGCTTGCGGACCGCGCCGGCTGCTCGAGCCGCGCACCGGCTGCACGCCGAAATCCTCCAGAATGCGCGCGAGCAGCGCACCATCCTTACTGGCGCTCACCATTGCAGCCAGGCCGGTCGAGGTCTTTCGCACGCGGACGAAGTCGAAATAGATCCTCATCGAGAGGGTCAGACGATTATGCCAGATGCAATAGATGGCGGGTTCAGCGTTGCCGTGGTGCAGCCCTGACTCGTCCTGCCATTCACAACGCAGCGAACCCGAAACTCCACGAAGCGCGGCGTAAATAACGTATGCAACCAGGCGCTGGTGCCATTTCGCCTTGCTAGGCACGACAACCCCGCTGGAGCGACGCCGGCGGGAAATTGGTTTCGGCATCGCGGCGGACATCAGCCACTCTTCTTCAGACACGCGCGCACAAGATCCTCCACGGTCGCCTTCTCACCCAGCAGCGACATCGCCACCCGCACGGACTCGTGCGCGTCCATTTGCTTGAACCCAAGCGCCATCAACGCCAGCACTGCGTCGTTCACTTTCTGTTCCGCTCCGGAAAGGCTCCGTTGGGCGCTCGCCGCTTCCCACGCGCCCGGTGCGCCGATTTTGTCCCTGAGTTCGACCACGATTCGTTCCGCGGTCTTCTTTCCCACGCCCGAAATCTGCGACAGTGCCTTGACATCGCCATTCGCGACCGCGCCGCGCAACGCCGTCACATTCATCCCGCTCAATACATTGAGTGCGATCTTCGGCCCGATGCCACTGACCGTGTTAATAAGCAAGCGAAACATCTCGCGCTCCGCCGAGGTCATAAACCCGTAAAGGACGTGCGCGTCTTCACGCACGGCGAGGTGCGTCAGCAACTTTACCTCGTTGCCCGGACTCGGAATTCGATCAAACGAAGAGAGCGGAATCAGCACGTCATAACCGACGCCGTTGACATCGAGCGTCACTTGCGTCGGCAGCGCCTCGACCACTTTGCCGTGCAGAAAACTGATCATCGCGAATTCAAATCTTGCGCGAGATGCGCGAAATCGGCGAGCGACTCTCCTGTGCGTAACTCAGCGCCAGCGCCAGCGCATCCGCCGCGTCCGGCTCCGGTGGTTCAGTCAGTCGCAACATCCGCTGGACCATTTTGGCGACCGCGAGTTTCTGCGCTGCGCCATATCCCACAATCGCCTGCTTCACTTTCCTTGGCGCAATCTCATAAATCTCCAACCCCGCTTCCGCCACTGGGACGAGACTTGCGCCGCGTGCCTCCCCCATGATCAACGCAGTTTGCAGATTCTGCGCGTAAAACAGTCCTTCCACCACACACACACCAGGCTGGCAATTCCGGATAATCTCGCGCAGCGCCGCCGCAATCCGCGCCAGACACCGGCTTCGCTCCCAGGCTGGCGGACACCTGATCGTCCCCTCACTTACGAGTTCGGTTCCCTGTTTAGCGCACCGGATCACACCATACCCGGTCCCGCGCAATGAAGGATCAATTCCCAAAACGATTTCATGTTTCGCACGCACCGCCATCGTCGGTTCAACCGCCGCCTTCGGAACGCGACGCCCATTCTGCAATCGCTCCTGGAGTTGCTGATATTGTCGCGCTGTGATGCTCACGTGCCGCAGTCTGTCACAGAACCGCCAGTCACAAAAGAAAGTTTTCCTTCCGTTTCAGTCTGATAGCCGGCGTGTTCAATGGAAATTGCTCACGGCTTCGCAGCGAGAGGCGCGCACACTAATTCCTTCTCGCTGCGGGCAAACACATGCCCGTTTGCGTAGGCTGGCGCCGCCCACGCACAGTTGCCGCCTCCAAACGGTGTGGTCGGGTCCAATAAATGCGCGCGGCTGATTTCCTTGTAGCCGTCAGGGCCGAGCTGTGCCCGAATTAAATCTCCTTTGTCGGTAAACAGGAACACACCATCGCCATTCACCGCAATGTGGACGCTTGCGCCATTCTTGAGACCCGTCACCGTGTTCGTCTGCCAAATCTGCTTGCCGGTTGCGGCGTTGAGACAAACGAATTCGCCGCCGGATTTTACTGAGAAGACATAATTGCCCTGCAACAGCGGAGTGGAAGTGTTGCTCAGCGTTCGTTTCGCGGCGGCTCTGCTTTCCGGCCACAGGACCGAGGCCGCGGGACGCTCAGCATTCAACAGCCGATTCTCCTGAAACACCGGCGTCGGGATTGCATCGTTGTTGCTCGTCCCCATCGCTTCGCGCCAGTAAGTCTCTCCCGTAATCGGATTCAGCGAAGTAAGAGAGTCATCCGTCCAAACGATCAACTGCCGTTTGCCGCCCGCGTTGATGACCAGCGGCGAACTGTTCGAAACAGATTCATCCAACGCTTTCCAAATCTCCTTTCCTGTTTTCTTGTCGAGTGCCATGACGCACGCTCCGGGTTTCGCGCCCGCGAACAGGATCAGGAAGTCTCGCTCGATCAACGGCGATGCGCGGCAGATCCATTCTCGCATCTGATACTCTTTCCAAAGGTCCTTCTCCCAGAGCACCGTTCCCTTCTTCGCGTCAAAACAATGCACGTGGCCATTCGCCCCGATCACGTACAGCTTGCCGCCCTCAGCGATCGGCGTCGCGCACGGCCCGCCGTTCTGGCCCGCGACGAATGCCCATTCCGGATATTTCACATCATACACATAAGTCCACAACGGCTTGCCCGTCGTTTCCTCAAAGCAATGGATGCGCTCCTTGCCCGGAGGCTTCGTTAAGTCCGCGTCCGTCACAAACACACGGCCCTCGGCGATAATCGGACTTGAATATCCCCAGCTTACCGGCTGTCGCCAGCGCACCTTCAAACCATTCGTCGGGAATCTCTCCAGAATTCCCGTTTCATTCCAAACAGCGTCCCGATTCGGCCCGCGCCACTGCGGCCAATCCCCCGCGACCGCCCCGAGGGCGCAAACACCCACCAACACAACCGCATGCCAGACCCTTCTCAACAACCGCATAGTACCCGCGCGCCCTTTCGCGCCAACCACAAACAGATTCTCCTTTCGACACTTGGACCATTGAACGGTGTACGTAAAAGGATGGTCACACTTGCATTGGACTAAGAGCGGGATCAGTGATGAGCAGATTCCTTTTACTGTGTTTCGCCCTCGCGGGAAGCACACTAGCAGCTGCCGAAGCACCCAAATCACAGGTGGTCATTACCACCCCTGCGTTATTAACGCTCCGCAATCAGCTTATGTATCTGACGATCTCGAACGAGAACGCCCGGTACGAAGTTTATTGGTCCTATCCTCCAAATTACGACAGGCCTGTCGTTCTTGAGTCGAATCGTGTTTACACGTTTACCGTTATAGGCGAGCCCATTAATGACTGTCCTTCGCTTGTCGTTCCCCGGGTGGTGCGAGTTGAAAAGGACGGGAAAATGCTCTATGACCGTGAGATCTGCGACGTCCACCACATTCGCATGGAGCGAAAGGAAGTCCCGATTCTTTATGGGCTTATCCTTCCCGGTTTGGGAGAACCCGGTGGAGACACTGCACAGCGGCTATTTCCTCACCGTTATGAGACGAGGCTTGGTGGTTGCTGCGTGACGCCCACCAGTCCGAAAACCGACAAAGTGTACGTCTGCAGCGAGTGCAAGAAAGCATATGCCAACTGGAATGCAAATACAAAGCCAGAGAAGCCTGCCGCTGCGTCTCGGCGCTCACCCTTTCGCTGAAAGCTGTCGCTCAACAGCCCACGCGCACGCGTGTTTGCCCCCGAACTGCACTGCGCGTGTCGCAACACCAGCTATCATCACCCGATGAAGCTGTTCTCGCGCGGTCTCAGAATTCTCCTCTTGGTTCGGTAGCGGACGGAATCTTCCTTCACGTGAAAGCCGATCTCTTTGGGCTCAGGTTTAGAAGGCTCCATCAACTGACGGATGGCATCAAACAATGAGCGGATAGCAGTGTCATGACCTTCAATGCGCTGCTCCAGTTCGCTTAACTTACGTGCGAGTTCCGCATGACTCGAAAGCACTTCTCGGAGTTGGACGAACGCGCGCATAATAGCAATATTCACCTGCACGGCCCGCTCACTCCGCAGAACGCTGGATAGCATCGCCACCCCATGCTCGGTGAAAACGAAAGGATATTACTTAAAGTGCTGTCCACGTCTTAAGCTTCCAATTTGGAAGCTTAAAGCAGCCGCCTCGCCAGGTGTCAGCTGAAACATGAAATCCGCAGGAAACCGGCTCTGGTTCCGCTTGACCGCCTTATTCAGGTTGCCGGTAGTCACGCCGTAGAGTGCGGCCAAATCACGATCCAGCATGACTTTCTCGCCGCGCACCAGATAAATGGCTCGTTGGATGCGTTCCAACGGAATGACTCCAAAGCTTTTCTTCATACCGATCGGTGGGCAGGATCCTAAGTAAATACAAGTTCTTCAGCAATGGATACATGAAGCCAAGCGCGTCAAAGGCATTTAAGAAAACAGAACTGTTTCGTCCGGTTGCGATTGCCCCTCCCGACCGCTATGGTGGTTCCGCTAACGTGACCAGATGAAAGCCTTAGTCAAAAAGCACGCCAAACCCGGTTTGTGGCTCGAAGATGTCCCCGAGCCGACGATCGGCATCAACGATGTCCTGATCCGTGTCGATCGCACCGGTATCTGCGGCACTGATTTGCACATTCATAAATGGGACGAATGGGCACAGAAGACCATTCCTGTTCCCATGGTCGTTGGCCACGAATTCGTCGGTGAAGTGGTCAAAGTCGGCTCAAACGTCGCCGATTTTCACCAGGGCGACGTCGTCAGCGCCGAAGGCCACGTCGTTTGCGGTCGCTGTCGCAACTGCCTCGCGGGCCGCCGCCATCTCTGCGCGGATACAAAGGGCATTGGCGTGAACCGGCCCGGCGCATTCGCCGAATACATCTCGGTCCCGATGACCAATGTCTGGCATCACGATCACGACATCGATCGCGACGTCGCGGCAATCTTCGATCCGTTCGGAAATGCCGTCCACACGGCGCTCTCATTTCCGGTCCTTGGCGAAGACGTATTGATTACCGGCGCCGGTCCGATTGGCATCATGGCCGCCGCGGTGGTGAAGCATTCCGGCGCGCGGTTCATCGTCGTGACTGACATGAACGATTACCGTCTGGAACTGGCGAAGCAGATGGGCGCGACCGTTACGCTTAATGTGAAACGCGGAACGCTCCGCGATGTTCAAAAGCAACTCGGCATGAAAGAAGGCTTCGATGTCGGCTTGGAGATGTCCGGTAGTCCCGCGGCCCTGCGCGATATGATCGACAACATGTCTCACGGTGCGAAGATCGCGATCCTCGGCATTCCGCCACGTGAAGTGACCATCGACTGGAACAAAGTCATTTTCAACATGCTCACCCTCAAAGGCATTTACGGCCGCGAGATGTATGAGACCTGGTACAAGATGACGGTGATGCTCCAGAGCGGACTGAACATCAAGCCGGTCATCACGCATACGTTTCATTACACTGAGTTCGAGAAAGGGTTTGAAGCGATGAATAGCGGCCAATCCGGCAAGGTCATTCTTCGCTGGCAATAGTATGTTCGGCGCGCTTCAGCAATATCTCGAGAAGCAGCTCACCGAAATCCGGGCCGCGGGCCTTTACAAGAGCGAGCGCGTTATCACCACGCCGCAGGATGCACACATTCGCGTCTCCAGCGGAGCGGAAGTGCTGAACATGTGCGCCAACAATTATCTCGGGCTCGCGGAACATCCCGAGGTGCTCAAAGCCGCGCATCACGGACTCGACAAATGGGGTTACGGGCTCGCGTCGGTTCGTTTCATTTGCGGTACCCAAGAAATCCACAAACAACTCGAACGCAAAATCTCAGACTTTCTCGGCACGGAGGACACAATTCTCTACACCTCTTGCTTTGACGCGAACGGTGGACTTTTTGAGACGCTCCTTGGAGCTGAAGACGCGGTGATTTCCGACGAACTGAATCACGCCAGCATCATCGACGGCATTCGCCTCTGCAAAGCCCAGCGCTTTCGTTACAAGAACAACGACATGGCCGACCTGGAGGCGCAGCTTCAGCAGGCGCAGTCGGCTCGGTTTCGGATGATCGCCACCGACGGCGTGTTTTCAATGGACGGTTACGTTGCCAATCTTCCCGCGATCTGCGATCTCGCTGACAAGTACAACTCTCTCGTGATGGTCGATGATTCGCATGCGGTTGGGTTCATGGGCAAACGAGGTCGCGGCACTCCGGAGCATCACGGAGTTACCGAACGCATTGACATCGTCACTGGAACTCTTGGAAAGGCATTGGGCGGCGCGAGCGGCGGCTACACGAGTGGCCGCAAGCAAATCATCGAGTACCTTCGCCAGCGCTCGCGGCCGTATCTGTTTTCCAACACGCTGGCGCCATCGATTGTCGCTGGCTCGATCAAAGCGATCCACTTGCTTTCCAGCTCAACGGAATTGCGCGATCGCCTTGAATCGAATACACGCTTCTTCCGACAGGCGATGACCAAAGCCGGCTTCAACATTGTGCCCGGCGAGCATCCAATCGTGCCGATCATGTTCGGCGAAGCCGCGCTCGCCGTGCGGTTTGCCGAGCGCATGCTCGAAAAAGGCATTTACGTGATCGCATTCAGCTATCCCGTTGTGCCACACGGCAAAGCTCGCATCCGCACCCAAATTTCCGCGGCACATTCCCGCGACGACCTCGCGCGGGCCATCGAGCAGTTTATCGCCGCGAGAGACGAACTGGGAATGAAGAAGCAATAGTCCAATGACCGACCTCGAACAAACACTGGAGCGCTTTCTTCGCCAAAAACCGACGCTCGGCGAGGGCGTCTATATCGCCGATGGCGCAGTCGTCGTCGGAGATGTCACTCTCGGTGACCACAGCAGCGTGTGGTACAACGCCGTGCTGCGCGGCGACATCAATCGCATCGTAGTCGGGCATCACACCAACATCCAGGACAACGCGGTGTTGCACCTCGAAGAAGATTTGCCGTGCATCGTGGGAGATTATGTGACGATTGGGCACCTCGCGATCGTCCACGCGTGCACGGTTGGCAATGAGACGTTGATCGGCATGGGCGCGACCATTCTCGACGGAGCAAAGATTGGAAACCAATGTCTCATCGGCGCAAAGGCGCTGGTCACGAAGAACACTCAGATTCCCGACGGTTCGCTGGTCCTGGGTGCGCCGGCGGAAATTGCGCGTCCGTTGCGGACTGAAGAGCGCGCCGCGCTCAAAGGTTCTGCGGAACGCTACGCCCAGAACGCGGCCTATTGCCTGCAGCACGAAATCAATGTGTCATCGCCAAAGAGCCGCTACCTGTTTTGGGAGTAGCGGTTTTCCAACGAACTTCGTAGCTTCCGTCTGATTCAATATGCCGAAAGCACATCAGTATAAGTTTTGTTTTGGCCCGTGGAACATCAGTGAAGGCGGCGATCCCTACGGCCCCACCACGCGCCCCGCGCAGACGTTTGATTGGAAGCTGGCAAAGCTCAAAAAGCTCGGGTTCGACGCGATGATGTTCCACGACGATGACGCCGTGCCGGACATTGACAACAAATCCGAGCAACAAATTCTCAAAGAGGCGAAGGAGTTGAAGAAGCGACTCGACAGCGAAGGCATTGCTGCCGAAATGGTCGCCCCACGTTTGTGGTTCAGCCCGATGACGATCGACGGCGCCTACACCAGCAATGACCCCAAATGCCGGCAGTACGCGATTGATCGTTCGTGCCGCTCGATCGACATCGCGAACATCCTGGGCACCGACATTCTCGTGCTCTGGCTTGCGCGTGAAGGCACATACATTCGCGAAGCGAAAAATGGCCGGCGCAGTGTGGACCTCCTCGTCGAAGCGTTTGACGCGATGCTCGAACACGATGCAGGCATTCGACTT
>Ga0193697_1000319_pt1 | contig 18383 bp, 16 predicted proteins | sample L3m2metaG_FD_145073 | JGI IMG/M metagenome (GOLD analysis project Ga0193697, IMG submission 145073) | Soil microbial communities from a riparian zone of the East river system, Colorado, United States - L3m2 | ecosystem: Environmental > Terrestrial > Soil > Riparian zone | place: USA: East River... | reverse complement strand
ACGGGCTCTTTCCGGATCTGAACAACATCCCCGAGTTCCCGGCGCCGTTCTCGATGAATCCCGACAACCGGACGGCCTATACGATGCAATGGAACGGCAACGTACAGCATACGTTCGGCAAGGACTACCTGTTCGAGGTGGCGTACACCGGCAGCCACAGCTACAACGAGCACAAGCGCTTCAACATCAACCAGGCGCAACCAGGCACCACGCCAATCGTGACGCGCGTTCCATACCCGGCGTTCCAGTCGGCGATCCTCTACTCGTCCGACGGGGGGTGGGCCTCGTTCAACGGCGTGACGTTCCGTCTCGACAAACGCTACTCCGATGGATTGTTCTTCCTCGGCAGCTACCAGCTCTCGAGGAGCCGCGACAACGGCTCCGGCGAAATCGAGGCGAACGACACCGCCTACGCGTGGGATCTGAATGCCGACACCGCTTACGCGCGGTACGATCAGCGTCACCGGGTCCAGGCGAGCTTCGGCTACGAATTGCCGTTCGGGCCCGGCAAGCCGTGGCTGGCCAACGGCGGCGCCGCGGCCTACGCGTTTGGTGGATGGCAGATCCAGGGCATCATGCGGTTCGCGTCCGGATTTCCGTTCAGCATCTCGTCCACGAACGTCTGCCAGTGCGGATCGTTCGTCCCGCAGCGCGTGAACCTCGTCGCGCCGGGGAGCTTCGGAGAGCTCGACGCGCCGACGGTCGACCGATGGTTCGACAAGAGTGCATACGCGGTTCCGGCGCTCGGCACGCAGGGCACCGCGGGCCGCAACACGGTGCGCGGTCCGGGAACGCAGCAGATCAACATGTCGTTGAGCAAGCGTTTTCCGATCAATCGCGCCCGCGTGGAATTCAGGGCCGAGATCTTCAACCTTCTCAATCACAACAACTTCGGAAACCCTGATACGAATATCTCGAATGCGACCGCCGCCACCATCACGACGGCCGACGACGGCCGCGCCGCGCAATTCGGTTTGAGACTCGCCTGGTAAGAGAGCCGGAACGCAACGCCCGCGAAAGTCCAGGAAAGATTGGCCTTCGCGGGCGTTGCCGCCTTATCATCCTGCCGCTTGCCGCCCGCGCTCCTTTCCGCATCGTCCATCACGAAATCGTTCGAAGGGGTCAGCGCGCTCCGCCACGTCTCGTTCGAGCTGCAAGCGGGCGAGGTGCACGCGATCGTCGGCGAGAACGGCGCCGGAAAGTCGACGCTGATCAAGATCATGACCGGCGCCGAGCGGCCCGATGCGGGCCGGCTGACAGTGGCGGGGCGCGACGTGCCGCACATGACGCCGGCGCTGGCGCGCGGGCTCGGCATTGCCGTCATCTATCAGCAGCCGTCGTTGTTTCCCGACCTGTCGGTTGCCGAGAACGTCGCGCTGACGCTCGAGACCGGCGGCATCTGGCGCCGCGTGCGCTGGAGCGAGCGGCGCCGCCACGCGCGCGCGCTGCTCGAGGAGGTCGGGTCCACCGTCGATCCCGCGCGGCTGGCCGGCAGCCTCAGCATGCCGGAGCAGCAGCTGGTCGAGATTGCCAAAGCCGTCGGCGCGGACGCGAAGGTCGTCATCATGGACGAGCCGACGGCGTCGCTGATGGACGACGAAGTCGAGCGGCTGTTCGCGGTCATTCGACTGTTGCGCGCGCAGGGCTGCGGCATCATCTACATTTCTCATCGCCTCGAGGAAGTGTTGGCGATGAGCGATCGGATTACGGTGCTCCGCGATGGCGAGACGATCGCGACGCACGGCAAAGAGACGCTCGATCGACCGGCCCTGATTCAGGCGATGGTCGGCCGGACGTTGAAAGAGACGAAGCCGAGAACGTCAGTCGCCACCGGGGACGTGGCGCTCGAGCTCAGGCACCTGTCGAATCGCGAGCTGGGCCTGTCTGACGTGTCGATCAGCGTGCACCGCGGAGAGGTGCTGGGCCTCGCGGGCCTCGTCGGATCCGGCAGGACCGAGCTGGCGGAAACGTTGTTCGGTCTGGTGCCGTCCGATGGCGGGGAGGTGCTCGTCCGTGGCGTGCCGGTCCGCATCGGCTCGCCGCTCGAGGCGATCCAGCTGGGCATCGGCTACGTGCCGGAGGATCGCCGCCGACACGGCGTCATGCTCGAGATGTCGATTGCGGAGAACACCAGTCTGGCGAACCTCGGCGCCGTCTCGTCCCGTGGCTTGATCGATCGCGCGGCGGAGCGACGGCTCGCCGAACGCCATGTCGAGCGCCTGCGGATCAAGGCGCCGTCAGTGTCGACCGATGTGGGGGCTCTGTCGGGCGGGAACCAGCAGAAGGTCGCCCTCGCGCGGTGGCTGTCGATCGAACCAGGCATTCTCATTCTCGACGAGCCGACGCAGGGCGTCGACGTGGGCGCGAAAGCCGAGATCCATGCGCTGATTCACGAGCTGGCGGAACGCGGGCTCGCGATCGTGATGATCTCGTCGGACCTGCCCGAGGTGTTGAGCATGAGCGATCGCATCGCGGTCATGCATGCCGGCACCGTCAGCGGCGTGTTGGATCGCTCTGAAGCGACGCAGGATCGGATCATGGCGCTCGCGCTGGAGCGGGCGGCGGCGACGTCGCCGACGCCGCCGGCGTCGGGGCTAGGGGCTAGCGGAAGTCGACGATGAAGAACGCTCACGCACGAGAAGTCGCGGTGGCCGCCGCGATCGGCGCGCTGGGGCTCGTCCTGGCCATCGTCGCGCCTGGTTACTTTTCCGCGGAGAACCTGCGCGATCTCTTCCTGGCGAACCTTCCGGTCCTGCTGGTGGCGATCGGGATGACGCTGGTCATCGTCGCCGGAGAGATCGACATTTCCGTCGGATCGGTATTCGCCATCTGCGCCGTTGTCGCCGGCGTGCTCGCGAAGGCCGGCATGCCGGTGTGGCTGGCGAGCGCCGCGGCCTGTCTGCTGGGCGCGCTGTTCGGATCGATCAACGGGGCACTGGTTGCATACGCGGGCATCCCGTCGATCGTTGTCACGCTCGCGACGATGGTAGCGCTGCGAGACGGGCTGCGCTGGACGACCGAAGGCGCCTGGGTTCAGGACCTTCCACGGACGTTTCAGTGGCTCGGGCTCACCCAGGCTGAGTATCCGTTCGTCGCCGCGTCGCTGACGGCGGTGCTGACCATCGCCTTTGCCTGGGGACTGCGTCACGTGGCGGCCGGCCGCGCGATTTACGCGACCGGCTCAAACCCCGATGCGGCGCGTCTGGCGGGGCTCGACACCGCCGCAGTGAAATGCGCGGTGTTCGCGATCGTTGGAACGCTGACGGGACTCGCCGCCGTTCTCAACGCCGTCCGGTTCAATCAGATTCCGAGTAACGCCGGCATCGGTCTCGAGATGAAGGTGATTGCGGCGGTCGTGGTTGGCGGGGCGTCGGTCGCCGGGGGCCGCGGCGGCGTCCCGGGCACGGTGCTCGGCGTCATTCTGCTGGCGGCCATCGGTCCCGCGCTCACATTCCTGGGGATCAGCGCCCACTGGGAGCGCGCCATCCAGGGCGCGATCATCCTCGTCGCGATCGCGGCCGAGGGCATCCGCGTATCGGTCGGCGGTCGGGCGCTGGTCCATGCGAAGACTGCTCAGACATGAACACGTTCTTCGGGCTTGCAGGCCGTAGCTCGTCTTCGGGCCGCGCGAACGGAGGCGGGCCTGCCAGCCGAAGCTTGGCTTCCGCCAGTGCGAGCGGAGGGTGGCCGCTGCTGGCCGTGATTGCGGCGGAGACCGTGCTGTTCGCCGTCGTCGCGCCGGGGTTCTTCACGCTCGGGAACTTCTTCGAGATGACGAGGTTCAGCGTAGAGCTCGGCCTGCTGGCGGTCGCGCTGACACCGGTCATCGTCGCCGGCGGCATCGACCTGTCGGTCGGCTCGATGATGGGCCTCGCGGCGGTGTGCTTCGGCGCCGCGTACCGCACGTGGCACCTGCCGCTACCGTTGGCAGCGTTGTGTGCGCTGCTCGCCGGATGCGCGGGCGGCGGGCTGAACGCGTTGCTGATCGCACGGCTCGAGCTGCCCGCTCTCATCGTGACGCTCGGCACCTTTTCGCTGTTCCGTGGTATCGCCGAAGGTGTCACCGAGGGCGCCGTCAACTACACTGGGTTTCCCTCGAGGTTCCTGTTTCTCGGCCAAGGTTACCTCGGAGGCGTGATCCCGACGCAGCTGCCGGTGTTCGTCGCCATCGCCGCGGCCTACTTCGTGCTGCTGCATCGCTCGGTGATCGGGCGGGCGCTGTACGCGATCGGCTTCTCGGCGCGCGGCGCTCGCTACGCCGCGATTCCGGTGGCACGACGCATCGGTCTGGTCTACGTGCTGTCGGGGCTGGCGGCGAGCGTCGCGGCGATCATCTACGTCTCGCATCTCGGGCAGGCCCGCTCGGATGCGGGCACCGGCTACGAACTCGACGCGATCACCGCGGTCGTGCTCGGCGGCACGTCGGTGTTCGGCGGACGCGGCACGCTGCGCGGCACGCTGCTCGGGTTGTGCGCGTTAGCGGTGTTGCAGACGGGTCTGCATCTCGCGGCGTGGCCGTCGGAGCTGACCGGCATCCTGACCGGTGTGCTGCTCCTGGCCACGATTGCCGCCGATCGTCATATCCGGGTTCGCGCCGGTGCGCGACCGATCGAAGAGGAGCTCGAGGTGAAGAACATTCAGGTCGCCGTACTGTGCGCGGCGATTCTCACGGGATCGGTCATCGTCGCAGGCACCAACATCTGGCTGCTGCGAGGCGTCACGACTGCCTCCCGCCTGACGGATGGCCCGGCGAGTCCCGCTGCCGCCCATCGAACCGTGATCGCGATGATGCCCAAGGCGAAGGGCGATCCCTACTTCGTCAGCTGCCGCGCCGGGGCGGAGGAAGCGGCGCGCGAGCTCGACGTCGAGCTGCTGTGGGACGGGCCGACGGGTCTCGATGCCGCCAAGCAGAACGAGCTGGTCGAGAACTGGATCACACGGAAGGTCGACGCGATTGCCGTCGCCGTCGAGAACCGGGCGGGCATTTCCACGGTGCTCCGCAAGGCGCGCGAGCGCGGCATCCGCGTGCTGACGTGGGATGCCGACGCGGAGCCCGACGCCCGTGATTTCTTCGTCAACCAGGCGACCGCCGAAGGGATTGCCAACGCGCTCACGGACGAAGCCGCGCGCCTGCTGAACGGCAACGGCGAATTCGCGATCATCACCGGCGCGCTGAGCGCCGCGAACCAGAACGAGTGGATCGCGTTCATCAGGAAGCGGCTGGAGGACAAGCACAAAGGCCTGAAGCTGGTGACGATCCGCCCGAGCGACGACGACCGCGACAAGGCGTTTGCCGAGACGCAGACGCTGTTGAAGGTCTATCCGTCGGTGAAGCTGATGATGGCGATTTCGGCACCCGCGGTTCCTGGCGCGGCTGAGGCGGTGCGGCAGGCTGGACGCAAAGACGTCAACGTGATCGGCCTGTCGCTGCCCAATATCAACAAGCCCTACGTCCGCGATGGCGTCGTGCAGACCGTCGTCCTCTGGAACACCCGCGACCTTGGATACCTCGCGGTCTACGCCAGCGTGCTGGCAACGCAGCACAAGCTGGAGGCCGGCGCCCGGGAGCTCCAGGCGGGGCGGCTGGGGCACATTGACGTGCGCGGGAGCGAAATCGTGCTCGGTGCGCCGATGCTGTTCAACAAGAGCAACATCGAACGCTTCGATTTCTGACGCGCACGCACAGAGGACACAAAGGGACAGAGGACATAGAGGGGTGCGATGACGATACAGACAGTCGACGCTGGCTACGAGCTCGCGCGCCAGCGCTACGCTGACATGGGCGTCGACACCGATGCGGCGCTTCGGCGCCTGACGTCAGTGTCGATCTCATTGCACTGCTGGCAGGGAGACGATGTCGGCGGGTTCGAGGATCCGGACGGAACGCTGGGCGGCGGCCTGGCGGCGACGGGGAATTATCCCGGGAAGGCGCGGACACCCGACGAGCTCCGCGCCGACGCGGCAAAGGCGCTCTCGCTGATCCCCGGGACGCATCGGTTCAACCTCCACGCCTTCTACGGCGAGTTCGGCGGACGGCCGGTCGAGCGTGACGCGATCGGGCCCGAACATTTCTCGTCGTGGATCGACTGGGCCAAGGGACTGCGAATCGGGCTCGACTTCAACCCCACGCTGTTCTCGCATCCAAAAGCCGCCGACAACTTCACGCTCTCGCATCGCGACCAGGGCATCCGGTCGTTCTGGATTCGCCACGCCGCGGCGTGCCGCCGGATCGGCGCGGCGATGGGGAAGGCACTCGGCACGGCCTGCGTGACCAACGTGTGGATTCCGGACGGCATGAAGGACACCCCGGTCGACCGGATGGGTCCGAGAGAGCGGCTGATTGAAGCGCTCGACGCGGTGTTCGCGGAGAAGCTCGACCCGGCGCACAACCTGGATGCGGTCGAAGGAAAGCTGTTCGGCATCGGCTGCGAGAGCTTCACCGTCGGCTCGCACGAGTTCTACCTGGCCTACGCGCTGACGCGCAAGGTGCTCTACACGCTCGACACCGGGCACTATCATCCGACCGAAACCATCACTGACAAGATCAGCGCGGTGCTGTCGTTCCTGCCGGAGATTCTGCTGCACGTCAGCCGCGGCGTCCGCTGGGACAGCGATCACGTCGTCGTCCTCAACGACGATCTCGGCGCGATCGCCCAGGAACTGGTCCGCGGCGACCTGCTGTCGAGAACGCACATCGGCCTGGATTACTTCGATGCGAGCATCAATCGCGTCGCCGCCTGGGTGATTGGGGCGCGCAATACGCAGAAGGCGCTGCTGCAGGCGATGCTCGAGCCGACGGCGAAGCTGCGCGCCTGTGAGGAGGCCGGCGACTACACCGCGCGCCTGGCGCTGCTGGAGGAGATCAAGAGTCTCCCGTGGGGCGCGGTGTGGGAGCAGTACTGCAACAGCGCCGGCGTTCCGACCGGACAGCAATGGCTCGACGCGGTGAAGGCGTACGAGAGAACCGTCCTCGCGACGCGGCGTTGACGGTCCATACGTCGTTCACGCTGAGCCCGCAGACAAAAGTGGCCACAAGAGGCACAGAGTCACAGAGCTGTTCGATTCGACGGCGAGGGCCTGCGTAGCAGGCCCGCCGATCGGCCGTAAACGATTCACGGAAACGAGCCGCATTGGGCGCCGGGGCGGTTCGTTTCCGTGAATCGTTTGCGGCCGGTCACGCCGCTTCGCGGCGTCACCGTCGAATCGATGGTCTTCGCTGCGGCTCAGCGTGATCCGCTCGCTGCCTGGCCGCCGAAGCGCGACGCGCGAAGGCGGCTGTCTCTGTGTCTCTGTGGTTGCCGTACGTGGAGACGAGGCATCATCGTGCGGAAGCCGAACCTGCGCTACTGGAATGCTCGCCGCAAGAGTGCAATCGCGAGCGGCGCGTCGGTCGGGAAGTCCTGCGTCGACGCTTCGACGCTGATGCGTTTGTCATAGCCGATCTTCTGGAGCACGGCGAAGAACGGCGCGTAGTCGAACTCTTCCCATTTCAGCGGAAATACTCGGCCGGTCGGATTCGCCATGTGCAGGTGACGGATGTGCGCGCTCGCGCGCTGGATGATCGACGGGTCCTCCTGCTCGCTGGCGAGGTGATAGAAGTCCACCATCAACTGAAAGTTCGGATCGTTGATCGCCTCCACGAGGCGGAGGCCCTCGCCAGCGGAGTTGATGATGTTGGTTTCCTGGCGGCGCAGCGGTTCGATGGTGACCGTGATCCCGCGCGCCCTGGCTTCCGGCGCGATCCGGCGGCCGAAATCAACCAGCTGCTGGAACGCCTCGTCTTTCGGGAACCCGTCGGGCACCTGACGGGCGCCGCCGCTGCCGAAGACAACGATCTGCGTGCCGAGTTTCGCGAGCCGATCGAACGCCTTCTTGACGTGCGCCATCTGCTGGTCGCGATCGATTGCCGGGCCGGTCACCTTAAGCGCAGCCGGCAGGAACAGGTTGGTCGCCGGCACCGGCAGGCCGACCTGACGGACGCGCGCCGCGGCCTGGTCGAAGTCGGCGTCGGACAGGTTGGCAATCTCCGTGGTGCTGAGCTCGACGTAGTCGAACCCCGCGGTCTTCGCTGCGTCGAGGTTTCTGAGCGGCGTGCAGTACCCGACCTGAACGGCCTTGCGCTGGGCGATGGGATGGCTCACCGACAGAAGGGCGACCGCTCCGACCGCGACGACGAGACGTGTGCTCATGATGGCTCCGCGCGGAATAGCGTAACACCTCGCTGAGCCCGGAAAGAATTGCCACAGAGACACAGGGACACAGAGAAGAGCCGGATCACGCTGAGCCGTACCAGACGCTCGATTCGACGGCGACGCCGCGAAGCGGCGTGACCGGCCGCAAACGATTCACGGAAACGAACCGCCCCGGCGCCCAATGCGGCTCGTTTCCGTGAATCGTTTACGGCCGATCGGCGGGCCTGCTACGCAGGCCCTCGCCGTCGAATCGAACAGCTCTGTGACTCTGTGCCTCTTGTGGCCAATTTGTCTGCGGGCTCAGCGTGGAGCAGCGTCAGCGGGTGGCACTAGAGGAGTGCCACGAATGGATCGACGGGAATTGCTGCACGCAGTGTGGAGTGTCATCCTGACACCGATTCCGTCTGTGAAAAAGCGTCGCGGCTGTCTGTTAGCCGGTGTATAAGTAGCGAATCTTCGGACGAACATGCCACGCCGGCGCCGCAGGAGCGGTCAGAGTATGGGGAACGACAAAAAGCCTCCCGTGGGGCGGCGAGGATTTCTGAAGGACGCCGCCGCCACCGCCGCCGCGTTCGTGGCCGAACCGTCCGCCGCGCACGGGCATGCCCATCACGATCACGGCCACGATCATCAGCATCAGGCTGTCCCATCGGACGTGGCCCTGCGCGTCAAAGCCCTCGAATCGCTGCTCGTCGAGAAGGGCCTCGTCGATCGCGCGGCGCTCGACGCCGTGGTCGACAGCTACGAAACCAAGATCGGCCCGCGCAACGGCGCGCGGGTCGTGGCGCGGGCGTGGGTCGACCCGGCGTACAAGAAGCGACTGTTGGCCGATCCGACCGCGGCGATCGCGGAGCTCGGATATTCCGGCGGTCAGGGCGAGGACATGGTGGTCCTCGAGAATTCGCCGAAAATCCACAACCTCGTGGTGTGCACGCTGTGCTCGTGCTATCCGTGGCCGGTCCTCGGCCTCCCGCCCGTCTGGTACAAATCCGCGCCCTATCGATCCCGTGCCGTCATCGATCCTCGCGGGGTCTTGCAGGAGTTCGGCCTCGAACTGCCTGAGAACGTTGAGGTCCGTGTCTGGGACAGCACCGCGGAGATCCGATATCTCGTGCTGCCGGAGCGTCCGCCCGGAACGGACCATTTGAGCGAGGACGCGCTCGCGGCGCTGGTGACGCGGGATTCGATGATCGGCGTCACGAAGGTGTCGCCACCACAGGCTGGAGGTCGCGCGTGAACGGCGTCCACGACATGGGCGGCATGCAGGGCATGGGCCCAGTTGTTCACGAGAAGGATGAACCCGTCTTCCACGAGGCGTGGGAAAGTCGCGTCTATGCCTTGACGCGTCTCGTCCGTGCCGGCGGCGGGCGGTGGAATATCGATGCCGGCCGTTACGAAATCGAGCGCCTCCCGCCCGCTGAATACCTGCGGATGTCCTACTACGAGCGATGGGCCGCAAGACTGCCGATTCAGGTGGTCAAGATGGGCCTCGTCACGCAGGCGGAGATCGAGAGTGGAACGCCGGCGTCCGGATCCGCCAAGGCGACGCCGCAGCTGACGGCACTCCGGGTTCCAGCGATGGTCGCGACACGTGTTTCGACGAAGCGCGACGTCCGCGTAAAGGCGACGTTCAGGCGGGGGCAGCGCGTGCGCGCGCGCAACATGCATCCGCCCGGACATACGCGCCTGCCGCGGTACGCGCGCGGCAAGCTCGGGACAGTCGTCGCGGATCGGGGCGTGTTCGTCTTTCCCGATACCAACGCGGAATTCCTCGGCGAGAAACCGCAGCACCTCTATTCGGTCCGTTTCACCGCACGTGAACTCTGGGGCGACCGCGCATCAACACGAGACTCCGTCTACCTCGACTTGTGGGACGACTACCTTGAACGCGTCTGAGCGTTTCTCGACATTGCCGCGACTGCCGCGCGATGAGGACGGGCCGGTGTTTGCCGAGCCGTGGCAGGCCCAGGCATTCGCCCTTGCCGTGAAGCTTTCCGAGCAGGGACATTTCACCTGGAACGAATGGGCGTCAGCGCTCGCTGACGAAGTGAAGGCGGCCGCCGACCGTGGCGACCCTGATGATGGGTCGCGCTACTACGAGTACTGGTTGGCTGCCCTCGAGCGACTCGTCGCCGCCAAAGGCCTGGTCGGTCCGGCGGCGCTCCTCGAGCGCAAGGAGGCTTGGGCCGACGCGTATCGCCATACACCTCACGGGAAGCCCATCGAGCTTGGCGCCCATCCCGCGCACGACCACGCTGACGAACGGTGAATTCGACCCTCGTACTCGCCTTCGCCCTCGGCGTGCGGCACGGAACCGATCCCGATCACCTCACAGCCATCGACGGTCTCTGTCGTTTGAGGCCACGCGCGACCAACGGGCTGCTGTTCGCAATCGGTCACGGAGCGGTCGTGACGTTGCTCGCGGCGGGGATCGGACATGTGATCGCCGGCCGGCTCGCATTTCTCGGCCCGTGGATGCTGATCCTGATCGGTGGCGTCAACCTTTGGAAAGTCATTCGTCCATCACCGCCGCCGACCGGCAGCGCCCGTCCGATCGTCGGACAACCCTTTCTCCTGGGGATGATCCTCGCCGCGGGGTTCGAAACCGCGTCGCAGTTGTCGGCGCTGATTCTGGCCGGTCAAACAAATCCGTGGCTCTTCGGCGCGTCGTTTTCGGGCGGGATGGCGCTGGTCGACGGCCTGGACGGGTATCTCGCGGCCTCGACGCTCAACCTCGCGGCCCGCGGCGAATCGAACGCGAGGGCCGCCTCGCGGCTCCTCGGGATTCTCGTCGTCTTGTTTGCGTTCGGTCTTGGCGGCGCTGAATTGATCGGGTACGAAATCAATCAGGTCGCGCTGCCGCTCGGCCTGGCGTTGTTCGCGATCGTGATCAGCATTCGCGTCTGGGCCCGCTCGAGCCGGCCTGACAACGCCTTGGCGCTACGGCGAGTCTCGCCGTAGCTCGTTTTCTAGATTCGTGTAGCGCGGGGTTTTCAGCCCCGCGAGGACGCGGCCCTGAAAGGGCCGCGCTACACCGAACAGCTGTTAGACCTTGACGAGATCGGCGATCCGGATCGGCCGCTTCTGATCGATGCTGTTGCGAATCGCAATCCCGGTGAGGCACGACATCGCGCCGGCGCGCGAATCGGGCAGCTTCATGTACTCGGGCGCGTCGGTCTTCCGGAAAATCAGATCGCGCATCCGATCGTCGCCGCCGCCGTGGCCCTCGGTCATCTTCGGCATCGGCACCTTGGTCCGCTTGCCGAAGCTCTTGGTGACGTAGATTTCATGGCTGTCGGCGACTTCCCACGGCTGGCGCTCGAATGACTGGACGTCGAGCCGTCCCTTCTCGCCGTTGAAGGCGACGCGGTAGCCCTCGTACGGCATGTAGGCGTTCAACGCGTAGTTCATCGTCGCGCCGTTCGAGTACTTCACGATCGCCTGCATGTTGTCGAAGATGTCGATGTCCTGGCGGAAGACGCAGCCGTCGCGGAAATAGCCGTCGGCATCCTCGCACTTGGCGTAGAGATTCATCCGCCGCTGATCCTTCGTCATGTCGTAGTGGAAGCGGCACTCGGAAGTGTGCGAGCAGTTGCGGCAGTTGTCGGCGGGAGGCGTCGCGCGGAACGTGCCGTTCTTGCCGTAGATCGACAGGCCGCCGTACCCCGACACCTCGACCGGGTCGGCGCCGAGCCACCAGTTCATGAGGTCGAAGTGATGGCTCGCCTTGTGGACGAGCAGCGATCCGCTGTGCTGGCGCAACCGGTGCCAGCGGCGGAAGTAGTCCGCACCGTGGACGACGTCGAGGTACCAGCTGAAGTCGACCGACACGACCTTGCCGATCTCGTTGGACAGCAGGATTTCCTTCATCTGCTGGTGAGCCGGCGCGTAGCGGTAGTTGAAGGTCACGACGATCTTGCGGTTGTTGCGCTTTTCGGCGTCGAGAATGGCCTGGCACTTCGTTTCGTCGGTCGTCAGCGGCTTCTCGGTCATCACGTCGATGCCGCGATCGAGCCCCTTGATGATGTACTGGTGGTGAAAGCCGTCGACGGTCGTCACCATCAGCAGATCGGGGCGCGCCTTGTCGAACATCTCGTCGATGTTCGTGAACGTCGGGGCGTTGACGCCGATGTACTCGCGCGCCGCGACCGAGCGCTTCGGATTGATGTCGCAGAGGCCGACGAATTCGAGGAGGTCCGGGTAGCGTCTGACGAGATCGCGTCCCCACATGCCGCTGCCGCGATCGCCGGTGCCGACGATGGCGTAACGGCGTTTGGACGGCGGCTGGGCCAATGCGTCAACATTGAAAAGCGAGGCGCCAAGGGCGGCGGAGCTGGCCACCTTGACGAACTCGCGACGGCTGCTCGCGGAGACGTCGGACATCGGATTCCTCCCGGCGCATCCTAGCACACCGGGTTTCGAAAAGGGGCCAGAATACGTTGACTTTACCGGTAAAGTATAGTACTTCACGCGGGCGCGTGTTCCAGTTGCCGGACAAGGTGGCCGTCGTCACAGGCGCAGGTTCGGGCATCGGTGCGGCCATCGCCCGCCTGTTCGCCAGCCAGCAGGCGCGCGTCGTGGTTCTCGACGTCGACGAAGCCGCCGCGCGGCGCACCGTTGCCGCTATCCTTGACGATGGCGGCACCGCCGAGCCGCAGGTCTGCGACGTCTCGAGCGCCGAAAGCGTCGCCGACGTGTTCGGCGGGGTGGCCGCGCGTCACGGCCGCCTCGACATCCTGGTCAACAACGCGCACGTCGGCACGATCGAGCAGACGTTGGAAGCGGAGCTCGATCGCCTGTATCAGGTGAACGTGAAGGGCGTGTTCCTCGGCGCCCGCGCCGCCGTGCCGATCATGCTGCGGCAGGGCGGCGGCGTCATCCTCAACATGGCGTCGATCGCGTCGCTCGTCGGCGTGCCGGAGCGGTTTGCGTACTCGATGTCGAAGGGCGCCGTGCTGACGATGACCATGTCGATTGCCATCGATTACGTGAAACAGAACATCCGGTGCAATTGCATCTGCCCGGCGCGGATTCACACGCCGTTCGTGGATCAATACGTGGCGCGCCACTACGCTGGACGCGAGCAGGAAGTACTGCAGCAGTTGTCGGCCTATCAACCAATCGGTCGTATGGGCACCTCGGAGGAAGTGGCGTTTCTGGCGCTGTACCTGTGCTCCGACGAAGCGTCGTTCGTCACCGGCCAGGCATACCCGATCGACGGAGGCGTACTCGTCGCATGAAGCTGATTCGATTCGGACCATCGGGACAGGAACGGCCGGGCCTGCAACTCGACGACGGCACGCGCGTCGACGCATCGGCGTTCGGCGAGGATTACGACGAGCGGTTTTTCGGCGGTGGCGGGCTGGACCGGCTCCGCGACTGGGCGGGCCGCGAGGCGTCGCGTGCGCCTCGGGTGGCTGACGGCATTCGCCTCGGACCGCCGATCGGGCGTCCGAGCAAGATCGTGTGCATCGGCCTGAACTATCGCGATCACGCCGCCGAGAGCGGCATGGCGATTCCGGCGGAGCCGGTCATCTTCTTCAAGGCCACGACCTCCATCGTCGGTCCGACCGACGACGTGCTGATTCCGAAGACCGGATCGAAACTGGACTGGGAAGTCGAGCTGGCGGTGGTGATCGGCGCCCGCGCGAATGGCGTCAGCCGGGCACAGGCGCTCGATCGCGTCGCCGGTTACGTGCTGCACAATGACTACTCGGAGCGCGTGTCGCAGCTCGAGCGCGGCGGCCAATGGGTGAAAGGGAAGAGCGCGGACACCTTTGCGCCGCTTGGGCCGTTCCTGGCGACGCGCGACGAGATTCCCGATCCGGGGCAGCTGCGAATGTGGCTGTCGGTGAACGGCGCGATGCGCCAGGAGAGCTCGACGGCCAACATGATCTTTGACGTGGCGACGCTGGTCAGTTACGTGAGCGAGTTCATGACGCTCTTGCCCGGTGACGTCATCAGCACAGGAACGCCCGCGGGTGTCGGGCTGGGGATGAAGCCGTCGCCTGTGTACCTCGCGCCGGGGGACGTCGTCGCGCTGGGCATCGATCGCCTCGGCGAGTCGCGGCAGAAGGTAGGCCGGGCCGCATGACGCGGTACGTGCTGACGGTCGATCTGCGCGACGATCCCGCGACCATCGCCGCGTATCGCGAGCATCATCGGCGCGTCTGGCCGGAAGTGATTGCGAGCCTGCGTGGCGTCGGCGTGGAGCAGATGGATATCCACCTGCTCGGCCGGCGCCTTGTGATGATCGTCGAGCTGCGCGAAGGCGCGGACTATCGGACCGCGTTCGCGTCGCACGCGGCGTCGAACGGCCGCGTCGCCGAGTGGGAGCGCCTGATGCGATCGCTGCAGGAACCGGCGCCGGACACGCCGCCCGGGGAATGGTGGGCGAGGATGGAGCCGGTGTTCAGCCTGAACGGCAACGGCCGCGCGCCGGAGCCGGGCACGCCCTGACGGCGCGGCGATGACGGACCTGCGGCAATCGTGGCCGCTGCCTTCGCGACCGCGGCCCATCGTCATGATCGGCGCCGGAGCGATCGTTCGCTCGGCGCACCTGCCCGCGTACACGCGCCTTGGTTTCCCGGTCGCGGGCCTCTTCGACATCCGACCCGTCACGGCGCGCGAGACGGCGGCGCAATTCGCGGTCCCGGTCGTCTTCTCGACCCTTGCCGAAGCCGCTGAGGTTGCCGACCCCGTGTTCGACGTCGCCGTGCCGGGCGACCAGATCCTCGCGGTCCTGCGCTGTCTACCACATGGCGCTCCGGTCCTCATCCAGAAGCCGATGGGCGAGGACCTGCCGGCGGCGCGCACGATTCTCGAGCTGTGCCGCGAACGGCGGCTCGCTGCCGCCGTGAACTTTCAACTGCGCTTCAGTCCGAACGTGCTCGCGCTGCGCGATCTGATCGATCGTGGGGCGATTGGCGAGCTGCGCGACCTCGAGGTCCGCGTCGTTGACCGGCAGCCGTGGGAACAATGGTCGTTCCTGAAGGGCGCGCCCCGGCTCGAAGTGCTCTATCACTCCATCCATTACCTGGACACGATTCGCGCGATCGCCGGAGAGCCGCGATCGGTCTACTGCCGCGCGCTGGCGAACCCTGAGCTCGAGGGATTCGCGGACACGCGCAGCACGATCATCCTCGACTACGGGGATCGCGTCCGTTGTTCGCTCACGCTGAACCACGTCCACCGTCACGATCCGGCGCATCGCGCGTCGATGATGAAGGTCGAGGGCACGGCCGGCGCCGCGGTGCTGACGCTCGGTGTCAACATCGACTATCCGATTGGCGCGCCGGACAATCTCGTGGTCGCCTTCGAGCGCTCCGCCTGGACGCAGATTCCGCTGCGTGGCTCGTGGTTCACCGAGGCGTTCGAGGGTCCGATGTCGAACCTGCAACGGTTCGTCGCCGGCGAAGATGCCGCGCTGGTATCGCCCGTCGCCGATGCGATCAAGACGATGGCGCTGGTCGAAGCGTGCTATCAGTCGAGCGGGCGCGGCGGGACGCCGATTCCCGAGGCCGGTTGATCGGCGATGACGACGATCGACGCGCATCAGCACTTCTGGCAGTACAGCGCCGCCGAGTACGGGTGGATCGACGACTCGATGGCGCCGCTCCGGCGCGACTTCCTGCCGGAGGAGCTCGGACGCGAGATGACACGCACCGGCGTCGATGCCTGCGTGGCCGTTCAGGCGCGTCAAAGCATCGACGAAACGCGATGGTTGCTCTCGCTGGCCGAGGCCCACGCGCACATCGCCGGCGTGGTCGGCTGGTTCGACCTGCAATCTCCGGATGTTTCGGCGGAACTCGATCGCTGGGCGCCGCATCCGAAGCTGGTTAGCGTGCGGCACATCGTGCAGAGCGAAGCCGACGACCGGTTCCTGATGCGGCCGGCATTTCTCCGCGGCATCGCCCAGCTCGAGGCGTTCGGGCTGACCTACGACCTGTTGGTCTATCCCCGGCACCTCCCGTGCGCGGTCGAATTCGTGTCACGGTTCGAGCGGCAGCGATTCGTGCTCGATCACCTGGCGAAGCCCAATATCCGCGGCGGAGAGCTAGAGGCTTGGGCGCGGGATCTTCGCCGCCTGGCGGCGTATCCGAGCGTATACGCCAAGCTTTCGGGCCTGGTTACCGAAGCTGACTGGGTGCACTGGACCGCCGATCAGATCCGGCCGTATCTCGACGTCGCGTTCGAGTGTTTCGGCGCCGATCGATTGATGATCGGCTCGGACTGGCCCGTGTGTACAGTTGCTGCGGACTACGCGCGCACGCTGGACGTGGTGAGAGAGTATCTGTCAGCGTTACCGTCGGGCGATCGCGCGGCCGTGCTTGGCGGCAACGCGCAACGGTTCTGGAATCTGAAACTCATGAGGGATCACGGTGAGGGAATTCCTAATTCCTAATTCACAATTCCTAATTTCGCGACACACTCTAAGGGCCGCTGTCGTGTTGCTGCTGTTGTGCGCGAGCTGCGCGCGCCAGCAGAGCCCGTCGGGGATCACGATCGCTGTCATCCCGAAAGGCACGTCGCACGTGTTCTGGCAGAGCATCCACGCCGGCGCGGCAAAGGCGGCGCAGGAACTGGGCGTCTCCATCATCTGGCGCGGGCCGCTGCGCGAGGACGATCGGGCCGCGCAGGTGTCGGAAGTGGAAGGGTTCATCTCGCGCGGCGTGTCAGGCATCGTGCTCGCGCCGCTGGACGACTCGGCGCTCGCACCGCCGGTCGCCGCCGCGAAGCGTCGCGGCATCCCGGTGGTCGTCATCGACTCGGGCTTGAAGGGCGACGACTACGTCAGCTTCGTGGCGACGGATAACCGTGCCGGGGGACGGCTCGCGGGCGAGCAGCTCGCGAAGCTGCTGAACGACACCGGCAAGGTGGTGATGCTGCGCTACGCCGAAGGGTCGGAAAGCACCGCGCAGCGCGAGGCCGGCTTCCTCGAAGCGATCGAAGCGCACAAGGGCATTCAGATCGTCAGCGCGAACCAGTACGGCGGCGCCGACGTCGAGAGCGCATTCAAGAAGAGCGAAGCGCTGCTGGGCGGCCTCAAGAAGGCCGACGGCAGCCTGGACGTGGACGGCATCTTCACGCCAAACGAATCGACGACGGTCGCGATGGTGCGCGTGCTGCAAAGCAACGGCTGGGCGGGCAAGCGGCGATTCATTGGGTTCGACGCGTCCGATCTGCTGGTCAAGGCGCTCGCCGACGGTCACCTCGACGGCCTGGTGCTGCAGGATCCGGTCAACATGGGGTACCTCGGCGTGAAGACGATGGTGGCGCACCTCAAAGGGAACGCCGTCGACAAACGGATCGATACTGGCGTCCGGCTCGTGACGCGCGACCACATGAACGATCCCGACGCGAAAGAGCTGCTCCGGCCGGACCTCGCCAAATGGTTGAAGAACTGACCGCCGAGCCGCGCTTCGATATGCGCGGCGTGCGGAAGGCGTTTGGCGCCACGGTCGCGCTCGACGGCGTCAATTTCGCCGTCCGCGGCGGCGAGGTCTGCGCGCTCGTCGGTCAGAACGGCGCCGGCAAGAGCACGCTGATGGGCATTCTGTCCGGCGCGATCCGGCCCGACGCGGGCGAGATGCGGCTGGACGGCGCGCCGTACATGCCGCAGGAGCCGATCGACGCGCGGCGCGCCGGCGTCGCGATGATCTATCAGGAGCTGTCGCTCGCGCCGCATCTGAGCGTGATGGAAAACATCGTGCTCGGCGTCGAGCCGTCGCGCTTCGGGATCGTGCAGCGCGATCGCGCGCGCGCCACGGCCGCCGCCGCGCTGGAGGAACTCGGCCGGCACGATATCCCACCACACGCGGCGGTCAGCACGCTCTCGCCAGCGTCGCAGCAGCTGGTCGAGATTGCGCGGGCGCTGGCCACCGGTTGCCGGGTCCTCGTCCTCGACGAGCCGACCAGCAGCCTGGGTCACGACGACGTGCGGCGTTTGTTCGAGTTGATCCGGCGGCTCAAGCAGCAGGGTCACGCGATCGTCTACATCTCGCATTTCATCGAGGAAGTGAAGGAGGTATCGGATCGGTTCGTCGTGCTGCGCGACGGCGGCAACGCCGGCGAAGGTCCGACCGCCCAGACGCGCGGCGACGAAATCGTCAGGATGATGGTGGGACGAAGCGTCGGCGATCTGTACACGCGGGGTTCGCGCGAAGCCGGAGCGTTGCTGCTGCAGGTCGA
>Ga0193697_1000318_pt1 | contig 18420 bp, 25 predicted proteins | sample L3m2metaG_FD_145073 | JGI IMG/M metagenome (GOLD analysis project Ga0193697, IMG submission 145073) | Soil microbial communities from a riparian zone of the East river system, Colorado, United States - L3m2 | ecosystem: Environmental > Terrestrial > Soil > Riparian zone | place: USA: East River... | reverse complement strand
TGGAGAGGTCTTTGGCTTCAGTGACCACCCACGCCGCACCGATACGCGCGGTCAGCCGGTCGAGTGCGTCGGTGACATCGACATTCGTGAAGGTGATCTCGTCGAGGCTGGGAAGGCCGGCTTCCACGCCAGCCGTCGTGAAGTCCGGCGCGTAGGTCGCGATCAGGTCGATGGCGATCGCCGTCGCCGACTGGCTCTGGTAGCGCTTGTTCACCTTGTAGCGATTCAGCCGCCACTCGTGCGAAATGCAGGAGAGGTCATAGGCGACGTGCGCGACGTTGTCCGCTTCGTAAATCCGCTGTTTGGTGAGGATGTGGCCAGCGAAGATGTCGTGCTTCCCGTCGAGCGCCCCGAGGCCGATCCGGATCGCTTGCCCTTCGGTGGGCTCAAACCCGGACACGCGCACGGTGGCCGTATTCGGGATCCCGCCTTCCGTATCCCGGATGGTCAGGCCCTCGATCCGCATCCGCCTGGTCACGCCATCAAGCGCCACGCCGTCGATGCTGGACATCACATACGGCCGGTAGTCGCCGAGTCTGAAGGTGCCGAGGCGGGAGAGCCCAAGCCGGGCTTCCATTAGGCGCGTCCCTGACTGGTCGCCCTGGTGCCCAGGGCCGTGACCACCTTGTCCGCCAAGCGCTGCACGCCGGCTGGGGAATCGAAGAATGACTCGCGAGCATCCACGAAGATGGAGCTGCCGGCCGGTGACGTCTTTCCAGGCGCATTGAAACCGGGAAGGTAGGTGTAGGGGTTGTTGTAGTCGTCGTAGCGAGTAGAACTTCCTGGGGTGCCGGCCGCGACACCTTGGATGGTGCCCGACATCGTGCCCAGCCCAGCGCGTACGGCGGACATGGCCTGCGACCATGACAGCGTCACGCTCTGGGCCGCGGCTTCTGCGACCGATCGGAACTGCGCCACCACGCCAGTCGCCTCTTCGGTCGAGCTCGCAATCTCTTTCATCGCGGGCGGGATGGTCTGGAAGCCTGCCGCCGCGTCACGAGCCGTCTGCGTCGCAGCCAGCCGGTATTGCTCGATCGTGTTCATCAGGTCACTGCCGGCGAGCCCTTGTGCAACCAGCGCTTCCTCAGCCTTCCACAGCGTGTCCGCGAACTCTTTCTGCGCCGCACTCGTCATCGTGGTGACGTTCTCAATACGGCCGACCGCCGTGACGTAATCCTCCGCACGCTTGATGTCGTCGTTCCCGAACAGACGATCAGAAATGCTGTTGATGTGGTCCTGCGCCGCCTTGGTCAGTCGCTCCATCGCCGTCGCCGCATCGGCCGTGGCCTTCTGCGCCTTTTCCAATGCGGATTTCTCGGCAGCGAGTTCCTCGGCGGTCTTGTGAACCGTGTCAGACAGCAGGGATTGCTTCTCGCTCAGCATCGCGGAGTCGATGTTGAACTTCTCAACTGGCGCGTGCATCCCCGCCGCCCAGAACGCGAACTTTTCAAAGGCGCTGCCGACGTCGATCAGTTTGCCGATCGCCTCTGAACCCCCAACCTTGATCCCTAACCAGAATCGACTCAGCGCATCACCGGCGCGATCCAGGGCACGGACTGTCGATTCCTCCATCAGCGGCGCCGCCGCCGCCAGCTCGTTGAACTGCGAGGTCAGCGTCGGCAAAATGGCGGTGCCACTCTTGCCAAACAGGTCCATGGCGATAGCCGTGCGCGTCGCCGGGTCTGGAATCTTGCCGATCGCCTCGGCAATGAGCCCCATCTGCTCGGCCGGAGACGCCGAGATCAACGTCTGAAAATTGATGCCGAGTTCCTTGACCGCTTGCACGGCTGACTTGTCCCCGGAGGCCAACCGGTTCTGCATCTGGCCGATCGCTGAGGTCAGTTCGTCAATCGAGTTGCCGCTTTGATCTGCCACGAACGACAGCCGCTGCACATCGCTGATGGTCAGCCCCGTGCGGTCGTGAATCCGCACCAGAGCGTCGGCCGTCGTCAGCAGTTCTCTGCCGAAGTTCACGACAGCCCCGACGCTGAACGCGACACCGAGCGTGGCCGCCAATGACATGGCCGAACTCGCCATCGTACTGAACGACGACGCGCTGGTAGCACCTGTCGTGGCGGTCGTCGTGCCAACCTTCGCCGCGGTACCTTCAAGCGCGCGCAGATGCCCCTCCGCGCCGGTCACCGCGGCGTTGTACTGATTGAAGTCGGCGAGAAAGGTTGCGCTGATCGCCACTTAGACCTTGTCCATATCCTTCAGCATGTCGTTCAACACAACGTAGTCATCTAGGTCAAGACTTCGGACGTACTCAACTGGCCAACTACATCTGATGGCGATGGCGAGATCGGATCGGCGCCAGTCGTCACCGTCTTTTTTTTTGCGTCCTCGCGCTCCTTGTTCATCGCCTCTTCATGTTGTTCGATGGCCGTCCGGATTTCCTCGAACCGTACCACGCTCAACGCATCAACCGCCGCGGACACGTCCGTCACGCTGGAACCTCGGATGTCTATCTCCACAGACAACGACCAGTCCAGCAGATACGCCACGATGAGACTCAGGGCGTGTTCAAAGGGGTCCACGCGCCTCGTGCCATCGGCGCTCACGGTCGCACTCCGGCGCAGGTGCGCGCGATACTCGCCAGCCGTCAGACGTGTTTTGACGAGGATCCATTGCCCGTCTGAGAGCGGGATTCGCTTCGGGGTCGGTTGCACAAACCACGATTCCATCTGACTCGTCTCCTTCGGTTCCCAGTAGGCTCGTCTCCTAGCGTGTCACCATCTGCGGGAGCTGCGGGCCAAGCGTCGCCTGCAACTCCCGCGGCCCGTAGCCGTCGCCGAGATCCAACGTCGTGATCGGCCAGCGCCATTCCCCGTCTTTGTGCGGCGCGACGAAGATGAGCGGCTTCTGCCGGATCTTGAACGCGTCGAAGTTGACGATCGTGCCGTGCAGCGTCCACGTTCCGTCCGCGCACTGCCGCACGGCATATCCGTTGATGGCCCCAGCGGCGAAGTAGCCCCAGTCGATGCGGCCGACGATGCCGCGGATCGCTCGGGGCCCATCCACTACGGCGCCATCACCCAGTTCGAGGCCGCATCCCACTTACCCTTTGAGGAAATGGCCCCTGTCGCGCTCACGTCGAGACCCCCATCCACGTTGGCCAGCCCCTGAAAGTAGACGGTTGGGTCGAGCGTGTTCGGAATGAGCTTGAGTGTCACCGGCGTCCCCGCTAGAACAGCCGCGAAGTAGGCTGGCGACGACGTGGCAACGGCATTCCACCAACTCGTGAGATCGCCGGTGAAGTCAGGTAGCCCGGCGACACGACGGACGTTCGTATCTCCAAAGGCCGTCACCACCGCGCGCGGTGTGGCCATGCCCAGCGTCCACCCGGCGACATCGCCAAGCGTGACCAGGGACGAGCCGCCAAGAACATCAATCTTCACTTGGCCGTTTTTGCCGTGCAGTCGTTGATCAAGAGGCATGTGCGGTCACTCCCAAAAAGTGTTTCCCCGATCGCCCAGGAACTACGCGGAGACGCCGACGATCACGACGTCATACGTCACGGAATTGGTGCCGGCCGCATTCGCGATCGTGATGAGATCGGCCGTAGACGGTGTCACTGTGATCCCGGTGCCCGTCCCGAACCAGGCGAAGGTGTAGCCCGGCGGAATCACAATCCCGTCGCTGATGGCGAGAAAGATCGGCACGCCCGTCGCGCCTGCGGGCCGCGAGACGTTGATGCTATTGAGGTTCGCCGCAGCCGACCGGATGAACAGCCCTTTCAGCTTGACGAACGTAATCGCGGCCCCGAAGGCGTCCAGCAGCGTGCCGGCGAGGTCAAGGTCTTCCGTGGCGCTTGGCGCCAGCGTCCGGGTATCCGCGAACACGCGATCGAGTTGGCTCGCACCCGTGCCGGAGGTGAAGCGGCTCGTCGCGGTGAGCGCGAACGGGAAGGCCGCCGTGCCGAGGTCGAGGACTGACGTCTGCTGCCCGGTAATACTCAGCGTGATATCTGCGGTCACTGGCATGATGTCTCCTGACGTTACGTGCTCATGACGACGCGGTAATTTCCACCCCGCCGATACCAACGGATGGACCGATCGGCGTCGTCGATTTCAGTCATCCGAATGCGCGATTCCCGATGCACCGTCATGGTGGAATAGCCCGCCACTGTCAAGGGCTGGTCCCCCAACAGGACATCGATCCGCGCCGCTGCGGCCTTGATGTTCGCGTTCGTGTTGGAACGCACGCGCGCTTCCACGAGAAACAAGGCGTCTTCGAAGGCGCGCTCGCCGAACATCTGCTCGTCTGATTCATCGATCAGCGAGACGATCACGAAGCGATCCATCCCCTCGTCCGCGACATCCGGGTACACCCCGTTGACACAGATCGCCAGCAGCGTGGCATCAGAACCGAGCTTTTGAATCAGCGCGCCTTCGATGTCGGAACTGTCCGGCATTTACCCTTCCGTGATCTTCGTCGCCCCGCGGCGCATTAACATCGCCCGCAGTTGGGCCGCCAACTCGCGTCGCGCCTTACCGACCGTGCTGGAGAAGATGTGCGTGGGCGCTGAGCGGCCCCACATCTTGCCCGTGCTCTTCCCGCTCGCCCAGTGCCGCGCCTGACTGCCGTTGTCGAAGAGCCACGCCAGCGGTGAGCCGCTCCGCAGCACGACACCAGTCGCGAGTGCGCCCTTGTTCATCGCCGGCTTCAACGTCAACAAGCGCCGCAATGTCCCCGTGAACTCGTGCGCCACATAGACCGTGGCAATCTTCACGAAGGCCGCATTGGCCGCACCGGTGGCCATCTTCTCCGCCTCACCCACGCAGTCCTCGGGCAGCTTGCGCAATTCGGCGAGATACTCGTCTAAGCCGTTCCACACGACACCTTTCGCCATCAGAGCACCGCCCGCCCTTGCAGCAACCGGATGACGATGACCACCAGGATGACGACGAGCAACAGGTGTATCAGCGAGCCACCCACCGGCACGATGAACGCGCCGAGCAGCCACGCGACAATCAGGATGACGATCAACAGTTCCAGCATGCCCATTTAGGCCACCTTTTCAACGGCCACGACTTCCATGTCAATCGACCGCTCTTCCAAATTACTGACGCCTGTGACGTCCAGGATTCGTGTGCCAAACAGAATCCGCGTTTGCGTCGTAATCGCCGGGTGATACCGGCCGCGTAAAATGTGACTGGCCGTCGCCGTCACCGTGCCAGCCGACACCCGTTCCAAGTCGCGCGTCGTCGCCGGATCAATCGAACAGAACCACGTGGCTGGCGAGAGCGGAACCAGCGCATCCACCTTCGGTTCACCTGGATCTGGGGACGCCACTTTCGTCACCTGGTAGACCGACACCTGATGTCGCCGAGCCCCGAGCGTGGCGGAGCCTCTCATGCCAGTGCTGGGTCGCGCTCGCGAACCAGGATCCGCTCAATCGCCTGCCATGTCGCCGCATCGCCATCGGATGCGCCGCCCATGTCATCGCCGCGATGGACCCAGAGACTCCCGAGCATCAACAGCACGGCTGACTGCACCCGCGGGGGCACGGTGGCATCCGTCCACGTCGCCGCCGCGCTGATCACCAGGCCGCCGGTTGCGGGTGAGGCTGGCGAGCCGGTCACGGGATACGTGAACGTCGTCGTTGTGAGGACGGTCGCCGTGATCGTGCCGTTGTATTGCGGCTGATCCCAGCCCCAGATGGTCACGACGTCATTTGTTGTCAACCCGTGCGGCGTCGGCGTCGTCATCCGCCGACCACTCACATAGCTCAGGATGATGTCGGACGCCTGCCCGACTTTCAGGTTGATGTCGGTATCGGAGGACGTGTCGTCCTGCGCGATAGACAGGTGCCGCTTGGCTTGTGAGAGGCTCACGAGGGCCGCCATCAGTGCCGCCCCACAGACACGACCGGCAGGCTCGGCGCATCCTTGCCGTCACGCCCGTCGCGGCCCTTCTTGACGCAGAGTGTCCACACCGCCGCCCCTGCGTATTCCCCGGGCTTGGTCGTCGTCTGTTCGTTCGCGACCCACGTCGAGCCAGCCCACGTCACGACGTCACCGTTGTCGTACGTCTTGCCTGCCTGATGCACACCACGATAAATCAACGCCGGGATCGTGAAGGTGCCAAGCTCTTTCGTTTGATCCGCGCGCACTGCCCGTAACGTGAACCCCCGTTCGCCATCATGGTCTACCGTGAGATCCTCGAACCCCACCCCGTCACGGCCGTCTGTGCCAGCACGCCCGTCCACGCCATCTGTCCCGGCAGGACCCGGCACCTGGGCGCGCGTCTCGAGCACCGCCACGCGCTCGCGCACGTCTGACAGTTTGTGCATCTCCACGATGAGCGCCTGTTCCGCAGCGGTGGACATCTCTTGTCGCAGGTGCAGGCTGGAGAGACGTTCGCTCACCTCGTGGAGATCGGGGGGTTGCGCCGCTTTGGCTTCCACCACGGCCACACGTTCCCGGAGCGCGCCAAGATCGTTCCAGCGCGCGTCTGCGGCGGCGGCGTGCGCTTGCAGTGCGCGGACATCGGCCTGTACCGGCGCGAGAGCGCTCTTGATGGCCCCGACCACCAGGTCTGCGAAGGCGTCGATGTCCATGACGGTACTCACTAGTTCTGCACCAATACGCGAAAGCTGAGTTCTTTCGTTTGCGCCGGGGTTTCGTTCGTCACGATCTTGTTGGCAATTTCATACACCTGATTCAAGGTGCCGCCCGTCAACCGCACCTGCGTAAATCGGTTGTCGCCGGTGATGGTGCGCGGCATGCCTTGCGCGGTGAGAAGAGCGGTCGCCTCTGCGGCCGTCAACTTGCTCTCGCTGTCTTTGGTGAGCGCCGCATCACTCGTGCTCGGCGAAATGGCGGTGATCGTCCACGTGCTCGTCGCGATCTGCGCGGAGACGGACAGGTTCCTCGCATCCCAGTCAATCGGATAATTCCGAATGTCGGCCGGATCCTTGGTCACTAACTCGCCGGGGGCGATGAGGCGGGCCGCCATCAGGCCACCACCAGGTCGTCGTCAGGCTGGGCCTGCAGCAGCACGCTATCCGCCGTCGGCCGGATCAGGACGTCATCGGTGCGCGCTACGACCATGATGTCGTCGGCTGCGGCACGCACGAGGACATCATCCGCGCGCGCCACGATGAGATAGTCAGCCGTCGCGGGCACCGGCGGCGCCATCGTCGCGGTCGCCGTGACCGTGACCGCGCCCACGCCAGCCAACCGAATCGCCGTTGTGAGAGTGCTGGTCCCCGTCCACGCCAGCAGCGCGACACCCGCGGGGCGAATGGCCGTGCTGAGGACACTGGCGCCGGTGATGGTGACAGTGGAGGCGCCGGCCAGCGCCGCCGCCGGTGAGGACAACGCCCCAAGGCCCGTGAACGTGACCGCCCCCACCCCAGCGCACCGGATCGCGGTCGTCAGCGCACTCGTCCCGGTCACGGTGACGGTCGAGGCACCCACGAGCGCGGCGCCAGTCCCAGCCATCGCGCCTACGCCCGTGAACACGACCGTCACGGCACTGGCTAGCGGAATCTGCGTCGTGAGCACCGACGCCGTCGAGAACACGACTGACGCGACACCCGCGGGGCGAATGGCCGTAGTGAGGACGCTCGCCCCTGTGACCGTGATCGTAGCCGCCCCAGTTGGCCGGATGGCCGTCGTCATGGCACTGGTGGCCGTCAGGACGATGGTCGCAGCCCCGGTGGGGGTAATTGCCGTCGAGAGCACGCTGGCGCTGGTGACCGTCACCGTGGCGGCGCCTTGGAGCGCCGCACCTGGCAGGGTGACCACCCCCGCGCCGGTGAACGTGATTGTCACCGCGCTCGACAGCGGGATATTGGTCGTGAGGCCGCTGGTCCCGGTGACCGTCACAGTCGCCGCACCGGCCATCTGGATCTGCGTTGTCAGCGCCGATGCCGTCGTAACGGTGATCGACGCCACGCCGGTCGGACGAATAGCGGTCGTGAGACTGCTAGTCGTTGTCGCCGTGACCGTCGCCGCCCCCGCCAGTGTGATCGCCGTCGTCAGCACCGCCGACGCGATGACCGACACGAGGACCGACGAGTCACCCGTCAGCGAGGTGTCATTGATCGCTGACGTGACCGCGAGGCGCGAGGTGCGGCGAGCAGGAAATCCCATGGATTAGGCGATGGTGATGTCGAGGGCTCCTGCGGCGAAGCTCGGCGCGGGATCGCCGTTATTGATCGTTTTGTTCGGCGTAATCGGACCCCACACCAAGAGGTTTCCAGCGGATGTCGCGTCGAAAATACCGAAGGCGACGACGGTGCCCCAGTTCGCGGATGGCGTGGGAAACGTGATGGCCCCGACATTGTCTGTCAATCCACCTGTGGCATCAGGGGCCGACCAGTTCGCGTCGAGTGGCGGCACGTTCACGCGCGCATAGCTGCCGCCGGAGACTTCGGTGCCACCGCCGGAATCACTCGGCGTCACGGTGAACAGCGCAATCCCCAACACGGTCGGCTTCGTGAAGCTGGCCGTGCGGAAGATGTGCGCTCGGAGCTGCACCTCGAGATAGTCGGAGGCATTGCTCCACAGGTAACCGTCAGGCGATTGAGTGAACGTGCGAAGGAATCCAAACATCGGTCTACTCCCTGACGATCAATAGGAAGGGTTCAGGTCTTCCACTTTGTATTGATGGACCTGAATCGAATTGGCGTTGTTGGTGCCCCACGTCGCGAACAGATCCACGATCATCGACGCCGTTGAATCAAACCCGGTTCCGACCGCTGGCGCGGCGTTCGGCAGCATGTGCGTCCCGGCCCCACCTGCGGACGGCGCTGATGACCCGACCACGGCTTCCGAGGTCCACGTCCCCTGATGCATCAGGTTCGCGGCCGTGCTGTTGCCGACCGCACGACACGTCAGAATCCATTCCATCCACCACGGGACGTTCGTTTTGGCGGTCGCATTGAGCGTCATCGCGCCCCCGTTGGCAACGATGATGTTGCTCGTCGGCCCCATGCGGATATCCAGCGTCAACGTGCCTGGCGTGGTCACGGTCGAGACGCGACCTTGGGCCGTCAGTTTGATCACCTTCCCAATCCGGAAGAAATTCGGCGGCAATGGGAGCTTGGCGGTGGCATGGAGAATCGAGGTCGGGGTCGTGCTCGCCGTGAGCGCGGCGCCATCGACATTCTGATTGATGAGCGTCTCTTGCCAACTCTGTCCGGGCATTTACCGACTCCTTGGACTGCCAGGTCTAAACGGAAACGGCCGCGAACTCCGCCGCGCGGTCGCGGGCGCCGCCGCCACCGCCGGAATCAGCGACACGCAGATCTGGTTCGTGTCGTTGGTGTTCACAGTCATCCCGGTCCAATCCATCGTGACCGTCGCCCCGGTGGAGGCTTCATCTGAACCGGCTCCGATCGAGGTTGCTGGCCCGTTATTCTGGTTGAAGATCAGCGTCTGGCTCGCGCCTTCGACGGCAGTGACCCCAGAGCCGAGGTTCACGCCGATGACATCAATCACCTGTTCCCCGACCGCACTCGTCACCGTCGTCGTCGGATTCGTGTTCGCCCCGCGATTGGTCTTCTGCGGGCTCGCCGCGTTGAACGTCCCGGCACACCCGGACCACGAACTTGACCCGGCTTCGAGCTCGCATGACGACGCCGCGGTGACGAGAATCGTTTTCGCGCCAGCGGCGGGCGGAGCCAGCCACCACCACGAGGTCTTCAGATTGTTGGCGGTGTCCGTCAGTTCCGTATCAACAGCATTGACGGTCTTGGACAGCCCGGTATTCGCGCCGCCGCTATCCCAGACGACCGCACTGATGCTGACCGCCGTCCCCGATCCGGTACTCGCCCCGACATGCAGAAACCCACTGACCAGCGCGGCGCCGACCGTGTGCGTCCACGAGATCGATGTGGCGCCGGCCGATTTGGCCCCAGCGTTCCGGCTGTCAATGGCGATGGACATCTCAGGTGAGTGACAACGTGCCTGACGTGGTTAAGGCCGTCCCACTGATGATGACGACCGCCCGTACGCGGCGATTCGCATTACTCGGATCCGGGAGTCGCGTCCCGATGGTGTACTTCGGCAGCGGATTCCCCTGCCGATCCTTCGCGCCCCCGTCAAGCGTCATCGTCACCGGGAACGGATCGACTTGTGGGTGCGGAGTGTTCCAGGTCGAGCCGCCATCAAGCGACAGGTCCAGCGCCATCGACACATGCAGCGCCGGGCTCGTCATCGCCGCGCCGTCCAGCGCCAATTCGATCTGTGTCACGCCAACCGGCACCGTCGCCGGTCCGAGCGTGCGCGTCCCTATCGGGTAGGTGCCTTGCGGAAGAACGACGGTATCAGCCATAGGATGCCTTGTTACGGCAGGGTCAGCGTCACCACAATCTGCAGGGTCGTCGGCGCGCTCGGGAGAGATCCCGTCACGCTCGCCGAGGCCGATCCGAAGCTATTAGTGGCCGTGACCGTCAAGACATGGGGACCCGGCGGCAACGTGGTCGGGAGGGTATACGGCGCGGAGCAGCGTGTGCCCGTGCCCTGTACCGCACGCGACGGACTGAGCATCGTCGGGGCGGCGGCATCGACGCTGAGCGTGTATTGAAAGCTGGCAACGGTCGCCGGCGGTTCCGCCTGATCCCACTGCAACCGGTAGGCGGGGAGTTGCGCGTGGACGACCGTCCAGGGATCAGCACACCCGACAAGAACAGTGAGCACAGCAACACGCATCCACGTCTGAACACGTGGTACGCGGCGTGGACTGCCAGGCATGGACATCACAAAGACTCCTTCTAGGCCGCGAGCCCAGCCTCGAGCGCTTTCCGCCGGAGTGCGACCGCAAACTTCGCCGCCATGTCCGCCGGTGGCGCGTCCGCCGTGGGTATGGGCACGGCGGGCGTGGCCGGCTTGGCGAAGGGATCACCGTCATCGCGCTTCGCCAACGCCTCGAGCGAGTAGTTCTGCTGCTGCATCCAAATCGTGTCGCCGCCGGTGATGCGTCCTCGACCCAGATATTGCTTCCGCGATTCATCGATCGACAGCACGGACCCTTTCACGGCATTGGTCGCCGCGGCAATGCGAGCCGTCGTGTCCATCCAGATCAGATCGCCGATATCGAACTCGGTGCCGTACTGTTTGCCCTCGATCTTCTCGTCCAAGCCGAGGCCGTGATCGAGACACTTTTCCAACTTGTTCACGTGACTCTGAATGCACTGCGAGAAGTAGGCTTGCAGCAGCGGTTCGACGTTGGCATACGGCGGCGGATCGCCCACGCCCACCATGTATGGCGGGACGTGATACGGCGAACAAATCTTCTCGTCGCCCCAATGGAGTTGATCGATCAACTGACTATCGACGGCGTTCTGTCCCAGTTGCGTGTAACTCAACTCGCCGCCGAGCACCGCCACCTTGCCGGAGTTGTCGCCCGAAAATTCGGTTTGCCATTGCAGCTTGAGCGCCGCCGCTTGCTCCGGCGTGATCCCTTTGGGCGCGATTAACACACCGCCGGGTTGCGCCCCATTGCCGAAAAAGTTGGTAGACCGCCCCTGAATGGTCAGCCCTTGCAACGCGGCGGCGCCGCACGCATAGATCGGTGTCACCCCGATCAGCGGATGAAACAGGCAGACCATCCGGTCGTGAATGATTTCCGACGCCGGGACCACGACCGTCTCCGGCTTCTGTTCGGATAGGTCATCGCGCTTCAGTTCGTAATAGACCGATCCGTCGGGCGCCACCAGCGGCGTCACGCGAGATGGGTCGAGCACAAACATCTGACGCACGACCTGCCGGTTGTCCCGTTGGAGCAACACGTAGGTATTCCCCTGCGTGAGCTTCGACACCATCCACTGCTCGATGAACTCCGTGATGTGCTGAAAGCGATTCGGCCGCCGGAGGACCGGAGAAAACGCGGGGGAGTCGATCGGCGTCCAGACGTCGTCCTCATCCTCTTGCACCAGCCGGAGACAGAGCTTCGCGACGTCCGCCGCAATCAAGGTCACACACGCAAACAATGTCGGGTTCGTGATGACCTGATCGGCGCGGAGTTCCACATTCCGCTGCCAGGCCCCGGTAAACGATTCGCGGATGATGCCCCACGGGAACCAGCCGTTCCCGCCAGGGCTCAACCCTGAGAGTTGCAGCCGCTTGGTCCGCAACTCAATCGCACGACCGAGGATCTCGATCGAGAAGTCCATCAGCCCTTGTTCGTGTCGATCGTCATCGGCTCGACGGGATGACTGGCCGCCTTGCGCCGCTCTTCGTCCTGCTCACGCTGCTTGGCCGCGTGCTCGACGCGATCAGCTCGAAGCGCCATGCCCTGCGCCACGAGATTGTCAACAGCGGATTCGTCCACCTCGTAGGTGTCGCCGATCTGGTATGCCTTGCCGGCGTTGGTGTGGTATTTGATCGCTTCGACCGTGACCTTCTTAGCGTGGTCCGCGTGCGGATCCTGCTCGTCAGCCTTGTGCCTGTTCGCCATCACACCGCTCCTTGAATGCGTTGTCGATATTGCCGTGAAGTTCGTTGAAATACTTCGCTCCCGGTCGCGCGATCTGGCCTAATCGCATCACGACGTCGTAGAGTCGTCGCGTGGAATGCCACGTACACGGGAAGCACGCACCGTCAGCCTCGATGGCGAAGAGCGTGCGGCCACACTCAAGGCACGTTCTCATACCGTTGCGTAGACCAACTGAACGCCGTGTCGATCGGGGGGAGTCGATTGGTAGCGCGACAGGGTCAGCCCCTGCGCATGCACGAAGTCATCCCACGCCCGTTGAACACCCGGGAACATGTCGTTGCCGTAGTCGTCGCCGAGAATCAGCCCGCCTCGCCGCACGTGCGGCACCCACGCGTGCAGGTCGGCCATCACCGACTCGTAACTGTGGTCGGCATCGACATAGAGGTAATCAATCGGCCCGGACCACCACGGCGCCGCATCTGCCGTCGTCGCTGGAATCAACCGCACGTTCGCGCTCACGCCGGCGTCGACGATGTTGCGCGCACAGCTCGCGAGCATCCACGGTGCCCGATAGAGCGACTGGCCATCGATCGTGCCGTGCCAGGTATCCACACAGGTCAGCGTCCCGCCCCACCGCCGAATGGATCGCGCGACGGGAATCGCGGAGGCGCCGAGCCAAGTGCCGAGCTCGACGCAGACCGTCGGCCGATGCTGCTCAATAAGTTCAAGAATCTTGGAGCCGTGGTTGAACCAACCCTGCGTGAGGGGATCGGCAGGCGTCGCGAAGACGCTGGTCGAGAACGGCGCGACCACGATGCCGGTGGTCACTTCGGCGTCACCTTCGTGTAGCCCCGGTTCAGCAATTCCTGAATCAGCGCCGACTGGCCAGCGACCAGTAACGTCGCCGTCCCGCCAAACCCGCTGTCTGCCGGCGGGCGCAGTTCAACGACTTCGTCAGAGGACGGCGACGGCGTCGCTGTTGACGGTGCGGTACGTGTGCTGGCCAATGTGTCCGATCTCCTTCGACAAGTCATGATCGATATAAATCTCGTGCCCCGCCTTGCGGAGCGCGCGGCAAAACATCACGTCCTCGCCAATGTCCCCGCCGTAGGCGTTTAGTCCGTGCCGGAACCACGGCCGCGCGAGATCGGCGACCACATCTGTCCGCATGAAGAACGCGCCCATCCCGCAATACTCGACGGCTTCGAGCCCAGTCGAGTGCGCCAGCGTCGGCACCCGTTCGTCACCACGACAGGCCGTGAACAACCCGGAGTCCTGCCGCACGACGTAATTGCACGCGACAATCGGCCGCTCGTGCATCGCCAGCAGGACCGCTGTTTCCCGCGGCAAGCTCATATCGGTGTCGAGCCAGAGCACGTGTGTGGCCCCCTGCTTCAGCGACGCTTCGAGAAAATGCTCGCGCCCGACGTGGATATACGTGCTCGCGATAAAGCCCACGGTGACATGGGTGCCCCACGGTCCACGCTCGCGCGTGTAAGCGTAGAGTTGCGCGAGATCGACGGCGAAGGCGGCCGGCACGGCATCCCGTGTCGGCCCCCCAATCGCGAGCCGCATCCTACGTGCCGTTGTACGGGCTGGCCGTGGTGATGTAGGTCACCGCCGCCGTGCGCGCCCGAATCCAGGTGATGAACCGCTCGGCCTTCAAGCCGACCAGGTTCCTCTGCCACAGACTGAGATAGACCGTGGTCGCGTCCACCGTATCCGTTGGCGCCGAGTCCATCTGCACGGACGCTTCGCGGCTGACATCGATCCGCACGCCGCCTTCGTCCGCGTAGAGAATCGACGGCGCGTGGACCAGGATGACCCGCGCACCGACGTTGTTGCTGACGATGACCGGAATGCCGAGCAGCGTCCCGCCGGTCTGGCCGACACCCGGGAACAGTGGCTGGCCAAGCGCGTTCAGGGAGAGGCCGAGGCCGAACGCGTTGGAGTCGTTCATCAGCCACACGGCGCCGTCGAGGGGAATGTTCGCCGCGGCAAACACCGCCACGCGGGACGCCAGATCGACCTTCGCCGCGGCGCCGGTCACACCGCTCGAGGCGATGGTCGCAGCACCGTTGGTGATCGACGCGGGATTGACACCGGCCGAGACGGCGACAGCGGGATCCACGAACTGCGTATCGAGGAACGCGCCCATGCCGGCGATCATTTCCTCGCGGACAAGGTTTTCTGCGGACGGCGTCGAGAGCCGCACGAGTTCTTCCGACAGCACGATGATGCCAGCGGCCTTGTTGAACCCGAGCGTCACCGTCGCGTAGTCGGCCTTGGTGACTGGCTTCGGCTTGTTCTGGCCGACCCATCCGTAGGTGCCGCCAGTCGTCTGCGTCGGGACCGTCACGTTGAACGGCACCTGCTTCAGGCCCGGCACTCTGCCGAGCAACGTACGAGGACGAAGCAGTTCGAGGAACTCGTTGATCATCGGCTGCGAGACAACGAGCGGCCCGGCCCACGTCGCATCGGTGGTCGTGCCGACCGCCACCGCGGCCTTGCACATCAACTCGACTTCCGGCGTGGTGTCGTGCCACTGCTTCGCGCGCTCGAGGGTCGCATAGGAATCGCCCTTGCCGGAGGCCATCGCCATGCAGAACCGTGTGAACGCCGTGCCCTTCGGCAGGTTCGACTTGACGCTGACCTGTACCGTCGATCCACCACCGCGCAGCAATGCGGCTTTCTCCGCGTCGGTGGCCGTGCTGGTGATGCGCGTGGCCGCGGTGACGTTCGAGACTTCCATCTCGTTGAGGCGCACCAGGTGCGCATCGATGCTCTTGATGTCCAGCGCCAGTTCGTCGTAGCGGTCGCTCTGTTCCTGATCGAGCGTGACGCCGGTCTCGGCCGCCTTGGTCATGATCGCGGTGCGCTCGGCATCCTTCGCGGCGCGGGTGTTCGTGAAACTCGTGATCTGTTCGGTGGTGGTTGGGGCCATGCGTGGCGCGGCCTTTACCGCGCTGACAACAGGGAGGCCCGTGACGCCGGGCGAGTGACGGCCGGACGCGGCCAGATCAAGTTGTTTGACGGTGAGGATCGTCGCGCTCGCATTCGCCGGAATCGTGACGAGCGAGAGCTCCATCACTTCCGAACGAATGAAGCGGAAGCCGTTGGTGTCTTTGTTGAACGCTTCCTCAAGCGACCGGAAGCCGATCGAGACACCAGAAATGAGTCCGCTCTTGACCGACTGCCACGCTTCCTCCACCCGATCGCGCAAGGTGCCCGGTTCCTCGATCGTCGGAATCGATGCCGTGAACTCGACGCCCGCCTTCGTGGGTTTCTTGAAGGTCGCAAAGCCGACCGGCTTGTGGCTGTCGTGGTAGAGCAGAAGCGGAAGAGGATTTTTGAACTCGACGCCCAGCGGTTCGATCACGTCGCCGACCCTGTCAGGTTCAGGCGTGGTCGCAATCCCTGTGATGACGCGCTTGTCTGCGTCGAGGGCCTTGACGGTGAGAATCGAGTACGCGCGATTCACCGCAGTGAGTCTGCGGCGCGTGAGGGAAGGCGGCCTATTTTAGATTACGAAACTCGGCGGTGAGGGCTTGGCGAATGACTTCCGGGACGTTGATGCGCTTCTCGCTGGCGACCTTACAGGCTTGATCGTACATGGCGGACGGCACGCGCACCATAACCGGGGTGGTCGTGTCTCCCGGTGTCAGCGGGGGACGGCCGGGCCGCTTGGGTTCGCTCATGACGCCGTGCCGCGCTTCGCTGGTGGCGCCGGCGGAGGCGACGGCTTGACCTGCCGCGATACTGGATCGCTCGCTGGACGTTCCGACGGCGGCGGGTTCGGCGCTTTGCGATCCCCCATTACGTCTTCGGCAGGTTCGTTCCCGTGTCCGGGGTGTTCGGGGTTTGCGGCTGGGAAGGACCGGATGGTGAGGGTGGCTGTGGGGGATGCGGCGCCGGATTCGGATCGTTGGCCATGTCGGTAGTGTGCGGCCTCGTCCCTATTTTGTGCCCCCGCTGAAACGGGGACCGGCCTTCTCTGTAATCGCTGCAAAACTCTGAGACGGCTTCCCGGATGATGCCGCTGATACCTGTGCCATTCTCATCCGCCACGCGGCGCAATTCGAGCCGTTGCGCGGCGGTCACGCGCACCTTGATCACGGTGGTCGCGGGTTCGCCGTTGAGAGGCAGGCGACCACGGCGCCTGTCAGCCATCAGCCCCGCGATCCAAAGGCCAAGTATCCAACGACAAGCCCGGTAATGAACTCCATGAACTCAACCAAAGATGGTTCTACTGACACACCCAGCAATATGAGACTTAGAACTAGGCCGATACCAGCGAGCGTTAACAGCGCCCGTTCCTCGCTCACTTCGCCCCTCCGCCGAGCACCACCATCGTGTATGAAGGCGGCTTCTCTTCGACATCCAAACTCGCCAGCTTCCGCCCCATGAGCGCCGCAATCACCGGATCGATCCGCCCTCGACTCTTCTTTTTCACCGGGTAAATGTTGTCCTTCCCATCCCGCTGCACGACGACGTTCGAAATGCACCACGCCATCAACGGATTCCCGCCGGCATCCACCAACCCGTCGAGCACGTCGGCCTCAAAATCTTTGGCCGGCGCGCTCATCTGTTGCAGGGTCTGCGGAATCTCGACCACTGCGAACCCGTCCTCCCGCAAATCGTTTTCCAGGTTCCCGGCATTCCACGGATCGATCCCAACCTGCTCCACGTGAAACAACTTCGCCGCGTCCGCCACCAGCTCCCGGACCACGTCCTGGTCGATCCGGTTCCCGCTGTTCGTTCTCAGCAGCCCCATCGTCTTCCAGAGCAGGTAGGGCGCCCGATCCCGCCGCGCGCGCTCCTCGAGCGTGTCCTCCGGCGTCAGGCACCACGGCAGCAGCCGCCACGTCTTCCGGTTCACCGTCGGCGGAAAGACCAGCACGACCGCGGTCAAGTCAATCTTCGAGCTCAGGTCGATCCCGATCCAGCACGCTTCCCCGCGCATCGATTCCGCCGTCCAGGCCGTCTGCCCGCGGCGCCATCCGTCCAGTGACAGCCACGGCGCCGAGGTATTCACCCAGACGTTCAATCGCTTCTGCTGATACGCGGCGGCCGCCGCCGGCATGTTCTTCGCCTTCAAGGCCAGCGCTGTGAGGTCGTCCGGCTTCACCGACACCCCGAAATTCGGGTTTGCCTTCCGGGCCGTGGACTCGCTCAGCCACCGGTCCCCCTCGAGGTCTTCCGGGTCGGCATGGGCAATGAACGCGAAGTAGGCCTCGTCCTCGAGCACCTCCTCGAGCACCTGGCAGGCATAGGCGTGCTCATCCCCACCCGGGGACACCGGATCGTCCCCGGCCGTCGTAATGCGCATGTCCACGGGCTGCTGGCGGGCCCCGGTGGCCGTTTCCAGCACGTCGATCATCCGCCGGTCTTTGTAGGCGTGGAACTCATCCTGGATGATCAGATGTGGGTTCAGCCCGTCGGTCGAATCGGAATCGCTCCCGAGCGGCAACAACTTCGACACCGTCGCCTCATCAAACAGGCTGTGGGCAAACGCCTGAATCCCCACCCGCAAAATCGACGTCCGCACCAACTGCGCCGCATCGCCCCAGACGATCTTGGCCTGGTCCTTTTTCGTCGCCGCGCAATACCCGTCCGCGCCGCCTTCCCCGTCAAAGAACGTGACGTAGAGCGCGACAATCGCGGCCTCCAGAGACTTGCCATTTTTCCTAGGGATTTCGTGATATGCCCGCCGATACCGGCGCAACCCCGTCCCGACGTGGACCCACCCGAACATCGACCCCAACCGGAATACCTGGTGCGGCTGCAACTTGATGGTCTGCCCCGCCCATTGCCCCTTGTAGTGCTTGAGTTCCTTCGTAAACACCAGGAACCGCGCCACCTTGTCGAGATTCAGTTCATACGGGAACCCGGGCGTCCCCTGCCGGCTCACGTCCCGAACATGGCGCGCACAGGCCAGCCGGTGATACTTCCCCGCCGGCACCTCTCCGGCCCGCACCGCCAGCGCATACGCGTCCAGAGGGTTCCACCCAGGCTTGGCCTTTGCCGTCG